>Ga0114976_10000646_pt1 | contig 21766 bp, 22 predicted proteins | sample S_130805_EF_Meta_FD_87319 | JGI IMG/M metagenome (GOLD analysis project Ga0114976, IMG submission 87319) | Freshwater microbial communities from Lake Simoncouche, Canada to study carbon cycling - S_130805_EF_MetaG | ecosystem: Environmental > Aquatic > Freshwater > Lake | place: Lake... | reverse complement strand
GCGATTTGACCTTCTGTAGATCCTGTGTTTGTTTCTGAACCTCCGTGTTTAGCGAAGATTGCTTTTTTGGCTTCTGGGTTTAAATACATTCCAATATTGTTAAAATAATTCTTATGTAGTCAAATGAACTTTTCACTGACGGGGCAAAGGTAAAGATTTATTATTGAATCACAAGAGAATCGCTGAATTTTCGACAGCCGATTCGCATGAGTAAAAAATAATTTTCAAAAAAAAATGCCCCGAAGGGCATTTTTACTATTAAGTATTGTTTTTAGTCTAATAATTCACCTGAAGACGCATTACTGATTTCATATTCTGCCGTCCCAAAGGCAAGAATTGGAACGAATATGAAACCAAGAAATATTAGCCCTAAAGCAAACCCACTGTCTTTTCCAAAAACTCGAGCTAACTTAACCGTATCTAAAATACCGATAACTATAACAGCTATATATACAATAAAGGAGATTACAACTGAAGCTATAATAATTTCAGGCATACTATTTATTGCAAGACTTATAATTAAGGATATCAAGTTTGGAACGAAATATATGGCTAACCACCAACTTGGACGCTTTATAATCTTAGTGTACACGTATAAGTTGTATACGGGAACTAAAATAGCCCAACCCGGCATACCCGCTTTACTAAAAATTTTCCAATAACAAATGAGGTAGAAAATAGCGATTCCAATGACAAAAAGAAATAGAATTAAAAAAGACGCTGCAATGGTTTCCATGAAATTATAATTTTAATGTTTCGAACCAAAAATAAAAAATTAAACTATTCTTAGCACAATTTAGATAAAAAAGTGTGTCAATTAATACGATAAAGCCAACAACAAATTTATTATAACAAATGCTAGAACAAGTAAAGTTATGTCAAGTGTAATTATTTTGCGAGAAGGCTTTTTAGTATCTAAAAGGAAGTTATGGATAACCCATGAAAATCTGGAAAAAGCAAAATAAATAGCAAAAATAAAGTAGTAAATTGATATATTATTTCGATTATATCCTGTCGTAAAATCAAGTTTCAAATAATCGATGAAACATCGTGTAAACCCACATGTCGGACATTCATAGCCTAAAATGGACTTATAAACACATTGAATTCCATTAGATCCCCCATTAATCATTAAATAAAACAAATAGACCAGAATAACAAAAGATAAAACAGTAAAAACAAAATTGAAAATAAAAAAAGATCCACCAAGGTGAATCTTTTTAGCGAGTGAATTTAGCATACCTCTGTTTATTCTACAGGTGAGGCAGGGTATTCGTTATTTAACTCTTCAATATTTTTATTAAGTTCTTCAACACCTTCTTTCATTGCATAAAACTGCCATGTAGCTATGCTCGTTCCTAAAACCGAACAAACAAGTCCAGCAATTGCCATGCCTTTTTTAACTTTTCTCAAGCCTAAAGCACTAAAAATTATCCCAACAATTCCCGGATACATAGCATACATTCCTAAACAAGGTACAAACGAAATTAACACTGCTAAAATTCCCAAAATCATACCAACCAAGCCCATAACATTCATTTTTTCATTTTCCATAATAATTTAGTTTAAAGTTTATCTAAATTAATATTTTCTGATAAAACTAATTCGTTTTTTAAAAAAAATTTTATTTCCAAACGTTTGCCCCCTCGCTACAATTCCGACATATATCAATCCCTTGTCGATTTAGGAGAATACTATTTCTAAACGCCTTATAATTTCGGGAATGCCAAATCTCATTAAAGGAATCAGTTGATAGTTCACCCATTGAATGCATTGCATCTTTATCAAAACAACAAGGAACAACCTTTCCGGCCCAAGTAACAACACTGCCCGACCACATTCGCCAGCAATGATTACCCCCTGGCTGTTTCAATTCAAATGTTCCCTTTCTGTTTAACTTGTACCTGCTGTATTGCTCATTTTCAGGCATTACCATGTGGTTGTACACCGGAACGATGGCTGCCCATCCTGGCCTACCCGCTCTTTCAAAAATTTTCCAAATGGAAACAACCATCACAATAGCCATCACAAGGAAAACGACAAGGAAAACAATCACAAAAACCATAATTGAGGACTCATTTCTATTCATAACTTAAATTTTTTTTGAGCGAACTTCGGAAATTTATTTAATTGAGCGAAATGATATTAATTGTTAACTTTGTCGCGTTCGTTGGTGACCGTTTTTCGGTCATAATAAGGAATCCGGTGTAAAACCGGAGCTGTAACTGCAGCTGTAAGTACCTCTAATGGGTTTCAAAAAGCCACTGACTCACCTCGGGAAGGCGAAACCAAATGGGTATGAGCCAGAATACTTGCCTACGAACAGGGAAATGACTTCAGATTAAAGTCGGACTCAATTCGGGGTAAACTACATCCCATTGAAATCCACTTTACGCTGTATTATAAACTTTTAAAAAAGAACAAAATGAAGCTTTTAACTACCGTTTTTGCGTTTTTTATTTTACAAATCGCGCTGGGTCAAAACTACCTTCACCAGGTTTTGGTGCTAAACGAAGGCTATTACGACTACCAAAACCAAACCCTTGTTCAACCGGTAACCGTTGGTAGCTACAATCCTTCTACCCAGCAATACCAGACGGTAGCCACCATTCCTAACATGCGTTTTGCTTCTGACCTTATCATTGATGGGAATGTATACTACGTTGCAGCAGATTCAAAAATTATCAAATTCAATTTAAATACACACGCACCCATTTCCGAGGTGAATTGCCCGGGGGTTCGCAACCTTGCAGTGTATCAAAACAAACTCATTGCAACGCGAGGGGAATTCCTAACCACCTACGATTCTTATCTTCATGTGTACGATGCAACCTCACTTCAACTCTTAACAGCAATAGACACGGTAAACGGTCCTAAATGGGCAAGTCAAAACGTTGTCATTTCGAATGGCACTGCTTACATCGCGGTAAACAACGGATACCAATGGGGCAACGAAAAAGGAATCATTGGTCAACTTAACTTGAGCAACATGACTTACGGTAACGAATTGGACTTGGGAATCGATGGAAAGAACCCTGACAACCTTATTATTTATGGCAATGCGATTTATTCCGTGAACAATAAGGATTGGAGCGGAGCTTCTGTTTCGAAAATTGATTTGGTTAGCAATACAAGTACAACCACAAACATCGCAAATGCAGCAACAGGATGCGGAACTTCGGCTTTGTTAGCAGATAAAATTGTCTACCAAATTGCTGCTACGCAAGACCTAAATGCTTTTGACATGAACCTAATGTACTCCATCGGTCCGATTGCAGGCTACGCATTGTCGTTCTATGAATTGGGAGAGGAACCCATCAGTGGAAACCTTTATGCCAGTGAAACCGATTTCTCTTCTTTCGGAACCGTTCACCTCTACAACGCAGCACACCAAGCGATCGGACAATTTAGCGCGGACGTTTCACCAGGAACGTTTGGGTTTGATGTTCGAAGCAATGTTGGAATCGCAGAAACGTCACAAAACACCATGGTTTATCCAAATCCTGCCTCCGGTTCATTCACAATATCTGAAGGAATCACAGGCCTTTGCAGCCTGGTAGGAATTGATGGAAAAACCGTTCGAACCATGGATTCAAACGCATTAACCGTTGAAGGTCTACCTGTAGGTTGTTATTTCATTGAGAACGAAGGGCGTATGATTGCCAAAATACAAGTGAAATAATTACAATTTAATGATTTTCACTGACTGAATTTTATCATTTAGTTGTGCTCGTAGGATAAAAATACCTTTTTGAATGTAAGGATTCGCGTCTATTGGATAGCATCCAGGAGTCAAAATGGTGCTTGTATAAAAGTTGTGAACACATTTCCCTGTCAAATCATACAGTTGAAGCGTAACCGACAAAGTATCGGAAAGTACCAAATCAGAAGTGCTAAGTAAGGAATTCGAATTAAAAGCAGGGGTAGACAATGACGAGTAATAAACAGGTGCAAACTTAAAGTTCCTGTAAGGTAAAGAAACATCATCCCATTGAGCGTATGCCAAGTACAATTCATCATTACACACCTTATCACTGTTGTTACTGAAAAGGGTGGGATACCAAATTTTTTGAGGACTACCGGGGTTTTTAAGGATTAAGGTTGCCTCCTCCCAATGGGTCAAATCTTCAGAAGTGGTAAGGTAAATGCCTTTTTCATTCCAATCATGATAAACCATTAACCACTTTTTAGTTGGAATGTGGTAAATCACCGAAGGATTTCCACCCGCTTTTTTTCCTTTCGTACAATCGATTGCAGAACCTTTACCACCCATCCCTTTTTCACAAAAGGTTCCTTTATAAAATTTCATCCAAGTTCCTGGTGCTCCGTATTCATCGAAGGACTCTGCCATTCCAATTCCATCCGGACACACAAAAAAAGCAACCCATCGATTATGTAATGAATCTCTTACTACTGAAAAATCTCCTGTCCCTCCCCATGTTGGTTTATCTGGTTTTGACTCCCATGTGGTAATGATTTGTCCATTCTTAGTCCAAGAATTACCACCGTCGAGACTGATGCACTGAGCAGCACTTTTCCATGCGATTTTCTCATTGTTCACATAGTTACCAAAAACATGATCTTCCGCATGATAAAAACCTATCCACCGATTTGCATCCAAAGGATGAACTGAATACAGCCAAGCCCCACCGTTATCGAAGGAATTTTCGACTCCCTTGGTCAATTTACAACCCCAAACCGAATCTTGCTGTAAAAATGTTGGGCCACTGGAAATGTAGGAATCATACCCTGCCCATATTTGAACCATAGAACCATCCATCTTTTTAATAAAAGAAATATGCCCATCAGGAAACCCTGGATAAATTGGAATCCCTGGATTTCCTACGATTTGTGAATTTCCAATTTTGAATTCTTGCCCCATTATTTGGCACGAACCAACAGCAAAGAAAGCAATCAAAGCCAAACCTTGGATCCTTCCGAACAATTCTTGCATATGTCTATGGTATTTCTTGAGGAAAGTACGCTTTTCCTGAAATTTTTATAGGTGTTTGATTTCCATATGGTTGAAAAATCATCGTCTTTTAAACTTCCCAATACATGCTTGGCATCCTTGTCAAAACAACACGGCACCACGGATCCATTCCAAGTGATTACACTACCCGACCACATTCGCCAACAATGGTTTCCTCCAGGATTTTTTAAGACATAGGTCCCGTTCTTTTGTTTTTTGTAGCGACTGTAGCTTTCATTCTCTGGCATCAAAGGATTGCCATGGGCGTAATCATACAGTTGGGCCGACTTAACCCTGACCTCATCTACCCCGAGTTCCTTTGCCTTTTCAAAAACAAGGGGGATTTCATGTTCATTTGGCTTCACCGCGAGGCACTGAAAAATCAGTCTGGGCGACGAAGATTTTGCCTCTTTTTTTGCCTCTACCAAATGTCGGGTGGCTTCCCACACTTTTGCAAGATCGCCATGCACGCGGTACTGCGCATAAACCGATTGGGACACGCCATCCACAGAAATAATCAATTGGTCCAAACCAGAAGCTACAATTTCCTTCGCTTTCGCTTTGTCTATAAAATGGGCATTGGTGGATGTCGCTGTAAACATTTTATATTTCTTGGCCGTTTTTATGGATTCAAGGAACTGCGGATGCAAGAAGGGTTCTCCCTGAAAATAATAGGTCACATATCCCACGGTTTTGGAAAGCGATTGAATCCATTTCGCATGGTTATCGAGGTCTAGTTTTCCCGTTGGGCGTGTAAATTCTTTTAAACCACTTGGACATTCCGGGCAAGCAAGGTTGCACGCAGTGGTTGGTTCGATGCTCACATGGTAAGGCTGTCCCCAAACCACCACCCGCTTCATACCACGAGACATTAAAAAGGAAGCGTACAGCTGAAAAAAGTTCAGCACACGACGTACAGTTAAACATTTCACATAGGAGAAAAAGACAGAAAAATTCTTCACCTCACGAAGATACACATTGCAATTGAAAGCAATATTTCGAGGGATGTATTATCTGACGCGTTTTCAATTTATATTTGTAAGGAAATTCATTCTATGCAAATCATACTTGACCACGCCCAGATTCAGCAGAAAATCATTCGATTGGGACACCAAATCATTGAAAACTGCGAAGACCAAACCAAATTATTCATTGGAGGAATCATTGGAAATGGCTCTATTTTGGTTGAAAGATTGGCTGCAGTGATTTCCGAAAACAGCAACCTGAAAATCGTTACTTTTGAAATCGACATCGACAAAGAGGAGCCATGGAGCCGCCAAACTCATTTTTCCATACCTGAAAAAGATTTAAAGCATGGGTACATTATTTTGGTTGACGACGTGATCAATTCCGGTAAAACCTTACAGTACGCGTTGATTCGTTTTTTAGACCAACCAACATTATCCATAAAGACTTTGGCTTTGGTAGACCGTCAACACCGTCGTTATCCCATCAAAGCAGATTTTGTTGGACTTAGCCTTTCTACCACCTTAAAAAATCGCGTGGATTTGGATTTGACTTCACCTGAGAACATCGCCTATTTGAAATGAAAAAGATTACCGAAAGCAATTCCCTTTACGACGGATTAGAAAAAATGAACACCCTCGAATTGTTGGTAGGAATCAACCGAGAAGACCAAAAAGTAGCCTTAGCCATTCAAAACATCCTACCTGAAATTCAAGATTTTATCGATGCTTGTTTCGAACGTATGAAAAATGGGGGCCGTCTTTTTTATCTAGGGGCTGGTACCAGTGGAAGGCTTGGAATCGTTGACGCAAGCGAATGTCCACCAACATTCGGAGTACCCCACGGCATAGTGGTTGGACTGATTGCAGGAGGCGATGCCGCGATACGTCAAGCCGTAGAATTTGCAGAGGACGACCGCGAGCAAGGCTGGAAAGACCTCCAAGCATACCAAGTTAATTCCAACGACACACTTGTCGGCATTGCAGCATCCGGAACAACCCCTTACGTTCTTGGTGCCATAGCACAAGCCAATGCGCACGGTTTGCTTACGGGAGGCATCACATGTAACCCGGGCTCACCGTTGTCTTTGCAAAGTTCACATGCCATGGTGCCCGAGGTCGGGCCTGAATTTGTAACGGGAAGTACCCGAATGAAATCAGGTACCGCGCAAAAATTAGTGCTTAATATGATTTCTACCTCTCTTATGATTAAGCTCGGGCATATCAAAGGAAACAAAATGGTAGACATGCAATTAAGCAATTACAAATTGGTCCAACGAGGCATTGACATGATTTGCGGCGAAATTAACGTCGCTCAAGAAGATGCAAAAACCTTACTCGAAACCCACGGTTCAGTGAGAAAAGCAATCGATGCCCACCTTAAAACAACGCAACCATGACATTCGATCCAAACGGCGTAGGTCAAGCCAATGGCAATGTATTCGGATTTCCCAAAGGGGAAGAAACCGCTGACATCATTATTATTCCAGTACCTTGGGATGTTACTGCTTCCTATGCAAAAGGCACGAGTCGCGGACCCCAAGCCATCCTAGATGCTTCGACGCAATTGGATTTCTTTCATTCTGAACTTCCAAAAGCCTATGAAACCAAAGTTCACTTAACCCCCATCTCTGAAGAGTGGTTAAAAATCAACGACACCTTAAACGACCAAAGCAGGGCTTATTTTGAGGACTTAGAAACATTGGGAGAAACCTCGGCCATGGAGAAACATGCCCACACCATCGAAAGCATCAATGAATTTCATGCCATGTTGACGGTTAATCTTCAGGAAAGGGCTTTGGAACTTTTGGAAAAAAATAAAATCTGCGCAGTACTTGGTGGAGAACATTCCACACCTTTCGGATTGATTCATGCCATTGACAAGACCTATAAAAACTACAGCATTCTTCAACTTGACGCCCATGCGGACATGCGAGAATCATACGAAGGATTTAAACAATCCCACGCTAGCATTATGTTTAATGTGGTTCACAATTGTAAAAACCTCGGCGCTTTGGTACAAGTAGGCATACGCGACCTTTCAGAAATGGAAATGAATGAAATGCAAGCGAATGAAAAAATCAAAACCCATTTTGATTGGAACTTAAAGAAAGCAGCTTTTCTGGGCGTAACTTGGGACGCCACTTGCGACAAAATCATCAACGATGTCACGGAAGACGTGTATGTTTCCTTTGACATTGACGGACTTGAACCTTCTTTTTGTCCTAACACGGGTACCCCTGTACCGGGAGGACTTACCTTGGCCCAAGTAAGGCATTTGCTATTTAAAATGGTCGACGCTGGAAAAAGAATCATTGGATTCGACCTAAACGAAGTCGCGCCGGGAACCCATGGCGATTGGGATGCAAACGTAGGCGCAAGAGCACTTTGGGAATTGGTGTGTGCCACTGAAAAAAGCCGAAGAAACCATGTTTGAAAAAATAAAATATAACTTCTGGTTGCTGGTCTTTATAGGCATCACTTTGTTTTTGCTTTATTTCATCTACCAGTCCATTTCCTTTACATCCGTTTACGCCTATCGCTGGGTGTTTTTTCTATCCACGCCATTCTTAATCAGTGGCATACATCTTTTGATCAAATCAAGATCTAACCGAGCGGAAGGTTTTTCGATTCTAAACTTTGTATTAACCGCGGCGATGATTGTCTACTTCAACACTTCTACGGAGGGATTGGAGTCTAAGTGGACCTATTTTGCGATTCCTGTTTTCAATCAACTGGTCATAAACTTATTCGATGTGATTTGGACCCAGCAATATCGTTTTAGGGTTATCAGTGCTTGTTTTATTTTGGGCCTTTGGCTTTTCTCCTTGGTTTCCATCCTGACGAATTTCAGTTGGTTTTCAACTGTTTTTTTACCGCTTGCGATAGCCACAGGACTCGTTGTTTTGGGTACCTTGCTCTTTGGCAAAAAGAATAAAAAGGATTAATACCTTCCAAATCCAATCAATCGATTGGTGTAGTATTTTGACCCTTCAATGTCTTGAAAAGAAACCCCCTTGCTAGAACTTGAATGGATCATTCTTTTGGGTTTTCCAGCTTCATTCACAAGAATCCCTACATGGGAAACAACATTGTTCAGCCCAAAAAAGACAAGGTCTCCAATCATGGCTTCGGAAGAATCTATTTTTTGGGCTTGCGCAAATTGGTCTTTCGACACCCGAGGAATCACCTTCCCGAAGTGGGAGAAAACATAGGAAGTAAACCCACTGCAATCAAACCCTGAAGGGGAATTGCCAGACCAGACATATGGCGTACCTAGGTATTTTTTTGCATAGTCAATATAGGAAATTCGTTCGCTTAGCAAGGCATTCTCTGGCGCAATCCACTCATTGCTTTGCGGTTTGGCATCGGGGAGGTTTATCGCCTTGTTCATTTTTTGGATGCGCTCGGCAAATGCATCCGCAATTTCGGACGCTTTCCCCCTGTAAAGATTGGCAACCCAATCCTCTAAATCCATTTGAAGGGAGCGAATTTCTGACATGTGTGCTTCCAACAGTTCAGAACCCTTGTTCTTTTTCTTCAATTCCGAAAGAAATACAAAAGATGCTTCAATCTCTGCCGTATGCTTGTCACGCCAACCTTTGTTTTGCAAGCGCTGTAGCGTTGAAATACTCACATAATACTGTGGCACCAAGGAATAGTCAAACTTAGGATTGGACTTAAGTTTTTTGGCTCGACGGTGGACCAATTCAAAATGTCCTTGGTCATACAATTGTTCGAGGTTGTCAAATTCTTTTACCTGCCCAAAAGCGACAGAAGACAGACAAGTGGTCAACAGCAAAAGAAAAGCAAGTAAGGTTAAACGGCTAATACGAATAGATTTTTCCATGGTCGAGCACCACATTTGAATTGTTAAACAGTTTAACGAGGACAGCATTTCCGTAAATCTTAAACTCTGAATCCGACAACATGGTAATTTGGTGATTTACGCCGTTGACCATGGCAGAAACCCCCCCCATGATGTTTCGGTAAGCGATGGTGTTGTTTTTTATCTCCCAAGTTTCAGGGATAAAGTTGGCCACTTGGATTTTTTGATCATCGAGAAAGGTGAACAGGTAATTGTTTTCTCCCCAAATCACTACATCGTCTTTTACATCCCAAAAGGAGGAGATGAAATTGGTTAACAACGTCTTTTCACCGTCTTTGTAAAACCATAAATTCGAATTCAGGTCTTCATAAACGATAAATCCCCTACCCGCTTTGTATTTGCGCATGAACTGGTTTTCAACGTCTACAAATTGTCCATTTTGATACAAGACAAAGGTTCGTGTGGTGGGGTCATTGAAACACAAAACATCGGTACCCAATTGAAAGTCAATGGTACCATTCCAAGCGCAAATTTCATAAATCAAGCCATTTTCAAAAACCTTAAAAAGATTCCCGTTGTCCTTAAAAACCAAAATGTTCTCACCCACCGTTGTTGGAAGCGATAAGTCACCAATGATGGTAGCAAGGGCCATTGTATTTTTCTTCCAATACACATTAAGTGTGTTAAACCGTGTGTCTTCGTATAGAATTAAAGAGTCTTTCACTTGGAAGTTTCTGGCGAAATAGGTCAACGTTTGCAGCCTTCCGTGATCCCACATGTTCAACGTTGGTCCAATCATGTAACCCAGCAAATGATCTGAAACCTGGTATTCAACATTCAGGTTGGTGATGTCCTTTCGTATTTTACCATCGTACAAACGCAAATTTCCTCGGGTGTCGATGTAGGCTACCAATTCGTCTCCAGCCTTAAAATCTTTAATGGGTTGAATTTCAATTTGTTTAAATCCTCCATTTTCGAAGGTCATGAAAAAGTTGTTGAAATCTTTGAAAGGTATGACCGATTGAGAAAGCACCGAATGCCACAGGAACATGACAACGCACAACAAGAAACTTTTGGATAATTTCATAGGTTTCAAATTTAGTCAATTTTTATACCACGAAAGCTGCGCGCTGAAATTAATAAGTTTTGGCAATTTGTAGCTGTATTTTAATGCTTTGTGTAATTTAGTGGACTTAAAAATTAACCATGCGCAAAGGATTTATATTTTTCTTATTTGTTTTGGGAGCCTTTACGGCCATGAGCCAAACAAAAATCAATTACATTGAATACGATTTACCCAATGGCATCCATGTGATTCTTCACGAAGAGCATTCGACGCCCATCGTTGCGGTTTCTGTATTGTACCACGTTGGGTCAAAAAATGAAAACACCGATAAAACCGGTTTCGCACACTTTTTCGAACACCTTTTGTTTGAGGGTTCACAAAACATTGGCCGGGGTGACTACGCCAAATTGGTTGAGAAAAACGGAGGTGCTTTAAACGCTAACACATCTCAGGACCGTACCTTTTATTACGAAATCCTTCCTTCGAATCAATTGGAATTAGGCATTTGGTTGGAAAGTGAGCGTATGTTACATGCGAAAGTCGAAAACGTAGGAATTGAAACACAGCGAAGCGTTGTAAAGGAAGAAAAAAGACAACGGGTAGACAATCAGCCATACGCAGGTTTCATCACCGAGATGTTCAAACGTGCTTTTCCATCCCACCCCTACAATTGGGTTCCCATCGGGTCCATGGAGCACCTTGACGCAGCACAAGAACAAGACTACGTGCAATTCTACCAAGATTTTTATGTGCCCACCAATGCGACCATTTCCATTGCAGGAGACATTCCAATTGAACAAACCAAGAAATGGATCATGACGTATTTCGGTTCCATTCCGAAAGGACAAGCATTGAATTTATACAGAGACTGTATGGCGATGGACGATGCCAAATTCACAGCGAAATATGGAATGTCAAAAGAAATGTTCAATCCAAAAGATTATGGCAATACAAAGGATAAAAATGCTTTGGCATTGATTAAAAAATATTCGGAAACCCCAATCAACATTCGTAGAACCCAAAAAGACAACACAAAAATCAATGGGGTAATCACGGATACCATTTTTGACAACATTCAACTTTCTGCCATTTTCATGGGATATAAAATTCCAGATCAAAAAAATGCCGACAGCTATGCGTTGGAGTTTATGAATGAAGTTCTTTCTGGAGGAAACAGCTCTAGGATTAACAAAGAATTGGTCGAACGCAAACGTTTGGCAAACTATGCTGGTTCTTTTAATTACGGATTAGAGGATGGTGGACTTAACATCTTTTTAGCTTTGGCAAACGATGGCATTTCTTTACCGGAGGTTCAAAAGGAATTGGATGAACAAATTCGGTTGATGAAAGACCAATTGATCAGTGCGGAAGAATACGAAACCGTATTGAATAAATTTGAAAAGCAAGTGGTTGAAAGTTATTCAACCGTTGCAGGCATTGCAGAGAATTTGGCTGACAACCATGTGTATTTTGGAAATGCAGCGCGTACCAATCAAATGTTAGAAATGTACAGAAAGGTCACCCGTGAAGACATTTTACGTGTAGCAAATACCTATTTGACCGATAACGCAAGGGTTATCCTTTATTACTTACCCAAAGAAAAATAAAAAATGAAAAAATTAATATACCTCGCTTTTATCTCGCTTAGTCTTCAAGTTTCTGCTCAGTTGGATCGCTCTGTCATGCCAAAACCGGCAGCGGCAGCAACCATTCAATTGAAAGAATCCGAGGTCTTTACTACGAAAAACGGAATCATTGTCATTCTTTCCGAGAATCATAAATTGCCAAAAGTTTCTTTTGACTTAACCTTGGGATACACACCTGGAATGGAAGGAGCCAAAGCAGGATTGGGAGAACTGACTGGGTCTTTGATCATGTCGGGTACTAAAAACCGTTCAAAAGATGTCTTGGATAAAGAGATTGATTTCATTGGTGCAAGCTTATCCGCGAATTCAACCAACCTATACCTTTCTACCCTTACCAAACACATGGAAAAAGGATTGGAAGTAATGTCAGACTTAACCTCGAATGCAAACTTTCCAACCTCTGAATTCGAAAGGGTGGTTAAACAATACCAATCCAGCTTACTTTCAGTAAAATCCGAAGGAGAAGCCATGGCGAACAATGCCACGGGGAAAGTTAATTTTCCAAACCATCCATATGGTGAAGTTATGACTGTCAACACCTTGTCGGCTATTTCCTTGGAGGACGTGAAAAATTATTACGCTGCGAATTTCACCCCACAAGGAGCATACATGGTCATCGTGGGCGACATCACCCGTGCACAAGCCGAACAAATGATGGAAAAACACTTTGGAAGTTGGACCGGAAAGGTTCCTTCCAAACCAAGTTTTGCTGACCCAAAGAAATTAGATGGCAACCAAGTGTATTTTGTAAACAAACCTGGTTCGGTTCAATCGGTAATCCATGTAAGCTTTCCACTTGCCATGCGCATGGGTAACCCAAACAACCTTAAAATGAGTGTATTGAATGACGTTTTTGGTGGGGATGGATTCGGTACACGCCTAATGCAAAACTTGAGGGAAGACAAGGCATACACTTATGGCTGCTATTCCGGTTTGAATTTTCAAAACGAAGGCGGATGGGTTTCCATCACGGGGAACTTTAGAAATGCGGTTACCGACTCTGCCATTACAGAAATTGTCAATGAACTGAATCGCTTGTTGGCTGAAAAAGTAAGTGACGATGAGTTGGCATTGACAAAAGCTACCAAAACAGGAAGTTTTGCACGTTCACTGGAACGACCACAAACCATTGCAAGGTTTGCCTACAACATTCAACGCTATGGATTGCCAAAGGATTATTATAAAAATTACCTCACCAACTTGAACGCGATTTCATCTTCAGATTTATTAGAATTGGCGCAAAGTTATCTCAAGGAAAACAATTACAACATCGTTGTGGTTGGAAACGAAGAAGTGCTGGAAAAGCTTAAAAAATTCGATTCCGATGGAAAAATCATTCAACTGGATGAATTTGGTGACGTAAAACAAGCAATGGTTCCTGCCGACATTTCCGCAAAAGATTTGGCATTGAAGTATACTTTAGCCGTTACCCAAACCAAAGATTTGAAATCAGCGATGAAGAAAATTGCGAAGGTGAAATCCATTACACAAAATTCAACCTTAAAATCTGACAAAATTCCTTTTCCATTGTCAAACACAGAAATCTACACCAACAAAGGCATCCGTGCTGAAAAAATGGAGTTCGGCGGGAATGTGGCCCAAAAATCTTATTTCGATGGAAAAACAGGATACACTTTTAACATGCAAACAGGCGAACAAAAAATGACAGATGAGGAATTGAAAATGGCAGCATTCGAACAAGCACTTTTCCCTGAAGCGAACCTTGCAAACAATACATCCGCTGTAAAAATGGAATTGCTAGGCATTGAATCTGATGGAGCGAACAAATACTATGTTTTGAAAATCACCCAGAATGAAAATGCCCAATCGATTAACTATTACAATGTTAAAACTTTCATGAAAGAAAAAGTGACGAAAATTCAAACCGTGGCAGGCGAAACAGAATCTGCGACTTCACAGTTTGACCAATTCTTGGATGAGGGTGGATTCTTGTTTCCACATCACCTGATTGTTTCAACGGCACCCATTACTTTTGACATTAACATCGACAAGATTGAAATCAACGGCGTTGTCGATTTAAAAGGGTTTTAACATGTCAGCAACGAAAAGTTTTGCCTTGGTATTTTTACTGGGCATCCACTTCGCAGGTTTCGGCCAACTATTATATAGCATTCAAGGCAAACCGGGCACCCCTCCTTCCTACTTGTATGGAACGATTCATCTTATGCCCAAAAAAGATTTTAAGATCCAACCGAGGTTGCAACAAGCCTTTGATTCTTGCTTGACGCTTGCAATGGAAGTAGACTTAAACCTTTCCTTATCCGACAAAATCAAAATGGCACAGGAAACATTGCTGCCGGGAGGAAAGACCTTGAAAGATGTCATGACACCAGAAGAATATAAACGTTTGGTCTCCTATTGCAAGGATTCACTTGATTATTCCGACAAAAAATTTGAGCGTTACGCACATCTGAAACCGTTCTATTTCTCGAGTCTATTGCTTCAAAAAGAAATGAAGAAAAGCAAATCCTATGAAATGGAATTTAACAACATGGCAAAAAAGAAGCAAAAGAAAACCTTAGGACTCGAATCCATTCAAGCCCAACTTCAAACCATCAATACAGTCAGCATTGAAGACCAGGTTGACATGCTCATGGATGAGTTGGGACAACCCATGTTGTTTGACGAGATGTTGCAATCCTACTTGGCTGAAGATTTAGATAAACTCTATGGATTGATCACCAAAGAATCCGCTTCATTCCCTGATTTTACGGAAAACTTACTGAACAAAAGAAACCGCAATTGGATTCCCGTAATCGAAGAACAAATAAAATCACAGCCCACCTTTATTGCCGTGGGAGCAGGACACCTTTCTGGAGACAGTGGTGTAATAAATCTTCTGAAACAGAAAGGATACCAGGTCACCCCAATTTCAATGAAGGCGCCATGAAAACACTTTTTTTTGCTTTGCTTTTTTGGATTCCCCTCTTAGGTTTTGCGCAAAACAATTTGGAAGTATCGAACGCAACCATTTTTGAAGGAGAGCCTTACCTCACCCACAACCCCTTAAATCCGCAGCATTTGGTTGCCGCTTGGATGGGATACCAATGGAACCAAAAAATCGTCATCAAATCATCTGTTTCTTTTAACGGAGGCACCAGTTGGACCCAGCCCGTTTCCCAATCACACCTTGTCCCCTCCTATTCCTCTGCGGATGTCTCCCTGGGTTTTGACCACTTGGGAAATGCCTTCATGTGCTACATAGATTATGACAATGTGACCTTTGCTTCTGGTAAGGTATTGTTGAGAAAATCAACGGATGGAGGTCTCACTTGGGGAAATCCAACAGAGGTTATAAGCATAAGCGATTGTCCGGGAAAACTTTGCATCGACAGACCATGGATGGTGATTGACCATTTAGGCGCCAACCCTACGGATGCCATTTATGTTTGCACCATGAACGCAGATCAACCTGCATTGGTTTCCGCTCCTTACAACCCATACTTGAGTGTAAGCACAGATGGAGGAATGACATTTAATAACCCACGGCTCATGGATACCCTGCAATTTTTAGCTGGAACAACCATTCCCCAGCCATCTGCCACACCGGCCATTGGCGGAGACGGAACCTACTGGGCCATTTATCCGTCGTACGACGTAAGTCAATCCCCTTTCCCGCGACACATCCTGGCGCAGACCCAAGACGCAGGCATAAACCTTCAGCATTCGATCGCCTACCAAGGGACCTTAATGGGGGTGTCTAATGGGCTTTTTAAACGTGGGGGTAAATTGGCAGCGGACCCAGCACATTCTGGACATTTGGCCTATCTCTTTCTCAGCCAACAAAATGACCAAAGCGATGTCTATTACATTGAAACGTTCAATGGGGGTGCGCAATGGACTTCAATGCAAAAAATCAACCAAGACCCTGCAGGAATTCCAAGGGTTCAAGATTTGGTGTGGGCTGATTTTAATGCCCAAGGCGATTTATTGGCATGTTGGAGAGACCGAAGAAATGCAGGCGCAGATGGATACAACCAACCTTCAGAAATTTATGCTTCAACCAAAAATTTCGGAGCCGCAGGTTTTGGTCAAGATTACCCCATAACATCGCAAGTGGTAGCCCATGACACGATATTGGAAGGGAGTGGGAATGATTTTATGAGCGCAGTTTTTATCGGAGACACAGCCTATGCGGTTTGGGGTGATGTACGAACGGGAACGGTACGAATTTATCTCAACAAATGGAATGTAAACACCCAAGTTGGACAATCGCATTTAATGTCGAGTGAAACCCAAATGTTCATAAGCCCAAATCCGGTTAACCATGTATTCAAAATTCCAGAAAAACTGTTGGGGTATGAAGTGAAAATCTATAACCCTCAAGGAGAAGTTGTGTGGGAAACAGATTCAGCAACGGAACAAGAAATCAACCTGTCTTCCTTTCCGAGGGGAAGCTATCTATTCCTAGCAAGTAAAGGAAACGTTTGTTTTAAAGCGACCTTTATCAAGGAATAAGTCGTCGCACCGATGAATTGTTTTTTTCAACAATTTGTTTTTTTAATCGAGTGAAATAGTTAAAAAGTGTAGCTTTGTTCGATGAGTGATTTTGTAGTCTCTGCCAGAAAATACAGGCCCCAAACTTTTGATACGGTGATTGGACAAGCGTCCATTACGACCACGTTGAAAAATGCCATAAAGAATCATCATTTGGCACAAACTTTTTTATTCTGTGGATCCAGGGGCGTAGGTAAAACGACTACTGCGCGTATCTTGGCAAAAACACTCAATTGCTTCCAACTTTCAGACACACAAGAGGCATGTGACGAATGTGAATCTTGTCTTTCGTTTAAAACAGGTAACTCTTTAAGCATCTATGAACTTGATGCCGCATCCAACAACTCCGTGGATGACATTCGTGCAATCATTGAGCAGGTGCGCATCCCACCTATGCTTGGCAAATACAGAATTTACATCATCGATGAGGTACACATGCTCTCGAACAGCGCCTTTAATTCCTTTCTTAAAACGCTCGAAGAGCCGCCTCCATACGCTGTTTTCATACTTGCCACCACGGAAAAACACAAAATAATTCCTACCATTCTCTCGCGTTGTCAAATATTTGATTTTAGCAGAATTAAGGTATCCGACATTGCCAACCATCTTCAAAGCATCGCTGAAAAAGAAGGCATTTCCGCTGAAATGGAAGCCCTACATTTAATAGCCATGAAGTCAGATGGAGCCTTGCGGGATGCCTTGTCTATTTTCGACCAAATTGCGTCGTTTACAGGCAACAACATTACCTATGACAGTACGCTAAACAATCTGCATGTATTGGACTATGAGCATTATTTCAATTTGCTAGACCACTTAAAAAAGGAAGATCTTTCCGCCGCGCTGCTCGAACTCAATACGATTTTGGAAAAAGGATTCGATGGACAAATGTTTCTACAAGGACTATCAGATCACTTTAGAAACCTATTGATTGCCAAAGACCCAAGAACCCTTCCCATTTTAGACATTTCAGAAACGGTACAAAACAAGTACATAGAACAATCCAAAGCGTGGGAAAGGAACCAAATTGTTCGTGGTTTGTTCGCTTTGAGTAAGGCAGACACACAATTCAAGACCTCCAAAAATGCTAGGTTACTCCTCGAAGTTGCCCTTTTGGAATTAGGATCCCTTCAACAGGAATCCGAAAAAAAAAATCCCTAACGGATCCCATTGACATTTTGCCTTCTCCGGCATCTTTGCGAAAGCCTGTACAAGGAACTAACAAGCCTGAAGCTCCTTTGGAGGAAGTAAAAAGCCAGGAAGTTGTCAAAAAAATCCCTTCTACGCAGGCCCCTACGCCCGTGGCGGAATCAACAAATACCATCAGCATCAAATCCGAGATGGAGGCACAAAGAAAACAGACCTCTCAACCTGTCGGAAACCTACCCAGAGAAGTGGTTTCGCTCAGTGACCTTAAAAAGTTTTCGCGACAATATGCCCATGAAGTAAGAGAAGCGGGCAAGGAAACCTTTTTCCACGCGCTGATCAAACGAGATCCATTGTTGGACGATGAGACGATAACCTTAACCTTAGACAACCAGGTACAAGTTGAATACATCCGACCGATTCTTCAAGAATATGTTAACTTTTTAAGACAGAGCCTTAAAAATGGATTTTTAGAAATCAAACTTGACGTCATCGACAACCCTACAGAAGTGCAAAAACCTGTCACTGGAAAAGATAAATTTCAAGCCATGGCGAGGAAAAATCCGAACATTCACACCTTGAAAAATCGATTTAATTTAGACATTGAATATTAATACATGGAAATTTTTTATCACGAGATAAGACGAAAACCTGAAGTCGATGCCTTTCTTCACGAATGGAACAATGCCGAGGATTTTATTGTCTGCCATACCTCCGGTTCCACGGGTACGCCGAAAACCATTCGTTTGGATAAATCAAAAATGCGAAAATCTGCCCAAAAAACAATTGCTTTCTTCAGTCTGAAATCCGGGCAAAACGCTGCCCTTGCGCTTTCTTGCGATACCATCTCAGGTAAAATGATGATCGTTCGTGCCATGGAATGTAAAATGAAGCTGCACATCCTCCCTTTGTGTCAAAACCCCTTGGAAGATGTCGTCGAAAACATAGACTTTATTTCCCTGGTTCCGGCACAAGCTGCCTCACACCTCGCATCGGGATCAACCCTTCACACAGACTGCACCTTCCTTATCGGAGGCGCACCCATTTCCTTGGATTTGGAAGAAAAAATCGCACTGCTGTGGAAAAATGCCTATCAATCGTATGGGATGACAGAAACCTATTCCCATGTAGCCATTCGCCATATCAACGGGTCAAGTAACAATCCCTACCACGCCATTCCCGGTGTTACCTTCAGTACAAAAGAAGGGAATTTAGCCATCCACGCGCCTCAACTGTTAAACACAACCCTTGTCACCAATGACATTGTGGAATTGTTAGACGTTTCTACGTTTCGTTTTATTGGACGTTCAGACTTTGCCATCAATTCTGGAGGAATTAAAGTACATCCTGAAAACCTTGAACAGCGTTTGGGTAAATTAATCTCCGGAGACTACATGATTACTTCTGCGGAGCATGCACTTTTTGGTGAAACGACCGCTTTGGTGATTACTGACAAATCACAATTACCGAAACGAAAAGACTTGATTGACAGCGAACTGTTTAACCATTATGAAATCCCAAGGGTTTACCAAGCGGTTGATTTAATTGCACAAACTGAAAATGGAAAAATAGACAGAGTTAAAATGCAGGAAACGATTGACGCAAATGCCTGGAACACGCTACTATAACATTTTAGGATTGCCCAATCAAAGCAGTGATGAAGAGGTTAAGAAAAAATTTCGTTCGCTTGCTAAAGAATTTCACCCCGACAAAAATCCAGACCCGACGGCTACGGAAACTTTTCAACGTATTTTGGATGCCTATGAACGCATTCTGAAGAAAGATTTTCAAGAAACCCCGAAGTTCAATGCGCGCGCGAATTACCCTTCATCAAATCCAAATGTCAACCACACTGATTTTCACCGAAAAGCTTGGGAGCGTTACGAAAGAATGCGCAAAGAACAAGAATATGAACTTAACAACTTCTACCATTCACTGCTTACCGGAAAAAAGATGAGGTTCAAATACATCGTCGCGGTGGTTTCTTTTCTGGTGCTTACTTGCCTGACCATCGATGAATTCTCAAAAAAGATCCCGGTACAAGACCGCATTTCAAGTTACAACCTAACGCGATATCAAACCGTAGGCGCAGGATTCTTGCATGAGGTTCACACCCAAAAAGGGCATACCCTATTCATCGCGAATTATGTACCGAATGCATTTGACAAGCAGCCAGAAATCACACTGTACCAAACAAAAATCTGTCGTCAAAATGCCTTTGTCTCGCATGAATGGGCAGGAAAAGCCAATCCCATTGAAATTCACTTCAATTTTTATTGGGTAAGGGGGGTAATTGTGGCATTTTTGGTTTTATCCATCTTCATTGTATTTGTGCGTAAACACAACGTTTTAATGGTTTTGGGCTCATGGCTTAGCATGTATGTGACCACATTGATTCTTCTGTGTTTTTTGGTATTTCACTTAAGGATTTTTTCCATTTTAACTTTAGGACAATGGCCATGAAAAAGAAAGAAAAAGCGAAGTATGTCATTGAAGAATTGGCACGCCTGTTTCCAGAAACCCCAATTCCGTTAGACCACAGCGACGCATACACCCTACTGATTGCGGTACTTCTGTCCGCACAATGTACAGATGAACGAGTGAACCAAATAACACCGGCGCTGTTTGCCTTGGCAAATACGCCCCAGAAAATGGTACAATTGTCGGTTGAAAGCATTCGCGAAATCATTAAACCTTGTGGACTTTCTCCCAAAAAATCTGCGGCCATTCACCGGCTTTCTGAATTGCTATTGGAACACCATAACGGGGAGGTGCCCAATACCTTTGAAGCTTTGGAAGCATTGCCGGGTGTGGGACATAAAACCGCAAGTGTGGTCATGGCACAAGCCTTTGGCATTCCAACTTTTCCCGTTGATACCCACATTCATCGACTCATGATTCGTTGGGGATTGACGTCAGGAAAAAATGTTGAGCAGACCGAAAAAGATGCGAAAATCCTCTTCCCTGAACATACATGGAATGCACTTCATTTGCAGATCATCTTTTATGGAAGGGAATACTCCCCGGCACGAAGTCCAAAAAAAGAAGTGGATTATATAACCATGAAAATCGGTACAAAAGAAGCGATTGCAGGCTTAAAATAGTTATTAACATTTCCATAATATTATTAACTTATTCATACTTTTGAATTGGAATTATTCCAACACACAATCCTCAAATAAACCTTCAATGGAAAGCAACGAAACATCACGCAAACCTTCTGCGCGCGCTAAAATCGGCACCCTAATCTCCAATGAGATAGGGAGAATCCCGCCTCAGTCGGTAGATTTAGAACAAGTGGTTTTAGGCGCTATGATGTTGGAACGTAATGCGGTAAATGAGACCATTGACATCCTCCATGAAGCAAGTTTTTACGACCCCAAACACCAATATATTTTCAAGGCTATTTTGGATTTATTTGCCGCTACCAGTCCTGTTGACTTGGTCACGGTTACCGAACGTCTTGCGAAAAACGGTGAGTTGGCGGCAGCAGGTGGCGCAGGTTATGTTTCCCAGTTAACCAACAGGGTTGCTTCTTCAGCGCACATTCAATACCACGCAAGGATTATATCAGAAAGGTACATCAAACGAGAATTGATAAGGATCAGCAGTGAAATTATTCGAGAT
>Ga0114976_10000645_pt1 | contig 21787 bp, 19 predicted proteins | sample S_130805_EF_Meta_FD_87319 | JGI IMG/M metagenome (GOLD analysis project Ga0114976, IMG submission 87319) | Freshwater microbial communities from Lake Simoncouche, Canada to study carbon cycling - S_130805_EF_MetaG | ecosystem: Environmental > Aquatic > Freshwater > Lake | place: Lake... | reverse complement strand
TCGGGCGAAACCCTGGCGCAGGTGGTTCCTGTGATCCAGTCTCGTTATCCGGATATCAGAGAAATCCGGACTGCGGTACTCTGGCAGAAGCAGCAGTCTTCGTTTCGGCCCGACTATTGTGTCGAGCGACTGGAAGGCAACCCCTGGATTCACCAGCCCTTTGAAGCGTATGACCGGCTGCGGCCGCAAGACTTGAAAGGGTCTGTTTGAGATGGTGCCCAGAAGAGGACTCGAACCTCCACACCATTGCTGGCGCTAGGACCTGAACCTAGTGCGTCTACCAATTCCGCCATCTGGGCACTGCTGCTTGATGCTCGCCGTCGGGTCAGATACTCCGGCGGGAACCCGAAACTATATTCACCTTTAACCTGACTGTCAAACCGTGACCAAGGCCTGGAACCCACCCACACGCGAAGAGATCCTCGAGTCGCTTCGGACGGCCGATGCGCCGCTCACACCGGCTGAACTGGGCGACCGACTGGGCGTTGCGCCCCGCCATTTTCCGATCCTCGAGAAGCGCATTTTCGCCATGGAGCGAGACGGCCAGTTGCTACCCAATCGAAAGGGCGTGCTGCTAGTCGCCAGTCGCCTCGAGTTGATTCCGGGTCGAATCGCCGGCCACCGGGACGGTTTCGGATTTCTGATCCCGGACGCCAGCGGGCCTGATCTGTTTTTGCCGCCTCGCGAGATGCAGAAAGCGATGCACGGCGACCGGGCTCTGGTCAAGCGGGTTGGCACCGATCAGAGGGGGCGGCCTGAAGGCATCATCATTGAAGTGACTGATCGTGGGCAGCGTCGCCTGGTCGGGCGACTGCTGGTTGAACGTGGCGTGACCGTCATGGTTCCCGAGGACCAGCGCATCAAGCACGACATCCTGATCGCTCCAGGCGATGCGGCCAAAGCTCAGCCGGGGCAGGTGGTCAGTGTCGAGATCATCCAGCCGCCCAGCGGCCATGCACCCCCGATGGGTCGGGTGGTCGAGGTGCTAGGGGCGATCGATGATCCCGGCATGGAAATCGAGATTGCGGTGCGCAAATTCGATGTACCGCATGAGTTTTCAGCCGAGGCGCTCGCCCTGGCCGCCAAGATGCCAGCGCAGGTTCGCGGCCCCGATCTGAAGAACCGCGTGGATCTGCGTGACGTTCCGCTGGTCACCATCGATGGCGAGGATGCGCGCGATTTTGACGACGCGGTTTATTGCGAGCCGCTCGAGACTTCAAACCGTCGCGCCGGTGGTTGGCGGCTGATTGTTGCCATTGCCGATGTCAGTCACTACGTCGGTCACGGCGATGCACTGGATGCCGACGCAATCCAGCGATCGACCTCGGTCTATTTTCCCCGTCGGGTCATCCCGATGCTGCCGGAGAAAATTTCGAACGGATTGTGTTCACTGAATCCGAAGGTTGACCGGCTGGTGCTGGTGGCCGACATGGTCATCACCGCACGGGGCCAGGTGAAGGCCTATCAGTTCTATGACGCGGTCATGCATTCGGCAGCGCGGCTGACCTATGACCAGGTCTGGTCAGTTCTGTCTGGGCGCGATCCCGCGGCGAGCCGGCAGTTGGCCGGCATCGTGCCTCATCTTCAGAATCTCTATGACCTGTATCGCGCGCTTGCCAAGGCGCGCGGTGAGCGCGGCGCCATGGACTTCGAGACCACGGAGACCAAGATCGTCTGCGACATCGCCGGGCGTATCGAGCGCATCGTGCCGAGAACCCGCAATGATGCGCACAAGCTGATCGAAGAATGCATGCTTGCCGCCAACACCAGCGCGGCCGATTTTCTGGCTCGCAGCAAGCATCCGGCGCTGTATCGGATTCACGAAGGCCCGACACCAGAAAAGCTGGCGCTGCTGCGTGAGTTTCTGCAGGGACTGGGGTTTGGCCTGGGAGGCGGTGATGATCCCTCGCCAGCCGACTATGCCGCACTGGCCACACAGATCGGTGGTCGCCCGGATACGCCGCTGTTGCAGACGATGCTGTTGCGCTCCATGCAGCAGGCCATCTATTCGCCTTACAACTCAGGGCATTTCGGCTTGTCCTATCCGTCCTACACCCATTTCACCTCGCCGATTCGCCGTTATCCGGATCTGCTCACCCACCGCGTGATCAAGTCGCTGTTGCGTTCGCAGCGCTATCACCCGCCCATTCCGTCTGCCGATACGCCGGTTTCCAAGCCAATGTCCCGCGCAGGACGAGGCAAGTTGCCGCCTTCAGAGAAAGCGCAGGCCCGTGCCGATGACCGTGCCCAGGAGCGGGGTCGGATGAGCGCCGCGCAGCGTGACGAGCTCGATCAGTGGGAATCGCTTGGCTTGCTCTGTTCGTCCAATGAACGTCGTGCAGACGATGCATCGCGCGATGTCGAAGCCTGGCTCAAGTGTCAGTTCATGCGCGAGCGGGTGGGCGAGCAATTCCGCGGCCGGGTGACTGGCGTTGCCCCGTTCGGGATTTTCGTGACGCTCGAGGACCTCTTTGTGGAAGGCGTCGTTCATGTCTCCGAGTTGGGCAGCGACTACTTCCAGTACAACGAGGCGGCGCACGAGTTGCGTGGCGAGCGCACAGGCCGGCGTTTCAGACTGACCGATGAGCTCGATGTGCAGGTCTCGCGGGTTGATCTTGAGGCGCGGCGAATCGAGTTCAGGCTGGTCAAGTCCGATGTGGTGCGCCCGCCCGCAAATCGCAGCACGCAGCGAGTGCCCACGGCGGCTGAGCTGGGGCCGGCACCTGCTGCGCAGCGGCGTTCACGCAAGGCGGCACCCGCCCAGTCGGAGGCGGTGAAGAGCGCCCGTGCCGACCGCAAAGCGGCGCGCAATCGCCGTGGTGCCGCTGCCGACCCGAAATCCGGGGGCGCTCGCAATCGGCGTCGTTGATCGATATTGCATTGGATTTCAGGCGGGGCAGGTCATGTTGGTATTCGGTTTTCATTCGGTGACCTCGCGTTTGCGCCAGTCGGCCGCGTCGGTCAAAGAGTTGTATGTCGCATCCGGCCGCGATGATGGCCGGGTGCGTGACCTGCTCGCCGCAGCGGCGAACGCAGGGGTCGAGGCACGGCGAATCGAGGGGACGCGGCTGGATCGCATGTGTCCGAATCGCAGGCATCAGGGCGTGGTTGCGATTGTCGAAGCACGGCCTCCAAGTCTCGACCTGGATCAATTGCTCGATGGCATCGACGGCCCGCCCTTGCTCTTGCTGCTCGATGGCGTGACTGATCCGCGCAATCTTGGCGCCTGCCTGCGGGTGGCTGATGGTGCCGGGGTGCACGGTGTGATCGCGCCCAAGGACCATGCCTGCCCGCTCAACGAGACAGTGATTCAGACCGCCAGTGGCGCTGCCGAGAGTGTTCCGTATGTGATGGTCACGAACCTGGCTCGAACAATCGATACCTTGCAGGAGCGGTTCATTACCGTTATCGGTACGGCCGATGAGTCCACCCAGACCCTCTACGACGCCGAGATACCGGCGTCAGTCGCCTGGGTGATCGGTGCCGAAGGGGTTGGTCTTCGCCGATTGACCCGCGAGCGCTGTGATGCCCTGGTATCCATTCCAATGGCCGGGCAGGTTGAGAGTCTGAATGTGTCGGTTGCGACCGGCATCGTGCTCTATGAGACGGTGCGCCGAACCCGTCTGGCTGGCTCGCCGGTGTGAGTGCCGCGTTCAGTCCTCACCACACGCCAAGCGCCAGACCTGCAGCCAGGGTGCCTGCCAGCTCTTCTGCGCGAGCCAGGTCGGACGGATCGATGAGCTTCGGCATGCCGATCGCCTCGGGCGTCTGAGCGCCTGTGATGACCTTAAGTGGCGGTGCCACCGGTTTGAGCCGCCAGCCGGTTGCGATCCGATCGATCTGACGGATCGCCCCGTCGCCGTCGCTGCCTGCACAGATCATGGTTGCGTAGGGGCGCCCGTTCAGTTTGCCAAGGGCGGGGTAATAGCAGCGATCGAAAAACGACTTCATCGGGCCCGCGATGCCACCGAGACACTCCGGGGTGGCGAAGAGATAGCCGTCGGCAGCCAGCAGTGTGTCCGGGAGCACGCGGTCACAGCGACACTCTACGATCTCGCAGAAATTGGGGTCAGACCCCAATTTCCGCTCAGACTCGAGCTCAAGCGAATAACTGGGGTCAGACCCCAATTTTCGGCCTAGTTCGACTGCGGCTTTGACCAGCTGGGCAGTGCCGCCGGTGTTTGACCACCAGATCACCAGCAAGCGCGGGTTTTTGCGCATCATGAAAAATGCTCAGACGAAAGAATGAGTCGATTCCGACTCGAAAAGACCTCCGGATCAGGCGATGATAAGAGCCCTACCGGAGTTCGAACGTGTCACCCCAGCACATCACAATGACCAGTCAGCTTCGATGCCTTGCGTTGTCGATGCCGCTGGAGTTCGGCCCCTACACCCTCACCGTGTGCGAGCTGTCTGCATCTCAGATGCCTGTGCGCAGGCGCCATGGCTGCCTTGATATGACTCATGGACGAGTGCTGATCCAAGAGGGGTTGGCCCCCGCACAGTGGCGAAGGGCGTTCCTGCATGCGCTGGTTCGTCTGGTTCATTATGCGCAGGCGGTGCTGCTGCACGAGAGCACCGAGGAGCACCTGACCCACTCGCTGGCCAGCGGTCTGTCTCAGTTGGCCCGACGCAATCCTCGTCTCACCTGGGCCTTGTTGCGAGCGATCAACCCGCATCTGCGGCACGCCCAGCGAGCGCCACAGCGTTTGACGGTCGGAGTGCAGGCATGGACAGTGCGCACAATGCCAGTCAAGACGGCTGCGCGCCTACGTGTGTTTGGTCAGGCTGATCTTGGGCGCCGCTGCATTGAGCTCGACCCGGCCCTGTCGGGCACTCAACTCGCAGTCATTTTTCTGCACGAGGCCGTCCACGCACTGCACCATGAAATTGGCGTTACTGACCAGACTAGCCTTCGTATTGCGCATTCAAGGCAAGCTGATGCTCTGCTTCAGTTTTTTGCCGGTAATCCGCAAGCTGCGGGATGGTGGTTCGGATTGCTGCAGCCAGCTGCTGCACCGCTCTTTGAAAGTGGTCAATCGCAACTGCGATCAAGGCTGTCGGTCAGTTCGTGATCTCCGCGAACTGTAACAGCTTCATCGGCGGGTAAGCCTTCAACTGTCTTGCTGTTTTCATGTTGATCAGTACCGAATAGCGCGACAAGGTGGGCGTTTCGAGTTCGCCTGGTTTGCGGTTACCAAACAGGATCTGACCCGCTTGGTAGGCTCCGATTTGCCCAATGCCAGCCAAGGGGCTGATCAGACCGAGCAACACATCCCCTTTTCGATATGTGGGCTCCAGCGATGTGAAGATCGGCAATCCTCGAGCAGTTGCCGCCTCACTCATGAGCGCTGTATTTGCCAGCATGAACGACGAGCCAATGTGGTAAATAAAGGCGACCTTTTTCGAAGCCAATTCGTCGATTCCGGCGGCGACTGCCTCCGGCTGAGGCTTGCCATCCTGTCCTTTGGCTAGCTCAACCATTTCAACACCGATTTGTGCCGATTCGAACTGCCTGCGAGCAGCAGCTGCCTGTGCGACTGCCGCGGGCTCGTCTGTGTTGAAGACCATGCCGACTTTTGTCACTTCACGATAGCTTTTGATCAGATTCACCTGTGCCTCGATCGGCACGCTTGTATTGGCACCAGCGAGATTGGCTCGTCCCGATCGCTTCATATCGACTGCAATCTTCGACTGGACCGGATTACCCACATAAAGATAGACCACCGGAATATCGGTGACATGGCGAGCAGGGTCCGTCTCATCATGCTTGCCGACCACCGCAAGCGTGACACCAGTTCCCCAGGTTGCAATCAGGTCGACCTTGAGTGATCTGGCTTCGGAAACAATCGCAGGGACCTTCTTTGTATCACCGCCGATATCCCTCACGATAAAGCTGACCTCGCCTTGGCTCTGAAGGTTCTGCTGAAAGCTTTTGCAGATTTCCTCGCAGCCACGATTCGTGATGATCAGCACCTGCTTAGCGGTCACCGCGATGCTTTGCGCTGGCGTCAGCAGGCTGACGGCCGCAGTCATCAGAGCTAAGAACAATCTCTTTACCGTTGGGAGATTCGGACTCATAGATTGATACGCCTCAAGAAATAGGTCTGTGCCAGCGAACACACCAGCAGCAAGAGCGCCATTGCGATCGCAGCCTGCCACAAGCCGAACGCGGCAATCAGCGTCGCGACCACGATCGGTGTGAGCATCGCAACCACGCGTTCGATGGTGCGGAAGAGTCCGAGTGTGACCGCAGGGTCGATACGAGGCAGCTCAGTCCGGCTGACCAGGATGGCCATTGCACCTTGTGAAGGAAAGGCCAGCGCCCAGGCCAGACCGATGAGCGTCACGCCAACGAGGATGCCCGATGCGCCAAAGGCAGTCACGCCCTCCGCGTCATTGAAGTTCGCAACCGTGCTCAGAATTCCTGCAAGGCCTGCAATTGCAACGCCGACTCCAAGCAGCAGCGAATAGCGCTTCGATTTGTCCGCAAATCGAGCGAGCGGCTTGTTGAAGATCAGGACCATTGTGAAATAAACCATCATCGCCAAGCCGGTGAAAGATGTTTTCTCTCCAATCGCCAGGACCGCCAGGGGCACCCAGTAGAACAGCAGACCTTGTTGAATGATCTGTAGCGGCATTGAGGCGAGAACGATCAGTTTCACGAAGCCCGGTGTGCGAAACAGGGTGCCAATGGATGAAGCCAAAGGCACTGGATGAGTTTGTCGCCCTGCGGTGGATGGGAGTCTCGTCAGCGCACCCATCGCGATCGCACTGCAGACAATGCCAAAGCCAAAGACCGTACCTGTGCCGGCTCGATCGTAAATCAGCGATCCCAAACCGGAACCTGCGATGCCTGCCGAGACATAGGCGGCCAGGTACATCGCCATACCGGTTGCCCGTCCTGCAGACTGTGAACTGATGAAATCGAGAGCGGCAAGGCTCACACAACCGAAACTCACTCCGGCAAGGATGCGAGCTGCGATCAGGACTGGAAGCGTTTCGGCGAAAGCTGAAAGCAGGTGCCCCATCAATGCGAAGGTCAATCCGACGATCATCAGGCGGCGAGGACCAAAGCGTGCGCAATAGCTTCCCGACCAGGGCGATGAAAGCGCAACCGCAAACAGAAACACCGAGATCGGCAGACTCACCAGGAGGCTTTCTGGCAAGGCATAAAGCGGGGCAACCAGAGTGCCGATCACTGAGCCGGATGTCGCCTCTGAATGGATGGCGCGTCCCGCGAGGTCCTTCGCCCAGACCGGAAGGAATGATCGAGGCAACTCCGACCCAAGGAAGTAGAGGAACAATGGAAGGCGCAGATCAGTGAGGTCTTCTTGAGTCGCGGCTCGACTGCGGCTGGTCATCGCAGCAACGATTTCGTGGATCAGCAGTGCTCCGGCCAGTATCAGAACCAGAAATTCGATGGCGAGTTGCCGGGTTCGCTCGGATAAAGCGGCCGGGTCAAGCCCGACTCTCAAGCTGGCGACATGAATGCCATGGCTTGAGAGCGGCTGATCGATCTCAGTCAGGCTATTGATCTTGACCGCATGGGTCAGCTTGATGCTGTGTGCGAGCTCTGCGCCAGGGGGGGTGAGCAGGGCAAGCGAGCCAAACTCGGGGCCGGCATCGAGCGCTGAATTGAGCCACCCTTGCACTCCCTGCAGCTCCTCGATCGGGATACCGGAATCAAGCGCGCGTTGCAGGGTAGGCTCGAGCGTTCTGGCCAGTGCGAACGCAAGTGACGGCCCGTCCTGAACTGCAACCCGCTCAAAAGAGCGGTAGGCGTCAAACGCAATGGCAGCCTGAATGGCCAACAACAGGACGGTCAACAACACGGTCAAGCGATTGCCCTTGGGCTTGTCAGAGGTCGCGTTCGATTTCGACGCAAGGAGTCCGTAGAGCGCCAGAATCAACAGGGCAGGTAACAAAGCGAGACCTGCAATACGCAACATCGACTGGAAGGCCGTGCGGGTATTGTTGCTCGCTTCGTCGAGGCGAAATTCGGTCACCACCGAACCCGCCCCGACGCCGAACGCATTGGTCAATGGCGTGGCCATGGCTGCTCGGCCATCGTGTCTGGCATAGACGCTACGACTGGAGCCACCTTGCTGTGCGACCCCGCTGGCGAGTGCTGGCGTGATCGTGCCGACACTGACCACGTTCAGCCCGCGCTGATCCAGGATGGCGAGTGCTTCGATTGCCGGGTCGGCCTGTTTTGATCGCTCGAGCAAGCCACGCAGGGCGGGCGTGTCGCTGAGCTGGATGCCGAGGGCCATTTGCCCGTCGAGCGTTCGGGCTGCATCGTGGGCTGTAATCGCCACGCGATGTTTGAGTCTGCTTTCGAATGTTGAAGCGAATTTTCCGTGATTCAGCGCCAACAGCAGACCGGTGGCGGCTGCCAGAAGCAAAGCACACGCAAGGAGCAGTCGATTTCCAGGTTTCATGCCCGAGGACCGACAAACCGGGCAACGAGGCAGGTCACATCATCTGATTGTGGGCCGCCATCCTCGAAGGTCTTGACTGCCTCGAAAGTGCGGGTGGTGATTTCGTCCACAGGGAGGGTTCCGATCCGTGCAAGCAGCGCCTCAAGTCCCTGCTCACCGAACATCTGTTCTTGTGGGTTGAAGGCTTCAGTGACGCCATCGGTGAACAGAAACAGGGCATCTCCAACCGCCAGGCGCGCCTGCTGCTGTGTGTAGGGCATGCCTTCCATCATTGCCAGGGCAATGCAGTGGCTGCTCGGCAAGGCTTCTACGCGACCGTCGCTTCGGAGCAGATAGGGCGGATTGTGCCCGGCGTTGGTGTAGGTCATTGAGCCATCGCGAAGATCGATCACCGCATAAAACAGCGTGACGAACATCGACTCGCGATTGTCCGCAGCGAGCAGGTCGTTGAGTCGCGCAATCCGTTCGGCCGGCTCTTCGTTGATCTGGGAGACTGCGCGCAGCAGCGTTCTGGAGACCGCCATGAAGAACGCAGCAGGAATGCCCTTGCCGGACACATCTGCAATTGTCACGGCAAGGTGGTGCTCTCCGAGACGGAACACGTCGTAGAAGTCTCCACCAACATCCTTGGCAGGTCGATATGCGCCCAGTACATCGACTTCGCTGCATAAATTGAATTCATTGGGCAGAAACGACAGCTGGATCTTTGATGCGATTTCGATATCACGTTGCAGCGAGATGAATTGCGTCTTGACTCGAAGCGCCTCGCGCAGCTCCACGACCAATTTGGACATCTGCTGGTACTGATCACCCACCCGTCCGAGCAGACCCTGAAACCCGAGTGCCAAAACGCCGATTTCATCGGCTACCGCTTGCTGGTCATCAGAGTTGGCGGATCCGCCATCCTTGACGACCAATGCGCCCGTCAGCGTGGCGTTGTCCACCGGATTGCCTGCTTCGATGCGCTCGAGATCGTCCAGGATGGCTTTGCGATCGTCTTCTTCCAATCGCTGCGCAAGTTGCAGCATCTGATGCCTGATGAATCGGGCCTGACGTCGTCCCTGCCTCGCTCTGGCACGTCGAAAGCGGTTGAGCGTATCGATATTGTCGCCGAGCCGATCCATCGAGGATTCGAGCTGACGCGCCGACAGTCGATGGCTTGCGTTGAACAAGCTCTGCTGCGGCTCGGGGTTGATTCTGCGAGTGTCCCCGTCAGCGAGGTCTGAGAGACGGCGGCTTGCATCCGCAACCGGCCTCAGGTTGCGGATAATGAACATCAACAAGCCGGCAAGTGTGGCCGCGAGAGCGAGAAAGGATGCCAGTTTGATCAGGCGCTCCTGCTGACTGGGCTCGTCATCTCGTGGAATCGCAGCGGCCAGTGTTCCCAGCCGCGTTCCGCCTTCGGTCGACAGCGGAATGGATGCGATGATCACCGGTCGTCCATTAAAGCGGGTCACTGCCCCGCTTTGCTCGTTCTGGCGCCAGGCAGTGATCAAGGGTGAACCATCTTCAAAGACCGGCCGGCCCCTGAGGTCAGCTAAAGCTGTTTCGGCATTGAGCCGTCGGTTGAGATCGGACAGGGATTGCTCCAATCCCAGCGTTGTGACAACCAGAACAGACTCGCCTCCCTTCAAACGCATGGCTTGAATGACGCCGCTTTGATAGCGCCCGTCTTGTCCTTGCCAGACGTCGAAGGTGGTGGCGGGTGTGGCCCCTGCTGTGCCGAGCAACTCAAGATCCGGTTGAGGCTTGGACACCCGCTGCGGCGACGCGACGAGCAGTTCGCCGCTGGGTCGCATCAGGCTGATCGTGACCCCCTCCGGACGCAGATCAGCAAGCAGTCGGCTCGCCTCGTCGTATTGGTCGGACTCAAGCGCACTGCGAAGCGCCGTGCTGCTGGAGGCCGCATCTGACACAGTCCGCAGCCTGACTCTCGCGGCATCCTGTGTCGACTCAAACTGACCCGAAAGCAGATCGCGACTGGTTCGGACTAACTGCCTGCGCTCGGGCTCGTGTTGCTGCTGGACAAGCAGCAACACCATTAAGGCCCCGAGAAGCCATGCAAGTGAACTGGCCCAGGAGAGTCGTCCGAGCAATCCCAGTCGGCTGCTGCCGACCATTGTGCGATCGGTCTGGAACGCGTTGTCAACAGTTGCCATTTGTCGCAACGGCTCGACGAGCGTATCTGCACGCGACAGGATGTCGGGATCGAAATGTGCGGCTCGGACTTCGGCCACCTTCTGCATGACACGGTCGATCTCATTGACATCGTCTGACAATCGCCGATTCAATAACCGCACCAATTGCTTCAAAGGACCGTCTGGAATCCTGCTCGAGGGATACACCGGATGACCTTGAGCCAGTGACTCGAAATTGTGTGCCAAGGCCCGTCCCGGCTGATCAAGCCGCTGCCTCAGGAACAGGCGTAGTGCCCCGGCTGCCAAAAGGCACACAATCGAAGTTCCAATGAGCGCGATCAACCAGGGCTGATTCGACTCTGTAGGGGCTTGTCCGATGACATGCAGCCAACCCTCCGGGGTCTTGTCGAGGCCTCGGGTCAATGCAACTGTCGAGATTTGCCATCCGTCAATGGGATCCTGATTTTCTGCTTTGCGGTTGGGTAGCGAAGCCAAGACCTCTGACGGCACGCCAGACTGGTCAATCAGTTGACCGGTGTAGTCGTGCACAGACAGACCGGTTACGGTTGGGCTGGCAGCGATCGAATCACTGAACCAGTCTTTCAGGCCAACCAGATCACGAATCGGAATGCCCTGGGACAGTGCTTTCGAGAGGTCATGGGAGAGCGCGCGTGCGATCACCGAGGTGGTGTGGGCTGCTTCTTCGCTGACCCTCTGCTGGGTTTTCCAATAAGCAGCCACACTTAAGCCGGCACTGAGCAATGCGGCAAGCAGGGTTGCAATGATCGCCCACTTCATCCAGAGCCGATGGAGGATGGGATGCATGTTCAGGATGTTCCCATTTGGTCGATGGTGTCGATTTCCGCATCGACTCGACGAAGTGAGTCAGACCGCTTGTTCAGTTCATTCAGAGCAGGTGCGACAGGGCCAATTAAAGGAAGCGAGATTTGCATGTCGCCCTGGTCCAGTGATCTGCGAGCCTGCTCGAGTTGACGCATGACCGGACGTGCGGCGTACCACCCCAAACACGCCGCAATTGCTGTGAAAAGACCGAGGGCGGCAAGCAATGCAAAGGCAATGCTGTCCGGCAGGGCCGATCCCAGCTTCGAGAGCATGTCATTCTTGACGGCAGGCAATTCCGACCCGCTTCTGACCATGGGTGCGCTGATTGGGGAGTAGTGCAGCGCGACACCACCGGCCACCTGGCCAAAGCTGTTGGTCAGTACAGTGCACTGAACCAGAGCATCGTCGTCTTGTGCTCGCAAAATCACGCCGCCCGCATTCAGGCAAGGGTCTCGCCATTGATTCGGCAAGGTAGAGCCAAGGCTCGCGCGATCTGTCGAAGTTGTGATTCGTCCTCTGCTATCGAAAACATCGATCGAGATAATGTCGCGCTGGCGGGAACGAATGTCGGCAATCAACTGCTGAATGCCGGGCAATGAATCCAATTCAGCCCCCAGTTCAAGCCCTGACTCGGCGACCGCCTTCAAGGTGCCGAGACTGAACTGATATCGGTCGTCACGGAGCTTTTCGATCTGTGCTTCGGCGTGATTACGCCAAACCCAGCCGGTTCCCAGCAAGGTGGTGATGAATACCAGCAAGGCTGTCAGCAGGAATGGGCGAATGATCATGCTGCAGTCGATGTGACCGAGGGTGAGAGAAGATCGACCCAGAGCGAAGGATCGACAGTGCCCTGAGCGACAAACCGGGCGCCGCCTCTCAACGACGGCGCTTCAGTTGATCTGAGGTCGACGACCAGCGCCTCGCCGCTTCGCGTGACCACTCGGCGCGTGCAAACGCCAGGCGCGCGGTCCAACAAGACGGCGGTCACGCTGACAGCACCCGTTCCGCAGCCGAGGGTCTCATCTTCGACACCCCGTTCATAGGTCCGCAGGTGAACACTGCCGTCAGGTGCAAGCGCTGCCAGGTTGACATTGCAACCTCTGGGTGCAAATGCGGGGTGATGCCTGACCATCCGTCCAAGTCCGACCATCTCCATCCGTTCGAGGGTATCCAGCGAACCAACCCAGCACACTGCGTGAGGCGGGCCGGCATCGACTTCATCGAATCGCAATGCGTGTCCGTCCCAGTCGATCTCAATGCCGCGCCGCAAGATGCGGACGGGACCCAGGGTGAGTTCGATGCTGGGAAGGCTGCGAAGGTCCACCTGGACAGGCCCGGCCAGTGTCTCGATCACGAATTCCTGATCGACCAGACCACGTCGATGAAGATACGCCGCCAGACAGCGGGCCCCATTGCCGCACATCTCACCAATCAATCCGTCGGCATTGATGAAGCTCATGCCGAATCGCCCCTGACCAGACCCCTCCACGACTAAAAGCAGGCCATCGGCACCAATCCCAAGACGTCTATGGCACAGGCTTCTCGAGAGCTCCGATTGCAGCGATCGAAATTGACCCTCTCGATCGTCAACGATGATGAAGTCGTTGCCGCAGGCTTGCATCTTAGTAAACACCAAACTCATGTCAGGCCGGCGCCGTGACAGGCAGATATCGGCCGATGATCTCGAGGCAATCGCTTGGCTCGATGAGTTTCAACCCTGAAGCGCTGAATGATTTCAGGTCGTCGGGTGTCGGTTTGGGTACAAACCGGATCTGAGCAGGGTCTTGCTTGGCCGCACTGAGAGGGCGGCCTGCGCCGAGCGTCTGGATTGCATCGCAGATCATCTCGGCACCATTGCGATAGTTGGCAATCCAGTTCCAGAAAAACGATCGATCGTAGTCAATCGGAATGCTGCGAACATCAGCGATGTCGCCAGAGTCGATTTGCGGCGTCAGCCAATGCAGCGCACAGGCCGCCTCCGGGTCGCGGTCCTTCATACACCAGAAGGTGGGATTCACCCCCGCTCGCTGTGGCAGTGCACCGGAATGGAGGTTCAGTCCGCCGATTCGAGAACACGCAAGTGCTTCAGGTTTGAAAATGAATCCGAACTGAAACGACACAATCAAGTCGGGTGCCGCATTTCTGACCATGTCGGTGAGCAGGCTGTGATGCTCGATATGACCTGCATTGCGAATCGAAATCCGGTAGTGATTGGCGAGTTGATCGAATGACGCCCAACTGGAATCGACACCGTTTGGGGCGGGAATTGATGACTTGGCATCTAACAGGGGGAAGAGCAGCCGTGCCGGCAGTTCCTGCTCGAACAAGGACAGCCACTTCAGTTCCGGGATCGCTTCGGTTTCAGGTCGCCTGCGGTTTGCAAGGATCACGGAAATCTGATGGTCCGCAGTGACTCTGGGCAACATGAGGTTGAGCATCATGTTTCCCACGAGGTCGAATTTTGTACAGAACAGGATTTTCATGTGAATTCGACGACGCTGAGAGCACGATAAGCGCAGACTTTTGAAAAACAGCCTCACGGATTATGCCCCAATACATTGCCGCACTGATTCGCGGATGGCATGAGCCTGATTTGCCTTCCTCAGGCCCAGTCAAGCAGCTCCTGCAGCCTTCGCACAACCCAGTGCGCTTCGGCATTGGTCAAATCGGTTTTCCCGTCCGACAGTCCGAGTTGCATGCGCTCCAGCACATCCGATTCGGCAATGCCCAGAGACCATAGCGTTTCACGCGCTGGCTCGATCAGCATCTGGGCCATGTCTTCGCACAGGTCATAACGTTGAGCAATGAATTCGCGCGGTTCGCGTGGCTTGATGCGGCCGGGATCGACAAAAAGCTGAATGAAGGATTCAGGAATCTGAATCTGGTTGTCGTCTGACACGCTGCTTGTCCGATTCGAATGAGGCGATCGCGCCAGGAGTTGCCTGCAATGGGCTGAGCGTGCTTCGCGCGCCGACTGACCTTAGCACGACACGGCGTTCTAATTAGCGGGGTCCGCTGCAATCACGGCTGCGTGAGCCTGATAGGCTGCGATTGAGATGCGCGGTGAATGCCGCCTGCAAAGTCGTCGCATCAGGAGACGCTTATGAACATCAAACCCGACCAGATTGCTGTGATCACAGGCGCAGGCAGCGGCATTGGTCGTGCCCTTGCAGTGCAACTGAGCCAGGCAGGTGTTCATCTGTCGTTGTGTGATCTGTCTGAGACCGCTCTCGAGCAGACCCGCGAGCTCTGCAGGGCCGCAGCGCCTGAAGCCAATCGAATCCATCTTCATCGGGCGGACGTCGGTGATGAGGCTCAGGTGCTGGGCTTTCGCGACGCAGTGATCGAAGCTCACGGCACGAAGCATATCGAACTGCTGTTTAACAACGCCGGCATCGGTGGCGGAGGCAGTTTCGTGAAGACTGATCGCACCGAATGGGAGCGCACCTTCAATGTCTGCTGGTCGGGTGTGTACTTTGGCTGCCGCGCTTTTTTGCCGCTCCTGATTGCCTCCGAGCGGGGGTGCTTGGTCAATGTCAGCAGCGTCAACGGATTCTGGGCAAGCCTTGGGCCTGGTGTCTCCCACACGGCGTATTCCGCTGCGAAGTTTGCGGTCAAGGGATTGACCGAGGCCTTGATCACCGATCTCAGATTGCATGCGCCTCATGTCAGTTGCGCCGTCGTGATGCCCGGGCACATCGGTACATCAATCGCGTTGAATACAGGGCAGGTTCTGGGTCACGGCAGTGCGATGGAGATGTCGCAAGACAGCGTCGCGGCTGTGCGAGATCGGATGAGCCGCTCGGGCGCTGCGGTTTCAGACTTGCCGGACGACGAGATCCGTCGACTGCTTCACCAGCGGGCACTCGATTTTCGCGACAAGGCCCCGACCAGTGCCGATCAGGCGGCTGCCATCATCCTGGATGGAGTCCGCGCTGATCACTGGCGGATCCTGGTTGGTGAGGATGCGCATCGGCTCGATGCGATGGTCCGATCCGATCCCGAACGCGCCTACGAGCCTGCATTTGCCGAGGCCTGGCGAGACGGCAAGCCGCCGCTTGTCTGAGAAACCTGACCCCTTGATTCGAGGAAACCATCATGGCAAGACTCTCATCTTTGTCCCGTTCCGTGGCCGGCAAGGTCGTGATCGTCACCGGTGCCGCCAGCGGCATGGGCCGAGCCACGGCTCACCTCTTCGGTGATGAGGGTGCACATGTGGCGGTCACCGATGTGAGTCCGGTCGACGCTGTGGTTGCAGAGATGAAAGCAGCCGGGCATGTGGTCCATGGCTGGTCGCTCAATGTCGCAGATGGCGCAGACATTTCCGCGAAAGTGACTGACATCGCTGCGCACTTCGGGGGCATCGACATTCTGATCAACAACGCGGGCGTGTCGCTTCGTGTGCCCATCGATTCACAGGAGTACGAGTCGAAGTGGTTCCGCGCGATGGACATCATGCTGACCGGCCAGGTGCGCATGATCCGCGCGGCACTGCCGTGGCTCAGGAAATCCCAACATCCCCGCATCGTCAACATCGCCTCGACCGAAGGCCTGGGTGCAACCGGCGAAAACAGCCCCTATGCATCGGCCAAGACGGGTGTCATCGGTTTGACCCGCGCGATGGCGGTGGAGTTGGGCCGCGAGAACATCACGGTCAATTGCATCTGCCCGGGCCCGATTCGAACCGGCATCACCGAGCGGATCCCCGAGGAACACAAGCAGAAATTCGCACGGCGTCGAACCGCACTGTTGCGCTATGGCGAGCCTGAGGAGGTGGCGCAGATGACGCTGTCGATGTGCCTGCCTGCGGCTTCGTATCTCACCGGTCAGGCACTTGCCGTGGACGGTGGGCTGATGGTTCGAAACGCGTGAAGCGCGCCTTCGACGCTGCACTCAGGCGCAGTCTGAGTGAAGGGCTGCAGCAGTTCGAGCGCATTGAATCCGAGGCGCATCAGGCGCCGACGCTCAAGCGTGCGGCCGTCGCCATTGTGGTGATTGAAGGTGATGACCCCGCCGATGCAGCCTTCGTGCTGACCCGGCGCACCTCGAAGCTGCGCAACCATGCCGGGCAGTGGGCGCTACCGGGTGGACGACTCGATGAGGGCGAATCGCCTGTGCAGGCGGCCCTGCGCGAGTTGAACGAAGAGGTGGGCCTGCCATTGACCGAGGATGCCGTGCTGGGGCTGCTCGATGATTATGTGACCCGCTCGGGATACCTGATCACGCCGGTCGTGGTCTGGGCTGGGCAAGGGGCGTGCCTCATCCCTAATCCGGATGAAGTGGCCCATGCATATCGCATCGGCCTCGATCAGATCCTCGCCCATGACGCAGTTGACTTCATTGATATTCCGGAAAGCGACCGCCCAGTGGTTCGAGTGGCGATCAATGGCGATCGAATCCATGCGCCGACTGCGGCGGTGGTCTACCAGTTTCGCGAGCTGGCGGCGGGTCGGATCACACGAGTCCACCATCTCGAACAGCCGGTGTTTGCCTGGAAATAGCGCAGGGGCTGATTTCAGCGCACCTGCGAGCGACATGCGACCCCCACACACCAGGACATCATGAGTCAGCCATCCGCCGATCTGCCGCTTTCAGCCTTGCGAGTCCTCGACTGTGCCAGCTACATCGCCGGGCCGGCTGCAGCGACCGTTCTGTCCGACTTTGGAGCCGATGTCATCAAGATCGAGCCCCCCGAGGGCGATCCCTTTCGCAGGCTCGTGCCCGGCGTCAGCTACCCCTGGGATCTGGATTCCCGAAACAAGCGCAGCCTGTCGCTCGACCTGAAGCGGCCCGAAGGGATCGCCGTGCTGCATCGGCTGCTGGCGACGACGGATGTTTTCATTACGAACTTGCCTCTTCCGGCTCGAGGACGTCTGGGCATTGACGCGCAGACCCTGTGCGCTGCATTCCCGAGGCTGATTTATGCTTCGATGACTGCCTACGGTGAGTCGGGGGATGAAGCAGACAAGACAGGCTTCGATGCGACCGCCTACTGGGCGCGATCAGGTCTGGCAGACCTGGTCAAGGCTGATCACACTTCAGCGCCCACCCGCTCGGTTACCGGCATGGGTGACCACCCCAGCGCGATGGCGCTGTACGGCGCGATCATGACCGCCCTGTACCTGCGAGAGCGATCGGGGCGAGGTGGCGAGGTTCGCAGTTCACTCATGGCCAACGGCCTGTGGGCCAATGGGTCATTCGCTCAGGCCGCATTGAATGGCACGCCACCGCCGCTGCGTGCGCCGCGAGAGCAGGCGCCCAATCCGATTGCAAACATCTACCAGTGTGCGGATGGTCGCTGGATCAACATCACGATTCTCAACGAACGCCAGTTTCCGGCGCTGTCTGAGGCTCTGGAGAGACCCGAGCTGGCAGGGGATCCGCGCTTCGCCACGGCCGATGCCCGGGCGATCCATCATGACGCACTCATCGCGGTCTTCGACCAGCGTTTTGGCAGCATGCCTCTGGCCCATTGGAGAGAGCGGCTCGATGCGGTTGGAATCACCTTCAGCCTGATCGGTTCGCTGGCTGACCTCGCAATCGACGCTCAGATGCGAGCGGTGGGTGCGCTGGTGCCCTATGCCGAGGACGAAGGCCTGACCGTCAACAGTCCAATCGAGCTGGTCGGTCGCCCCAAGCGGGCACCGTCCCGGGCACCTGAAACCGTGGGGCGTGATTCACGCCTCGTGCTCAGTCAGGCCGGATTCACGCCAGCTGAAATCGATGCGCTGTGCGAGTCAGGCACCGTACGTCAAGCTTGAAGGCATCGGAATTGCCTGATTTCAATGCGCGTTCCCAGACCCGGAGGCGACCCAACATGAGCTTTGATACCGAGCTGACCTTGAGCGGTCCGCTGCGCAGCCCCAGGCAGATGCTGGCCGATCAGCAGTACGACGGTCATGTATCGCTGCACGATGACAGCATGGCTCAGGGCTTGGGCTTCAGGGCCGCGCCCATCGAGGGGCCCACTCACTTCAGCCAGTTTGATCCGCTGCTTGCGCGGGTGTGGGGGCGCGCTTGGTTCGAGCGCGGTTGTATCTCCTCGCACTACCTGAACATGGTCGTCGAGGGCGAGCAGGTCCGCGCGTTCGTGGAGATGCCGGCTCCGGGCGCCACACGTACCCGCATCCGTGCCGAGAAGTCCGATGGCACGCCGGTGCTCGAGGCGTCGGCCAGCATTGGACCCGATCACGGTCAGACCCTGCTCGAAGAACGGATGGCGAGGCTTCGGCCAACCGGCACGCTGGTCATTCTGCGTGACATTCGGGTGGGCATGACCGGCGCGCAGGACGAGCTGGTCAGCATGGGGATGGATCAGCACATGGGCGATCTCTATCCCTTCACACTGCGTCAGAAACTGGCCTGCATCACGGAGAACTCGCCGTGGTACTCGGATGCTGTCGCTTCGCCCTGGGGCCGCCCCATCATTCCCTTCGAGATGGTGAGTGTGCTGGTCAATGCCTCGAGCCGCAAAGCGCGCTTTCCGGTGAAGGGCCCTGCGATCGGCCTGTTTGCCGATCTGCAGGTCAGGATGATCGACGGCCCGCTGTTCGTGGGTGAGCCTTACCTGGTGCGCCGTGAGGTCGTGGCGGTCTCAGACAGCCGTCGCACTGAATCGTTCTGGACACTGAGTCGCATCTTCGATGCGAGCGGCACCCACCTGAAGGCAGAGATGCTCTTGAACAGCGCCACGCTCAAGGAATCGTACAAACCCTATGCGCAGGAACTGGCGCAGCTCAGTGAGGCGCGCTGACACGCGTGGGGCTGCGGTGCGCCCCACGCTGCCAGAGTGGCTTAGCGGCCTTTCCAGTTGGGCTTGCGCTTTTCCGAGAAGGCCTTCGGGCCTTCAATGAAGTCCTCGCTCGCGCGCAACTTGAGCACCGAGTCGTAGGTGGCTTCCATGGACGCCTGCAGCGATGCAGTGCTCAGACTGCGGTACACCACATCCTTGCTGGCTCGAATCGACAGAGGGGAGCACTCCAGGATCTGATGCGCCCAGGCCATCGTGCGCTCCATCAGTTGATCGTGTGGCGCCACTTCATTCACGAAGCCCAGCTCGTAGCCTTCCTGCGCCGAGACATGGCGGCCGGTCAGGATCATGCCCAGGGCACGCTTGGGGCCGATCACACGAGGCAATCGATTCAGTCCACCCGCGAGCGCGGCCAGGCCCACTTTGGGCTCCGGCAGTGCGAAGCTGGCCTTGTCTGAGGCGATGATCAGATCGCAGGCCAGCGCCGTCTCGAAACCCCCGCCCATCGCGACACCATTGACTGCAGCCAACACCGGTTTGGTCAGATCAAAGCGTGCGGTCAGGCCATTGAACCCAAGCGGCATCGGCGGGCGCTCTCCGCCCTCGGCCTGATAGCGCAGGTCATTGCCAGCGCAAAAGCCCCGACCTTCTCCTGTGATGATGGCCACCCACATGTCGTCGTCAGCGGCAAAATCATCAAAGACCCGGGCCAGTTCGAGATTGCCTGGCGGGTGCATTGCATTGAGCCGCTCCGGGCGGTTCAGACGCACAGTCATGATGTGGTCGCGCTTTTCGACCAGACAGAATTCGGTGTTCATGCAGGCTCCTCGAGTGTTGTGGCGACGATAGCCGCCGATGGGTCGCGATGACGGTCGCGATATGTCGGGATTGCAGGTTTCGGGACGAGGCCGACCTGTCTTTGTCGCATCATAGGGCACTGGCGCGGCGGCGGCTGCGCATTCCGCCGATTCGGTTCGGCGCCATTTCATCAATCACAAGGAGAGCATTCCATGATCGAGCATCACATCGATATCAAAACCCAGGACGGCGCAATGCCCACCTTCGTGGTCTATCCCGACGAGGGCGGTCCGCACCCGGTCGTGCTGTTCTACATGGATGCGCCCGGCAAGCGCGAGGAGCTGCACGACATGGCGCGGCGCATTGCGGCAGTGGGCTATCTGGTGGTGCTGCCGAATCTGTACTACCGGCGTGTGCGGGACTACGAACTGCCGGCGCGCGACGAAGCCAACATGAACATCATGTTCGAGCACATGCGCAGCCTGAGCAACGGCATGATCGTGCAGGATACGCAGGCCATGCTCGACTACGTCGATTCGCAGCCGGCAGCTGACAAGACCCGTATCGGTGCGGTCGGTTACTGCATGAGTGGTCCCTTCGTCATCGCCGCGGCGGCGCACCATCCGCGACTGCGCTGCGTGGCCTCCATCTATGGCGCCAACCTGATCACCGATCGGGATGATTCCCCGCACAAGATGCTTGACCGTGTGAAATGCGAGACCTACCTGGCCTGCGCCGAGATCGACAAATGGGCGCCGCCCGAGACGGTTGCGACACTGGAGTCGGCGCTCAAGGCGGCCAAGGTGAACTATCGACTCGAGTGGTACCCGGGGGCGCACCATGGTTTCGCATTCCCGCTGCGTGCAGGCATCTATGACAAACCCAGCGCCGAGCGGCACTGGGTGAGGTTGTTCGATTTGTTCCGGCGCAATCTTCAATCGTGATTGATTTTCCGCAGTCGGGACTGGAAATGTTCCGACAACGGCCCACCTATGCTTTTCAAACGACAGGAGCTCAGACCATGATCAAACATCATTTCGCAGCACTGCTTGGTACAGCGCTTCTTTCTGCGGCCTTTTCGGCAGGCGCGGCGCCTTCGGGCAATGTCTATTCGCCTTACAAAGGCGTGCTGTGCGACAAAAAAGCAGGCTTTTGCGCCGATGAACAAGGCATTTCGATGGGCCTGACCAAGGAGTATCTGGGTGCCGAGGCTGAGAAGAAGATGACCGAAATGGGCCGCGATTCAAGCTTTGATGCTTCTTACTACACCATGAGTGACGGCACCACCTGCAAGTCCAAGGAGCGGATCTGCACCACCGGGAAATTCAGCGACACCATCCATTCGAAGGCCACACTCGCGTTGTTCGGAAAGCTGCCCGCCACCGCCAAACCGAGCAAGGCCATCACCTTCCCGAGTTCGGGTGTGATCTGCGACAAGGCCTCGGGTTTTTGTGTCGACTCTCAGGGTATTTCGATGGGTCTGACCAAGGAATACTTAGGCGCGGCGGCTGAGGCCAAGATGACCAAACTGGTCAGTGAGGGCATGACCACCACCGCTTACGTCATGTCCAATGGTGTTGATTGCGATCACACCAAAAAGGTTTGCATGGCCGAGCGCCGTGGCACTGAGGTGGAGCGCCGTTACACCAAACAATTGTTTGGCGGTTGATCGGCTGCTGCATTGAATCCGATCGAAGGGCGCCTGCGGGCGCCCTTTCGCTTTATCGCGCGACATTGGGCCAAGTGCAGAAGCCTCCGCTATCCTCACAAAATTGCTGCATGAGGAGACACCATGAGCCGCCCGGCATTGCTTG
>Ga0114976_10000644_pt1 | contig 21822 bp, 23 predicted proteins | sample S_130805_EF_Meta_FD_87319 | JGI IMG/M metagenome (GOLD analysis project Ga0114976, IMG submission 87319) | Freshwater microbial communities from Lake Simoncouche, Canada to study carbon cycling - S_130805_EF_MetaG | ecosystem: Environmental > Aquatic > Freshwater > Lake | place: Lake... | reverse complement strand
TATTTTTCGCCATTGCCACTAATTCTTTTACAGTCTTTGCTGGAAAATTTGGATTAGATAATAAAAAATTGGGGAAGAGTGCGAGTAGTCCCAGGACTTTGAAATCCTTCGTTGAATCATAGGGTAATTTTTTAAACAACCCAGGATTTACTGCAAAAGAAGAAGCATCCAACATTAATGTATATCCATCACCCACACTTTTAGAGACATGTGCGGCAGCAATTTGACCAGAAGCACCAGGCTTATTTTCTACAATAATTGTAGTTCCTAAAGCTTTACCAAGAGGTCCTGATAATGATCTTGCCATAGTATCTGCACTTCCTCCAGGCGGGTAACTAACCACCAAGGTAATTGGTTTACTAGGCCAGTTTTGTGGAAAAGCAGTTTGAGAAAACATCAATAAGACAAGAAGGAAAATACTATTTTTAAGATTCATCATTTAGTTTTCTAAAGAGATATTGCAATATTTAATAGATATACTTTTTTATATTAATACTTTATTAGATGTTTCTCCTACTAGTTGATACCCCTATGAAAAAATCATCTTTAGCTCAAATAGAAATCCCTAACCAATTTAAAAAAGTTCTTGTATTCCAAGGCGGTGGGGCACTCGGCGCCTACCAATTGGGAGTCTTTCGGGCATTACATGAAAAGCAAATTGAACCTGACTGGGTTATAGGGACTTCTATCGGGGCGATCAATGCCGGAATTATTGCAGGCAACCCTCCGGAGTTAAGGCTCAAAAAACTACAGGAATTTTGGGATCTGATGCAAGATAAAAATCGTGCATTAGCTGAAAAAAATAAATCTTTATTTAACTTCATGACCGTCTCCTATGGGGTAAAAGGGTTCTTTACTCCCAGCTTTTCACAATGGATTAATCCTAACTTACCTCTAGGTATTGAAAAAGCCGCATACTACAGCACTGATCCTCTCAGAAATACGCTCAGTGAACTCATTGACATCGATTATCTAAACTCTAAAAAGGTTCGATTTACAGTAGGGGCTGTGAATGCAAATAGTGGTGAAATGCGCTATTTTGACTCCCATAAAGAAATCATTGAGCTTGACCATATCCTAGCCTCTGGTGCTTTACCGCCAGCTTTTCCAGCTATTCGAATTGATGGGGAACCATATTGGGATGGTGGAATATTTTCTAATACCCCAATCGAAGCTGTATTAGACGACACACCAAGAAAGAGTTCGATTATTTTCTCTGTTCAACTTTGGAACCCAATAAGCGCTGAACCAAAAACAATTAATGAAGTCTTATCCAAACAAAAAGATATTCAGTTTTCAAGTCGTGATCATTTTTTAGATAAGGAAAAAAAATTACACCGCTTAAGACACACCATCAGAGAATTAACTAGTCTTATGTCAGCGGAAGAAAAAAATGATCCTCAGGTTCAAGAACTCATGACTTGGGGATGCGAAAGTATCATGCACATTATCCATCTCACGATCGATCGCATTGATGGCGAAGATCAATATAAAGATATTGATTTTTCTACTCAAGGAATCGAAACCAGGTCTCAGACCGGCTTCAAAGAGGCTACTCGAGCAATTGAATCAGAAATTTGGAATGCCAATCATGATGTGCGTGAGGGTATCCATATTCATACTCAGTTCCGCTAAAAAATAAGAATGAAGACTTATTTTTTTTGATGAATGAGTTGGAGAGTTTCTTTAGTCAATGAACTTTCAGGCAAAGAGGATAATATATCCAGTCTTCTTTGCAGTTCAACTTTAACTTTTTTGAATGCCCTTCTTTTTAATTCGTCACTGCCTTGAACAAGGGCAATATCCTCAAATCCCCAACTTGCAATAACTGGACTTCCAGGCCAATAGGGTTGACCCGAAACTACAGGTCCTTCACAAACAACAATAATAAAGTCCATTTTAGGTGATTCAAAAGTAGCAAACTCATTCCACAATTTAGTTCGCAAAGAATCACGTGGATAGCCACATTCATCCGCAATTTCTAAAGCAAATGGATTTACAGAATCGCTTGGGTGTGATCCAGCAGAGTATCCAACGAATTTTTTACTAATATGTGTATTTGCAATTATTTCACCAATAATTGATCTTGCAGAATTATGCGTACAAAGAAACAATATATTATATGTTTTCAAGAATGTCCCTGATTTTTCAAAATATTATGTTTAATCTAAAACAATTTATGAAAATAATTTACCACATTAAAGTAAAACAATTAATTTGCAGAAATTAACTTGGCGAGTAGCTCAGGTTGACCAAGTAAATCATTACTTTTACCCTGATGAGTTACTTGTCCTCGATTGAGAACTACCACTTGATCCGTGACTTGCAATGCCAGTTTTGCTGACTGCTCAACTAATATTACAGTCAAATTTTCTTCTCTTATAAGCTTTTTGATGACATCCATTAACATTTGCACGATCACTGGAGCTAAGCCTTCTAAAGGCTCATCTAACAACAATAGACTAGGATCACAAATTAATGCGCGGCCAACAGCCAACATCTGCTGTTCACCACCTGACAATTGATTTCCCATATTATCTTTTCGTTCTGCCAAACGAGGGAATAATTCATATACCCTCTCAAGAGGCCAACGGCCTGGTCTGGCTGCCACTAACATATTTTCTTCAACGGTTAATGATGGGAAAATGTCTCTTGTTTGCGGAACATAACCAATGCCTAATCTAGATCGTTCGTAAACCGGCAAAGTTTGAATTTCTTTTCCAAAAAACTCAATCCTGCCAGAATGCAAAGAAGCATGCCCCATCATCGTCGACATCAAGGTTGTCTTACCTACACCATTTCTTCCGAGAAGAGCTAAAGAAGTTTTAGCAGGAATTTCAATATTAATATTTTCCAGAATATTTAAATCGCCATATCCAGCATGAATACCTTGTAAACGAAGTGCTATTGGATTGTTATCTTCACTCATTCGGCTCTCCTAAATACACTTGGTGAACACGGGAATCATTTGCAATCTCATCGGGAGTCCCCTCACACAAAACCGCACCTTGAACCAATACAGTAATCTTTGAGGCAAACTGAAATACTAAATCCATATCATGCTCAATCATCAAAATGGCTATATCTTTGGGTAAAACGTCTAACGCCTGCAAAATACGGCCTGACTCCATCGATGGCACTCCTGCGGCGGGTTCGTCTAAAAGCAAAACTTTGGGCTTTAAACCTAAAGAGATCGCAATTTCAACTAACCTTTGTTTGCCATAAGGCAGTTGATTGACTCTTTCATTGGCATCATCGGCAATTCCTAAAAGACTTAAAATTTCTAGAGATTCCTCTTTTAACTGTGTAAATGTACTAGCATTTCTCCACATTTTTTTTGCAATACCAAGACGCTCTGCAATACCTAAAGAGACATTATCTAAAACTGTCATCTTATTAAATAATGAATTAATCTGAAATGTTCGACCCAAGCCCATCTTCACTCTTTGGCTTTCATTGAGCGAACTGATTTCTTGACCCATCATTTTTACCTGTCCAGAAGATTGCGTTAATCTTCCGGTTAATAAATTAACAAACGTGGTTTTACCAGCACCATTAGGGCCAATTAAAGCATGCCTTGCACCTGGCTCCAATTGAAAATCAATCTGATCAGCAACTGTTAGGGCACCAAATTGTTTGGATAATCCAATCGTCTGTAGGGCTAATGTCACTTGCTTGATCTCCCAAATGCGGTTAATTTATCAAAGATTCCTAAGACTCCACCTTTGGCAAACAAAACCACAATCAATAACATCAAACCAATTCCTAAGTTCCAATACTCTGGAAATTGTTTAGCCAGAATATCCTGAGCAACTAAAAATACTAGCGGCCCCACAAAAGCTCCATAAATTCTGCCAACACCACCTAAAATCAGCATGACAAGTATCTCGCCTGAGGGCTCAAAACCAATCACATTAAGACCTACAAATTGGTTGGTTTGTGCTATTAAAGCCCCTGCAATGCCTGCAATCATTGCAGAAAAAGTGTAAGCCTTTAATAAGTAAGAATTAACTGGTACTCCAATGGCTTGCATCCTTTGTTTGTTCTCTTTAATCCCAGTTAAAGTAATGCCAAACGGTGAGTAAACTAATCGTCTGACAAGGTACCAAAAAATAAATAAAATACCTAAACACCACAAATAAGCTGTTTTATTCAAAAAATCAAATTTAAATAAACCAAAAACTGGACCGATAACAACCCCAGTCAATCCATCTGCTCCACCTGTGATGGTCGTTGCCTTATTCGCTACCTCAAAACATAATGCGGCGATTGCTAGGGTTAACATTAACTGTGTTAATTTTTGTGTTCGCAAAATAATCATTCCGGTACTTACTCCAAGCAAACTGCAAACGATGGCACTTATTAGAAGAAGTAGTAATGGATCGGTTATACCCAGCTTGGCAGACAAAATACCGCAGGTATAAGCCCCAACTCCAAAAAAAGCTGCATGTCCCAAAGTCACGACACCAGCATATCCTGTGATTAAATCTAAAGAAAGTGCAAATAAAATATACGTAAGTATTTGCGCTCCCAATGATAGGTAGTCTGGCAATACAAAGAAAACGGCTAAAGCTAATACCCAAGGAATGAGCTCTGAAATTTTTAATCGTGGATTCGATTGGAAACCTACTAATTTACTCATGCGCGCTTACCCATTAAACCAAGAGGACGCCACAATAGAATTCCAATCGTCACCATATAAATAAAGAAGGCCCCTACTTCAGGTATCCAATATTTACAAGCAGTATCGAGCACACCAATCAATAGAGCAGCAAAGAATGGTCCTTTTAAACTACCTAACCCACCCACGGAAACAACGATTAGAAAAAACACTAATTGCTCAAAGGGATATGTAGGCTGGATCGCAATAATTTCAGCGCCTAAAGCTCCGCCCATACCAGCAAGGCCACTTCCCACAGCAAAAGTAATACTAAATAGCAATTTGGTGTTAATGCCGATCGACTGTGCCATCGCACGATTATCAACTGTTGCACGAACCATCGCCCCCCATTTGGTGTTTTCAACACCAAACCATAAGGCAGCAATCAGAATCGCACTAAAAATAATAATAAACACTCTATATGCTGGAAAGTCTCTACCTAAAAAGGTAAATTGATCTTTTAAATACTCAGGTAACATCACAGGTTGTTGCAAGGTGCCAAAAATCAAACGAGCAATCGCTATTGAAATAAATATTAAGGCGATACTGAATAAAACCTGTTCCAGTTCAGGTGCGTCGTAAATATGTTTATATAACAAACGGTCAAGAAAAACACTAAAAAATGCGACGATCAAAAATGATAGTGCAAGTGCAATCGGAAATGGGATTTGATATTTAGCCAAGGCAGTCACAAGAATATAACCGCCACACATCGCAAAAACTCCATGGGCTAGGTTGGCAATACCCATCATCCCCATTGTGATAGATAAACCTACGGAAATGACATAAAGCACCATTCCGTAGGCAACGCCATAAAATAAAACACTAACAATTGCTGCAAAAAAAGAATCCATTCAGTTGAGTACTGATGAAAAAAAATAAAAGTTAAACCAATTATTTCTTTTTATCAAATTCCTTCATAGGATCTTTAATACCAGTACTGAGTGTTTCTATCTCAACGTTTGCTAATTTTCCATTGACTTTGCGAACTTCACGCAAATACTCTGGATTAATCACGTCTCTAGTCTCAGGGTCGATCGAAAACTCGCCTCGAGGACTTGTTGTACTTTTATATTTCTTCAATAACTCCATGGTTTTATCAGGATCAATTTTTCCATTTTGCTCACGAATCGTATAAAAAATTGCTTCCATCGCGTCCCAAGCGCCAACAGCCATAAAGCCTGGTTCTAGATTTTCGCCAAATTCTTTTTTATATGCTGCTACGAATGCACGATTGCTAGGACGATTTGAGTTGGCTGAATAATGATGTACCGTAGTAACACCAAGGGCAACATCACCCATACCTTGTAATTCTTCATCAGTCACAATGTCGCCAGTACCAATAAACTTAATACCAGCTTTAGCTAATCCTAAGTCTGAATACGCTTTCATCATGCCAGTAGCTGCTTTTCCGGCAGGATTAAAGCCAAAAATAACTTCAGGTTTCGTATCTTTAATTTTTTGAATAAATGGTGTGAAATCAGGATTTGCTACAGGAATTCTGACACTACCAAGAATCTCACCACCACCTTCTTTAAAACCTTTAATAAAGCCTTCTTCAGCTTCATGACCAGGAGCAAAATCACTCACAGCTGTATAAGCTTTTTTGTATTTTTTCGCTGCCCATTGTCCTAATGGGTAAGCAGATTGCCAAAGAGTAAATGATGTACGAGCCATATAAGGTGCATTAATCATTACTCTTGCAGCTGCGGCGTTCATACTCACATAGGGTACTTTTGCCTCAGTTGTTAAAGGTCCGATTGCGGCCATATTAGGAGACCAAACAAAGCCCGTTAGGTAATTTACTTTTTCACGCACAATTAATTCTTGTGCAACACGCTTAGCAACATCAGGATTAGGGCCTGTATCGTCGCGTGTAATGATTTCTACCTTAACGCCAGGAGGTAATTTATCTCCATTGAGTTTCATGAAAAGCTTCACGCCTTTATCCAACTGATCGCCTTGAGCGGCGCCAGGACCACTGTAGGTACCCATAAATCCAATTTTGACTGTCTGTGCTGAAGCAATGCTCATTACCAATCCACTCAAAACCACCAAACCAAGTTGTATGAACTTATTTTTTTTCATAATGCCCTCAATTAATCTCTAAAAAATAACAATTATCGAAATTTTACATCACACAGAATAACATGTGATTCTGAGTTTAGGTGAGCTTTTAAGGGCTAATGTGGATCAATTCAAGATGAATAATTTTTTTATTTATGTTGATAATATACGATTAAAAACTAGCGGCAATCCCAATCGAATATCCAGAAATATCAGGCGCAAATTGATACCGAACCATTAATCTTGCTCGGGTAAAAAAGATATCGTAGTCTTTTATATCAAGCTCTAAGCCTGCCCCAACGCTGGAGAGGAAGTTAAATCCTAAAGCACCTCGAGAGTCAGCTAAGTACTGTGTATGGGCGAACTCAACAACACTTCTAACGGTACTACCAACTAGGGTAAACCCTGTAGGCACTCTTCGACGCGACCATAAACCTAAACTTTGAGCACTCGCATGACCTTCAACAGACTTCGAGGAGTCAAAACTAGTCAATTGAATATTGGTGTAACGTAATTCAAATTCATTTTCTTGATCGGGTCGATAGTCTTCATAATCAAGCACGATAGAACCACCTAATCCATAAGCATTTAAGCGCCCATTATTCAAAAATTCAAGGCTAACATCTGTTTTATTCTCAATCACCCTTGAAGCAATTGATATATCACTTTCAACGTGACCTAGGGATACATTAAATATAGGTCGGATTTTAAATTGCTCATTCAATTTAAAATCCCAGCCAATACCACCTGTTCCAGAAATACTATTCCATTTAACAGGGATTGTGACTGGAGTTGTACCGCTACTAATAAAGGTTGGGTTGTAGCGATTTAAAGCGATAGTTCCTTCAACATATAGTGGAAAACTTTCACTTAATGTTCCTCCTCCACCTAAGGAGGTCATTGATAACTGAGGATTACTCAATGCACTATCGTTTAATGAAAGTGATCCCGTTGTTACATCGGGAGTCAAAGAGTAACTAATCACGGTTAAAAAAGCATTTGCTCTTTGTTGCAATAAACCACTAACCAAACCTTCAGAAAATGCTGGCGAGAACGCACTAATGCCAAAGACAACAGTAACAATTTTTAAATAATTAAACTTCACTTGATGGCACACTCATTTATCGGGTAAATTAATAGATTACGGCTAAAAAGAATAAAGATGTAGACTATTACTAGTCGTTTTCTAAGTTGTAAATGATGTATGTACTCATTTAAACTAGATTTAACATTAAACATTCTTTAATTGTTCCAACATTATCCCATTTGGAAATTATGATAACTAAACAATACAAATTATTAAAAGTACTTTTACTCACAAGCCTATTTTTAAGCCTTTCATTTCACCAAGTTTGTGCACAAAATAAACTAGAAAAAACAAAGGTAAGTATTGCTGTCGGAGGTAAAAATCTCTTCTATTACCTACCACTGACCATTGCAGAACGTTTAGGTTATTTTAAAGATGAGGGACTGGACGTCGAAATATCTGACTTTCCTGGAGGCGCTAAAGCATTGCAGGCGCTTGTAGGGGGTAGTGCGGATGTCGTTTCAGGAGCATATGAACACACTATCAATATGCAGGCTAAAGGTCAAAATATTCAAGCATTTGTATTACAAGGACGAGCGCCGCAAATTGTTCTTGCTTACTCCACCAAGAATATGCCGAACTATCAATCGATTGCCGACTTAAAAGGTAAAAAAATTGGCGTTACTGCCCCAGGATCTTCAACTAGCATGATGGCAAGTTATGTACTAGCAAAAGCAGGTATAAAACCTTCTGACGTTTCTTTTATTGGTGTTGGGGCTGGACCAGGTGCGGTTGCTGCCATGCGCTCAGGTCAGCTTGATGCTATTTGTAATTTAGACCCAGTCATTACGATGCTTTTAGAGAAAAACGATATCAAAATCATTTCAGATACTCGAACCTTAAAAGATACCAAAGCTGTTTATGGTGGAAATATGCCTGCTGCAGTGATGTACGCCCCAACAAGTTTTATTGAAAAAAATCCAAACACAACGCAAGCTTTAACAAATGCTATTGTCCGAGCTTTAAAATGGCTCGATCAAGCAGGTCCTTCAGATATTGTTAAAACTGTTCCTGAAAATTATCTTTTGGGTGATCGATCCGTATATCTTGCTGCATGGCAAGGTGTTAAAGAAGCGATTTCTCCAGATGGTATGATTCCAGCGGATGGGCCTAATACAGCACTTCGTATGCTGTCACAATTTGAAAAAGAGATTGCTGACAAGAAAATTGATTTATCTAAGACGTATACAAATTCTTTTGTCATCAAAGCAAATCAAAAATATAAGTAATCAACTTTCATGAGCACCCCATTTGTTCTTTCTTTAAATGACATTCGGTGCAGTTTTATTTCATCTGAAACTACGTCTGAATATGTTGCTATTGACAATGTTTCTTTAGATCTTCGCGCTGGGGAATTTGTTTCTATTGTTGGCCCAACTGGATGTGGAAAATCTACTATTTTGAATGTAGCTGCCGGCTTAATAAGTCCGAGTAATGGCAAGGTAATCGTATTTGGCGAAGAACTTCGCTCTATTAATCAGCATGCAGGTTATATGTTTCAAGCCAATACATTGATGCCATGGAGAAGCGCAAAAGAAAATATTTTGCTAGGTCTTGAGTATCACCATATACCTAAAGATAAAAGAGAACACATTGCCAATGAATGGTTGCGCAAGGTGGGCCTGGGTAATTTTGGTGACAGATTTCCACATCAGCTATCAGGGGGTATGCAAAAACGAGTAGCTCTCGCTCAAACTCTAGCACTTGATCCAGATATCATTTTTATGGATGAACCCTTTTCTGCCTTAGACGTTCAAACTCGTCAATTAATGGAAAATGAATTACTCCAACTATGTCAGGTATCCGCCACTCAAAAAGGTAAGTCAGTACTTTTTATTACCCATGATCTTGATGAAGCGATTGCGATGAGTGATCGTGTCATTGTTATGTCCGCAGGACCCGCTTCACATCCGATAGGTAACTTTGAAATCGATCTTCCTAAGCCTAGAGATGTTGCCGAAATCAAATCTAATCCAAGATTCCATGAATACTATAGTCAAATTTGGAATGTACTTAGATCAGAAGTCATGAAAAGCTATTCCAATCAGATGAAAGCTTTGTCTCATGTATAAAAATATTATTTCAAATAAGACCAAGATTATTACTTGGCAATTATTGATACTTCTCATCATCGTATTAGCATGGCAGTTTTTTAGTCGCTCAAGTCATGTTGCTTTTTTTATCGGTGAACCACTAATTGTTTTTCAACGACTCGTAAATTGGTTAATCATTGAGAAAGATATTTACTGGCATCTTGGTATTACACTTCTTGAAACCGGCCTTGCCTTTTCAATAGGAACTTTGGCTGGTACTTTGTGTGGACTATTTTTGGGTTTATCACCTATTTTTTCCGCAATCTTCGATCCATACCTTAAAGCTTTAAACTCCATGCCAAGAGTTATTCTTGCACCTATCTTTGCGGTTTGGTTTGGTTTAGGTATTTGGTCAAAAGTTGCTTTAGCAATCACCTTAGTATTTTTTGTAGTGTTTTTTAATGTCTATCAGGGTATTAAAGAAGTTAGTCCAAGTATCCTAGCAAATGCCAGAATGCTAGGCGCTAGTCAAAAACAATTGATTCGAACGGTCTATCTGCCGTCTGCAACTAGCTGGGTATTCTCTAGCTTACATACTTCTATTGGTCTTGCTTTTGTTGGTGCTGTTGTGGGCGAGTACTTGGGATCCGCAGCCGGAGTTGGATACCTCATACTCCAAGCTGAAGGCTCATTTGACATCAACACGGTAATTGCTGGAATTATTCTTCTAACAACCTGCGCACTTCTATTAGATGCAATTGTTGGACTCATTGAAAAAAGATTAATGGTCTGGCGCCCCCAACCTTCAGGTATTGATAAATTATAGAACTTCGAAATCCCTTTCGAATGTCAGTTCATTTTGACTGATTTTTTATACTCAATAAATAAGATCATAAATAGCCCAGGACATATTTGAGGTATTCATTACTTCAAAATGTAATCATCGATTATTCGAGTTCTTTAAAACCATATAACTGTGCCGGATTATCTGACAAAATTTTCTTTAATATCACTGGATCTTTGACCCACTTGTTGAGTCGATTAAGTGCGTGGCCATCATTAATGAGATGAAATGGCTCGATTTCTTCTTTGACTCTTTTCTTTCCTGGTTGCGCACCAGAATGCGGCCAATCGGACCCCCAAACCAAACGATCTTGATTTGTCTCGATTAATAAATTAACGAATTCAGCCATTCGATCGGAATCAGGGTAATCTGTAATTCTTTGCGGTGCAGAAAGCTTCATCCATACATTGCCAGACTTTAACATTGCAATCAATTGCAAGATGGATGATTGTTCTAACCCATCATCAATCGGAATTCTTGCAAAATGATCCAAAACAACAGGCACTTCACAATGAATGATGTCATGCATGAGTTGCATCACTAATTTAGGATTGGAATAAATCTGAATATGCCAACCGAATGAATGAATTAATTGCGCCGTTTGTACCAGTTTATTTTTCGCAAAAAGTGGATCTTCAACACCAGATGTTTCAAGATTTAAACGTATCCCCCTAAAACCTGCTTGATGAAGTTGTTCAATCTCGTGAATCGTTGTTGTACTCTCATCAATAACGGCCACTCCCCTTGCCTGATTTCCAATTAGACGAATCGCTTCTAAAGACCGGGTGTTGTCGATTCCATAAGGACTTGGATGCACAATAACAACTCGTTCAATACCCAAGCGATCATGCAATTGCTTTAATTGTGCAATGCTAGCATCTGCAGGCGTATAAGCTCTTTCGGACCAATAAGGAAATTGTTTTTCTGGACCAAAAATATGCGTATGACAATCACACGCGCCTCGTGGCATCTCAAATGCAATCACTTCTTGATTCTGAATCGACAGCATGTCAGTTTCCTCAATTTAAAAATTAATAGTAATATATAGCAATAAAAAATATGAGGAGAATTATGAACTACGGCACTAACTTTCCACCTCTTCAAGGATCCGTCAGTCCAGAAGAGTGGCAAACTCGAGTTGAACTCGCCGCGTGTTACCGTTTGATAGATGTCTATGGAATGACAGATTTAATCTATAACCATATCACTGCAAAAATTCCCGGAACTGAGCATTTTTTAATTAATCTCTACGGCTTACTTTATAAAGAAATCACTGCATCTAGCCTCGTGAAGATTGATTTAGATGGCAACATATTGGCCAAGCCCCCAACAGATTATGGTATCAATAAATCTGGCTATGTGATCCATGGAGCTATTCATGGTGCAAGACTGGATGTTAACTGTGTGATTCATACGCATACACGAGCTGGCATGGCGGTCTCCGCCATGGAATGTGGCTTATTACCTCTAACGCAAACTTCGATTCGCTTTGTGAACCATCTTGGTTACCATGATTATGAAGGTCCCGCCATCGATTTAGATGAGCAAAAACGCTTGGTGGCTGATTTAGGCCCGCACAATGCTATGATTTTTAAAAATCATGGTTTATTGACTTGTGGCCCTAGTGTCCCGGAGGCATTTAATACTATGTATCAATTAGAAATGTCCTGCCGTGCTCAAGTCGATGCAATGGCAGGTAATACTAAATTAGTAATTCCAGATGAGTCTGTTTTAGCGAAAACTGCTCATTTATATCAACCAGGTACGAGAAGACCCTACGGTGTTCTGGAGTGGCACGCTATGCTTCGACTTTTAGAAGCACAATCAACAAGCTCTTCTTATCCTCGTTATGATCAATAACGGAATACTCCCATGATGAAATCCATAGTTCGTCGCCTATGTTTGATTACTGGTATGCTTTTTTCGATCCTCAGCTTTGCGCAAAACACGGCGGATTATCCGAATAAACCTATCCATATTATTGTTCCTGTAGCTGCTGGCGGAAATGTGGATATCGTTGCTAGAACTTTGGGTAATGAAATGTCTAAAATACTTGGGCAATCGGTCATCATTGAAAATAAGCCAAGCTCAGCATCGATTGTAGGAACACAATACGTCGCAAAAGCTCCTCCAGATGGCTATACTCTACTGGCACATTCAAGTACATTTTTTGCAGCTCCTCTGATTTCAAACAACGCTGGTTATGACCCTGTGAAAGACTTCGCACCGATCTCATTAACCTGTAAAGTGCCGATGTTCGTGATGGTCAACCCAAGCATACAAGCCAAAAATATTCAGGAATTTGTTCAATACTCCAAAGCCAATCCAGGGGTTGCCGTTGCTAGCAGTGGTAATGGCTCTACAGGACATATCGCTGCAGAAGTATTTTCAAATCGAGCAGGTATTAAATTTACCAATATTTTCTACAAAGGAAATGCGCAAGCGATGATCGACGTTTTCAGTGGGCAAGTACCGATGATGTTTGATCAAATTAGTACAGGCGTACAAAACGTCAAGAGTGGCAAATTAAAAGCTCTCGCCATTACCAGTCTAGAACGCTCTTCTCTCATGCCTGAAATTCCGACGATGGCAGAATCAGGCTACCCTGGTTACGAGGACGTCACCTTAAATCTACTGCTTGCTCCTGCTGGTACTCCGAAAGAAATCACTCAGAAACTGCATGCTGCAGTCGTTAAGGCCTTGAATCAACCGGAACTAAAAGCAAAATTCGCGGAAAGAGGGATTGATTTGGTTACTAGTTCAAGTACCGATGATTTAGGTGTAGTGATTAAATCCGAAGTAAGCCGTCTACAAAAACTCGCAAAGTCTGCGGGTATCAAACCTGAATAAAAGCCTATAGATCACTCCACTAAATCGGCAGGATCTAAAGGCTGACCACTTTCAAAGAGTGCAATATTATGAAAGCCATGCTGAACTATTTTAGTCACAGCTTCTTTAACACTTGCGCCAGCATGGGGTGTCACAACCACATTATCTAAATTGAATAGTGGATTATCCATTTGCGGAGGTTCATTGACAAACACATCTAGTCCAGCACCAAATATGCGCTGTTCCTGAATGGCTTGAACCAAGGCAGTTTCATCAATGAGCTCTCCCCTAGCCGTGTTAACAATAATCGCACTTGGCTTCATCTTTTTTAGGGCTTCAATGGAGATAATGTCTCTAGTTTGAGCATTAAGGGGCGCATGCAAACTCAACACATCACTTTGTCTAATTAATGTATCAAAATCAACATATTCTGCGTTAAAGGTTTGCTCAATTTCTATAGAAACACGTTTTCTACTGAAGTAAATGATCTTGGCATCAAAACCTTGTAATTGTTTGGCCACTTGCCGAGCAATATTACCAAAGCCAAATAATCCTACGGTTTTGCCTGTTAACTGCAAACAAGTTGTTCGCAACTCAGTATTAGGCCATTTTCCTGCCATGAAACTTTTCTGCGCGTAACTGAGTCTTCGTAAAGTAGCGAGCATCAATAAAAGAGCCTGCTCAGCAACTTGCGCTGCATTAGATCCATTAGTGATCGCTACTGGGATATTTTTGGCCTTTGCTGCTTGAACATCAATCTTATCTACCCCGATACCCCACTTCTGAATCATCTTTAACTTCGTTGCTCCTTGGATTAGCTCAGCATCTAAATAACTAGCCCCCAGAAACACGTAATCGGCCTCTTTTAAGAGTTTTCTATGACACTCTTTTTCATTGACATCGGCAAATTCAATCGTAAAACCTGATGGTAATAAACTTTGCATCTCTTGTCGCAAAGCTGGCAACGAGGGAGTTAAAAAAACGATTTTTTTGTTATCAGTCATGTATTAGAACCCTTAAAGTCGAGCTGGATGATGCACAAAAATTTGTTCATAATATTTTTCAAAGGGCAACCAACGCGTTCATTTTTTTCGGTTTCATGGAAAAATTCCGCGTATTTTCTCGGAAAAAGTCTAGACACAGCAATGGAAAAACTACATACCTTTTAAGATTCATGATTGTATTTACGCTTGATAGGTATATAAATTTTTAAAGTTAATTTAATCTCTAAAACTAGGATCCATTCGATCCATCATTCGCAGTAAAGCTGGCCACTCCATTACCCCATAGGGACGACGAACTTGTGGCTGATAATTCATATAAGTTTCCTGTAATACTTTTTCCGAAACTTCTTGTAGTGGCACATTACAAGACATGGCAGCAATTTGAGCTCGACAAGAAAGCTCTAAGCGATGCATCCAATTAAATGCTTCACCAACCGTTTTTCCTAATGTCAGCAAACCATGATTACGCAGAATTAATGCTTCACATTGACCTAAGTCACGGACCAAAACCTCTTGCTCTGCCATATCTAATACGACACCCATATAGTCATGATAGGCAATTTTCAAAAAACGCATCGAGGTTTGATTCAGTGGCAACAGCCCACATTGCAATGAGGAAACTGCCATACCTGCATAGGTGTGTGTATGAATGACGCAACCAACCTCAGGACGCGCATGATGAATCGCACTATGCAAAATATAACCAGGCTTATTAAAGCCATAATTGAGATCTCCAAAATCAGGCTTAAATAGAATCTCTCCAGCATGCGTAATTTTGATAAAACATGAGGCAGTCATCTCTTCATACATCATGCCATAAGGATTAATCAGAAAAGCATCTTCTTCACCGGGTACTCTGAGAGTAATGTGGTTAGCAATCATGTCCGACATTTCATAATGGGCGACTAATCGATAACATGCAGCTAAATCAATTCTAGCTTGCCACTCTTCATCGGACACGATACCCTGCAAACTCTTTAATTGTAATTTTCCTAAAGCCATATTGCCTCCTCAGAATGATGAGATGTTTATTTCTCTCTCAAGTACAACATTATACTTTTTATATATCTATAAAAAAAACAAGCGAATCACCTCAGTACTAGCCTTGCGAAGGTGATGGATGGATCTAACACTTATTATTGTGACTTGATAAATCAAACGGAACAACACATGTTGAGCTTCAATTTAATAAAGATTTTTTATCAAATTAAGGGTTTACCCTTAATCATTTTTAATCAATCATTTAATTTTTAAAGTAGACTTTACGAATTCAAAAAAAATAAAATAGGGGGAAATTTTGGAAGAAGTTAAAGTTGCAATTGATGCACTATTTATTATGTTGGGTGCCCTGATGGTTCTAGCCATGCATGGTGGTTTTGCATTTTTAGAGCTGGGAACTGTTCGGCATAAAAATCAAGTCAATGCTTTAGTAAAAATACTGCTTGATTTTAGCGTCTCTACCATTGCTTATTTTTTTATTGGCTATGGCATCGCCTACGGAGTTGGTTTTTGGGATACATCAGAAGTCTTAGTACAAAAAAGTGGCTTTGAATTACTCAAATTTTTCTTTTTATTAACTTTTGCAGCTGCAGTCCCCGCAATCGTCTCGGGTGGTATTGCTGAACGTGCAAAATTTAATCCTCAATTAATCGCTACTTTTGTTTTAGTTGGATTTGTCTATCCATTTTTTGAAGGGATTGCATGGAATCAACATTATGGCTTTCAAGCTTGGCTTAAAGTATTTGGTGGTGAAGAATTTCATGACTTCGCAGGATCTGTTGTGGTTCATGCCATGGGTGGTTGGATTGCCTTACCCGCAATTATTTTATTAGGTGCTCGTCATGGTCGATATGGTAAAGATGGGAAGATTTCAGCTCATCCTCCTTCAAGCATCCCATTCCTCGCTTTAGGTGCATGGGTACTTGCGGTAGGTTGGTTTGGTTTTAATGTGATGAGCGCGCAAACAATCGATAAAATTAGTGGCCTTGTCGCCATTAACTCTTTAATGGCAATGGTTGGCGGCACTTTATCAGCTTGGTGGATTGGTAAAAATGATCCTGGCTTTACCTACAATGGCCCACTTGCTGGTTTGGTGGCAGTGTGTGCGGGCTCAGACTTAATGCACCCTATCGGCGCTTTAGTCGTTGGTTTAATTGCAGGCGCTCTTTTTGTCAAAGTATTTACTCTTGAGCAAAATCGTTGGAAGATCGATGATGTTCTGGGTGTTTGGCCTTTACATGGTTTATGTGGGGTATGGGGCGGACTCGCCGCTGGTATTTTTGGCCAAACCAGCCTGGGTGGTCTCGGTGGTATTTCATTTTTAAGTCAATTAATTGGCACTTCTTTGGGTGTCGTAATTGGACTTTTAGGTGGTCTGATTGTCTACGGTACCTTAAAAGCTCTCATGGGTCTAAAAATGACTCCAGAAGAAGAACATCGTGGCGCCGACTTATCCATCCACCAAATTGCAGCAAATCCTGGACGAGAAACGGATTGGTAAATTAGGCGTTCAAGTAAAAATAATCTATGATGTAACCAAGGGTTAAACATAAACTCAACATATCAAGAGAGACAAATCATGAACATCAAATTATTCTGGGTTGGAGTGCTGTTTTTTTTATCTCAATCAGCATTCTCACAAACCACATCATGGTCAGCAACTAAACCTGTGCGTTTGATTATTCCTCAAGTTGCTGGAGGAGGTGCAGATGCTATTGGAAGAACTATCGGTCAAGCTTTATCAGAGAAATTAGGTCAACCAGTGATTGTGGATAATCGCCCTGGGACCAATGGTGGAGTGGGTATGGATGTACTCATGAATGCGCCAGCTGATGGGTACAATCTCATCCTTGTATTTACTTCAATGATGGCGATTAATCCAGCAGTCTATGAAAAAATCAATTATGACCCTTTAAAAGACTTACGTTCCCTAGGTGCTGTCTGTGAAGTGCCGTTAGTCATGATTGCTAGCTCTAAAGTACCTGCTACAAATCTGAAAGAACTTATCTCTTCTTTAAAGTCAGACCCTCAAAGTATTTTTGGTGCTTCTAGTGGTAACGGATCTTTTTCACACATGATGATTGAGATGCTCAATACCAAAATTGGGGTCAAAATGACGCACATCCCTTTTAAGGGCGAAGGGCCAGCTGTCGCACACGTTTTAAGTGGTCAGGATTCCATCATCTATATTGGTACGCCAGCGATTATTTTGTCCCAAGTTCAATCAGGGAAGTTAAAGGCTCTTGGCGTAACAACGGCAAAACGTATGAGCCAAATTCCGAATGTGCCAACGCTTGCTGAAAGTGGTTTAACTGACTTCAATGAAAGTTTTTGGTATGGTCTAGCAGCTTCTTCAAATACTCCGCCATACATCTTAGAGGCCTACAATAAAGTGGTCAATGATATTGCTCGTTCAGATAACTTACAAGCCAATTTAGGAAAAATGGGTTGTAATTCACTGCCTTTGAATTCAGCGGAATTTACTGAAAAAGTACGGAATGATATTAAAAAATATTCCGCCATTGCAAAATCAGTCAACATGAAAGTAGACTAATCGTGAAAAAAATTCCGCAGTTAAAACACCTCGGTTTATATGTCGATAACTTAGAACAAATGGAACAGTTCTACACCTCCGTATTTGATCTTATCGTGACTGACCGAGGCCAAGTTCCAAGACTGGGTAATCGTAATATTGTATTCATGAGTGGTAGCGATGATGCGCATCACCAATTGGTCTTAATTGATGGTAAAGATCCAAAGTCTGGTCCAAGCGTTGTATTTCAAATGTCATTTTTCGTTGATGAATTAGATGATCTGCGTCGTGTGGAAAAAAGATTAATCCACAATGGCATAACCAGCATCACTCCCATTACTCATGGCAATGCCTGGTCAATCTACTCCCATGATCCTGAAGGTAATGGTCTAGAAATTTACATGGACACACCCTGGCATGTTGCTCAACCCCATGGGAAACCTTTCGACTTATCTTTAAGTGATGATCAAATTTATGCTTATACAGAAAGTTTGATTAAAGAAAATCCAAGCTTTAGCTCTCAAGATGATTGGCGTAGTGCCATGAGTTCACGCCTACAAATACTTAACTAATTTTTTTTACTTCACCTTTTACAGGAAATATTATGAAACTCGTATCATTTTTACACGCAGGAAAAAATCACTATGGTGTGATTAAAGGCAATAAAGTCATCGATTTAAGTGCACGACTTGGTGGCTTATATCCTGACATCATTAGCTTTATTGCCAATGATGGTAAAGCCGTTGCGCAAACATTAATTCAGGAATCTGCGGGTGATTATGACTATGATAGTCTGCACCTCTTATCAGTCGTTCCAAATCCTGGTAAGACCTTTTGTGTAGGTCTCAATTACCATGATCACGTGGATGAAGCGAATCGCGCTATTGGCAACCGTAAAGCTCCTGATAGAGCAATGATTTTTGCTCGCTGGCCAGAGTCCTTAACTGGTCATAAGCAACCGATTATGCGCCCTAAAGTCTCACACATGCTTGACTGGGAAGCAGAACTTTTAGTCGTGATTGGCAAACCAACGGGACGGTATGTTCCTAAAGATAAAGCTTTAAGCTACATTTTTGGTTATGCCTGCTTAAATGAAGCATGTCTGCGTGATTATCAACGTCACTCCAGCCAAATCAATCCAGGGAAAAACTTCGAAAAGACTGGCGCTAATGGTCCATGGATGGTCACTGCCGATGAAATTCCTGATCCAATGAATCTCAATATTGAAATGAGACTCAATGGTGTTGTGATGCAAAAAGCCAATACCGCACAAATGATTCACTCGATTGAAGCAACGATTGAGTACATCACTGAGTGGACTACATTGCAGCCAGGCGACCTCATTGCTACTGGAACAATGGGTGGTGTTGGTTTCGCGAGAACTCCGCCTATTTTTATGAAACCAGGTGACACCGCAGAAGTTGAAATTGAAAAAATTGGTATTCTTTCCAATCATATTGAGGATGAATCAAGCAATCTCGGGCCCTTATAAACGGTATAAGAAATCGGGAAGCTATTTGTGCTTCCCGATGATTTAGATATTTTTTTATTTTTTATGACGCTTACCTTTAAGCCATCCTAAAGGGACTGGTTCAATATTGCGATGCGGATCTTTGATTCCATCAAATATTTCCCACAATTTTTCTTGTACTACAAACTTAGTAAATAAACCGCGGGACATACCGTAAGCCTCAATCTCCCATGGATGATTAAAGTAATCTACGTCCTCAGAAATCATCTGTCCCTTCCAACGCGTTAAGGATTCATTGGTTTCACCGTAGACATATTGCTTGATATGCACCATTTCATGGGCGAGTGTGTCCAAAATATCTCGGGCACCGATATGTGGATTAATCTCAATAAGATAGTGTCTTCTTTTTTTGAGCGAAACATGTTGCTTGACAGAAGCATACCCATATTCCTCTAGCTTACTATCAAACTTAATCTTTAAATGAATCTGCTGCAACATTTTGGGAGATATAAGTTGCTCAGCGAAATAATGACTTGCTTTTTTAATGATCGGACTAAAATGCTCTCGATCAGGACAACGAATTACACTTAAATGCATCATTCAGAACTCCATAGATTCACAAAACACAAATTACGAAATCTACGATAACTCTAAATCGTGTTGAAGAACTGATAAAAATGGGTTTGTAACTGAATCTTCTTGAATGAAACTAATTTGCAAAATAAGTCATCAAAAATTCACTAGATATTCAAATATATGAAGCAAATAATCCTGTTTTTTATGTTTTTGTGAGGAATTCTACTAATTTCATCCCAGCAACCATTGCAATCACAAAATACACTACATCCCCATTTCCAAGTCCGAGCGAAACGATGGCAGGACCAGGGCAATATCCTGCCAATGCCCATCCAACACCAAACAACACACTACCTCCAATCAAGGGGAAATCAATATGTTTTTTACCGGGTAAATGAATCGGCTCATTGAGAACTGTAGCTTGTTTATTTTCTAACCATCGAAATGCTATGAATGTAATCGGAATTGCTGCTCCTATCACCAACATTAAGGATGGATCCCAATGACCAAACAGATCTAAAAAGCCAATGACTTTTTTGGGATTGGTCATACCAGAAACAATTAAACCAACACCAAAAATGAGTCCCGATAGATAGGCTATAACCAGCTTCATATTAAACCACTATGTAAAAATAGATAAGTGGCAACAAAACCAGCCGTCATAAAGCTCATGGTTGCAATGAGGGATCTCGTTGATAAGCGCCCTAGTCCGCAGACACCGTGCCCACTCGTACAACCTGAACCAAGCCTAGTTCCCACGCCAACCAACAATCCGGCAATCATTAATGTAGTTATAGAAATACTCGTTGTTATTACTGGCAGCTTGAAAAATAGTTGATAAATCCATCCTGAACTGACGAGGCCAATTAAAAATAGTACTCGCCACGGAAGATGATCTTTAGGAGCACTCTTCCAATGCAGTAATTGAGAAACAATCCCGCTGATACCAGCAATTCGGCCATTGAACAAGGCTAACAAGCTAGCCGCTAAGCCAATTAATACTCCACCGATAATTGCACTTCCAGGGGTAAAAGCAATCCAATCGATGGTCATAAGATATTTAAAGGTAATTTAAGATAAGAGACTTGATTAGATTCCTTTGGCGGAAAATGTCCAGCTCGAATATTGATCTGTATCGAAGGAAGAATTAATGTTGGCATTTCTAAAGTGGCATCACGGGTTTTACGCATATTAACAAACTCTTCTTCACTTACTCCATCGTGGATATGGATGTTACCTTTTCGTTGCTGAGCAACAGTAGTGAAACATTGGACCTCTCGACCAGAAGGAGGATAGTCATGGCACATATACAACTTGGTTTCATCAGGCAAACTTAAAATTATTTTGATGGAGCGATACAAACTATGAGCATCACCACCCGGAAAATCACACCTGGCAGTTCCTACATCTGGAGGAAATAGCGTATCTCCAACAAAAATCGAATCTCCACATTGATACGCCATACAAGCAGGAGTATGCCCAGGGACACCAAAACATTGAAAAATTAAATCTCCACATACCAATTGCTCACCATCTTGAATCAAATAATCAAATTGTGATCCATCGGCAATGAATGTTCCTTCTAAATTAAAAATGTCTTTAAATGTAGTTTGGACTTGTTGAATATGCTGACTCATCGCAACTTTTCCACCAAGTTGCGCTTTAATCAATTGGGCAGCACTTAAATGATCCGCATGCGCATGCGTTTCCAAAATCCAT
>Ga0114976_10000643_pt1 | contig 21824 bp, 17 predicted proteins | sample S_130805_EF_Meta_FD_87319 | JGI IMG/M metagenome (GOLD analysis project Ga0114976, IMG submission 87319) | Freshwater microbial communities from Lake Simoncouche, Canada to study carbon cycling - S_130805_EF_MetaG | ecosystem: Environmental > Aquatic > Freshwater > Lake | place: Lake... | reverse complement strand
CAGCGAGACGCAGGTCATTGATTCGCAGAAGCCGCAGGAACTGAAGAAGGATGGCGATGCCTGGGTGCTTAGCCTGCCTGCATCGGCCGACGAGCCGCTGGGCGAGGAATTGAAAGGCCTGCTGGTGGCCGAGGAAGGCTGGCTTGCGGGCGACCCGAAGACGACGGCCTTCGCTGTGACGCTGAAGTTTGGGGCGGCACCTGCCACGGCAAAGGTCACGCCGCCCGTGCAGCCTTACAACACAGCGACGCTGCTGCTCTTTGCTTTCATCGGCGGGCTTATTTTGAATGTGATGCCCTGCGTGTTCCCCGTGTTGGGGATCAAGATCATGGGTTTCGTGCAGCAGGCGGGTGAAGATCGGCGGAAGATTTTCCTGCATGGCTTGGCTTACACATTGGGCGTGCTCGTCTGCTTCTGGTCGCTGGCGTTGCTGGTCATCTCGCTCGGCAGCGGCTGGGGCGCGCAGTTGCAGTCGCCGCTGTTCGTGTTGGGCCTGTGCTACTTCTTCATGGCCTTCGGCCTGAACATGGCGGGCCTGTTCGAGATCGGAACGTCCGCAGTGGGTGTGGGGCAGAACCTGCAAACCAAGAGCGGCTTGCAGGGCTCGTTCTTCTCCGGCCTGCTAGCGACCGTGGTCGCCACGCCGTGCTCGGCTCCGTTCCTCGGACCCGCCTTGGCTTATGCGTTGCAGTTGCCGGTGGTGCTGGCGCTGGGCGTGTTCACGGTCATCGGGCTGGGCTTGTCCTCGCCTTATCTGATTTTGTCGCTGGCTCCGAAGCTGGTGAAGATGCTGCCGCGTCCGGGGGCGTGGATGGAGAGCTTCAAGCAAGGCATGAGCTTTTTGCTCTTCGCCACGGTGGGCTACATGCTGTGGACACTGGGCGGACTTGTTAGCGAGTGGCAGTTGCTCATGACTATCTTCGGCTTGGTGCTGGTGTCGCTGGCCTGCTGGATCTACGGCCGCTGGTGCCTGCCTTACAAATCCGTGAAGGCTCGCCGCTACGGCCTGATCTTCAGCGTGCTGGCCCTGGGCGCGGGCCTGTATCTGGGCTATCCGCCCGCGAAGTCGCCGACCGATCTGGTCTGGGAACCCTGGTCGCCTGAGCTGGTGAAGGAGCTGCGGGATGCTGGTAAGCCGGTCTATATTGACTTCACCGCGCGCTGGTGTGCGACGTGTCAGGTGAACAAGCGCATCTATAAAAACGCTGACTTGAAGAAGCTGATCAAGGACAAGGGCGTGGTGCTCTTGAAGGCCGACTGGACCGACTACGACGACCGCATCACCCACGTGCTACGCGACGAATACGGCAAGGCAGCGGTGCCGGTGAACGTGTTCTATGCTCCCAAAGCTGAGCAGGCCGTGGTGCTGCCGGAACTGCTCCGCGTGGACAACGTGAGCGCGGTGATTGGGAAGTAAGGCGGCAGATAAAAGTGGCCGTACAGTCCTCTGTGCGGGTTCGGCATGAGGGATATTTGCCTTTTAGGCCAAAGGCCTGAGCGATCGCAGGCCAGGGCAACGCCCTGGGTGACTGACGAACCAATGCGTTGCCTTGTAGGGGCGCTACTTCCGGCACCGCCCGATTGTCCCGCCCCTTTAGGGCTTGGATCCTTTTCCATTTGTTACCCAGGGCGTTGCCCTGGGCTGAGTTAGCTCGCCCCTTTGGGGCTAATGAATGAGGTGGTTCGCACAGTTCTCTGTGCGGTAAAGCAGCGCCACCCTGCAACGGACGAGGCGTCCTTACCCCACAAAAAGCCCTGAAGTCTATGATCCTTTTCCATTTGCTACCCAGGGCGTTGCCCTGGGGTGGGTTAGCTCGCCCCTTTGGGGCTAATGAATGAGGTGGTTCGCACAGTTCTCTGTGCGGTAAAGCAGCGCCACCCTGCAACGGACGAGGCGTCCTTGCTCCACAACAAAAAGCCCTGAAGCCTATGCAGACCTCAGGGCATTAGCAACTCCAACCAGACTGGCTGCTACTTCGCGGCAGCCACGGGTGGCTTCGGCTTGGTGATCATCTCGAAGTCATCTGTGCGGAAGGGCGTTACGGGCAGGCTGACGGGTCCGGCAACGATCAGGTTGCACACCGGATTGTCCTGCCAGGCATAGCGCACAGCCACAGGCTTGGCGACGGCGGGGCTGCTGGCTTCGAAGGTATTCGCGCCGGTGATCTTGGCGTTGGCCCAGACCCACTTCTTGTCTTCGCCGCAGATGGCCACGCCTTTGATCTCGGCCACGTCAAACGTCGCCAAAGCGCTGCCGAAGGTTTCGAGTGTCACCACGGCCTTGTTGCCAGCGAACTGCACCGACTTGTATTCCGGGCTGCGAGCGGGGAGCTGGAAGCCGTAGTCATTTACGAGGGCAAGACGGGCGAGACGCTCGGCGACATCGCGCTTGTTCTTGGGGTGGATGTCCTTGCCTTCGCCGATGTCGATGATGACGGCTTGGCCGCCGTTCTTGATGGCGGTCTGGGTCTTGGTCTGCGACTCGCGCAGCTCGGCCCAGTCGCTGTCGCCTGGCAGCGGTTGCTCAGGCTTGAAGTCGGCCAGCTGCACCCAGTAGAAAGGGAAGTCGCCCTGCTTCCATTCCGTGCGCCAGTGGGTGATCATCAGCGGGAAGAGGTAGCTGTATTCATACGCGCGGCTAGCGTTCGACTCGCCCTGATACCAGATCGCCCCCTTGATGCCGTAACCGATAGTGGGCAGCAGCACGCCGTTGTAGATGTTGCCGGGGCGGGCGTTACCGCCAAGTTGCTGCTGTGGCGATTGTGGAGCGCGCACGGTGAACGGCTGCTTGGCCTTCTTGGCGGCATCGCTCTTGGCTTTCCAGTCGGCGAGCGCCTTTTCATAGTTCACCTTGGCTTTCTCGGAACTCAGGTCTTTCTCACGCTGCACCCAGCCAGCGATCAGGTCCTTGAAGCGGGCGTCCTTTTCCAGCACGTCGCGGCGCACCCAGGCTTCGGCAGCGCTGCCGCCCCAGGCGTTGTTGATCAGGCCCACGGGCACGTCCAGCATCTGGTGCAAGATACGACCGTAATAGAAGCCCACGGCGCTGAAGCCGCCAACAGTTTCCGGAGAGCACTCCGCCCACGCGCCTTTGAAATCCTGCTGCGGCTCTTGCGTGCCGACTTGGGGCACGCTGATGAGGCGGATGTTAGGATACTTCGCCGTGGCGATCTCCAAGTCGGAGTCATACGAGCTACCGACGTTCCACTGCATGTTCGACTGGCCGGAGCAAACCCAGACCTCGCCCACGAGCACATTTTTGAGTTCCTTGGCGCTGCTGCCTTTGATGGTCAGCGTGGCAGGCTTAGCATTCGCGGGCACGGGGTCCAGCTTGACGGTCCACTTGCCATCAGCGCCGGCCTTGGCGGTCTTGGTTTGCGCACCAAAGGTGACGCTCACTTCGGTGCCGGGCTTGTCCCAGCCCCAGAGGGGATTGGTCTGCTTTTGTTGCAGCACCATGTTGTCGCCGATGATGGCGGGCAGTTTCAGCTCGGCTTTGACCGTGAAGGGCAAAGCTAGGCCAAGCGCTAGGAGGATGGTCTTGGTGGTATTCATGAATGAGTAGGGCCAAACCAAACGCCCGCGCGAGGGCCGTGTTTTCGGGGAAGTTCGGATGCAAAAAGTCTTGCCCGGCCTCCCCGTGCTTGTATGCATCAAGCCCCCTTTTTTTTGACACACGCATGGACCTTCCTCTTCCTGGACAACGTTGGGTAAGCAATACTGAAGCGGAGCTTGGCCTGGGGGTCGTGATCCGTGTGGATGCGAATCGCCTGGACGTGTTCTTCCCGGCCGCAGGCGAGCAGCGCATGTATTCCAAGCAGACCGCGCCGCTGCGCCGCGTGCGCTTCAAGGAAGGCGATCAAATCAAGACGCACGAAGGCGAGTCGCACACCGTGGTCTCGATCGACGAGTCCACTGGCCTGATCATCTACACCTGCGAGAAGCGCGCCGTTCCCGAGTCTGAACTGGCCGACACGCTGAGCTTCAACAAGCCGGGTGACCGCCTGTATGCAGGGCAAATCGATGAGCCGAGCGTGTTCGACTTGCGTGTCGAGGCCTTGCAGCGCCGTGCCACGATTCAGCAATCGCCCGTGCGTGGCTTCACCGGTGGTCGTGTCGATCTGCTGCCGCACCAGATGTATATCGCTCACGAGGTCAGCTCGCGTCTGATTCCGCGCGTGCTGCTGGCGGATGAAGTCGGCCTCGGCAAGACCATTGAAGCCGGTTTGATTTTGCATCGTCTGCACCTCACGGGCCGCGCGGGCCGCATCCTGGTGCTCGTGCCCGAGCCGCTGATTCATCAGTGGTTTGTCGAGCTGCTGCGCCGCTTCAACATGATGTTCAGCCTTTATGACGACGAGCGTTGCGAGGCCATCGAGGACAACGACGAGGCAGGAAATCCCTTCCTCGAAAGCCAGCTCATCCTGTGCAGCATCGGCTTCCTGAGCAACAACGACGCCCGCGCGCAGCAGGCCGTCGCCGCTGGCTGGGACTTGATCGTGGTCGATGAAGCGCATCATCTCGAATGGACACCGCAGGCCACCAGCAAGCCGTATGAGTTAGTTGAATCGCTGGCCAAGAAAACCCCAGGCCTGCTCCTGCTAACCGCCACGCCGCAGCAGCTCGGCCCCGAAGGACACTTCGCTCGTCTCCGCCTGCTCGACCCGGATCGCTACGCCGATCTGGCGAAGTTTGTCGACGAATCCAGCCACTACGAAGAGGTGGCCCGCGCTGTGGATCGCATCCTCACGAACAACCCTTTAACCAAGGCCGAGCAGACGCTGATCTGCAAGAAATCACCGCGCATCAAGAAGCACTACCAAGAGCTGGCGAAGGGCGATGCCGATGCCCGCAATGCGCTCGTGGGTGAGCTGCTCGATGAGTTCGGCACGGGCCGCGTGATGTTCCGCAACACGCGCGCCGCCTTGACCGGCTTCCCCAAACGCGAGGCCAAGCTGGTGCCGCTGAAGGGCGAGGATGAAGTCGATGTGAAGGTGAAGTGGCTCGCGCAACTGCTGCGCGATCTCGGCGAGACTGAGAAGGTGCTGACCATCTGCCGCACCAAGGAACTCGCGCTCGACATCAAGGAACGCCTGATGCGCGAGATCAATGTGAGCATGGGCGTCTTCCATGAAGGCATGTTGCTCATGCAGCGCGACCGTGCGGCGGCGCATTTCTCGGATGAAGAAGGCGCACGCATCTTGGTCTGTTCGGAGATCGGCAGCGAAGGCCGCAACTTCCAGTTCGCGCATCACTTGGTGCTGTTCGACTTGCCCGACGAACCCGAGTTGCTGGAGCAGCGCATCGGTCGTCTGGACCGCATCGGCCAGAGCGCGACGATTCAGATTCATGTACCCTTCATTGAGAAGACCGGCGGCGATGTGATGGCGCAGTGGTATCACCACGGCCTTGGTGCCTTGGAAGCCAACGTGCATGGCGCGACAGAGATTCATCTCAGCGTGAAGGCCGACCTTGTTGCCCTGCGAGCGAAGTATGATGCCAAAAAGCTGAAGCCCCTGATCAAGAAGACCGTCGAGCTACGCAGCCAGGTCACCAAGAAGCTGGAGCGCGGTCACGACCGCTTGCTGGAGCTGAACTCCTGCAAGCCCGAGAAGGCCGCGGAAGTCATCGACATCGTCAAACAACTGGATGCCGACACGAGCTTCGAAGAGTTCTACATCAAGCTGCTCGACCACTGCGGCATGTATATCGAAGAGCTGGGCCAGCGCGGCTACTTCATGCGCCCCGACAGCCTAAAGAGCGACTGCTTCCCCGGCCTGAACCCCGAAGGTTCGTCCGTCACCTTCAGCCGCACCCGCGCCCTCTCGCGCGAGGACATGGGCTTGCTCACGCAGGATCATCCCTTCGTCGCTGGCGCGCTGGATGTGCTGCTCGGCAGCGAGGACGGCAACGCCACCGCCGCCATCTGGAAAGGCTCCGGCAGCGAGGGTTTGTTGCTGGAGCAGCATTACGTCATCGAGTGCATCGCCCCACCCACGCTGCAAGTGGAGCGCTTCCTGCCCTCACAACCCGTGCGCGTGGTCGTCGATCATGCCGGTGAAGACCAAGGCGAAAACGAAGCCTACAAAACCGCCAAACTGCGCAAGGGCGATGTCAGCAAGCTGCTCGACAAGCCGGTCATGAAAAAGAAGATCATGCCCACCATGCTGAAGAAGGCGGAAGAGATCGCCACCGCCCGCATGACGGAGTTGGTCGAAGCCTCGAAGACCGCGATTTCAGCGCGCCTCGACAGCGAAATCGAGCGCCTAGAAGACCTGGGCAAGATCAATGACCACGTCCGCAGCGATGAAGTCGAAGGCCTCAAGAAGCAGAAGGATGATCTACTGGCCGCCGTGGCCGAATCCCGCGTGCGCTTGGATTGCTTGAAGCTGGTTCTGAAGATGTGATCCGAGCTAGATCAGGCAGCTCTGGCTGCCTTGGCCTCCATGGACCTTGATCTAGAGGCAGCCGATGTCGATCCGTTGGGAGAACGCTTCGGATCAGGCGACGGCGAACGGAAGACTTTGCTGACAACGACAGATAGCCTTCGAGCCGTTACCTGCATCCGTATTGTTCGCCTGTTGGTTCCGTCCGCGACGCTTCGCTCAAGTGCAGCTTGTCTGAATAGACCTTGGTGATGATGCGTCGGAGAACGCGAAATCTTAGATCGGAAAAACCCACTCTTGGGGCGATGCTCTGCTCGACGCGCTGCCCGTCAGCATACCCATCTGCCACGCGACATTGAAAACAGATCAAGAAATCGAGCTGGTGCCCTCCACCTTCAATTCTGAGCATCGCGCCAGGGTTGTATAAGCAGGCCAAGCCCAAACCTACCTGATATGCGTTCATGGCTCGGAGTGTGCGCGACAACGGATCAATCTCATCGGCTGCGACTGTTGCTCCCTCAGACGCGAAGCGAAAGTCTCCATAATGAATCAATCCATCACTCGAACGGAGATGGATCGTGACCGCTGCTGGCTTGGCGAGCACCTCGCGAACCCACGGAAGACGATAGATGTCTTCGAGCTTGGCATCTGGAAACATCAAATCCTCAAGTTCAATATCGGTATCTAGCGAGGGGGCTGTGATGGCCACCTTCTCAGCACGGCTTACAAACCATAGCGTGGACAGCGTGCCTCCGAGAAGAAGCCCTGCTACCATTCCGGCTGTAAATTCAAAACGCATGCCAAGCGTGGTTGGGCGAACGTTGCGATGGAACGCGGTCAACCCTTGGCCTCGAGTCTCGGGTTTTGCTTCCCCTTCCTCTTCAGCGTCACACGCTTGAAGCGCTCGTCGCCTTTGCTGCTTTCGGTGGCGATGTCGGGATCATTGACGAAGGCGTTGTGGATGAGGCGGCGGTAGTAGCTGTTCATTGGTGGCAGCGCGGTGGGCTTGCCGGTGGCGCGCACTTGTTCGGCCATTTTTTTGGCGCGCTCGAGCATCTTGTCCTCGCGCATGGAGCGGTAGAATTCCACATCCACGCGAATGCGCGGCGCATCAGGCACCCGGCGCATGAGCAGGCGGTTGACGAGGTATTGGATGTCGTCCAGTACCTCCCCACGCTTGCCGATCAGCGCCTCGGATTCGTCTGTCAAGATTTGCAACGTGGGGCCGTCCGGGCTGGCGGCATCTTCCTCAATCGTGACGTAGAAGCCGAGGTAGCCGAGCGTGTTTTCCAGGATCTGGCGAGCTTGTTCGAGGGCAGTCATGGCGTGGGGAACGGTGCGACCGTGGGCGGGCAGGGCCGTAGGTCGGTGGGTCTGGTGCGCAATGCTATCGTTGAAGCACTGCGCGGAGGCAAGCAAGACTGCCCCGAACTGACCCACTGTTCCACGGCGCTATCGGCCCCCCTGGGCCACCGCCACTAGCCGCCCAGCTTGGGCGTGCGCGGCTTCTTGTCCTTGAGCTTTTTAGCGCCGGGCTGGACGAAGGAGTTGTTCTGCGGCGGCAGCGGGCCCATGGGCACCTGCTCCACTTTCTGCAACGGCTTGTCGTCGTCCTTGCTCATCTTGCGCATGGCCCAGCTCTGGAAGATGCCAAAGATGTTCTGCGTGGTGTAATAGAGCGCCAGAGCGGAGGCGAAGCTGTAGCAGATGAAGACGAAGATCAGGGGCATGAACATCATCATGCGCTGCTGGCTCTTGTCCACGGTCGGAGCCTGTGGAGTCAGCTTCATCTGAATGATGGTGCTCAAGCCCATGAGGACGGGCAAAGGATTGATGGCGAAGCCGAAAAGGTGGGTCACGGTGTCCGGCAACGACAAGTCGTGCGCCCACCAGAAGGGTTGGCCGCGCAGCTCAGCCGCGACTTGCAGCACGCCGTAGAAGCCGGAGAAGATCAGGATTTGCAAGAACATGGGCAGCGCGCAACCCAGCGGATTGAAGCCGTAGTCCTTGTAGAGCTTCATCATCTCCTGGCTCTGGCGCTGCTGGTCGTCCTTGTATTTCTCCTGCAGCTCCTTCATCAGCGGGGCCAGCTTGCCCATGCGCTTGGCTTGCTTCATGGACGAGGCAAACACGGGCCAGGTGGCCAGACGGATCGTGACAGTCATCAAGATGATGGCCCAGCCCCAGCTGCCGACCAGCTCGTGCAGCCAGCGCATCAGGTGCACGAAGATGAGGCTCACTGGCTTCACCCAACCGTAGAACATGATCTGCTGGCGCTGATGGCCGATCTTGGCCAAGCGGTGATACTCGCGTGGGCCGAGATAGACCTCATAGTCCAGGGTTTGGGTAGCGCCGGGCGCAAGACTGACGGGCGGAAGACCGACCGCGCCATGCATCCCGTAGTCGATGCGTGTGCTGTCCTTGTGCTCGTCGTTGCTGTGATCAACCTTGAAGCGCTCCGCCCACATCTTGCCCGGCTTTTCCTCGGTGGGCTTGGTGCGTAGCGCGATGATGTTGGTATAGAAGCGGCTCATCACGCCGCCAAAGCGCAGCTGGTCAAAGCTCTGCATCATCTCCGGATAGGCTGAGGAGAACCAGCCCGGCTCGGTGGTGAAACTAGTGGCGTATTTCTGGCTAGCGTCCCCGTGATTGTTCCAGAACACCGACGGATGCAGCACTTCGTTCGGCTGCAAGGAGGCCGCCGCACCCGCATACAGGAAATGATTTTCTGAGACATGCTGCACGCTGCCTTGGTTGGTCAGGGTGATCGAGAGTTTGATCAGGTGCTCATCGGACTCTTCGCCCTCGGTCAGCGTGAAGGTCTTGCGCACGACCAGCCCATCTGCCGCCTTGGCTTCGAAGACGACGTGCTTGGCATCGGACTCGGCGACGGTGTAGAGGAGATCATCCATCACCTTGGCATCGCGACGGAAGGCACCCACCGCTTCCACGCCATGCGCGTTGAGCACTACTTGGTCAGGCCCAGCCAGGACGGCTTTCTTGATACCACCGCCTTTGCTGGAGAGCACATACGTCACCGTGCCAGACGTGAGTTCGCGGATCTCTTCCTTCGCCGAGGGCGGCGCATCGGGAGCGGCAGGGGAAGCCGCAGCGGTCTTCAGGGCAGCATCCGCAGGCGCTCTCGCAGCCTCTTCCTTCTTTCGTGCAGCTTCGACCTGAGCCTGAGCGGCAGCGGTCTTGGCCTGCTCAGCAGCTAGCTGGGAACTATACCAAGCGTTGAGGCCCATGAGCAGGGCACAGAGGGTGACGACGATCCAAGCTTTGCGGTCCATGATGAGAAATTAGGAGTCAGGAGATTGTGGGTGAGAGCAGCCAGAGCCGGGCACAGGATCGTAGCCGGAGCCGCCCCAGGGCTGGCAGCGAGCGATCCGACAGATACCCAGCCAGCCGCCTTTGAATAGGCCGTGTTTTTCCACGGCTAGCAGAAAATATTCCGAGCACGTGGGCCGGAAGCGGCAACCCGCGCCGGGCCCGCCGATGAAATGAATGGCAGGCGAGAGAAACCTTTGATAACTTCGAATCAGCAGGCGCACGATCAGCTTCATGGCCGCAGAATGCCTGCCCTTTTGGCCGTGCGCAAAAAGTCCTGACGAAGCTCATCCAAGTCAGCCTCGGCAGAGCGCCAGCGCGCAATGATGACAAGTTGGAAGCCGTCAATGAGTAGCGTCTGCTGTGCTCGGACAATTTCGCGCAACCGCCGGCGGATACGATTGCGGACCACGGCGATGCCGAGCTTCTTGGACGTGATCAGACCGAATTGGAAGCGGGACGCTTCCGGCACTCGCAGAACAGAAAGCACCATGTGTCTGCCAGGAGTGGTTTGGCCCTGCGCCCGTAGCCGGGCAAAATCCCGCGATTCTTTCAGTCGCAGAGCCGACGGCAGGCGCATGGCGAGACGAACCAAACTTTAGTTGTGGTAGCCTGACTTGGCCGGATGATTGCTATGATTGTGACGGCGATACTTGATCTCCGTGCCCTTTGGGGTCAAACGCTTGCGGCCCATGCGGCGGCGGCGGGCAAGAATGTCGCGACCGGCTTCGGTCTTGGAACGCTCACGGAAGCCGAATTTATTGATGCGGGTCCGCTTGGAAGCTTGGTAAGTCCTTTTGGGCATAGTGTTGTTTTGGTCTGAAAGGTGCTCTCTCCAACGAGCGGTAGCCGCCCGGCAAAAAGGGCCGCCATAATAATGGACCAATCTTTCTTGTCAAATGGCCCCTTTAACCCTCTTAAACACCCCTTGGCCCAGCCCGATGACGGGAAATTTGCTTTTGGCTTTGCGTACCCCGGTTATTATCCCCGCCCTCATGCAACAGTCTGCCATCGCCACCGAGCCTCGAATCGAGCCCGCCACCATTGAGGATTTGCCTCAGATGGTGGAGTTGCTCGTCGCCCTGTTCAGCGTGGAAGAGGACTTCCAGCCCGACCGGAAGAAACAAGAGCACGGCCTGCGCCTGATCCTGGAGCAGCCTAGCCGCGGCCGTATTTTCGTGCTGCGCACCGACCATCAGATCCTCGGAATGATCAATCTGCTGTTCACCATCAGCACGGCCGAGGGCGGTTTTGTGGTGGTGCTGGAAGATTTAATCATTCACCCGCAGCATCGCCGTCAGGGCTATGGCAGTCGCCTGCTGGACCACGCCGTTGCCTATGCGAACAAAAAGGACTTCAAGCGCATCACCCTGCTCACCGACAAAATCAGCGCCGAATCCCAAGCCTTCTTCCAAGAACACGGCTTCAAGTTCTCCAGCATGATCCCGATGCGGAAGGTATTTGAGTGAAGTTGATGGTGACTTAGTTGATAGTTGAGAGAGGAAACTGCGACAGTTTTGCCGGCCGTCATTCTATCAACTCTCAACCATAAACGATCGACTCAGTGCCCCACCCACTGCGTCAGCATCACCTCGTTGCCTTCGGGGTCGGCAAAAATGGCGAGCACAATCGGCTCACCTTCGCGCTTCCCAGGTTCGGCGACGATACGGCCACCGTGCTCGCGAATCAGGCGGCAGGCGGCGACGATGTTGTCCACTTGCAAGCTTAAGTCCGTGCTGTTGCGCGTGCCTTCACCGCCGCCGTGCAGGGCCACGATGCTGTCGCCAAAGGTCAGCTCGCTCCACCATTCACTCCGCACCGTGGGCACAAGGCCGAAGACGCTGGCGTAGAACTGGATCGCACGGTCCATGTCCTGAGCGAGCAGCAGGGTTTTGATTTTTTCCAGCTTCATCGCGTTAGTTCCTGTCGTCCCAAAGATAGTGCTTCAAACGAATCTTGGACGCACGCTCAGAAGCTTCCTGCGCGCGATCACCACCGGAGCGCGAGAGCTTTTCAGCCATGCGCGCGGCAGCTTCCCACTGCTGCGATTGCTCCAGCAGATCCACGGCCAGGAAACCTGCGCGGTAATACCATTGATACTCCGCCGGGGTGGCAGGCAATGTGGCGGGATTGCTGCCGATGTTGATCACGTCGTAGCAGGCCTCCTGCGCCTCGGCAGGGCGCTCCAGCTCGCGCAGCGCGGTGGCCAGCAGCACGCTGCACCGGCCCGCCCACAGGTAGGGCAGGGCCTTGTCGGTCAACATGGAGCGTAACAGGGTCACCGCTTCCTCGGATCGCCCAGGCTCTTTCTTGCCCATGCGCAGCAGCAACTCCGCCATCTCGACTTGCAGGCTCAGCCTTTGCTCCCCGGTCGCGGCGGGGTCCTCTAGCAAAACCCCAAACAACTCAAGGGCGCTGACTTCGTCGCTGAACCGACCCGTAGCGATGGCTTGCTGTCTACGTGCGGCAAAGGCCAGCGGCCCACCCCGCTGGGCAAGATCGTCCCAGATGCTCAGAGCCGCGCTGATGCCTTCCGTGCTGGGCAACGAAATAGCGCACACCCCGGCGAAATAGAGCGCAGCTTCCGCAAACGGAGAGTTGGGTCGGTTGTTCGCCAGCAGCTCGAACTCAGTGCGGGCACGAGCATAGTTTTCCAGGCGGAAGAACGCCTCGGCCACCTTCATGTGCACCTCATCAGCGTGCGCGCCATCGGGCCACAGAGCCAAGTATTGCTGCCCCTCTCTGGCCACACCTGGCAGGTCCTGCTGCGCCTCGTGCGTCCACAGCCGCACGTAGCTGATGCGCTCCTTCACAGCACTCTCAGCAGGCGCGGCGGCAGTCGCTGTCTCCAGCGCCTCCAGTGCAACCTTGATGCGTGGGGGCACGTCCAGCAGGCAGACCTCAGCCAGAGCCACCGAAGCCTCGGCACGCCGGGGGTGCTGCGGTTGGGCCGTCAGGAAAGCTTTCAACTCGGGCTCCGCACCAGGATCACCCTTGGCGGCCAAGCTCAAGGCTTGATCGAGCTGCAAGTCGGGAGCGGTGTCGCCATTGGGCGGCTTGCCCTCTTGCTCAGGCAGGCCTGTTTGGGCGAGCTGCCCCGTCAGGGTGACCAAGGCTACCTTCTCCCCCGCTTGAATCGCACACACCGCCGCATTATAGAGCGACCGCCGACGACGCGGCAGATTGGTCTCAAGCTCCGCGGCACGGCTGAACGAGGCCAAGGCCTCCAGATGCTCGCCACGCATGAAGCGAATCAATCCGGTCAAGAAGTCCACGACCGATTCCCCACCGCCACCAAAGTCACGCTGCCAGCGGCTCGCCAGCTCTAGCACACGCCCGTCCGCCTGCGCTACCCCGTGCAATTGCATGGCCAGTCGGAGCGCATCACTGGCGCGCGCGTGCTTCGGATAGAGCTGGAGCAGCGCCTCCAGGAGGCCCGTCGCCTCCACATCACGCGCCAGCCGGTGCAGCTCCTGCGCCAGGAACCAGAGGGCATGGCCTTGACGCTCAGGCAACGAATCGTCCATCGCCCAGGCGATGGCAGGCACAAGCAGTGTGTCGTCCGGCTTGTCCGCCAGCGCCATGCGTTCGAGCAGGCTGAAGGCATCACTCCAAAACGCGGTGGTCGAAAAAGCCCCCGAGCTGGTCTGGAAAGAATTGATAAAGCCCAGCAGCAACGTGCGAGCCTCGGGCAGCTTCTGCCGCCACAGCGCCTCCGCCAGCAGCACCGTTGCCGCATCATGCACCGAGCGATCCATCCCTGGCACCGGGGACAGCAGCAGGTCACGCAGCACGGCCTCGGCTTGCTCAGCTTGCCCTGCATCAATGAGCGCTGAGGCACGGATCGACTGCACCAGAGCATCCTTGCCTCCCCTCTCGCGCGCCAGACGATCCAGCACCACGGGCGTCTTGATACCGATCTCCATCTCATTGAAAAACAGCCGCGAATGGCGTGCGACTTCCACATCATCACTGTCACGCAGCAGCCGCATGTGCGAGCGCGCCGCCGCGACCCGTCCTTGGCCGAGCAAGGCGTGAGCCTCAGCCACATCTGCCAGCTCGTCATACTTGCCGTGGTAGGCCGTCATCGCGGTCTCCGCCTGCACATACTCGCCCGTGATCAGCAGCGCCTGGCCAAGCCAGAAGGCCTCATTCGGCACATCATGCGACCGCAGCACCACCAGCGCTTCAGTCCCCTTCCTTGCGCGCACCAGCGCCTCCACCCACAGCTCGGTGATGGTCGCGGCGTCAGCGGCTTTCCAGGGGTTCTGCTTCAGCAAACGCTCAGCCTTCACGGCTGCCACGTCGTAAAGCTGGTCCGCCAGCGCTTGCTCAGCCGCCAGGAAGGCCGGCTGCTCTTGCAGGCTGCTCTTCTTGCCCTGGGCTTGGAGTTGCAAGCTCGCGATCAAGGTCGCGAACAGCAGGAGCGAAAGGCGGTGCCAGGAAAACATGCAGGCGATAGGTTACGGCGAGCGCACGCGCAGTTCAACCCCGCGTCGGTGAGCGTGTGCCGTTCATGCTTTGTAGGTGAACAGTTGCGTCAGAGTGAAGGCCGCGTCTTCGCCGCGCGCCTTGACCAGGGTATTGAAGGCCTCGATCACGTGCCGTTGCGTGCGCATGGTCAGAAGCCTGCCCTGGCGAGCGCGTTGCACGGCCTTGTGCGTGAGCGAATGCCTGCAGGACTCCACAAGGTCATGGTTTTCCACGCCGCGCTCGCGCATCAGCGCATCCAGCGGTTGCACGCCCAGGTTGCGCACTGCGCCTATCTCCTTGCTCTCGTCGTCGTTTTCTGCACTCATCACTTCGTCATCAGAGCATGAGTTTTCTGATTTTCATCCCTCATCGTTCCACCTCCAACCTTTTTCCCATGCGCGTCCTGCTCACTACCACCTCATATCAAGACACCCCCGGCGACCACCATGCTCTGCTGGAAGGCCAAGGCTTTGACATTCATCGCGAGCGCGGTCCACTGCCTGAAAGCCGAATGCTGGAGCTCGCAGGCGACTTTGACGCCTTCCTCTGCGGCGATGACGAGATCACCGAGGCCGTGCTCGACAAGGCCCTGCCCCGCCTGAAGGTCATCAGCAAATACGGCATTGGCCTGGACAAGATCGACGTGACCGAGTGCACCGCACGCAAGCTGCCCGTGCTCTTCACCCCCGGCGTTAACCACACCACCGTCGCCGAGCACGTCTTCTGCCTCATGCTCGCCCATGTGCGCAATTTGGTCGATTCCGCCAACTCCGTCCGCGCGGGTCAATGGAAGCGCGTGACCGGCCACGAACTGTGGCAGAAAAAGATCGGTCTCATCGGCCTGGGCCGCATCGGTCAGGAAGTCGCCAAGCGCGCTCGCGCCTTCGACATGGAAGTGCACGCGCTCGATTTGTATTGGCCCGAAGCCTTCGCCGCCGAGCACGGGATCAAGCGCCACACCGAGTTCGAAAGCCTGTTGGCTGAATGCGACGTGGTCAGCCTGCACACCAACCTCAGCGAGCAAACCAAGCATCTCATCAAGGCCGAACGCATCGCCATCATGAAGCCCGGCGCGCTGCTGCTGAACACCGCCCGCGCTGAACTGGTGCATCAAGGTGACCTGCTCGACGCCCTGAACAGCGGCAAGCTCGGCGGCTACGCCACCGACGTGCTCGACGAAGAACCACCACCTGCCGATCACCCGCTGCTCAATCATCCCAAGGCGCTCATCACCCCGCACATCGGCAGCCGCACGTATGAAAGCGTGCCTCGCCAAGCCATGCGCTCGACCTTGAACCTGATCAACTACCTCGGCGGCAAGCCGGATGTGATTCAGGCGAACAAGTGGTGATGTCAGGGCCGAATATTGGATCCCTTACGGATAGGCAGCCAGAAAGTCCTGAACCGTGAGAACAGGAATGGACGACCGTGCGAAGTCACTCGTGTTGCGAGTGACAATGACATCCGCACGGCAGCGCCTAGCAGCGGCGAATTGAAGGGCATCTTCAAAATCCCTCCAACCTTGATCGAGTGCGTGCCGGGCATCGGTTTCATCCGTCGGTGAGACGCGAGCCTGCTGGAGCATGTTCCGCAAATGCTGCTCTTGCTCGGCTGGCGTTTGCTTGGCACGAGTAGGGATGTATTCCACATTTGCCACCGTGTGCCACGCCATCCAGAGCTCGTCGTTCCTCGCAGCACACAGAACGAGCATTGAAGAAGCGTCTGCGAACCCAGGACGGTTAAGCACCAGGTCCGGCCAGACATTGGTATCCACAAAGACGCGCACGGATCAGAGTTGGTGTTTTTCTTGCAGACGCTGCCAGCGCATATCCTCCACCTCAGGGGCGGTCAAAGCACTGACAGGCTGAGCAGCGCATCGTGCCAACCATGCAGCCAAAGAGTGTGCTCGCTCACTGCTTGGTAGCTGTGCAGGTGATGATGCCGCATCAGCCGTGACTTCAAGATCGCTCCCATGCCGACGCACAAGAGCAGGCAACCACGTTTCTTCGGGCAGCGTGACATTTGGCGGAAGGACAGCGGTGAAGGTCATATGGCTGTATCTGTTCGACGACACTACGCCCAAGTCACGCAGGGGTCAAAATTGAAATGGCCGCTAGCAGCCTGCCCCTGGCCTTAGCCAGTAGAGCACGCTCATGCGCACGGCGATGCCGTTTTCGACCTGCTGGTTGATCAGGCTGCGCTCGTAGGTCATGACGTTGTCGGTCAGTTCCACGCCGCGATTCACGGGGCCGGGGTGCATGACATACAAGCCCTGCTGACGCACGCGGGTCAGGCGTTCGTCGGTCAGGCCATAGACCTTGTGATACTCACCCACGCTGGGGAAGAAGGGCTCGCGCTGGCGCTCCATCTGCACGCGCAGCAGGTAAATGACTTCCGGCTTCCAATCCCAGAGATCGTCCCAACTGCGCAGTAGCGTGACCTCCTTCGGCACCTCGCGTGGCATTAGGGAACCGGGCGCGAGATACGCAACCTCCAAGCCCAAACGGCGCAAAACCAGGCTGGTGCTGCGAGCGACACGCGAGTGCTTGATGTCGCCCACGATGACCACCTTGCGCCCTGCCACCTCTGGGAAAGTCTCCTTGATCGTGAACGCGTCCAGCAGCGCCTGTGTGGGATGCGCGTGGAAGCCATCGCCCGCATTGATCACCGAGGCGTGGGTGTTCTGCGCAATCAGGTTCGGGATACCGCTCTGCTTATGGCGCACCACGATGTAATCGACCTTCATCGCCTCCAGGGTCTCCACGGTGTCGAGCACGGACTCGCCCTTGGTCACGCTGGAGGAATCGACATCGAAGGGAATAATGTCTGCGCTGAGCCGCGTGGCGGCGACTTCAAACGAGGAGCGCGTGCGCGTGGAAGCTTCATAAAACAAAGGCAGCACGGTCTGGCCCTTCAGCGTGGGCACCTTCTTCACACTGCGCTTGAACAAGTCCTTGAACGGCCCCGCGTTAGTCAAAACGAAGTTGATTTCCTCATCCGAGAGGGAGGCGATATCGAGCAGGTCTTTGCGGGGTGTCATGCGGGGCGTCCCTCCCACTGTCGCACAAAGACCTCGTCCCAGCCATCATGTTCCGCGAAGCGCACGCTCACGCGCTCCTGCAGCGGCAGATCGACCCTGATGCCCGTGTAGTCAGGATGAATCGGCAACTCTCGCCCACTGCGATCCACCAAGACCGCGATCTGCACACAACGAGCACGCCCAAAATCCAGCAACTCTTCCAAAGCAGCGCGTGTGGTACGCGCGGTGTAGATCACCTCGTCGCAGAGGATGACGACCGCGTCGTCCATGTCGAAGTCAATCTCGGAACCTCGCAACTGCGGCACGACCTTCATGGTCTGCAAGTCGTCGCGATACTGTGTGATGTCGATCTTGCCGAAGTCCACCTGCTTGCCCATGGCCTCCAGTCGATTTGCGAGTTGCCGGGCAAAAGGCACCCCACGCCGATACACACCGACCAAGGCCAGCCGAGACTTATCTTTCCAGCGCTCGGCAATCTGCGCTGCCAGCTCGTCCAAACAACGCCCCATACCCGAGGCATCGAGCAGTTGGCGGAGTTTGTCAGTCTGAGAAGTCACGTGACGCGATTCAAGTCGATGCTGGCGAGGCGTCAATGAGGAATGCAGCCGCTCTATGCTGCAATGAAGTTGCTCATCTGTGCCCAAGACTCTGGTATCTGCGCCCGCTAACAGCCCGAAGCCGCAAGGGCCAACGAGAAGATAGGCCAAGCCATTGAATTGAGTTACCCCAACATAAAGATTGATCATCAAGGCACTGACGCGTATATTACAACCTAGTAGAATTACTGTTTCCCAGTCATAAACTGTGAGCCAGCTAGCAGAGAGTTAACACACCAAGACGAAGCCAAGAACCGTGCATGACGACCAAAGGCCATCGAACTCTTGATACGATGGCGAAGACCAGCGGCGAGGGAGCATTGTCCATGGCCTTACTGGGCATGGTGATTGCCGTCGACTTCGACGGCACCTGCGTCACCCATGAGTATCCGAAAATCGGCAGACATGTCGGGGCACCGCGTGTGCTGCATCGCATCGTGAAAGAGGGTGGGCACCTCATTCTCTGCACGATGCGCGGCGGAACTCATCTGCGAGATGCCGTGAGGTGGTTTGAAAAAAACGGAATCCCTCTGTTAGGAATCCAGCGCCACCCAAAGCAGTACACTTGGACTGATAGCCCGAAGTGCTACGCGGACCTCTACATCGACGACGCCGCTCTCGGATGCCCGCTCACGCCAGGGTTGAAAGGCGAGCGCCCTTACGTTGATTGGAATGCTGTTGAGGCGATTTTATGGTCAGGCAGATACGCTCTCGAACCACCAACAGCGCCCCCGCGCAGCGCCAAACTAGCCAGTTCAAACAGGGCGCTTAAACTTTGGCAACTTCTCGCATCACTCGTCAAATGGACCAAAGGCGGGTGAACTTGTTCTTTGGAACTGTCGCCTGCGCCGAGTGCAGCTGAATTGAGGCACGTTGGGCCAGCTGCTTGCCGATGAGCGCCTTCGGCGATCTTTTCAGTGGAGCTAGCCGGCTGGGCAGACGGCACTATTCAAAGTGCATCTTCGCGATGTCCGTGCGGCGCTGGCGGCCGTCGAAGCTGATTTTCTCAGCATTCGCGTAGGCTTGCTCAAGGGCTTCCGTGCGGGTGGCACCTTGGGCGACGATGGCGAGCACGCGACCACCGTTGGTTTCAAAGTGACCGGCGGCGTTCTGGCGCGTGCCGCAGTGGTAGACTCGAGCACCGCTGACTTGATCGAGGCCGGTCATGACATCGCCACTGCGTGAACTGGCCGGGTAACCGGCGCTGGCGAGGATGACGCACACGCTCCAGCCTCCGGCGAAGCTGATGTGTGAAGGCGTCAGTTCGCCCTTGGCCCCGGCGAAGCAATACTGCGCGAAGTCTCCGCGCACCATGGGCATCACGGCCTCGGCTTCGGGATCGCCGAAGCGGCAGTTGAACTCGATCATCTGCGGGCCATTCGGCGTGAGCATGATGCCAAAATACAAGAAGCCGCGATATTTTAGTCCGTCTTTCTGCAAACCTGCGACAGCGGGTTTGACCAGTTCGTCTTCAATGCGTTGCAGCAGCGCTGGGTCCGCGAGTTCACGCGAGGCGACCGCGCCCATGCCGCCGGTGTTGGCTCCTTGGTCGTTGTCACGAATGCGCTTGTAATCCCGGGCCGGCATCAGGATGTGATACTGCCCGTCACACACGCTGACGAAGATACTTATCTCAGGCCCAGTCAGACAGGTTTCGACGATGAGCTTGCCCTCGCCGAACAAGCGCTTGGTGAAGACCTCGTCCAAGAAGGCCTCGGCCTCGGCGGCATCAGGGCAGACCGCCACGCCCTTGCCTGCGGCCAAGCCATCGAACTTTAGCACGATCGGATACTGCGTGATCGTGGCTAGGGCTTCGGCTTTACCGTTCACCACGGTGAAGTCTGCGGTGGGGATGCTGTGGCGCTTGAGGAAGAGCTTGGCGAAGGTCTTGCTGGCTTCCAGTTGCGCCGACTCCTTGGGCGGTCCCCAGCAAGGGATGCCCGCTGCCTCGCACATGTTGGCCAAGCCATCGTCCTTCACCAGCCAAGCTTCCTCACCTGCAACGCAGAGGTCAATACCCTCGCGCTTCATGAAGGCAATCAACTCGGTCAGGTTCGGAACGTCCACTCGGGTGGCCAGGAACGCGATGGCATCGCTCCCGGGATAAGCGAAGAGCTGAGGCTTGGAAGGGGATTCGCTAAGGGCGGTGAGCAGTGCGTGCTCACGCCCACCTTTGCCGGTGACGAGGATTTTCATGGCCACGCATTCAAGCGACGCCAAGCACGCTGTCGAGCAGGGATCAAAGGGTCACTTCGCGCCGAGGACGATTTGGCCGGAGAGGATGGGCGAGGTCCTGAGCGTGGTGTTGGGGCTGCCGAGTTCGGGCAGCTTCGAGAGCAGGAAGTAGCCAACGCCTTGGTTGATGCCGACACGTGGGACCAGCACACCGGCGAAGCTGACCGTGCGCGACAACTCCGTGATTGGGGCCACGAGGTCGGTGGGATCCGGGTCATTCTTCAGCACACAAGTACCGGTGAAGGCTCCGGTGATGGCGTTGAACGAGGAGAAAGTCAGCGTCGCTGGATTCAACGCCGCGACAGGCATGACCAAGGTGTTCGCGCTGGTGATGCGGAAGGTCGTGGTGTTCAGCGCGCTGGCCATGCTGGCTCCGACGATAGGCGCTGGGCCGGTGAGGCCGCCTTCGCTAAAGGCCAGCTTGGCATTGGTGGTGTTCAAGCCAGCGTCAGCAATGCCCAGCATCGGCGTGCCCTTGACATACTTGCCACCGGCCACGGTGAGCTTGTGCAGCGCGAAGCCGGACTTGTAGTTCTGGTTCGTCGAGCTAGCGGCTTGCGCGATCTTGACCCAGTCCACCGTGCCATCAAGCAAGGGCTGGCCGTTGTTGGTGGGCGTCACCACGTTGTCGGCGGCAACCTGCATCCAGCCGTGGACGGACCCAGTGTTGGTGTAGAGCATCAGGTGTAGCGGCACTTGGCCGGCGCTGCCAAGGGTGGTGGCGTAGGTCGCGACGGTGCCGTCGGCGAGCTTGCCGCTCCAGGTCGCGCCTTTGGTGGTGACCGTCAGGGTGCCGAAGCCGTTGCCCTGCGGGTAGGCCACGTCACCCGTGGGATCGGGGGCTTGCAGCGGTGTGAAGTCGAGGACGGCAGTGTAGGCTCCTTGCAGCGCGAGGGGTTGCAAGGTGTTGCACCAAGCTTGCACATTGACCGTCGGCGCTACGCCATCGGTGACGGTGCCAGTCAGTTCGCCCGTGGTCTTATCGATGCTGAAGGCCAGCGTGAGGTTCGTCAGCGGCAGCTTGCGCGCGATGACCACGGTGGCTGTGGGGTTGGCACCGATTTCGGCATCCAGAACCTTGGCGCTGAAGGGATAGCTCAGCGTGCCGAGCACTAGGTTGCCGGAGAAGATGCCGGGGACCGAGGTGGTGACATTCAAGGTGCCGCCCGCGCTGAAGGTCTTGGCCGTGTTCAGGCTCAAACCGCTGCTCAACGATGCATCGCGATCCACTAGACCATTGAAGGTGCCGACGGCGGCCACGGGCAATGGCGAGATGTGCATGAGCACTACGACGCTGTGGTTGGTCACGCCATTGGTGGCGATGAGGGTCACCTTAAATGGCTCTCCCGCTGGGAAGGCGAGGGTGACTTTGGAGGCAACCGTTGGCTTGCCATAAATCACACCCGTGACCGGATCGATCTTCAATCCCGCAGGCAAGTTGGGAGAAGAGAAGGTCACGACCGCGCGGTCGCTGCTGGTGTCAACCGGCACCGCATACGGATCGCCTGTGCCATCGTGATAGCTGCCGCTGACGATGCCTGGAGGCAGGACAGCATTGATGGCGAGTTGGATGATGGGGGCCTGGTCATAGATCTTCAGCGAGAAGGCCCCGCTCTCACGGAAGATGGCCCCCATGCGTACCAGGCAGGTGTAGGTGGCGGTGTCCGCCGTGGTGCTGCCTTTGATCACCAAACTGGCCGCCCTGGTGCCGGTGACAATGTGCGCGCCGGTGGTGTTGTCGACCATGTCTACGCCGTTCTTCTT
>Ga0114976_10000641_pt1 | contig 21837 bp, 19 predicted proteins | sample S_130805_EF_Meta_FD_87319 | JGI IMG/M metagenome (GOLD analysis project Ga0114976, IMG submission 87319) | Freshwater microbial communities from Lake Simoncouche, Canada to study carbon cycling - S_130805_EF_MetaG | ecosystem: Environmental > Aquatic > Freshwater > Lake | place: Lake... | reverse complement strand
GTGCAACCGCAAACGTCGCTGTCGAGAGCGCCAGCGTGCCCGGCTCGCTCTTCCGTGAGATGGACTACCTCACGCACCCCGTCTTCAACACGCACCGCTCGGAGACGAGCATGATGCGCTATCTCAAGCGACTCGCCGACTTCGACTATGCGCTCGATCGCGGCATGATTCCGCTCGGTTCGTGCACGATGAAGCTGAACGCGGCCACCGAAATGGAAGCGGTAACGTGGCGCGAATTCGGCGGAGTGCATCCGTTCGCTCCGGCAAGTGATGTCGACGGATATCTCGAGTTGATTCGCCAGTTGGAAACGTGGCTCGTGGATGTCACCGGATACGACACGGTGTCGCTCCAACCCAACGCGGGAAGTCAAGGTGAGCTCGCGGGTCTACTCGCGATTCGCGGTTATCACCTCTCGCGCGGTGATTCCCAGCGCACCGTATGTCTCATTCCGTCGAGTGCCCACGGCACGAACGCAGCCAGTGCTGTTCTTGCCGGAATGCAGGTGGTTGTGGTGGCCTGCGACGAGAACGGCAATGTCGATTTCTCCGACCTGTCGAACAAGATTGCCGATGCGGGGGACCGTCTCGCTGCGCTCATGATCACCTATCCGTCGACGCATGGTGTGTACGAGGTTGCGGTGCGCGACATCGCGGCGGCAGTGCACGACGCCGGCGGACAGGTCTACGTTGATGGGGCCAACCTCAACGCCATGACCGGTTTCGCCCGATTTGGCGACTTCGGTGCCGATGTCTCGCACCTCAACTTGCACAAGACCTTCTGCATCCCGCACGGCGGCGGCGGCCCTGGCGTGGGTCCGGTTGCTGCCAAAAAACATCTTGCCCCGTTCCTCCCCGGTCACTTTGCGATGCAGGATGCGCAACACGCGCTCGTCGAGGGAACCACCGTGTCGACCGTGCGCCACGACGGCGCGCAGGTTTCGTCGGCGCCGTACGGTAGCCCGAGCATCCTGCCTATCTCGTGGGCGTATGTGCGAATGATGGGTGACGAAGGTATTCGCGCGGCCACGGCGTCGGCCGTACTTTCGGCAAACTACATTGCCTCGCGCCTTGCCGGTCACTACCCGGTTTTGTATACGGGGGAGAACGGGCTTGTCGCACACGAGTGCATCCTTGACCTGCGACCGCTCACTGCGGAAACCGGCGTCACGGTGGATGACGTGGCCAAACGCCTTGTCGACTACGGCTTCCACGCGCCGACGATGAGTTTCCCGGTTGCGGGAACCCTCATGGTTGAACCCACGGAGTCAGAAGACCTGATTGAGATTGAACGTTTCATCGAGGCGATGATTTCGATTCGCGCCGAAGCAGATGCGGTCAAGTCGGGAACCTGGCCGGCAGATGACAATCCGCTGGTGAATGCTCCGCATACCGCCGCGTCGATTTCGCACGAGTGGGCACACCCCTACTCCCGTGAGATTGCCGTCTACCCGTTTGCGTCGAAGCTCGATGCCGTGACGCGAACGCAACGGGTGCGTGGCAAGTATTGGCCCCCAGTGCGTCGGGTCGACAACGCGTTTGGTGATCGCAACCTCGTGTGCGCGTGCCCGCCTCCCGAGGCATTCGAAAACTAGGGCGTCGGAGTCGGCGTCGACGACGGATGCGTCGACGTGGCGAATAGTTTCTTTACGTCGTCGGATAGCCCGTATGTAGTGACGACTGACTGCGGGACGTCGGTTCCAAACGCGGCACCGACGACCGCACTCTGTGTAACGAGACCGTTGTCGACAACCACTTCGATGACGAACTTGTCACCAACGATACGAAATCGGTTGCCCTTTTCACTGAACTCTGCACCGCCCACGAGTGGGTTTTGCAGGATGCTCGCCAGTGCGTGAATCGAAATGGCTTCCTCGCTCGTGAACAACGGGAGCGAGTTGTCCGTGAGCTTGGCGGTGGCAACGCGCTCGCCCGCGGGAGCCGCCGGGTCGAAGATGAGCAGGTTGTGGTAGTCGCCGTAGGTGACGGTCTCGGTGCCACCTTCGTTGTCGAACTTCGCGACGGAGTCATCCACCGCTGTCGTGAGATGTGCCAGCGCATCCGCTCCGCTCGACGTGCCCAATGGCGAGCAGGCGGTGAGGCCTAGCACGGCGACAATCACGGCGACGGCAACAGAAACGGCGGAGGCAGGGCGAAGACGCATGGAATGAGCCTAAGCCGATTTGGCGGTCTCTTTTTCTCGCCGTGCGGTTCGTCGATTTACCAGGTGAACGAAAAGCCACACCGCAAGCGCCACGATCACGTAGCCAATGAAGAGCCCGACCCACAGTGCAAACGGCTCGTTGACTCGAGACCAGGCACTGGGCATAGGGACCAAAACGAACGAAAAGACGGTGAGCCCGAGAACGAAAAAGACACCCCACACCCACTTATTCCAGCGGAACAACTCGAAGCCGGGCATCGGGCTCGCGGGTAACAGAATCAACGGGAGCACACTGAGTGCCTCGACGCACACCATGGCGAGAAACTCGCCCACGGCGATCGACACGGGAGGGCCGAAGAACGCAGTAATCGGTGCCGTCACCAGGTAAAGCCCCCACGCGCACAATCCGACGAACATCATCCACACTGATTCGGCGATGGCCATGCGCGCGGTTGCCGCGTCACTGAGCTGCACGCCGAAGTCGACCGCCAAGATGAGACCGAATATGACGGTCGGTTCGATGTCGATAAGTCGGGCACCGATGACGGTCACCAGGATGATGAGTAAGAAGACCGGCCGGGCGGCCAAGCGTGGGCGCGCGCCGGGAGCACTTCGTCGTGCGACGAGCCAGCCCAACAGCGTTGCGCCGTAATTGATGACGAGGAAGCCGATGAACAGACCCGACGCGACGCGGAGTGAAAGCCAGTTGAGTCCGAAGTCGGTATTTGCCGCACTTGCGACGATGCTCGCGACCAAGAGAATCAGAAACGCGAGAAAGCCGTAGACCTTGCCGAACAAGATGGCCCGAACTCGCGCCCATCCGCGCGGGCGTGTCGTCTCGGTTTCGACCTCTGCTCCTGTGCTCGGTTTCGCGCGCGCCTCTCGGTCACCAAGAGTGGACGGCGACCGGCGGCGACCGAGTCGAAGTTCGTCGAGTGATCGATTGATCAATTCTGTGGGCAGCGCGACGAGGGCGGCCAATACGAGCGTGGCACCGGCCGTCGTGCCTAAGCGCACGGCCTCTTCGACGGGGAGGCCGAACTCACGCAGTCCGCTAAATATCGTCGGTGCAAAAAACGAGCCGGGAGCCGCGTCCGGATTCAAGCTCGCGTAATCCCGGTTGGAGACGCCGCGCGGACGTGAGTTCGCCTCTAGTGTGGCGGAGTTTCGCGCGGTCGCGTCGGGCAGTGCTGTTGCTTCGTCAAAACGCACGGTGAGATAACTCGGCGAGCTGTAGTCCATGTCACAGAAGCCGACCGAGGGAACGCCGCCGCTCATCCACCCGCTAATCACCTCGGCATTCATGTTGCAGGTCATTCCGACGCCAAAGACAGTTTGCGTCCCATCTGAGCCGGGCGCGTGCGGCACGGCGAGATTGGTGGATGCGCGTTCGAAGGCTGTGGCCGGAATCGGACCCTCCGAGATGCACGGGTCAAAGATTTCTCCCTCGGGAGGCGGCGCGTCGCCCGAGATAACCGTGTTGAAATAGTCCAGTTCGCACGCAATGATGCCTGACATTGCGGCTTCCAGCTCTTCGGGTGACGACCACATTCCGCCGTCACTCTTCTCCCACGAGAATACATACCATCCCCACACGGCGTCGGCGGGTGCGGTGCTGGAGATCTCGACGTTCCACGACTGATTTCCCTTGTCGTCTGGTTGAACGGTGACAACGGTTCCGTCGGGGGTGACGAAGGTGGGCGCAGATATCGCCAGTGCGGGAGCAGTCATCGCAACGGCGGCGGCACCGGCCAACACCAACCCTGTGATGAGGCGAACTAATTGGCGTGGAGTCACGTTTAGAAAATTAGTCGTGACGCGACACAAATTCCAGATGTTCGTCCCGCAATGACTGCGCGACGGAGTTATGTGCCCGGTAAGAAGCCCGGGGCGAGAGATGCCACAATCGCGTACCCGGTGAACGAGACAATGTCGAGAATCCAGTGAGCAATGACGAGTGGCATGACTCGGCCCCAGCGCTGATAGGCGAGACCGAAGACCACGCCCATCACGGCATTTCCGACGAAGGGGCCAAACCCCTGGTAGAGGTGGTAGCTGCCGCGAAGCAGTGCGCTTGTGAGAATGACGGCCCAAGGGCGAAATCCAAGATTCCGCATCTTTGCGAAGAGGAAAGCGACAACAATCACTTCTTCTTCGAGCGCAGCGCGTAGGGCGGCGAAAACGAGTACGGGAGTCGTCCACCAGTAGGTGTTGAGAGCCGTGGGAACAATCGTGACGGTGATTCCCAGTGCGTGCCCCGCGAGGTAAAGCCCGATTCCCGGAATCCCGATGACCGCGGCGAGTCCCACTCCCGTGCCGAGGTCGCGCCAGGGGCGGCGAAAGTCCAAGCCGATCGCGCGAAACGGATTCGATCCGGGTGTCCACAGGAGGTAGAGCGCGAGCGCGACGGGGAACATTGCGAAGCCGATGCCGAGCAGCTGATAGACCAGATCGAAAATGGCGTCTTGGGCGAGCGGTTGATTGATCGTGGCGGTTTGGTCGCGCAGATCCTCGGTCGCGGCCAGTCGACGAAGGAGTGCCACAATCGAATAGACGGCAGATGCTCCGAGCGAAAGCCCCAAGACAATAATGAGCTCGTACCAGTTTCTCCTGGTCGACTGGGTGTCCGTCCAAGCGGGGAATTGTTGCGCCACGCCCCGAGTATAGGCAGTGTCGATGGCGACGAAGTTTGTAACGAAGCGATAACGGCAATACTCTTGGCGCCTCGCGAGACTTAGTCTGGGCGAGTGTTGCCAATTTGGCGCATTTAAACAAGAACCATTCGCGAAAGGAGAATCATGAAGAAAGCACGCTTCGCGAAACTATTGGCCGTCACAGGTGTGGCGGCACTGCTACTCACCGGTTGCGCCCCCCAGTCGGAGGTTGTGTCCGGATCGAGTCTCGCTGTGGCCTGGAACCAACCGTTCTACTCGTACAACAGCAGCACCACGTACGGAAACGCCACGGCAAACGCCAACATCATCTACATGACAGGATCCTCGTTCAACTACTACAACGATGTTCCTGAATTGGTGAAGGACGAGTCCTTCGGAACCTACAAGAAGATTTCTGACGACCCACTGGTTGTGGAGTACACGGTTGCAGACTCGGCCAAGTGGTCTGATGGCGAACCGGTCACGGCTGCCGACATGCTGCTCAGCTGGGTTTCCGTTGGTGGCGCGTACAACGACACCACGTTTGACCCGTCGGAATACATGGACCCGGAAACGGGCGAGTTGAACGGCAAGCAGCCCGACAACGTCGTCTACTTTGACTCCGGTGCCGATCCCACCAACCCTTCGGGCCTCGGTCTCGTGACCGAAGTTCCCGTCATCAGCAACAATGGCAAGACGGTCACCATGACCTACTCGAAGCCATTTGTTGACTGGGAGCTGGCGTTCACTGTTGGTCTGCCCGCGCACATCATCGGAAAGAAAGCGCTGGGCGCCACGTCCAACGCTGACGGTGCTGCTGCCGTGACCAAGGCAATTCAGGACAAGGACACAACGGCCCTGTCTAAGATTTCCAACTTCTGGAACACCGCGTACAACTTCACGGAAATGCCGACCGACCCCGAGCTTCTCGTGGCCAACGGACCCTACGTGATTAGCGACTTCGTGGCCGATCAGTACATCACGATGACAGCTAACCCACAGTATTCGGGAGCTCACAAGCCCAAGGTCGAAGAGATCACGGTTCGGTTTATTACCGACCCGATGGCCGCTGTTCAGGCTTTGCAGAACGGCGAAGTTCAGATCATTTCGCCTCAGGCAACGTCGGATGTGGCCGATGCTCTCAAGGCTCTTGACGTCACAACTCTGTTGGGCATCGAAGGTACCTATGAGCACATCGACCTGCAGTTCGAGCAGGGCAAGAGTGGCACCATGAACAACCCGAAGCTTCGGGAAGCGTTCATGAAAATCATTCCTCGCTCGGAAATCGTTGACAAGTTGATCGTTCCGCTCAACGCAGACGCTCAGGTACGCAACTCGCAGCTCTTCTTGCCCGGTGCTGCCGGCTATGACGAGTCGGTCGCGAACAACGGTTCCGCCGCTTACGCCGATGTCGACATCGAGGGTGCCAAGGCACTGATTGCTGAATCAGGAGTCGCAAGCCCCGAGGTCTGCATGCTGTTCAGCGCTACGAACCCTCGTCGCGCGAACGAGTTCGCGTTGATTCAGCAGTCGGGTGCCCTTGCGGGCTTCAACGTCACCGACTGTTCGAGCAAGGACTGGGGTGGCCTCCTCGGTACCCCGGGTGCGTACGACGCGTCACTCTTCGGATGGCAGTCGACCAGCCTCGGTGTGACGAACAGCAGCCCGACCTTCAAGACGGGTGGCATCAACAACCTGAACTACTACAGCAACCCTGAGGTAGACACGTTGCTCGACCAGCTGGACTCCGAGTTCGACCCGGCCAAGCAAATCGACCTGCAGAAGCAGATCGACAAGCTCCTGTGGTCTGACTTCTATGGAGTCACCGTGTTCCAGTTCCCGGCGGTCACCGCCTACGACCAGACGAAGATCAAGAATGTCTCGCAGGGACCCCTGTCGCCGACAATCTTCTGGAACTGCTGGGAGTGGGAGCCTGTTGCTGCCGCGCAGTAACAACGCAATGGAATAAACCCAAAAAGGTGCGGGCGTCAGAGAAAACTCTGACGCCCGCACTGCTTCCTGACTAGCATGAGGACAATCACCACCGAGGGAGGAACATGACGTCGTTTGTTGTTCGACGGCTCATTGCCTCGCTCGTGATCTTTCTCGCGGCCACGTACATCATGTATGTCCTGACAGCCCTGTCGGGAGACCCGCTCGCCGACCTGCGCACGAGCACTTCTCCGCAGAAGGCACAACTCATCGCATCGAGAACGGCGCTTCTTCACCTTGACGTTCCGGTCTACCTTCGATATTTCATCTGGCTCGGCGGGGTGGGTAAATGCTTTATCGGGCAGTGTGACCTCGGTGTCACGATTCAGAATCAGCCCGTGACGGTCCTGCTCGCGCAGGCCGCGAGCTCAACGTTGCAACTTGTCACGTTCGCATCCTTGACCGCTATTGTGCTGGGGCTCATCGTGGGTATTACGACGGCACTTCGTCAGTACAGCTCGTATGACTATGGCGTGACGTTTATCTCGTTCTTGTTCTTCTCCCTCCCCATCTTCTGGGTCGCCGTCTTGCTCAAGCAGTACCTGGCCATCGGCTTCAACGATTTTCTGTCCAGCCCCGACATACCGTGGTGGTTTGTCGCGGTGGCGTCACCAATCGCCGCACTACTGTGGGCCGTCATTTTGCCCTTCTCTGGTCGGAACCGTCTGTGGACGTTCCTGATTGCTCTGGGTGCCACGGCTAGCATGCTCACCTATCTGAAACTGACGAACTGGTTTACGTATCCGCACATCGGCGTGGTCGGACTTCTCATTACGGGCACTGCCATCGCCTTCGGTGTGACCGGCATCTCCAACGGACTGCGCAATCGTCGAGCGCTCACCGCATCGCTGATTGTTGTGGGGATTGGCGTGGCCATCTACTTCCCCTTCCTCTATGGCTTCTCGTTTTATTTGCAACCGTGGAGTTTCGCCTTGCTTGCCGTCGTGACCCTGGCTGCGGCATTTTTTATCGGTTGGCGCATGGGCAAACCCGATCGCGCACCCGTCGCACGCACCACCGTGATTGTCGCGTTTGTCATGGGCCTACTCATCACGATCGACCGACTCATGTATGTCTGGGATGACTACTCGGCTTCGGAACGCGTCAAGGGTCGACCGATTGCCACAATCGGAGCGATGACACCGGGACTCGAGGGCTCCATGTGGGTGCACATGCTCGACACATTTACCCACTTGCTCTTACCCACCATCGCCCTCATTCTCATATCGTTTGCGACCTACACCAGGTATTCGAGGGCCAGCCTGCTCGAAGTGATGAATCACGACTACATCCGTACGGCACGGGCAAAGGGACTCACCGAGCGCACCGTTGTCGTTCGTCACGGATTTAGAAATGCACTCATCCCGATTGCCACGATTGTCGCGTTTGACATCGGCGGCATCATTGGTGGGGCGGTTATCACCGAGCGCGTATTTGGCTGGAAAGGAATGGGTGCCCTCTTCCAGTACGGTCTCGACAACGTCGACCCGAATCCCGTGATGGCGTTCTTCGTTGTCACCGGTTCGCTCGCAATCTTGTTCAATCTCATCGCCGACATTGTCTATGCCGGCCTTGACCCTCGGATCAGGTTGTCATGACGCGCGGCACGAGACCCCCGATGCCGGAACCAGCACCGAGCATCGCGGAAGAAACAAACGAGAATGCAATTGCCCTCAAAGAGGTCGAGGGACTCAGTCAAGGTCAAATTGTTCGACGTCGCTTTTCTCGACACCGGGGTGCTGTCATTTCGATGATTGCCCTTGCGGCCATCGTGTTGCTCGCGTTTACTTCTGTGGGCTTTGTGATCGGCGATTGGAAAGTCTCCGGTTGGTGGCAATACGACTGGGCCGAGGCCGTGGCGCTGGAGAACAACGGTCTTCCGACCATGGACCTCCTGCGCTTCGTCATCGGCAACCATCCGTTTGGTCAGGACGAGATTGGTCGCGACATATTTGCGGTCGTCATGCGAGGCACGCAGCAGTCCCTCATGATCATGGTCATTGTGGGCTTTATCGGAACGTTCCTCGGAACGGTCATTGGTGCCATCTCTGGTTATTACCGGGGTGCCGTCGACGGTACTTTGATGCGATTCACCGACATTGTCATCACGATTCCGGTCATTGTGATCGGTGCCGTACTGGGGCGCACGGTCGGCATTGCCGGTGCTCCGGTACTTGCCCTCGTTCTCGGTGCCGTGGTTTGGACTGGACTCGCTCGATTGGTTCGGGCCGAGTTCTTGTCTTTGCGGGAGCGTGAGTTCGTCGATGCGGCTCGCGTGGCGGGTGCTCGTGACGGCCGGATCATTTTCCGCCACATCCTGCCCAACGCAATCGGTGTCATCGTCGTCAACGCAACACTTTTGATGGCCGCGGCAATCCTGATCGAAACCGGTTTGAGCTTCCTCGGTTACGGCGTGCAGTCACCGGACACATCACTGGGAAAGATCGTCAGTGAGAACCAAGTTGCCTTCTCGACTCGTCCGTGGCTCTTCTGGTGGCCTGGGTTCTTCATCATCGCAATTGCCTTGTGTGTGAACTTCATCGGGGATGGCCTGCGGGACGCCTTTGATCCGCGCCAAAAGCGCATGCCGTCGTTGCGCGCGCTCGCGAAGGTGAAGCAGGGTGGTTCGGAGTGATGACGCACAGCGTGAATGTGTCAGGGCAAAGTCAGCGTGATGATTGTGGCGACACCGAGAAGGCCACTTACGAGCAACGATGCGGTGTGCCACGTGCGGGAAGTTTTTTCGTGCGCGCTATCAGCCTTCGGTTCCGGGGAAGCCGAATCTCCGGTCACATCTGCCCAGCGTTGAGCAATGACGAACGCCGCGGCGCCACTTTCGGTGCTCGTTGCCTCTGCCGGTCGGGCGAACTGCTCAACTCCGGAGCGACGTGGAATGGCGGTGAAGTCGCCACGACTGAGTCGGAGTGCCTCGTGGCGCCCCGGGGCCGAGGCTGCCCAGGCAGTTACCGTGCCTTCGTCGGTTCCGAGAGTCACGCCAAAACGCACTTCCAAACTCTTCAGTCGCACCAGTGGAATCCGCCACGTGAGAGCCACGTTGATGACCCAGACCACGTGGTCGTCGACGATGACGCGCGGACGCCAGAAGAGCATCCAGGAAACAAATCCGGCCAGAGCAAGCAGCGGCCAGCTTCGAATCAGCGTGGCCCAATCATGGGCAACAATGAGTCCGCCGAGTGCACTGGCAACCAAGAGCAGAGTCACCACAGTGAGGCTTCGCCCCAAGGGCACGCGAAATACGGCACGAGGTTGCTGCACGAAGTCAGCTTGCCACAGTGTCTAGTTGGGGGAGAACGTGGCTAAGCAAGAGTCCCGCGAAGTCGTCATTCGCGTAGAAAATCTCGACGTCGATTTCTGGGTGGATGGCCAGGTCTATCCGGCGGCGAAAGGTGTGTCTTTCGAAGTTGCCCGCGGGGAGACATTGGCCATCGTGGGCGAGTCCGGTTCCGGTAAGAGCACCACCGCGATGGCGATCCTGGGTCTGCTTCCCGAGAACTCGTTGACGACCGGTTCGGTCACGTTGCTCGAGCGCGAACTCATCGGTCTCGGCAAGAACGAGTTGCGCGAAGTGCGCGGCAATGACATTGCCGTTATTTTTCAGGAGCCGATGACGGCCCTGAACCCGGTGTACACCGTCGGCTTCCAGATTTCCGAGGCACTGCGCGCTCATCAGCGACTCTCGCCCGATGACGCTCGGGATAAGGCAATCGAGCTGATTCGGCAGGTTGAGTTGCCCAATCCGGAACAGACGTATCGCAAGTATCCGCACCAACTCTCGGGCGGACAGCGCCAGCGCGCACTCATCGCCATGGCGATTTCGTGCGACCCCGTACTTCTCATTGCCGACGAGCCAACGACGGCCCTCGATGTTACTGTGCAAGCCGAAATTCTCCAGCTGCTCCGGTCACTGCGGTCACGACTCGATTCGGGAATCATCTTGATTACGCACGACATGGGCGTGGTTGCCGATATGGCCGATCGGGTCATCGTGATGAAAGACGGAGTTGCCGTCGAAACTGGCACCACCGAAGACATTTTCACGAAACCTCGCCATGCCTACACCAAGTCCCTGTTGGCTTCTGTTCCGCGACTCGCCATCACCGACATCGCCAGCGAGCCGACGGCGACCCCCACGGCCGTGCCCGCGCTGCAGTTTAAGAATGTCGCGATCGAGTACCCCAAGCGAGGGCGAGTGCCCGCATTCCGTGCTGCCGAAGGCGTGACGTTTGAGGTGTACCCGGGTGAAACGGTCGGACTGGTGGGGGAATCCGGATCTGGAAAAACGACCCTTGGCCGCGCTGCGGTGGGTCTGCTGCCGGTGCGCGAGGGACAACTCTCAGTTGTGGGAGTGGACATCACGTCGGCGACTCATCGCGCTTTGCGTCCGGTACGTCGGCGCACGGGAATTGTTTTTCAGGACCCGGGTTCCTCGCTCAATCCTCGTTGGCCAATCGGCCAAAGCATCGGCGAACCGCTGCTCCTCGCGGGCGAAGCCAAAGGCAAAGAGCTTGACGCCCGAGTCGAGGACCTTTTGCGGCAGGTCGAGTTACCGATCGACTATCGCAATCGCTACCCGCATGAGCTTTCCGGCGGACAGCGTCAACGGGTCGGAATTGCCCGCGCGTTGGCACTCGCACCCGAGCTTCTCGTCGCGGATGAACCGACCAGCGCCCTCGATGTGAGTGTTCAGGCGCGATTCCTTGACCTGCTGCGCAAGCTGCAGGACTCATTTGGCTTTGCGTGTCTCTTCATCTCACACGACCTTGCAGTGGTTGACGCGGTCTCTGACCGGATTGTCGTGATGCACAAGGGTAAGATTGTGGAGCAGGGTTCTAAAGATGCGATTCTGCGACATCCGCAGGACCCCTACACTCAACAACTCATCGCGGCTGTGCCCGTGCCCGACCCGGTTCTCCAACGTGCGAGAAGAGAGGGTCGAACCGCAATCTAAGGACGTGCTTCTATGGCGAAAGCCTTCCGTAATGACCTGCGCAACGTCGCCATCGTGGCTCACGTTGACCACGGTAAAACCACCCTCGTTGACGCCATGCTCAAGCAAACCAACTCGTTTGACGCGCACTTCAGCGCCGATGACCGCATGATGGATTCGAACGATCTCGAACGCGAAAAGGGCATCACGATCCTCGCGAAAAACACTGCGGTGGAGTACTCGGGAGCGCACGCGACGAACGGGCCCATCACCATCAACGTGATTGACACCCCGGGTCACGCTGACTTCGGTGGAGAGGTCGAGCGCGGAATCTCCATGGTCGACGGCGTTGTGCTGCTCGTCGACGCAAGTGAGGGTCCGCTCCCGCAGACGCGCTTCGTTCTGCGCAAGGCACTCGAGGCGAGCCTCCCCGTTATCTTGCTCGTCAACAAGACCGACCGCCCCGACGCGCGCATCGATGAGGTCGTGAGTGAAAGCCAAGACCTGTTGCTCGGTTTGGCGAGCGACCTTCACGAAGACTTCCCTGACCTTGATCTGGATGCAGTACTCAACGTTCCCGTCGTCTACGCGTCGGGCCGCGCGGGTGCTGCCAGCCACAACAAGCCCGAAAACGGCACGTTGCCCGATAACGACGACCTCGAGCCCCTGTTTGAGGCCATTCTCGAGCACATCCCGGCACCGAATTACGACGACGAGCACCCGCTTCAGGCGCACGTGACAAACCTTGATGCATCGCCGTTCCTCGGTCGTCTCGCCCTGTTGCGCGTGTTCAACGGCAACCTGAAGAAGGGGCAGACCGTTGCGTGGGTAAAGCACGACGGTACGGTTTCGAGTGTTCGCATCACCGAACTGTTGAAGACCAGGGCTCTCGAGCGCTTCCCTGCCGAGTCGGCTGGCCCGGGTGACATCGTCGCCATCGCCGGAATCGAAGACATCACGATTGGTGAGACCATTGCCGATCCCGATGACGTGCGACCGTTGCCGGCGATTACGGTCGACGAGCCCGCCATCTCGATGACCATTGGAACGAACACGTCGCCACTCGTGGGCAAAGTCAAGGGCCACAAACTCACTGCGCGCATGGTGAAGGATCGCTTGGATCGCGAACTTATCGGTAACGTCTCGCTTCGCGTCGTCGACATCGGGCGCCCAGACGTCTGGGAGGTTCAGGGTCGTGGCGAGCTCGCGCTGGCCATCCTCGTTGAAAACATGCGACGCGAAGGTTTTGAGCTCACGGTCGGTAAGCCTCAGGTGGTGACCAAAAAGGTCAACGGCAAGACGCACGAGCCGTTTGAGCACATGACCATAGACTCTCCCGAGGAGCACCTCGGTGCGATCACGCAGCTGATGGCTGCCCGCAAGGGTCGCATGGAGGGCATGGTCAACCATGGCACCGGCTGGGTGCGTATGGAGTTCATCGTTCCCTCTCGCGGTCTTATCGGGTTCCGCACCGAATTCCTCACGATTACGCGCGGTACCGGTATTGCCAACGCGATCTCTCACGGATATGACGAGTGGGCGGGTCAAATCATCACGCGTTCGAACGGCTCCATCGTCGCTGACCGCACCGGTGTCGTGACGCCGTTCGCCATCATCGGGTTGCAAGAGCGCATGAGCTTCTTCGTCAACCCGACCGAAGAGGTCTATGAGGGTATGGTCATCGGCGAGAACTCGCGCAACGATGACATGGATGTGAACATCACGAAAGAGAAGAAGCTGACGAACATGCGTCAGTCGACATCTGACACCTTCGAGTCGATGACGCCGTCGCGTCAACTCTCACTCGAAGAGTGCCTCGAGTTCGCGCGTGAGGACGAGTGTGTCGAGGTGACGCCCGAGAAGGTGCGCATTCGTAAGGTCGTGCTCGACATGACTGAGCGGGCGCGTGCGACGAGCCGCCTCAAGAAGCAGGATCAGAGCTAGGCGGAGTCAACGCACCGCGACGAGCTATCCGGCAGTTGCCACGACATCGATAGGCGATGTCACGACGCGGGGTGTTTTGCGCCGGGCCTGACGTATGAACAGGGTCAGCGTGATGCCCACATACAGCACCCATACGATGACCTGAAGCCAGGACATCTCCGGGCGGAAGCCGATCGTGCCTTGCAGGAGTGACCCGTACCAGCTGTCTTCGGGGATGGCCTGCGAAACGTTGAAAGCGAGGGCGCCATTGCCCGGCAGAGCGTAGTACTCCTCGAACTCGTGTATGCCGTAGGTCAGCACTCCTCCTGCGAGGACAATCAGCAGCGAGCCGGACCACGTGAAGAACGTGGACAGGTTGAGCCGGACCATGCCGCGGTATATAGCGAAGCCCAAGCCCACGGCCAGACCGAGTCCCATCACGACGCCGATGAACGGCAGGAGAGATTGTCCGGAGGCCTGCATTGCGGTCCAGACGAAGAGTGCAGTTTCGACTCCTTCCCGCCCAACCGAAACGAACGCGAGCAGAACGAGGCCGATCGTGCCCCCGGCAAGTGACTTGTCAATTCCTGTCTCGAGGTTGCCCTTGAGGTTGCGGGCAGTCTTGGCCATCCAGAAGACCATCCACGTCACTAGGGCACAGGCAGAGATTGACAGGATTCCGGCCAGCGTTGCGAAGACGATGTCGGGCAGTTCATCAATTTGCAAAAGGAGGTACCCGATGAGCAACGAAGTGCCGACTGACAAGCCCACTCCGAGCCAAATCGCACCACGAGCGTCGCGGCGACCAATGCGCGTGACATAGGCGATGAGGATGCCCACGACGAGAGATGCCTCGAGGCCCTCACGCAATGCGATGAAGAGATTTGCGAGCACGGGCGATTTCTTTCGGATACGAATGGTTAGGTAAGGATTACCTTACTTACGATACACGACCCAGACGCCGGCCCTAACGTGGGCGGTAGTCTTAGACCGTGCTCAAGCTCATCCTCACCATCGCGGCTATTGCGTTTAGCGCTGTTGTAGGTGCCGTGACGACCGTCATCCACCAGTCTCATGTCACGGTCGCTGGCGTTGACGTGCCCTGGGGGCTCGTGCTGGGACTCGTTGTCGTGGTCGCCTGGTTGCTCGGGCTCTCGCTCGTCGGCATCTCGCGATGGGGGCTGCTGCTCAGCGGACTCGTGCTGCTCGCATCCGTCTTTCTGCTCAGCCAGCGTGGACCCGGTGGATCCGTGCTCGTTCCCGAATCCTGGATTGGCAACGCGTGGATGATTGGCGTTCCACTCGTGACCGTCGCTCTGATCTTTTGGCCGCGCGTGTCGCGCCGGCGTGCGCAAGAGCCAAGCACGCAAAGCTAAACTAATCTCACTTCGTTTCACCCTCCAAGGAGCTCCTCGTGACCTATGTCATCGCCCTCCCGTGTGTCGATGTCAAAGACCGCGCCTGTATCGACGAGTGTCCCGTCGACTGCATTTACGAGGGCGATCGCATGCTTTACATCCACCCGGATGAGTGTGTCGACTGCGGTGCGTGCGAGCCCGTCTGTCCCGTCGAAGCCATCTACTACGAAGATGACCTTCCCGACAAATGGGCCGACTATTACAAGGCCAACGTCGAGTTCTTCACCGAAATCGGCTCGCCCGGCGGTGCCGCCAAGGTGGGCGTGATGGCCGGAGACCACCCCGTGGTATCCGTGCTTCCACCCCAAGCCGGCTAGTTCGCTCGACTGCCGCTGCGCGTGTTTCTCAACCTGCCTGACTACCCATGGAATGCCATGGAACCTGTGCGCGCTCGGGCCATGGAGCATCCCGACGGGCTCATCGATCTCTCCATCGGATCCCCAGTTGACCCCACGCCCGATGTCGTGCGCAATGCTCTGAATGCAGCGACGGATGCGCACGCGTATCCACTCACGACGGGAACTCCCGACCTCTCCTCGGCCATCGCCGACTGGTTCGCCCGGCGACGCGGTGTCACCGGGCTCAGCGCCACCAACGTGTTGCCCACCATCGGGTCCAAAGAGTTTGTCGCGTGGCTTCCGTTCATGCTGGGGCTGGGTGCGGGCGACGCCGTCGTGCACCCACGCGCCGCCTACCCCACCTATGAGATCGGTGCGACCATCGCCGGAGCGGCCGCGATCGCCGAGGATGACCCGGCCGCCTGGCCGACAAACACGAAACTCGTGTGGATCAACTCTCCTGGTAACCCGGACGGATCGGTGCGTTCGAGTGAGTACCTCCGCGAGTGTGTTCGGCGGGCGCGTGCACTCGGCGCGATACTCGTGAGTGACGAGTGCTACGCGGAACTGGGGTGGGACGCGCCGTGGGACACGACGCGCATCCCGAGCCTGCTCGCCGACGACGTGAGGCAGGGTTCGTTCGATTCGCTACTGTGCGCCTATTCGTTGAGCAAGCAATCCAACATGGCGGGTTATCGTGCGTCGTTTGTTGCCGGATGCGCCGAGCTCATCGCGCCGTTGACGAACATCCGTCGACAGGCAGGGATGATGGTGCCGCAACCCGTTCAACACGCGATGGCGGTCGCCCTCGGCGACGACGCACACGTGTCCGTTCAGAAAGAGATTTATCGCGCTCGCCGGAACACATTGAAGCCGGCGCTCGAATCGGCGGGTTTCCGCATCGACCACAGCGAAGCCGGATTGTATTTGTGGGCGACCGAGGGCAAAGATGCCTGGGAGTCGCTCGATCGACTCGCGAGTCTTGGCATTTTGGGCGGTCCCGGTCACTTTTACGGATCGCATTTTCCTCAGCACATTCGGCTCTCGCTAACTGCTACCGATGAGCGGATAAACACGGCGTCTCATCGCCTGCGTGGTCGGTAAGACGACACGATGGTCCGCCCAATTACCCTTAGGCTTTAGTCATGACAGAGCCCGTCGTTCCTGCGTCAAACGGTCGCACGATCTCGGTGACCGTTGACGGAGTGACAAGCGAATTTCCCGTTCTTTCCGGGACCGCTGGGCGCGACGCGGTCGATATCTCCAAGTTCACTGCCGCTACCGGATTGCACGCGCTCGATTACGGTTTCGTCAACACGGCATCAACCAAATCGGCCATTACCTACATCGACGGTGACGCAGGTATCTTGCGCTATCGCGGATACCCCATCGAGCAAGTCGCCACGAGCCTGAGTTTTCTCGAAACCGCGTGGTTGCTCATCTACGGCGAACTCCCTTCGGCATCGGAGCTCTCCGAATTCGAGTTGAACATCAAGCGCCACACCCTGCTGCACGAAGACCTGAAGAACTTCTTTTCCGGATTCCCGCGCAACGCGCATCCGATGCCCGTTTTGTCGGCCGGGGTGTCGGCACTGTCGACGTATTACGAAGACTCGCTCGACCCGAAGAATCCGAAACACATCGAGATCGCGACGTTCCGCTTGCTGGCGAAGCTGCCGGTCATGGCTGCCTACGCGCACAAGAAGAGCATCGGTCAGGCGTTCCTCTACCCCGACAACTCGCTGTCGTACGTAGAAAACTTCATGCGGCTGACCTTCGGTAACCGGGCCGAGACCTACGAGATGAACCCGGTCACTGTGCGTGCCCTCGAGCGACTCCTCATCTTGCACGAAGACCACGAGCAGAACGCGTCGACGTCGACCGTGCGCATCGTGGGATCCACCGACGCAAACATGTTTGCCTCCATTTCGGCGGGCATCAATGCGCTCTTTGGTCCGCTTCACGGTGGTGCCAACGAGGCGGTGCTCACCATGTTGGGCGAGATTCGTCGATCGGGCGAGTCGGTGCAACGCTACGTCGAGCGGGTCAAGAACAAAGAAGACGGCGTGCGCCTCATGGGCTTTGGTCACCGCGTCTATAAGAACTACGACCCGCGTGCACGCCTCGTCAAAGAGACGGCCGACGAGGTGCTCGCCGCTTTGGGTGTGAACGACCCGTTGCTCGATGTTGCCAAGGAACTCGAAGAAATCGCCTTGGCCGACGACTACTTTGTCGAACGCAAGCTCTACCCCAACGTCGACTTCTACACGGGAGTTATTTACAAGGCGATGGGCTTCCCGACACGCATGTTCACGGTGTTGTTCGCTCTCGGGCGTCTCCCCGGGTGGATTGCCCACTGGCGCGAGATGAACTCCGACCCCGCTACGCGAATCGGTCGTCCGCAGCAGCTCTACACGGGCGCTCCCGAACGCAACATTCCCGCGCGCTAAACTGGCAGGCCGACGGTCATTACCGTCGTCTGACGTCGAGACGAGAGTCTCGCCCCGCGTGCGAAGTGGAGGTGTGCCATGCCCCGAGAGAAGGGCGAAAAAGTTGTCGCCACCAATCGCAAGGCGCGGCACGATTACACGATCATTGACACTCTCGAGTGCGGAATCGTGCTGTGGGGGACTGAAGTGAAGTCACTGCGCGAGGGGCGCGCATCCCTTGTCGACGGTTATGCGTTTTTTGAGGCTGGTCAGGCCTATCTCGACGCCGTTCATATCCCTGAATGTCACCAGGGCACCTGGAACAACCACGCTCCTCGCCGAAAGCGCAAGTTGCTCATGCACAAGCGTGAAATCGAGAAGTGGTCGGGCAAGGTCAAAGAAGGTGGCTACACGCTCGTGCCGCTGCAGCTGTATTTCAAAGATGGACGCGCGAAGGTCGAACTCGCACTCGCCAAGGGTAAGAAGGAATACGACAAGCGTCAGGCACTTCGAGAGCGTCAAGACACGCGCGAAGCGCAGCGCGCGATGCGCACAAAAAATCGCCTCGGGGAGTAGTTCCGCGCGGCGCGACTACGCCGAAAGGTCCGCCTCGATAGCGGCGATAATTTCTGGGGCGTCAGGCTTCATCGGCGGGCGGAAGCGCTTCACTGTTCCATCGCGCAACACGAGAAACTTCTCGAAGTTCCATTTCACCGGCCCGGCGGCGCCACCGGCGTCTTTGACCTTGACGAGCTCTTTGTACAGCGGGTGGCGACCACTGCCATTGACCTTGATCTTGTCCATCATCGGAAACGTGACCCCCCACGTCATCGAGCAGTATTCGCCGATTTGTTCGTTCGACCCGGGCTCCTGGAACATGAACTGGTTGCACGGGAATCCGACCACAGTGAATCCGCGGCCCTCATATTCGCGCTGAAGCGCCTCGAGTTGCTCATACTGCGGAGTGAGTCCACACTTGGACGCAACGTTCACCACGAGCACGGTTTTGCCGGCGAATTCGCCGAATGTCGTTTGACGGCCATCCAGAGTGGTGATTTTTTCTGCATCTAGCGCTGCGCGTGTAGTCATGGTGCAAGCGTACGTCGCTTTGAGCAACGTTGAAACCCTCGTGCCGCGATTTGCGAAACGTGGGAATAGTCATTGTCAGCCCGCGGTTATATGCTTACGTGCGCGCCAGATTGGGCGCGAGTCCGTCGTGATTGACGGTTTGATAAGTCAATAGCGTGTGATGGTTCGCTTCGCCAACTTCATGGGGATGATCGGTTTCGACATTGCCTGAGAGCGGGAGAGAAGCGGGCCGAGGATGCAGAGCTATCTCGTTAACGCTCTCTGCAAAATATAGGTGCCAAAGCTAAGCGCACCGACTTCGCCCTCGCTGCCTAAGCGAGCCTGAAGTCCGTCAGACCGGGCTAGATCCCGACCCGTGTTCTGGCGTTATCTAGGGAACTAGCTGCGTTGTTGCGCCTCCGGGCAACGCGGGACTTGCACTGTGGCTGGGCTTGTCGACTTAGGTGTCTGGTGACAAAAGTCGGAGCCAAGTAGAACGTTTCCACCGACTACGCCCGTAGAAGACTCACAATCACAGCAGTGGACGGGGGTTCAATTCCCCCCATCTCCACCATGTGCGAGCACCATCACACGCTATTCGCTCAGCTTCACAAGGAAGATGCGTCATGTCTAAGAACGTTGCCGGCGTCATCGCCGTTTTCATATCCGTCATCGCACTCGTGGTCGGCGGTGTCGCCGTCGCCGTGTCGCTTGCTTCCGGGGGAGTGACGTATCAAACGGCCGAGTTCACCCACGCCGAAGTTGACCCCCCACAGGTGACGGTGCTGGACACCGGCGTAGACGGGTCAACACCCGGCGACGAGCGCTTCTTCATCATTCCCGCAACGACACCCGCCGGCGGGCTCATGACGGGATCGTTGACGGTGGTCGCCCCGGACATGCCAGAAATCGGCCAAGAGATCCGACAGTCAAACCTCGTCTTTCAATTCGGGGCGGTCGACGACCAGATGGTCGTTGGCGGTGTTGCGATCTATGAGATTGCGGACCCCACCATCAGCCTGGGCAAGGTCGTCACTCGACCGATTCTTGGCGGCTCCGGAAAATACAAGGGAGCCCGTGGCTGGGTAGAAACGACCCACAACGAAGACGGCACGTGGGTGCATGTCTTTCGTTTCAACCTCAACTAGCCAACGACCGGCCGAGTAAACCAATCAGACTTTTCGGGTTGGTATATTGCCCGCATGTCGCCAGAACTTTCGCCCTACGAGAACTTCATCTCCCTTCCAATCGTTGCCCAGGTGCTCATTGTGAGCCTTCCGCTCATTGCCATCACGATTGTTCTCACCGTTCGCACGTGGCGACAGGGCGGAGAATCACGGATGAACGACAACGTGTCGACAGCTATCATCCGATTCGCTGGTGCAGCGTTCGTTTTTCTCGGCGCCTTCGCAATCGTGACGGCCTGGCAATCCTCGACGGCCATCTCAAATGACGTGTCGAAAGAATTCGCCGCCATCAGTTCAATTGATCAGGATACGGGCGCTCTTGATCTTCCCGAGGCAACAGCTCTCACCCAGAAGCTCGTTGACTACGCAACGGTGGTCGTGACCGAAGAGGTCGGGGCGCAGGGCGAGATGGCCATCAGCGAATCAGCGCAGGATTTGGTCTACGACATCCAAGACGCCGCGTACACGCTGTCGCAGTCGGAGTATTACTCCGACAAAGAGATCGACAGTCTCTACAAAGACGTTGAAACATTCAAGCAGGCGCGCAACGCACGAATTGCGCACACGTGGCCTCTCGTTCCAGAGTCCATCATGTGGGCCCTGCTCAGCATGGGGCTCATCATGGTCATCGTTGCGTCGCTTTACCCCAGTGGTCCGAGTCGGCTCAGCAAGTGGCTGCAAAGCGGCGCGACTCTTGTTGTCGTTCTGTTGATACTGGGTACGGTTCTTCAATTGCAGTCGGGGGACTCGGCTTCGGTCAATTTCACACACCCCGCCGAGGTGTTCCTCGCCACACAAACTGCGCAGTAATCTTGTCCTAATCGGACCTGTAAAAACTTCGCTTGTCCGTGACGAAAGGTAAAACCAATGGGCTACATTCGCTCAAAGGCTCTGGAGGAGACGGGATACATCGTTCTCGACCCCTACGACCAGAGCAAGGACCCGCAGGAATGGCTCGACATCGAGTATGTCGACTGGAAATCCTCCGGCGTCACCCGTTTCGCACCGCTGACCAGTGCATTTGGTGAGATGGAGTGCAACGGCTTCTGGAATCACACGCCGCCACGCACCGACAAAGACGGCGTGTGGGTTCAGGCAAACGTCGACAAGGCTCCCATGCTGGTCAAGCGTGCGATGGAGCCCGGCGCCAATATCGGTCGTTGCCGTGTCATCGAATTGCAGCCCAACGAGTATTCGGACTCGCTCTACAACCTCCACCAGGATGACAACAACCGACTCAACCCCGATGGCACCGGTTGGATTGTTCGCGCATTTTTCAACCTGTCCAACGACGAAGACTCCGTGATGATTCTGCGCGAAGACCGCTTCGACCCGTCGACCGAGATTCGCATTCCGTTGCCGGCAGGTGCGCAGATGATTCTTGACACGCAGCGTTTCTGGCACGCGGTCTGGCACAACGGTGACAAGCCGCGCTACTGCCTGATCACCTCGTGGGAGTCGGGTCCCGAGCTCGACGCGTACATCGCCAAGCACAACGGCAAGCCACGCATTGACGTGAAGCCTTTCGACCCCGCTTTCGCGGCTGAGTCGGAGGCAAAGTTCCTTGCTCGCGTCGAGGCCCGTCGGGCCGCCTTGGCCGCCAAGGGCATCGTCGAAGAAGGCGTGAAAGATCCCGAAGCTTAAACGCAACGGATGCGCTTCGCGCGCTCATCACGAACGGGCCGCTCCAACTGGAGCGGCCCGTTCGCGTTGTGAGTC
>Ga0114976_10000640_pt1 | contig 21857 bp, 18 predicted proteins | sample S_130805_EF_Meta_FD_87319 | JGI IMG/M metagenome (GOLD analysis project Ga0114976, IMG submission 87319) | Freshwater microbial communities from Lake Simoncouche, Canada to study carbon cycling - S_130805_EF_MetaG | ecosystem: Environmental > Aquatic > Freshwater > Lake | place: Lake... | reverse complement strand
CGGTCTTGTTCGTCCATATGTTGTTGTAATTGCCCACGAATCATACTGTTTCCACGAGAAGCACGACTGCCATAATTTGACCACTGGTCGGGAAAGACATCATCATCATCATCATCAAACGCATCGGGAGGCAGACCAGCATTCTGAGCATCTATTAATCTCTGACGCTTTGACAATTCTTTCGCACGGTTCGCCGTTTCTTCCACACTTAAGTTAAAACCCCCCGGTAATGGTAGTTTAGTGAATCCAAGACTCTTCACAAGAGAAGCCGATAGTTTCTTACGCTCATTGATGGTCTTATCGGTCATATTCTCAAAACCACTCATTCTTACAATTTCTGATGTTCCATCTGGGTTATATACCACTTGGTCTTTTGTAGTAGCACCTTTCATCATACCGTCCAAGTAATCACCCACTTTATTGAATGTATCCAACATCACTTCCACTTGTGGATTCTGTTTCTTCACCCAGTTCTCATTCGCATCATTACCATCTTCACCACTGCTGATTAATTCACGTAGTGATATTTCAATGTTATTACAGTATTCTTTCACTTCCATTAATTCGTCCAGTGTTGCGGTAGATGCCCAACGAAATAACAGACGCAAAAACTTAACGGAATCGCCGAACGCAAAGTTATTGGCTTGACCCGCATTGACTGATGCGTTAATGGCTTGTAGTGTCTGAGAGATTTCCAGTTTCACTTTGGTGTTCTCTGATTCACTGCTGATTGCTTCTTGTGATGGTGCTTGTTGTAGTTGTAGCCCTTGCTTCTCCGCATCAATCGCATCTAACTGACCAACACGATTACGTAGTTGCTGACGACCCCACTTCTGTGCCTCCTTTGTGTAAAGCACACCACCGCTCAAACCGCCACGATAGTCGCTCCATATACCGGGTTCAGCCGAAAATGAAACATTACGGTTGTTATAAATATCTGCGATGTTCCCATTGCTCGGGTTCGCATAGACACGTTGTGATAATACTGGAGCGGGAGTGGCATAATTCTGATGATGACGCTGAGCATAGCGGTCTGAATTAACGGTGGATTGAACTTTTGCCATTGCCATTCGGTGTGCGTCCATTGTCTTCTGACGATGATACGCTCCTTGAAGGTCTTGTGCTTCGGGCAAATCTACTCCGTGGCACGGCATCTCGGGGTAATACGCAAATGGAATACGCCCTTCCACTGCGTTCTCAAATACTGTGGGAAATGTCAATTGAACGGCTTCTTGACCGAACGGTTTTTGTGTCCCAAACGCACTCATTATATACTGTCATAATATTATAAATCCGACCGGAATACCCTAATGACTTTTTAACATAACTTTTTAGTATGACGGGTATGACGGGTTTGGACATCAAATAATATTTTGGGAATCGTCATCACAAAATATTATTTTCATTTCTGATTTTTTCTAAAACTTTTTTTTTTGTATCAAACCCGACATACCCTACATAATTCAATAGAGGTTGTGTTCCTTGACATATTTGGAAGCCTCAATCATCTTCATACCTTTCTCCTTCATCACACGTTTTACAACCTCAGCACGTTTGCGACGACCATCTGATTCACTGACCATACGCTTCTTCTTGCCGAGTCCGAACATACCCGCAATATCGCTCACTACCGGAATGCCCAAGTTAGAAAGAAAGCCCTTACCTTCCATTTGAAGTTCCTCCTTCGGTGGGTGGCGAGGGCGAGTGGGGTGAATATCCTCCATTGTGTATGCGGGGGCGGGGAAAACCATATCCCTAATCGGTTTCATAGTCATATTCAGCATAGAACCACCAACGGCACGACCAGCACCCTCCATCTTCTTACCCTTTGTCTTCAGAAATGCCATAAACTTCTTATGAGCCTCTTCATTCATATGACCTTGACCCAACAGATGACCCACCAATGGAACGGCGTGTTGTATCAGACCCGCCCAATCAAAACCACCACGCATCTTCTCGTGATGATGGAGCATATCCATTACACGGTCGTGTCCCTCTTGTGTCATATGACCATTACCCATCAATTTGCTAATGAGCGGAAGAGCAAGTGCTGCCAAACCCCAAAAGCCACCTTTCATCTTCGCACCAGCGGAAGCACCAGCAGAAGCACCAGCAGAAGCACCAGCAGAAGCACCAGCCTCCATACCTTCGCCTTCATAACGACCCGTGCCAAGACCACCGCCCATACCCTTGTGGAATGACCGAGCATAGCCCCTACCGTGAAGTTTATGTAGATGCTCTGACAATGCTGAGCCTTGAGCCATAGCATCTTCATCATCAGAGGAAGAGTCAGAGCATTTACACTTCATACAACCGCAAGAAGCACACTTCTGTTTGCGACCGCCACGAATCTGAGATAGACCCATTGATGGAGTCGCTCCACTTCCGTCCATAGGATTCATACGTTCGGCTTGTTCTTCCAATGCCCGAGCGTCTGCCAATTGTTTGTGAGCCATTCGCACCTTACCCGTCTGTCTTACCATAGTTGCGGACATCTATATTGAGTGCCAAGAATATTATCGCCCGGATATATAGAATATGAATCCAGCATTAGCGGAGTTGCTCCACGGGGCTGGTTTGGGTGATATAGTCATTCCACGTTCCAAGTTTATCAGAGAGCATCAACACTTAGTTAAACTTCTGAGCGATTCAGATGACCCCGCTTTAAAGAAAGAAGCGAAAGACCAATCGGAAGAACTACATTCATTAACGGGTGGAACTCATCGGGAGAATGTATTGCGTCAATGGAAGTTAGAAGATAAGCCGTATAATCTTCAGCAATTATCAGATATTACTTCCATTCCCATTAGTATATTACAAGAAGTGTATAATAGAGGCATTGGGGCATATAACACTCAACCGTCCAGTGTGCGTCTGAAAGGGTCATATGTCAAGAATGTAGTCGCTCCAATGTCAAAGAAACTCTCTAAAGAACAATGGGCAATGGCACGAGTCTATTCATTCATTGATGGAAATCCCAAGCACGATAATGATTTGCGTCGGAATAAGGGTGGTTTCTTTAATCTAAATGCGTTTCGTGGTATGCCCAGTGGCACAAAGGCAATTCTTTCAAATGCCGTAAAGCCCATCACGGAAGGTTTAATTCCAGCACTGGGACAAGTAGCAGAGCATATCATTCCACTTATCGGAAAGGGTGAAATAAGGGGTGGTAAGATGTCAAAGAACTCGGGTTTCATTCGGCGATTAATGGCAGAGAATGTGTTGAAGCACCAAGGACAATATAAGAATCCAACGTGGGAACTCCACCCGGATTCTACAATGTCTGCTAAAGCCAAGTTTGAGTATAAGAAACTGGCAAATCCCGACCAACGGGGGTCAAATGAAGTAGATTACGGGGCAAGTCCATTTATCCAAAAGCACTTTGGACACGCACGTGCCGTTCCCTTTGAGCGGAAGCGTGGCGAACCGTATCCACTTGAACCATTCAAATCAAAACGGAAACCCAAGAATGTATCGCAAGAGTCGGAAGAGCAGAAGAAGGCAAGAAGGTCGTTCGTTGAACAACAACAAGCGGAGGCTGAAGCCCAACCCGAGCAAGATGTAGCGGAAGAAGTCGTAGAGCATTCTGCTCCAGTCAGAGATGTTGATGCTGACGAGAAAGAAAGAGAACGAGAACCCGCTCCACCTTCACCAGCAGAACGTCGCAGAGAAGAAAGACGACTACAACGAGAACAAGAAGAACGCAAACAAGCCGAAGCGGAGCGACTCAAAGCAGAAGCAGAAGCGAATAAGCCAAAGGAATCCGCACTTCACAATAAAAAACAGTATATTTCGTTTGATGATGTTCGTGGTTTGAAATTAGATGGCGAACAAGCCACTTATCCTTCATTTGGTAATATAGACTCCGTTAAAAAGGGACGGCAGTTTATGATGGCTTCGGGTAAGCCATTTGGAAGTGGGTGGGGCATTGGCACTCCGGCTTTTTACAAGGGAACTCCCGTATTTATCTTTAAGAGTGGTGATATGTATGCCCGTCCAAAACATTGGTCGCCATTAAAACGAGAGTATCTTGGTCATCTTACGCAACGAGGAGAACTTGTGCCACCCACTCCGAGAATGGAGTTTGAACGTGGTTTGATGTTTATATGGTCGCCCGACCCACGCAAAAACTACCCAATTGCCGATGGTTCAACATACCGTATATACGAAGAAGACGGAACACCAGTTAATCCGATTGAACAATATGAACAACGAAAGAGAGAACCAGTAGTAGATAATAAAATCGGAATGAAGTTTAAACCAATAGACGAAAAAGAGTGGGATAAGATTCTTTTGCCGAAGTAAAAAAGTGCGTTCCCTCCGGCATAAAAATATCTTTCCGAAGTATAGAAGATGGAGACAACCGAGTTTATGCTTCAATTGGCAAAGGAATTAATGGACACACGCAAGGTCGCAGAATCAACCGCAAATGCTTACATTAAAAGTCTATACGCACTTAACGGTAAAAAAGCATTCAAGAATCTTACCTTTCTGAAAAACACCGAGCAGATGGACAAGGTGATTGGTGAGTATGCTGAATCCACTCAACGAGCATTACTGGCTACGGTAGTGAGTGTGCTGGGACTCCACAAGGAGAAGGCGGGATTCAAGAAAGTCTTTCAACACTACTACGATGCGATGATGGAGAAGAGCAAGGAGGCACGTGAGAACGAAACCAGCGAGAAGACCGTTAAGCAGAAGGAGAACTGGATTTCGTGGCAAGACATTGAGAAGCGTAAGGAAGCACTCTTAGAAGCAGTCCGAGCATTCGCAAACAAGAAGTCTATTGACTCCGCTCAATACGACACTCTCCTTCAATTTTTTGTTCTTGCTCTCTACACTGATGTTCCGCCACGTCGCAATCAAGACTATTTGGATATGTATATTGTGAAGAAGTGGAACGAGAATATGCCAAAGGATAAGAACTATTTGGATATTGCGGGGAAGCAGTTGGTGTATGAGAAATACAAGACTGCCAAGAAGTATGCCACGCAGAAACAAGCGATTCCCGATTCACTATGGAATGCCACGCAACTCTTTTTCAAGTTCCACCCGTTGTGGAAGGGTATGGCAAAGCGTAAGGCAGAACCCATTAAACTATTGGTAGGGGCTGATGGCACTCCGCTCACGGCAGTCAATGCGATTACTCGCCTTCTTAACAAAGTGTTTGGTATGAAGGTAGGTAGTTCAATGATTAGACACATTTACCTCACGGATAAGTATAAAGACACTCTGGAAGAAATGAAAAAGGATAGTGAAGCGATGGGACACTCCGTAGCCCAGCAAAAAGATTATGTTCGCACAGACGGCGATGACACTGACCTTTAATTAAATACTAACACAACGGGCTCGTGTGTAATGTGGAACTTGATGGGGGTTTTCACCTTCTTCTTCCGTCCGGGCTTCTTCTTTTCATTAGGCAATAGAACTGGGGTTTTATCCTCTTCTATTGCTTTCTCTTTGGGCATTCTAATTATCCATACGCATTTGTTGATGGGCTTCTAACGCATCATCTCGGTGAATACTCGCAAGAAACTGGAACATAGTGGGAGTGATTTGATGGAGTGTAGTGGCTTCACTTAACAGTTTGAAAAAGGGTTTCCACTTCTCGGGGGAGTGGAGCGACAACTCTTCAAAGGTTGCCTTGTAATGAGTGTTTCGCCACTTTGACTCTTTCTCTCGCATCTTAGTCAAGTGCTTATCCATTTCCTCTGCGTTGGTCTGCCGTAATTCACGCATCTTCTGAGCCCTTTCACGGTTGGCTTGTAGTATCGCTTCCTTATTCGCAAGGTAGTATCGTTTGAATGCTTCGCCCTTCATAGTTGATGTGTAGAAAATAACTACGCATCAGTATGACGGGTATGACGGGTTTTGACATCAAATTATTTTTTGGAATGATTCATCACAAAAAATAATTTTCATTTCTCTTTTTTCTATAACTTTTTTTTTTCGTCCAAAACCCTACATACCCTACATAGATTCCATCTGAATCAAGCACCCATCTTCCACACGACATTCACCCGGTTGTAGCATATGGAGGCGTTCCATTCCATCAATCAACTTAGCAAAGTCAAACTTGTGAATCATACCGTCCATTGTGCGTTTATGTTGCGATAGAACCATCTCATCATCTCCATCAACAAACGCTTCCTTAATCTGAATACAGAATGCCGTTTCTTTGATGGGAACATCACCCCGTTCGCAATTATGCGTTAAGGCATACCACGCACGGAAACGCTCATACAACTCTCTCGCACCAGCCTCTTCGGGCAGTGTTCCACGACGGAGTTCATAACGCAACCACTTCATATGAGCGGGAGCATTCATCTGACGAATGTCAATGTAGCACTCCGTGATGGGACGACCCAATTGAAACTCAATGGGAGTCCGCCACACGTCCATTGTCTTCAAGTATTGGTAGTAAGCACATTGAACACGCACATCGTCCATTGCCTTCTTCAATGCGTCAAAGTAAGGTTTGTCATTGCGTCGCACGGGATTCACGTCATACGCAGTGGAACGACGGTCGCCTTGCTTCGTGGGAAGCGGGTTCGCATTGTTGGAAGCGAATATCCACCGAGCGTAGTCATTCACCTCATACTCCGCCACCATCTTCTTCTTCACCATAGCCCGTTTCTTGGACACTTTGGATTTCAACGTATCCGCATTGTTGTGATTGGCTTTTCCCGCTGCCTCCTCCACGAACACCAACAGTTTGCCCTCAAAGATAGAGTTGAAACTGCGGTAAAGGTCAGCGTTGTCATCAACGACCAAGTAGTATTGGTCGCCAATAATCTGCCGACCGAACCAGTCCAACTTCAAGTTCTTGCCCGTGCCACCGCCTTCAAAGAGCAATCCGCCCTTATCACGGAACAGAATGCTCACGTCGGGTTTGATGTCGGGGTTCTGAATGATGTTTGCCTCCCACTTCTCGTAGAACAAAGCATCACCTCCACACATCAAGCGATTTTGCTCACGGATTGGTTCAATCAACTCCATCATCTCTTTCTCATCAATCTCACCGCCCACTTCCATCTCTTTGCGATACACTTCTTCAATGGCGAATCCATTGAATAAGTTAAACACCGTTTCGGGACACTTTGCCATATTCGGGACAAAGTCGCAACGCTCATAATCACGACGCTCTTTGTCTTTGACCCACTCCGTTAAGAACGGGACTTCTACCATCTCCATTGTTTTCGGGTTCAGTTTCTCAAAGGTCAAGTTGGCATATACCACACTCGCTTCAGACATCTTCATCTCTTGACGAACTCCATCACGGGTAATGCGATTCAGAATTGCCCCTACAAGGAAGTTGCGTTTCTCAAAGTCGGCTTTCATCTTCGCATACGCATTAGCACTCTGAACGGGGGCTTCATAGCAGTGCGACATAGACTTACTCGTCAGCGTGAAAGCGTAGCCAGTCGCATTACGAATCGCATCAGCACCCGCCTTCAACAGTTCCGTGGGGAACTCTAACTCACCGTCCAGTTTCTCCACCGCTCCACCATCGTGAATCAGAACGCCCATATAACGTCCCATTGTTTGGAAGAAGTCATCTAAGATACGAAGGCACTTTTTCTCCTCATCTTGTAGCACCATTGACATTAGAACGGCACGGTTGTTGTTGCGTTTCTCAATGGCTTTGTTTTCCGCTCCGCCTTTCAACTTATGTAGGTGAGTATTACGACTCCACATAAACTCAGCAAGTGTAGTCATCTCTTGCTTCAAATCACGAATGAAAGTCATTGCCTCTTGTTTCGGATTATGCGAACCCACGTCCTCATAATCTTCACGATAGAGTGCCAAGTCGCCACCATACGCAATCTTCAAGAACGCCGTCTTTGCCACTTTGCGGTCATCAGAGTAGAGCGATAAGCATTCATCACGACGAAGGCAGTATTGCTCAATGGCTTTGTGGGCAATGCCGAACTCACGAGCAAACTTCAACGCAATGTTATAGTGGCAGTTCTCCATATCCACGTCCCAGTAATACTTTGCCAAGAGCGGAGTGCGTATATCACGACGGAAGGATTGTAATCCCACTCCACCCGCTGGGTAGAGTCGTCCCACTCTCAAATCTTGACAGTTCTTGCCGAGTTCATAGGATACGTTTGCTTTGCTTGGAGTGATACGTGCGTGTTTGAAGTAATGGCTCAGACGCTTTCGGTCATCAGCGGAGATGTTCTTATCTACCAGCATCTGCTTCATAATATCTTCGTCATAACGTTCGCACTTGACAATATGGGTTGCGGTCATTGTAGCCGTGGCGGTGGCGGACATTGTTCTATCTTCGTCCTCGGTTTTTATTTCGGAGGGTTTTACGCCGGATTGAATCTTTTTTACCGACCGGGGGGAATGCCCCGCCGGGGAGCTTGGAATGATGATGGTGTTTATGGCGGTTTCGGTTGCCATTAGAACGGGAATGCGTATGGGGTTTGGTTTCTGAAAAACGACCAATCAGTTTTTATGGGACACTTTTACACAGCGAATCGCTGTATATAGCACACAGCGAATCGCTGTGGTTTAGTATCAAAAAAAAACTGACGGGAAAAAAACCCTAATGAATGTCAGACCGAAAGACTAACACACAATGGCACAATCCGCAGTTCATATTCCGTCGGCGTGGAACGAGGTATTGAAGGAGAAGGGATACACTCCGCAAGAGCGGTTCATCTCCACGACCCGAGTGATTATGAAGACCAACTCTATCCCCGCAAAGTATGTTGATTCGTGTGAGTGGGAATACACTGTCGCTCCCGAAGAAGTGTATCTTGAGATTTGGGGCAAGAATGACCACCGTCGCAAGAAAGAACCCTACAAACTCCAACTGTCGGCTGATTCAACGGCTACACTCCGTTCTCTCTTCACGGAGTTGAGCGGTATTAACAGTGAGCGTGTTGAACCGGGTCAGTAATGACGGGTATGACGGGTTTGACCCCAGAAATAAAAATACAAAATAAAAATAGGGGGCAACCCCATTTTTTATTCGGTTTTTCTAAATATATTTTTTGTGTGCGAAACCCGTCATACCCGTCATTACTTCGCATCAGCCGAGTGGATAAGTCCCATCATCATCTTGTCAAAGTCAGCATTACAACGGAGGGTGCGTGTTCCCGTCGCCATATCAATGTCCCACCACGTGCGACGCTGAGGCACGGGGAGCGGTTCAATATCCACTCCCGCTGGAACTTCGGGAAGTGCGACTTGACTCTCCACTTGACGGATAGGCGGAGTGGGAACACGCTCTTGAACGGGAGCGGGAGCAATCTCATAAGGTGCGTTCTTGCTCACGGCGACCAATGAGCCTTGGACGGGACGGCGAGTATCTACCCACCACTTCTTGTGGAGTTCCATCGTCATCACGGAAGGGTGTCCATCACGGTAGAATCCTCCTTTGATGTTGAAGAATTGGTGGTCTTCTTCACGGCGAGGGGCTTCCATCACATACACCTTGCGTCCCTTGACACGCTCACGCATCACCGCATCATTCACGACCAACTTGGACATTGCGATATGCTCAAAGTAGCCATTGAGAGCGGATTGAATCGCACCACACAAGTCGGGTTCAGTGGTGATGCGTTGTTCCACTTCGCCGTTAGGGTGGATAATCGTGATGTAGCGAGTGTTCTTGTTTGCCATTGGTTGTTTGGTTGTGGTTTGTTTTTGGGGTTTTTTTCGTTTCAGTTTTTATTTGATACTTTACCACAGCGAATCGCTGTGTATTGTCCCACAGCGAATCGCTGTGTGGGAATGTCAAATAAAAAATGAAACCAAAAAAAACATAATTAGAATGGTAGATTCCAAGAATCACTAAGCAATAATGGCACAAGCACCCACTGTTGAATCCCTCACGAACAAACTCATCTACGCCCGTAAGCAGAAGGCTTTTGCGTGGGCAAAGTATTACGAACAAGTGAATGGGGCGTTCCACGCTGACCACGAAGCATATGCCGTCTATGAACGCATTGTGGAAGACGGTGCGATTCCCGTCCATATCAAGGAAGAAATGAAAGCGATGGCAGTGGCTCTCAAGAAGAAGTGGGAGTGTCCCATCTGCTTGGATATGATTGAAGACGGGCAACTGGAGATTACGAATTGCGGACACTACTACTGTAAGCCGTGCCTCGCCCAGCACATTGCCCATCAAGCGACTCAGATGGAGCGGGGACAACCCAAGAAGAAGTGGGAGTGTGCTACGTGCCGACGCAAACACTCCTTCCGTGAAGAGGACGACTAAAAGAAACTGTAGGCGGATACACTATGACGACAAAAAAGTAAAGAGTGGGGGGACTCTCACCAATGGGTGGGAGTGCTTCCGCTTTTTTATTGGAAAGGAGCGTATTGTATATGGACACAGCGAATCGCTGTGGGGGTAGTCAAAATAAAAACTGAAAGACTTTTTTGGCTAAACTAAATGACAGATTCAAGCAATCAACCAAGCAATCAACCCAACCAATCCAAGATGTCTGCTCAGAACGATTCCCTTAACATTCCGATGGCTTCCCCCGTCCCCGTGGCTTCGCCCGTTGTGCCTCGCAAGAAGCCTACCAAGTTGAAGCCCGTTGCGGGTGCTGCCGAAGCCGTTGTGGAAGCCGTGGTGGAAGAGAAAGCCGAAGTCGTTGCTCCGAAGGCGGTGAAGCCCCGTGTGAAGCGGAGCGTTCCCGTTGTTGTGGAGGAAGAAGCCGTGGAAGAGCCTTCCTTTATGGAGGAGAATGATGTGGAAGTGATGATTAAACAAAGCGAATACAAGTCGCTCCTTGCCCGAGTGGAGGCACTGGAGTCAAAGAAGAAGAGTGTGCGTGAGTCCGCTCCCCGCAAGTCGGCAGTGCGTATCCCTACCAAGGACGTGATTCTGCGGGACATTCTGCGTGATGGCGAACAAGTGTATGCGAAAGAACTCGTTAATGACGGAGAACGCTCGGGCGAGTATCTGACGTGGAGAGCCGTGTTCTCCACCAAACTCAATGGCTTCTACATCATTGACTATGAGGGTGAGGACTCCGTTGAGAACATTGTGGAGCGTAATGAACGCACGTGGGGCGTGAAACGTGCGGTGGCTACTTCGCCCACGACGCTTTGCTCTCGCTTCCGCTACTTGATGAAAGAGGCGGGTATGTGTAAGCGTGGTGCTTCCACTTGTTGCGGGTTCGCCAAGTGCTACGTCAGCCGTGATGGAGTGCCAATGAAACTCAATACGTTGTGGTAAAGAGATTATACTAAAAGAAAAAGAAGAAAGTGAAAAAAAAAAAGATATAAAAAGAAAAGAAAAAGGGGCGACCCTTTTTTATTAGTGTAGTATTACTGAACGCATATTTTACTACTACACACAGCGAACGTCGCTGTGGTATAGTGTCCAACAAAAATTGATTTCCAAAAACCCCTTTTAAAAACCAATCCAAAATGCCGTTGTCCCCCAAAGAACAAAACCTTTTCCAACAGAAGATTGATGCCCTCCAAGAAGACCTTGCGAAGGTTGGTGTGGTGTTCCGTGCGGATTGGTCGTGTTGCCAGTCGTGCGGACACGCAGAGATGAAAGCCGAACTGAAAGACGAAGAGTATGAGTTTGACACTACTTACATATTCTACCACCAACAAGCAACGGAAGACTTGAAAGAGGGAGCAGATGAACTCTACTTAGCCCATCACATCATAGAGGGTGATTTGGAGGCAGTGGTGGAAGTGTTGGAAGAGTATGGCTCAGACTGGAAAGGGGAGAAAGATAAGACCATTCGGATTCCCTTCCTTGCTGATGATGAAATGTCTAACCGAATCCGAGGGTTGATTGCTTCTAAATAATCCGCCATCATATGTAGGGTATGTAGGGTAATACAAAAAACCCTACATAGACCTTTTGAGGCAATTCTAATACAATTAACGACAAAAATGAAAATGAGAAAATCCATTATGACGGGTATGTAGGGTTTGGACATAAAAAAAAATATTTTGAAAGATGCCGAAGAAAAAATATTTTTTTGTCAGACCATTTCCAAAATATTTTCACACACCAAAACCCTACATACCCTACATACCCTACATAAAAAAATTGAAATGCTGTGGTTGATGGAGGTAAAATAATATGAATCTACTAACAGATGGACAAGAAGAAGCAAGAGAAAGAGAAAGCCGAAGCACTCAAAGAAGAACTTAAACCGTTCAAAAAGGAAAAGCCGATTACAAGCAAGGGGCAACTGAAACGCATTACGGGCGTGAAGTCAGTGGATTCCGAAGGTTGCCGTTGGTTTGACCGCTGGGTAGAACAGTTAGTGCGAGAGCACTCTTACCCACCGCAACTCAAGAGTGATGATTTCTATTCACTATTGGGTCGCTACTTTGATGGGAAGTTAATAATGACTATACTGGAACGGGCAAGGACAGAGTATCGCAGAGCCTTTCCACTCTGCGAACCCGTTGATGATAGTGAAGATGATTTGGCTTGGTTGATTGAAACGATTAGATTAGACCCCAACGCACTGGCACTCTTACCGCCAAATTATCTATGTAATTAATTAGGTATGTCTTCCGAACAGAACATTACCACGACCATCTCGTGGAACAAGCGGTTGGAGAAATATTTTGCGGAAACGGGTGAGAAAGCCCATTGTTTAGCGTGGATTCATCGCAAAGCAGAAGAGATGTATTCATCACGCAGTGTATGGATTGACTTACCCGTCATCATTCTTGGAACACTTAACGGAGCAGTGAGTGTGGGTTCAAACTCACTCTTTGGTGATAGTCGCTTCGCTCCCGTTGGAGTGGGTGTAGTGGCTCTACTCACTGCCATTCTGACCACCATCGGTTCATACTTTGCGTGGAATCGTAGAGCGGAGGGACATCGCATCTCTACGCTCTCGTATGCGAAGTTGTATCGCTTCTTATCTATTGAAATGGCTCTACCTCGGTGTGAGCGTATGACCCCCAATGACCTATTGAAGTATGTCAAGACGGAGTATGACCGCTTATCCGAAATTAGTCCATTGATTCCACCCAACGTGATAAGGGACTTCAAAGTAAAGTTCTCTGATGATAAGTATGCGGAGATTAGTAAGCCCGAAGATGCGAATGGATTACACTCTATTCAAATCTTTAGTCGTGAAGATGTGGAAACGCCCCACTTAGCCGTAGTAGTAAAAACGCCAGTGCTTACGGCAGAAAATACGGTAGTTATTCCCAATGAACTTTTTTTAGATAGTGCTATGTAGAATGCTCTCTTGGTTGAAGTCGTGGATTTGGAAACCAAAAGAAGAAGAGCCAAAGATACAGTATCCCAAGCAGATAGTTTATCCACGTGGTCGTTATACATTGACTCCACTACGGATTTTAGAGTGGTTTCATCAAGACCCGAAGTTAGACCCACTACCTCCTTATCCACCCAGTCCAAAGAAGCCTTAAGGCACAATACTCAGCACACCAGCATTACTCCACACCGCACCACTGGGAAGACCCGCAGAGGAAGTAGGAATGTTTTGAAGAATGAGATTACCCAGTGCTTTGGGTGCGAGAGTAATCGTCCCCGTTCCAGCAGAACCAGTAGCAGACAATGTCAGATTACCAGCGGTGGTTTTAATGTCATTACCATTCATATCCAGAGCAAGAAACATATTGTTCTCACTATCCGCACCATTCAACCGAAAAAACTCAGTCTGAACGCCATTCACCAACCCTAAAAATCCAATAGACCCGTCGTCATTTCCAACCCCCGTGTTTCTTACTGCTACTTCCATACGAGCAAACTCGGTTTTTGTTCCCGAACTATTTTTCGCATAAAAGTGATTTGAACCTATTACATCATTGGCGACCGCATTGCGTCCTTGTTTATAGCAATGAACGGAAGGAACACCCGTTGTATTACCAGCGGTGGAGTTGTTATTCTGGATTTGGAGTTGGTAATTGTTGGTGTATCCCACACTCGTTGAGTTTAGGTTTATTACACCATTAGTAATATTAGAAGTATTCAGACCACCTCCCGCAACAGTTCCCAAAATAATACTTGGTGTAGTTGATGATGCTACAATCTGGTTTGCTCCTCCCACAGTAGTAGTAAAACCAGTAGATGTGAAAGTGGTCGCATTAGCACCAGCAGTAATTGTATTACTTGCTCCAATCATTACATTTGTTCCAGCAGAAGTAGTTGCGGTAATACCCAACGCTCCTACCTCTGTTCTGTTAGTCGCAACACTGGTCGGAACATAGATAGAAGAACTACTACTAACCGACCCACTCGTGAGATTGATTGCGTTGCTCCCCACGGTAGTGATGGTAAGGGGAACAACTGAACCTACTCCTTGTGTAATTCCAGTAGCAGAGTAAGTAATACTATTTACCCCAGAACTGATTAACTGACCCGACGCAGTCTGCTGATTTGCCCCACCACTGGTTTGGGCGATTATTCCGCTTCTCGTCATTCTTGCGAATGTAGTTGGAATACTACTCGCTATAATGTTAATCTGGTCGCCTTCAATAGTATTTACACCAAGTCCCGAAGTCTTATTCATTGTAATCGTTTGGTCTAATGAAGTGCTTCCCGCAGTAAGAACACTTTGTAAAGGAGGAACGGCGGTAAGACCCGTGTTGGTGATTGTCGCTACTCTATCTGTTGTGCTTACACTAATACCCGTTCCAGCAACAACAGAAGCAATGTTTGGATTCTGTTCCAGAAAAAACCATTGAGATAAATCATTACTCGCTTGTAGCACCGCAGTATCTCCTTTTGACGGTAGAACAACAATGTTTGTATTGCCGGGAGAAATTGGGATACTGGCGGTGAATGTAATGGGAACAGATGCCGTCGCAAAATCGTATGAGAATACAGAGTTCGTTCCATTAGATGTTCCAGCAAAAATATATTTACTGACATTTTGAACGGGAGGGGCAACCGTGTAAATAGTTGGACTCATTGCGTAGATAGTGATTGGAACAGATGGAATAACAACTTCTGTATAGAGTTGAGTTCCAGCGGGAATAATAATAGAAGCAACTGCTCCATAATTCACTCCACCGTAAATATAATAAGAACCGTCGTGTCCCGATTGTCCGCAAGTAGCGGGAACATTAATCGGTATTGGTGGAGCAGAAGGAGCAGAATTACCAAAAGGAAGAATACACCCATAAGGGAAAGGAGTAGTGAAACTTCCAAAGCAAGTGTATCCTCCGCCTTCTGGATTAAGACCACCGAATTGGGTAATGGGTGCGTTAAATCCTCCCGCTAATTGATACGCACTTGTGCCGTCCCAGTATATACCGTAATCATAAGGACAATTTGCCGTTGTAAAATCACCACCGAACCGCATACCACTTCCAACCGCCAACATTGTATTAACCGAAGCAGAATTGTTTGAAAAACCAAAAGATGCGGAACGCCCCGCATCAAGGATAAAAGTAGTCCCCGTCCAACCCCAAACCGCAAGAGAGTAGAAAGTGGTAGGAGAAATATAAAAATTACCTCCCATAAACAACAAACTTCCCGTCCAAGCAAGTGATTTAATGACACCACCAATTGGCGTATTGTCAAAGTTGGCGACTAATGGAACGAGAGAAGAGGTGCTAATAAAACAAGAATTAACCGTTATTCCAGCAAGAGTGAAACCACCCGGAGCGTCTATTGTGGTAAAATCACCAGCAACAAGCATCGTATCACCCGCAAAAAAACCATTAAACTCAACCATAGAATATATAACCGCAGAATTACCCGAAATAGTCCAAGTTTGTATTGTTGCCCCCGTGCTAAGGTCTAATTCATATATAGCACCCGCACCTCCCAGAAAGAATCTTCCAGTAGAAGTGTATAACTGACAATATATTATCGTGTTAATACTACCGAATGGTTGAATCGTGGGAGAAGACCCGATATTATTAATAAGTGTCGCCGTTTCCTTTGGATAAGTAGGTGCGGGAATACTTTGACCGACTGTAGTTGCTTCAATCGTGCGGTTGAATTGTAAGAGTTTGGAATCCGCACTGACTGGATTTGCCGTGAGAGCGGTAAGAGCAGTATTGACATTCACAGTCGTATTAGATGGCGTTCCCGTGAAATTAATGTTTGTTCCAGCAGTAATGGAAGCATTAGAACCCGTCGCACCAGTAGCACCCGTTGCTCCAGTCGCACCCGTTGCTCCAGTAGCACCCGTTGCTCCAGTAGCACCAGTAGCACCAGTAGCACCAGTAGCACCAGTAGCACCAGTAGCACCACCACCACCTCCACCACCACCAGCAATAATCGCATTCTGGACGAACTCAGTGGTCGCCACTTGAAAATCACTGGTGGTGGCGAGAGCAACCGTAGGAGCGGTAATCTTATACCCGCCATAACCGCTTGGAAGACCCAGTTGAACGCCACCACTAACACCCCCACTTACCAAAATATGCGGAGTGAGGTCGGTTGTAATGACTTTGAACTCTTCACCGCCACCAACGGCAAAGGAGGGATTTCCCGCTGAGTTGCCCGAGAAGGCAAAGTTAGAAGTGGCTACATTGCTGGTAAGGGTTTGTAGTGTTCCCGAGAGCACTACATTTGTAGCCGTTCCACCAACGGTGATGTTTGGATTACCCGCCGTGATGGTATTCACTATACCTCCACCGCCACTGCCACCCGTAAGCGTCCAAATGACGGTAGTGGGTTGGGGTGGCACATTGATGTTTGTAGCCGTAGCACTGTAGATGAAACCAGCATATTCTACAATGTCATTAAGGACATACGTCGTATAAGGACTCCACTGAGCATATGACATCTTTATCTATTACACTGATAGAAAAAAAACGGAAACATATAGAGAATGTCGCAAGGTGGAATTGCGAGAGTCAAATCATATCCACTCGGTGATGATGATATACGGAAACTATTGGGCAACGACATCAAAATATGGAATTATCCACAACTAAAAGATTTACAAAGTGCGGACGACCTCTTTGATGAGAAAGGCAGAGCGATAGTGCTATTTCCCAACAGTAGTCCCACTTCGGGACATTGGACGTGTTTAATGAATAGACCTAATGCGATAGAGTTCTTTGACCCCTATGGTGATGCCCCGGACACCGCACAAAAAGATGGTATGTCAAGAAGCCGTTTGGAAATGCTGGATATTGAGCGACCCGATTTAACTCGTTTGTTAAGAGCGTCGGGCAAACCCGTTTTTTACAATCATCATCAGTTCCAACGTGAATCACCAAATGTAGCAACGTGCGGTAGGCATTGTGTAGTTAGGTTGCTATACTCTCCATATTCACTGGATAAGTATGCGTCTATTATTAAGAAGAGTAAGATGACCCCCGATGACTTCGTATCGGGCATAACGTATGATAAGTTAAGAAAATAATCTCTCTATGTGATATAGAAGATGGCTTTCAATCGTGGAAGATTTGAGCAAGTTGGTGGATTGAGCAATAGCCCCGACTTACTGTATTACAACTGCGACATTATTAACAATAATTCTAAAGACCTTGGTGTTCTTCAGAATGATGTTAGTAGTCTTGCTCTCACTGCCGACCCGCAGATTCGTTTCAATGAAACCCGTGATACGGCACTGATTAAAGACGTGTCTGAGTATGAGTTCTCTATTATTCGTTTTACAATGAACGGTGCGAATCGTGATTTGCCGTTGTTTATCCCTAATATTTTACTGGGTCAGACCGACCCCAATCTAACAACCTATTCCGTTGCGGTTTCTTACCAGCAGACGTGGAATACCAACTTGGGTGCGATTTCGTTCAACATTACACCGTTGCCGACGTTTATTATTTACGTCCCCGAAGTAAAAAATGATTATCTTGCTCCCGCTCCACGAACACCCGTTATTACACAAGACCTCAGCAGTCGTTATTATTGGGTATTTACGTATCAGCATTGGATTGACCTCGTGAATCAGACGCTTCTTACGGCACATCAAGCCCTCTACACTCAATTTCAAGCACAATGGGCGGGATACGCTGGTTTAACTGACCCATTCCCCTTTGCTACGTTCAATGCCTTTCAAGCAACGGTTCAGACTCCACGTATCGTGTATGATGAGAACAATCGCCTCTTCACGTTGTATGGTGATAGTGATGGCTATGGTCAGCGTTTGACCACTTTCACTGCGATTCCTTATGTGGCGGGAACGGCATCTCCGCAGACTCAGCCCCGTGAGCGTCTGTTCTTTAACACAAATATGGCGGGTCTGTTTGCGAACTTTAATACCATTTACTGGAACGACACTACTATTCTCAGTAATACAATTGATGGTGTAGTCTATCCCGCTTTCCCAGTAAATAACGTCCCTCAAGGATATGTGTATGAACTCATCTTTAGCAATAAGTTCTATAAGAATGTAGCGGATTATCGTGTCCCACCCCAGTCCGGCATTCCCCCACTCGGATTCGTTCCACTCTCGGCTCAGAAAGTCTATTGGGAACTTACTCAAGACTTCAAGAGTGTGGATACACTATGGTCGCCCATTTCATCTATTGTATTCACTACCACCCTTCTTCCGATTAAGACAGAATCTGCTTCTGCTCCTAACATTTTGGGTAGTGGCAACTTGGGTGTATCTGCTCCCACCACGCTCAGTGCTTTTGACCCCATCATTACGGATATTGCGTTGGATTTGGCTGCGGGTGGTGCTGACCTCTACCGTCAGTTCATCTACTATACTCCCGTGGCTGAATACCGTATGACAGATATGTCTCCGAGCCGTCAAGAACTCCGCACCATTGATGTTCAAGTCTTTTGGAAGAACCGATTGGATTCACAGTTGTATCCGGTCTATATGTATAACCTTTCCAGTGTATCCATCAAGATTATGTTCCGAAAGAAAGGTTCGGTATGACGGGTATGACGGGTTTAACGCATAAAAAAAGTTTTAGAAAAAGCCCGGACTGAAAAATATTTTTTGTGATGACCATTCTCTAAAAATATTTCATACCCCAAACCCGTCATACCCATCATCGCCCTACGGGTATTAATTCTGCCAGTTTTATTTCTATAGACAGAATATAAGAAGATGAGTGCCGACATTGAGAAACTCGCCGTTCTGGATTCACGTATCGTTCAATCTCGCCCGAAGTTCGCAGTGGAGAAGGGTGCTTTGTCGCTCACCAATGCTCCATTCAACGCCATTGCTGCGACCTCGTCCCAGCACACCTACAACATCTACGTGCCTTCAGAGAACGTTTTTGTTGATAGAAAGTTGCTATGGAGTTCCACCGCTTTTATGTCTATGACTCTCACCCAGTCAGCCCTCCCGACCAACGGCGACTCCCTCGTTGTCCCCGGTCGTGATTTTTCACTTGCTATGCTTCCGTTGAACTCCCTTTGCTCCACGATTAGTGCCACGATTAACGACACAACTTCAGTGATTAACTCCCAAGACGTTATGTATCCAGTTCTGCGTCTGACGGACTATAAGAAGAACCGTTTGGTTCGCACGGCTCAGACAATGATGGATAAGTATGCCAACTACAACGACGCTTACGGCACACTGAACAACCCCATCGGTGGCTATGACCAAGCAACGGACTACGACAACGTCCCCAACGGTGCTTCACCCAACCTTATCTTCACTGACCCGGCTGGTAATGCTCTCGGCACGGCTTCCCCAGCCTATGCTGCTGCCACCTATGATGCCGTCAATGGTGTTCCCGTGTTTAACTCTGCCATTGCTGGTGGTGCTCCCCTTGTTTCCCTCATCTACTTCAAGTTTCGTTCCACTGAGCCGATTGTGTTGTCGCCTTTCGTGTTCTCCGATGAGTATGAGTGGGACACGGGTCTGTTCGGTCTGAACAACATTCAGTTGATTATGAACCTTCAAGGTGCTACGGGTGTGAGCCGTGTGGTTCGTCAATGTGCTCGTGCTGGTCGTTCCCTTACCAACGTTGCGTTTAACACCCTTGCCAACGCTGGTCAAGTGTTTCAGCAGAGCGTAGTGAATGTTCAATTCCTCACTCCTTCACTTGATGTTCCACTACCTCCGAAGAGTGTAGTGCCTTATATGGAGTTCCCCCGTTATATCACTCAGTTTTCAGCGGGAACGATTAACCCGGGTGCTACGGGTCAGATTCAGTCGCAGACCATTACTCTCCCTTGTATCCCGGACTTGCTCCTCATCTATGCTCGTCCCTCTGCCATCGGTAAGAATGATGCCGATTGGTATTTGCCACTCGCCACTCAGTTAGATGGTGTAGCGAATCCACTTTCCGTCAATTTTGACAACTTTAGCGGTCTGTTGAGCAGTGTAAGCACGGAACAATTGTATAATATGTCCGTGAAGAACGGCTTGGATATGGACTACGCTTCATTCATTGGTCAAGGCAAGAGTGCTGGTGGTTCATACCCCGCCCTTGCTGGTGCGAGTGTTCAGACACCCGGCTACGGCAATTATGCCGTTCGTCAGCAAGGTCAGACCATTCCTTTGGTCGGCTCTGTTCTTGTCCTCAAGCCGTCGCAAGACATCACTCTCCAGTCCGGTCAAGCCCCTTCGCTCGTCGGCAACTTTACGCTCCAGTTCAATATCACTGTTAAGAACACATCAGATGTTGCTCAGACTCCCCAACTTTTTGTAATTACTGCTAATAGCGGATTCTTTGAGTCTATTCGTGGTTCTTCCCGTATTATCAAGGGTGTTCTGTCCGAGCAAGACATTATCTCCGCTCCTCTCGCCCCAATGGGTGTCCGTGCGGAACTTGACCGAATGGTTGGTGGTTTCTCGTTCTCGGCACTGGGTAATATCTTGTCTAAGGCTCGGGACATCTACAACTCCACGAAGCCCATCGTGTCTGCCGTGAAGGGCATTCTTCCCGATTCCGGCTTCCTCGGCTCAGTGAAGTCCGGTCTGAACACGGTCGGTTATGGTGGTGCTTCGGGTGGTGCTTCGGGTGGTAAGAAGTCATTGGCATCTCGTCTGATGTAATCTAAGCCGAATTAATTTCCGCAGTTAGATTATAAGATGTCCGCTCAATTTCGTTCCGGTGCTCCCGCTTCTAACTCATTACTGCGAACTGGTGTAGCCACTATTGCGATTGGTGCTACAAGTGTTGTTGTGAATGATACTGCCATTACTGCTAATTCCGTCATTGTTTGCTGGGGTCTCGGTGCTGCCCAAGGTGCTGGTGATGCGACCGTATTTTCAGCAGATGCCCTTGTTGTGGCAACTAGTTTTCAAGTCCGTAGCGACCAGCCCGTTGCTGGTGTTGATAAGCAAGTCGGTTGGGCAATTCTCCGTTATTAAATGTAGGGTATGTAGGGTTTCCCCCTCCAATATTCCGGTTTCAGAAATCTTCCGGTCAAAAAGACGTTCATCTTTTTTATTTCTAAAAAGTTTTATAAGGCGACCAACCCGTCATACCCGTCATAGACTTTGTCTGACGTAATGAGTAAGTAGTGTGAGTCTATGTCCTTAATAGTTATATCAATATAGAACAGAAGATGTCCTATCTTGATGTAGTTGCTACAATCAAAGGTTGTATTCATTATCCCGACATTACTTTAACGGGTTCTACCACAACACACCAATCGCAAGAGAGTTTGCTGAATACGGGTCTTTTGACCAGTCCCCCTTTATCTTTGTCGCTCGTTTGCGGTAGTTGCTACGGTGCTGGTCTGCCTTCTTGTTCCCCGACATTGAATAAAGAAGATAATCTCCTAATCCTACCGCTCCGAAGCGAACGATTTTTCCGTCCGGGTTAGGAATCTGTAGTTTATGCTTCTCGTCCGTGCTGAAACTCAACATATTATCGGCAAGACCCAAATCGTGTGCCTTCTTCTTTGCCATCGCAAGATAGTTAATCGGCTTCACTCCCCACTCTTCAAACTGCTTCGCAAACTTTGGCATTGGGACGGATTTACCTTGTCCATACATCACGGTGTCCGCTACACCACCCAAATCCGT
>Ga0114976_10000639_pt1 | contig 21875 bp, 48 predicted proteins | sample S_130805_EF_Meta_FD_87319 | JGI IMG/M metagenome (GOLD analysis project Ga0114976, IMG submission 87319) | Freshwater microbial communities from Lake Simoncouche, Canada to study carbon cycling - S_130805_EF_MetaG | ecosystem: Environmental > Aquatic > Freshwater > Lake | place: Lake... | reverse complement strand
TGACGTAATAATGCTATTTAAGTCTCTAAGAGCAGTAATTCATTTCTTAGAACAAGAAGATGAAGCATTTAAAATTATTCTTGAGGAACCAAAACCAGAACTTTCGCCAGAACAACAAGCTGCAAAAACTACAAAAGATAGAGAACGTTATAGAAGCGAAGATCAAAAAATTAAAGATGCACTAAAAAATGCTGGTGCTTTTGATTGGGAACAACAAAGGATTCAAGAATCAAAAATAAGAATCAGAATAAAACGTTAAATCTTACAAACTTTAATACCGTGATTTTGTAGCAATTTAATTCCTGCATCATCACGGTATTCTTGTATGTAATAAACCTCTTTTATATCTGCATTAATAATTGCTTTTGCACACATTTTACAAGGAGAAAGAGTTACATACATTTTCTTTCTCTTTGGGTTGTTAAAATCCATTTTAATAAGTGCGTTTATCTCAGCATGAATAAATCCAGAAGAACCAGACTCCTCGCTATCCCTGCAATTCGTGCCACCCTTATGGTCACCGTTATACCCAATTGCTAGCACGCCTGTATTGTCTTCTGGGACGATTACTGCACCCACCTTGAAGTTGGGGTCGCTTGAACGTTGAGCGATTGTAGAAGCAAAAGAAGACCAAATAAAATCCCACGAAGGACGTTCCATAAAACACCTCTCCGTGGGATCTTAACTTATTATCTTAATCTTACAAGTGCTTTTAGTATTAAAGCTAAAACCGCTTCTTGATCGTTTGGATCTATTGGTGCGCTACCCAACATACCAGTTAGTTTATCTACATTTGTTTCAAATTCTTGTTCTGATGAACCTCTTAGATTTTGTCCATATGTATCAATTCTTTGTCTTTCTGGTATATCTGATTGACTCAATTCTTGTGATAAACTTTGAAAATCTTGAAAACCCATAACTTCAATTAACTGTTTTCTTATAATTTGTCTTAATTTGACCTCTGTTATTTTCATAATTAAATTCCTTATAAAAATAATTAGGCAATTTTAACTTTTCTTACAGTTAATGGAGTATTTAAGTCCCAATTATTTGCATTAGCTATTTCAAGCATTGCATCAATTCTATAAACTGTTCTTTGTACAAGTTCATTTGAGTTTGAAGCAAGCCAAGCTCTTCTTGCTTTTAGTAGAGCAAGTACCCATGCTTTTTCATCACCACCGTTAGCTGGTGATTTCTCTGGGAATGTTTTTCTTAAAATGCCAACACGACCTGGACCAGAATGAATACAGGTATCATAAACTACTAAATGAGAAAAAGCAGTTTTAAGACCAATTTCTTTGCATTGATTTTCTGCTGGAAGCCAATAGTTTTTATCAAATACTTCGTCTTGTGCTTGTTTCATAAGAGGATCAGAACCAGCAGACTTTAATAAGTTGATTAAAGAGTTTAACCAAGCTGGATAGTTTGCTACAACATTATTGTATTTTGCAGATTCGTTTGTTGCAAGATAGTTCATATATTGTTTTAATGGTTCTGCTTGTTGTCCACCTAATTCAATATAACGTTTGCAAACTAAATCTAATGAACCTGCTTTATCTGTACATTGATGTTTACCATATGAAATACCTGCTCCGTCATTTAGAATAGAACAAGTTCCATATGAAGCAGCCGTTGGTATTCTACCAGTTTCAAAAATTGATACGACACAATCAATAACGTGTCTTTGTTGTTCTGTTAAACTCATTTTTTAATCCTTATGTTTTTCAAGATAAAATTCTTCTATTCTTTTCACATCACTTTCAACTCTTTGAATCCTAGTAGATTGTTCTACATCGGTAGCCCAAGGGTCTAAACCTGTAGCTGCATCACGATTCGATTGTTCTAATCTTTCTGCTTGTTCATTTAAAGACCTAGTTTCATTTTCAAGAGTAGTAATTCTATTGTCAAGAACAGAGTATCCCCATACAGCGGTAGCAACAGCTCCTAATAAACTAATTAGATTGCGTAAAGGAATATTTATTGAACTGTCTTCACTAACTTTAATAGGTTCGTCAGACATTTTAATTATTCCTTTGGTGGTCTACCTGCTGTACTTTTGGCTTTTTTCTCCAACTTAACTAGTCTCTCTTCCAAATCATCTGCATCAAATCCAGCAGAAAATGAAGAAGTTTTCTTTTCTACAGAAACTAGTTTACCCTCAATAGCAACTAACTTTGCTTCTAATGCAGCGTTAGCGGCTTGGCATGGTGGTGGTTGGGCACCATTTATACCTTGTGCTTGTGCTTCTAACTCTAATTTTTTCATTGCCTGTTCGTGTTTTTGTTCAGACAATTTTTGCCAGAATTTCCATCCAGCAGTTCCACCTACAACTGCGATAAGTGCTAAAATTACTGCAATACCGCCACCACCACCTGTAGATGTTATGATTTGGTTTATATCAAAAGGAGCGGTAGGAGCCTCTGTGGTCGTTGCTACTGGTGCAACTGGTTCTACATGTTGTACAACTACTGGTGCAGGTTGTATGGCTTCTGGAGCTGGTTGTTGTATTGGTTGTGCTGGTTGAACTACTGGTTGTGGTTCTACCGCTTGTGCTGCTTGTGGGTTCATATCTAATGATACCTCCTTTGGAAAATTATCGGCTTGTTGCACCTCTGGTTGGTTTAATACAATATCATCATGTTGATTCTCGATAATACTTAATCGAAGAATAACACCTTGTTCAATAATACAGTTAGGATCTTTTATGCGTTCCATATCCTCAACGTTGGAAACGTCAATAACATCACCATTTTTGTAATGACAATCCATAACAATAAATAGTATTAAATAAAGAAAAACCCCCAATGAAGGGGGCTACTGATCAATCTTCTTTAAGTCCAAACTTATCAAGAATTTTCTTCTTTAAATCCCAAGTATTAATAGTATCCATTTTTCCATTTGCATGGTAGAAACAAGTATTATTATAAATTCTATTTTTCTCAAATCCAGTTGAATCAACAAAGAACCAACCATCATCTTCTAGCATTTCTTGAACAAGATTGAAGATAGAATGAGAACCATTATAAGAATCTTGTTCTTCTTCATCTTCGTATTCATCACTTGGGCCATTAACGACAGAATCTTTTAGCTCTGGTCCTCCGTCACAATACCCACCAGTATGAATTGAGAAAGCATTATTACCATATTCATTAAGATTTATATAATGTTCTCTTGAATAATAACCACAACCAGTATTTCCTTCATCTTTAAGAAGCTCAATAAGTTCTTTTAGACGTTCAATTTTATCTGGTTTTACAATAAATTTAGATGTTGAAAAATAGTCAACTTGTACAGACATAGTATTATGCTCCAAACAGCAATACTATAACATCAATAGTCAAAGACTACAAGAGTCTGATCATAAAGGGATAAAAATCCAACATTATCAAAATGTATGTCACCCAATGAACTATCCCAGTTATTCATTTTATAATGTTTAAAAATACCAGCAATAAAAATTTCTAATTCTTTTTTTGTTATATGTTCGTAACGATACTTATTAAAATGAAAACTATTTTCAAATTGCTCTATTGCTTCCCACTCGTCTTCATTTTCTGTTAAGCTAAAGTCACTTAGAAAACTTTTAATGTCGTAAACTAGATTATCAAATGATTCCCTCTTATCTTCCCAAATGTAAGGGGGAACATCCATGTATCTATAATAATCTGGAAGAGTTAATACTTTATTCATTTCAACCCAACCAACCTTTCTTTCTGGTTCGTCATCTATATCAGATTCAATTTCTATTATTCCGTGAGCATAAACAACAATATCACCTTTTTTTGAAGAGCCACCAAACGTGCGAGACATTACTTTTTCATATTGTTTATCTTCTTCTTCTATGCTTCTGTGACCCATGTAGCGATTATTACTATAAAGTCTTAAAACATTTCCATTGCCTAACTCAAAAGCAGTTGCTGCTGTTCCAGAACCAATACGTTTTTTAATAAATGTATCTCTAAAGATAGGAATTTTTTGAAATACTTCTTCGGGTACACCTTTATAACCAAACCAATTATTAAGAATTCTTAATGTTTGTTGTTTTTGATCTTCGGAGATATTTTCTTTTAAATGTTTGTTCCAAGATTCTATTAGTAATTTCATGTTATTGTTTAACTATCTTTCTTGTTGCTTCAAGGTTGGATGGGGTAGAAGGTATAGGTTGTGGAGTTGGCTTTGGTGACTGTGGTGCATTTGAAGCATCAATAGCATCAATACCTTTGTTTATTTCTTCTAGTTTTGATGAGTCAATAATTACAAATCTATTGTCCTCTGTTAGCCCAACATTATCTGGTTTTATTTCCCAAGGACTAATTTTATATTTTTGGCAAACTCTTACAAGATCTGTGAATAATTTACTTTTTCTTACATCTTCTACCAGTATTCTTACAGGGGGTATTTGTGTGCGGATATTGTCAGAAGCTTTAATCTTATTAATTGGTCCCATTATATCACGAAGTAAATTATCATATTTTGTTTCATATAACAAACAAGCACGAATATATAGTGTTATTAATTGTTGATTATTTGTATGTTTATTGATAGTTGGAGTATTAAAGAATTCATTAAATTTAGTATAATTTCCTGTTAATGGTTTTACTTTTTCTAATATTACCCATCTTGAATTTTCATGCGATAGATATGATTTTGCGAACAAATATGAAAACCTAGGATCTTCACCAAGACGGCCCATACTTGCATCAGATTCATTTTGTTCCTTTGCAATATTTCCATCTGTATAATCAATTTTGATGATGATATCTTCATCAGTTGAAAAAACAGCACGAAACTTACCAACACCCATAAAAGTTAAATTTGGTATTTTTTGTTTTAAAGACTCAGCAAATGTAGTCATATTTTGTTGTAAAAATTTGTGACTTTTATCTTGTAAACCAGATTTCCATTTATCCAATTCATCGATTATTTGATCTGCAATTTTAATTGTATTACCAAAGTAGGATTGTTCTTGCTGAGATACTTCTGTTATGTATCTTTTCCAATTTTCTAATAGTAGTTTCATGATAATAATTAGTTTATTTTTGTTTTAATACAATCAAATTTTTTAGTCATATTTTGAGAAATGATATTATCTTTGCCTATTTCTGCTTTAAATGAATAATATCCATTCTTATTAAACCAACTTATTGTTTCTTCTACCAACAACTTTCCATAACCTTTACCTCTACAAGACTTATCGATCATCAAATCTTCAAAGTGAGGAACAGTTTCAAGAGAGGAAAAAGTATAACCAACAATATTTTCTTCATGTATCAATACAAGTATCACTATATCATCACTTCTATCGATCATTTCTTGAAGAACAATATCATAAAGATTAGGTTTCCATTTACCGTTTTGGGTTCTTCCCCATTCTTCCTCTGATTCTGTTATATATGTGTCATCTACATTATCAACAAACAACTTTGCTAATATATGGTATTCTTCTTTTGTTGCTTTTCTTATAATCATAATTAATTTTTTCCCCAATAAGAAATAACTGATACTCCTAAAAATACCAATGCTGCTCCAACAATCAATGGTATTGTAGGTCTTTCTTTATATATAAATAAACTAAACAATAAAATAAATAATGGGTAACTAGATTCAACAATTGATGAAATACGAACACCAACTTTTAATATTGCCATGTAAACGCACCAAGAAGCAAGAAGCCATATTGCTCTTTCCCCTACGATAATACTTGCGGTTTTTAAATCCCACTCTTCTTTAATAGCAAATGGAAAAGTTACAATAGAACAAAAAACAGAACCAACAAATATAAGAAAAGAAAAGCTGACTTCTTTAGCTGCCCAACCATAAATTATATAACATATACTATAGAAAAGAGCACCAAACAAAGCATATAACATAAAGTTCTCAATTAGTAATAATATAGTAACAAAAACCCCCAGAAAATCTAGGGGTTTTTTTATTTAAATAATTATAAAATTATTTTTTATCTAATTTATAATCTATTGGTTCTTTACCCATCTTTACTCTTAGATCGTTAGAAACTTGTGTTAAAGTTTTGTTTATACTTTGTGCAACATCTTTGTGAGTTTGAATATATTGTATAGCTACACCATAAGAAACCATTAAGCCAGCGGCAATAGCTAATGCTGCTTTATCTTTTGTATCTGCTTCGTTCAAAATAGTCTTTAATTCTTCTCTAATAACTTGTCTTATTTGTGCTTCTGAGAGTTTCATTTTATCAATTTCCTTTTTATTAATAGAATAACAACAATAAATAGATAGAATAAATCAAAAAGTTTCAAATTTTTTCTCTCTTTATCTTGTTGAGTTTCTAATAGATTCAATAAGTTTTAAACCTTCATCGGTTAGATTAAGGTAATCAGAGAAAGCAGTATAAGATCCAAGCAAATACATTCTAGTATTTTCCAATGATCAAAATTCATTTGTATCTTCTGCATCGGGCACGCAAGCAAACCATTGTTTTTTTAATTTTGGTGGTAGTTCATTTGGAGAGTTAATTAAATCTTTTGCATCTTCTGGATGATACTTCCCTAAATACCCAACTTCTTTTTTTGTTCTCTTAACAACTTTTCTTAACTCTGGTTCTTTAGAATGTTTGGTTAGAAATTTTCCAAAATCATATTCTCTACCATACTGGTTATCTTCAGAATCTAAATTGTCTTTACATTTTTGTAATGTCACTTGTAAAGATACTACATCAAGATCATCATCAGCAATAGAATGCATGTCTGCTGCATATACCCAATAGGTATCTCCATCTTCGGCTATAACAGCTTCTGCTGCTTCTATTACTTTTGTAGCCAATGAAATTCTTTCTGTAAAATCATCCTCTATTACATACCCTTGATGTTTGTAAGGTTTGTTTGGAACTCTTGGATTAAATACAAATGGTTCATTATCGTTTAATTTTTTTTTGCTAACATGGAAGTATTTAAAAAGAGCTTCTACATCAGATAAACTTATTCTATTTGATTGTTGATTTTCTTTTATAAATTTTTTCCAGTTTTCTAGTATTAGTTTCATAGCTATAAATAGTTAAAAAGTTTCAAATTTTTTCTAGGGATTTTTTTTGTAATTGTAATTCTTGTAATATATTGTAAGGGTATCAAAATTAGTTAAAGACTTGCTCAAGAGCTTCAATTAAATCTACATAGTTCCAATCAAGTTCTTGTATTTCTTTAAGTTCTTCTGGGCTTAAAGCTTTTCTATTAGCTAAATAAGTATCAACAATTTCCGTCAAATCAGAATTATCTTTAGAATTCAAATAATAACTATACAGTTCATAAACATCGGTTTGTTTTTTATCTTTATTGTGCTTCTGTTTTAGTCTTTCAAAATAATTGTTCAAATACTTTACCAAAATTTGTACATTTAAGTCATTAAGTGTTGGAGGTTTATAGCTAGGATCAATAGCATAAACAGCACGATATTGAGCTGTGGAAGGATCATCAAACGCACTTTCTTTTAATACTTTCTTTATCTCTTCTTTAATGATCATTCTTATCTTTGATTCGGTTATTACCATATTGTCAAACTCCTTTGATAATTTTAAGTAGTCAAAAAGTCTCAAAAATTATCCCCGTATTTTGAATGAGCACTTAGTCCAATTTAACACCCCTGTCAAGTATGGGAGATACATTCCGTAGGGGGGAGGGGAGGGGGGGGGGAGGGGTAACCCCCTGTAATCATTAGCGTTTCTTGGATGTGTTATAATACATTCTAATGTGTTGCGCTTTGTCAAGTACTATATGTTTATTTCTTTTTATTTCCTTATGATGACTTGACAATGTTGCAATAGGTGTTAGGGCTTTGTGATACATCTTAATGTGTTGCATGTATCATGTATCATCCTAATGTATTGTAGTAGTTGTAATACATCGTAACCCATTGTAATGATTGTAATGTATCGTAATGTATTGAGTGTATCATGTATCATTGGATGTATCAGAAAGGCTAACAACTATTTTCAATCTGTCAATGCTTTTTCTTTTTTTGATACTAATTATAATCCTTGAATTTTTCCTAGGGAGAGGCGATTTAATGACCATCCCTTCTGATACAAATAGCACTAACGCTAATTAAGGAAATAGATTGTCAAGGTTATAAGGGTGTAGAATCTTATTACATCAAACCCTAATGATACTGTGACACCTTGTATTGATTGTAGGTCATTGTGATACCTTCAATAGATGGGATGCTTGGTACAACAATCGTGGTGTATCTTGGAAGGTCAACTTAAACCAATCAATAATATATCCACCGTTCTCTTGCTTAATGACAATACCATATTGATTTGTTCCTCTCAACACAACAATGTCTCCAACCTTAATCATGCAACCTTCTTCCATCTGTTGTGTGCTGTGTTGAATTTAATGTTGTATCTGACATTAAGTTCTTCTTGACCTACAATATGGTAAACGTATAATTCATGCTCCTCAACCACTTGGAGAACAATACAATAGAATAGTTTTATTCCTTTCTTATTTGTCTCCTCCACAACCATATCTCCAACTATAAATTGGTTCATTATGCCACCTTGATTAAATGATGTTTGATGTAATGCAGGGGTTCATCCCAACTATGGTGTATTTCTTCATCAAACCATTTGACACCATAGGAATCATTGGGACTGTATTTTGCTTTATGTATTGACACAAGCAATCCAACCATCTTATCGTCATTGTAGTATTGAACAATGTCTCCAACCTCAAGGTGGATTGCTTTGCTCTTCTCCATAGTATCTCCAACGGTATTCATCGTTCATTTCGTTTATGGTATGGTATCGCGATAAGAACAGCCATTTTCTTTTATTGTTCTCTTGCTTAATTGAGATACAAGCATAGGAGTTTTCTGAATGTATCTCGATAACACAATAGGGTGTTTCTCCATCTTGATAGAACCAAATTAAATCTCCAATTTCTGGAACCTTCATTTGTCCACCTTCGACACAAGCATTATCTCACTTTCCCTGTAAGCATATTGCTCTTCGGAATTTAGCCAATGAACAAAGTAACTATTGTGTTCGTAGTATTGTTTAATCCTCGTCACAATTCCAATTTCTTTAGGGTCAATAACTGTAAGGTTGGGCCTTGTTGTAATTACCATATCTCCAATGCTAAACGTGGTCAAGAGTAATCCTCGATAATTGTGATGTGAATAGTTTTTCTTTTCTCGTATCATTGAGCCATTGGACAATACATTGGGCTGATGTGAATTGAGGGTCTTTCGGAAAGGTCTGTATCACAATTCCAACAGGAGAATTCTTTACCTTTTTGCTTCCTTTCTTCTTGACAATATCACCAACAGATATTGGTGTTCTCATTCGTTCGCCTTGTGGATTTCAATGTCAAGACTACTGTATGGCCCCATTTCAATATCTGGAAAATAGAACCACTTAATCCAATACTTATCCTTTGATATGTGAGAGATAAAGCCATAGTCTACGCCTCGCTTAACAATATCTCCAATTTGAAACATTAGGTCACCTTCCTCCAAAATCCATCCTTATCACCATAGAGCCAAATCGACAAGCGACTACCAACAACATTCTGAATTTCTTGAGGAGCATTAAGCCATTTAACTACAATATGTTCTGTCCTGTAAGTATTTGATACCTCGACAATAGCATAGTATTCGTTGATGTGCCTTTTATAACATACAATGTCTCCAACGTTTATGGTTGTCATTTTATCCCTCGTAGGAAAGAGCAATTATGGTATCGTGAATGATTTCTTCTGGTGCATACTTATCATTAAGGTATTGAATGGTGTAAATTTGCTGCTCATAATTGTCATCCCAACCAATTTTCGTGATGAAAGCGAAAAAATCTGGCGCGGAGAAATCCCCTGTTGTCAAGAGGTCGCCTACCCTAAATTTGCGTTTCATCTGTTACTATCTCCCATCTTGCTAGTATCTGTTTAACAGGGTTGAAGGTCTGGCGGTAGGCTTCCCCGCTCATTTCTTTTAACTCAAAATCGGTTGTCTTGCTATCGTACTCAACGACAAGATAATAAGACCAGCATTTGTTGTATTGATTAAATACTCTGATTATGTCTCCAATTTGAGGGAGAATAATTTCATCGCTTGCCATTATCGTTCCTCGCAAGTATGGTGCAATCATTGTAATCAACTGTTCCTCTACCCCGTCCGCCGATCATCCATTCAACCTCCACAAGATTATTGGCAAAGACAGGTCTAATGTTTACGATAATACCAACCCAACTAGTCCATTGAAGAATGTCACCAATTGATGGTTTCATTGTAGCACCTGTGTCTCGTTCCAAACATCATTATCAGTCCAAACGGTTTCGCGGTGACCGTCAAACCAATGGATTTTAGCAGTCATTTCTGGCTCAGTCCATTCGTCACCATCACTATTTTGAAGTTCAATTTCAATTACATTAATTTCGTGAACCAAACCAAAATGTTCTTCCATATACAGGACAATATCACCCTGCTTTAATTCTGAAACATAATTGACTTCACGAAGCATGTATCACCCCTCAACAAAAATAAACCAAGTATGTCCATAAGAATATTCACCTACAAACACAGGGCGAATTTGATTACTTGTTCTTTCTGTAAGCCAAGTAATCCCATAGTCAGTAAGACCTTTCTCCGCAATTACTGAATCGATAAATCCTATATGCTCCTCGCCATTATGACCATTTATCCATTTAATGAGAGAACCAATTTTAGGCATTTTACCTCCTATGAATTCATGAGACAAATGTAATTATGGGCATCACGACGCACATACTTAAGCGTTGTTCCAGACTTTAGGTAATAAACAAAATAATAATCTGATGATACTTTTGATACATAGCCGTGTGTTTCGTCTGAATCTCCAAAGGTGTACTTAACCAAATCTCCAACCTTTAGATAAATCACTTAACACGCTCCTTATTGGGCGACAACCTTAATGTATGGTAGAAACCAAGAAGTACTAAATTCCTCTTCTCTACTAGCAGAAATAGAATTTAGCCATTTAACGGTTATAAACTCCTCATTTATGTCAACCACTACGGCAATTTCCTTAGTGCTTCTATACATAATAATGTTGCCAACACTTATGCTATTAACTGACACTATTTGCCGCCTTTAGGTCATAGTAACCCTTAAGTTCAATTTTTTGGTTGTCAAAGAAAAAAACATAATGATAGTCAAATTGGCTACCAGAAGGCATTATAGAATGGACAATACCATAGCGATAAGTATTAAGTTTATACTTATGCCTTACGGCTACCATATCACCAACAGAGTATTTATCCACGACTAACCTCCTTTTTCAGATAGGCTAGCCATTCGGCATAATCGCGCTCGTCCTGCTCAGTAGGCTGGTAGAGGAACGTTTCGGGATCGTGGTACATGGTTCTTGCCTCCGTTATGAACCTTATCCACCTATTAAGGGGCTGTCAAGAGGTTAGTTTGTTAGACTTTTTTATGTTTTCGATAGCCTCTAAAGGTCTGAGGTTATTTAATTCCCAGCACTTTTTGAAATTATCGTCCTCTAACGACTCATAGGGCAAAAGAGATTGAGGATAAATATGGTCAATGTGCCAGTAAGAACCATAATTATTCCAATTCATCTTTTCGTCAAATTGCGATTCTAAATGTTCTTTTAGTTGCTGAGGAGTGTAGTCTAATTTGCTTAATACACTTTCGCCGTGTTTTGACCCTTCTACTCTTTTTAGAGCGTGAAGGATTTGTCTACTTACATTAAATCTAACACGATAAATAGGATTTTTTCTTTGTTCTCTTCTAAAAACTTTATTGTATTCTTTCCATTTATCGCTTTTTCGCATTTCAGCAAGTTTATCTTTGTGTTTTTCTCTGTAGTTTTTACCAATTTGTAATACTTTTTCTGGATTTCTTTGCCTGTATTGCTTGCTCTGTTCGTTGTGTTTGTTTTTTGCTTCTTCGCTCTTGTTGCGTCTTTCTTTTCTGATTAACACAGAACATTTTTTACAATAAACATCGATACCATCTTTACGAGCACGATTTTTATTGTATTCGTTCTTATCTTTAGGCAAACAACATTTGTGGCAATACTTGTGCGTTTCACTGTCAAAATCGATGGTCATATCTTCTAACTCCTTATTTATTAAGTAGTTTTGTCAAGAAGATATGACCATCGATTTCTCAGATTTATTGATTACTTACCGACAGGAACAACGATTTCATCAGACCTAAAGTATGGTGAATTCGCATTAGCCTTGTCGGTAAACCAAATCCTCTGAACCTTGCAGGGAATAGGCTTAGGAGCCTGCATATCGGTAAGGATAGCAACTCCATCAAAATCACCCTCGTTGACATACTTGGTAGGAGCATTGAAGTCCGTACCGCCGCACATCACACGCTCCCAAACATGCCGCTTACCCTTCTTCCAGACGTAGACGAGGTTTTCGTCAACGCGAGTATCAAAGGGAATGACCGTGAAAGTCGCAAGGTTGGCAAGTTCGTTCAGTTCAGTAAAGAACATCGCGAGCATATCGTCACCAACGCTACCGCTCTGGTCAATTGCAATAGCGATGTTTGCGATACGATTGACCTTCTTGCCAGCATGGATGCGAGGAAAACGCTTGTTGATACGTCGCACGGTGCTGGACTTATCGCAACGCTTGCTCGTCTTGATGAAGTATCGCAGCATCTTACGCCAATCAACCGTAGGATTCAGACGCTCCATAATTTGCTTACGAACGTCAGCAGGGATAGAACCCCAATTATTACTACGGTTTGCCTCCTCAGCAGCCTTCTTGACGGCTTCCTTAAGAGCCTCCTTGGCAATTTCGTTGGTAGTATTGTCCATAGCGCCGTCCTGCTCGCTCCAGCCGCTATGGTCATCCATCGTATCGGGCATTTCGCCGCCGCCGTCACCATCACCCTGCTCGCCGTCCTTGGGCTTAAACTGCTCATCTTCCTTGAGCATTTCAAAATACTGCTCAGCAGCAAGACCCTTGGGGTACTTCTCAAAAGGCTTGACAGTAGGGATGCAAGCCATTTTGGGAATGTTCGGAAGGTGGGAGTTAATCGCGAGGTCAGTCGCAACATTCCACATCTTCGTCATACCCTCAGCAGGTAGACGGCCCGTAACATGCTCGTTGATAATGTGCCAGAATTCGTGCTTAAGCACATCGGCACGCTCAGCAAGCGTAAGCCCAAGGAAAAACTTGGGATTGTAAATCATCTCAAACTGACTAGTCTCCTTGTTGACGCGGACGCCAGCAGTAGGAATCGCGGTGCTCGCGGTCTTGTTGATGAAACGAGACACAACACCGAAAAACGGCTCCTCGCGAAGAAGGAGATACGTTTCAGTATTAATGTCATAGACTTCGTTAGTGGTTTCGGTTTCCATGCTTTCTACTTAACCTCCGCACCCTATACGTCAAGGGCTGGATGAAAGTTTCTTGTCTCGCGAGCGGTCAGACCATCCTTCCCGCCCACACTCTATCCTTAACACGCCGAAAGGGGCCGTCAAGGACTTTCTTAGCCCTCGACAACCCCTTGAGATTACTGCTTCTTTTCGATAGCCGTGAGATTACGCTTACTTGCAGGAAGCAGCATCTTTTCGTCAGTAGTGATGGTTCTACCTTCATAATTCGGCGCAGCGTTAAGAGGAAGCGCGTCGTAGTACCAATTACTGTTGAACCACTTGACAGTCTGAACAACAGCAATAGTGCCGAAGCAAGCAGGAAAATACTTATTTACGACCATATCCCCGACATTAAAGCGGGAGCCGTCTGTCCACCGCTTAAATGCTGCATTAATAAACTTATTAGACCACATTTTCTCCCATACAGCCTTTTCGGGCATGTAGGAAGAATCGGCCTCCATCCTACCGATTACAGTAGCATAGTAGCCCGTAGCCTTATAGTGCTGAATCGCATAGGCGCGCTTCTTCTGATTCTCCTCAACACTAGCATCAAACCAGTTAGTGTCAAGGGGCGTAGCGCACTTTTTCTCGATTCGCTCCAGCCACGAATTCTGAGCCACGCTGAGGTTTCGCCCGTTGTCAAGCCATGAACCGATAGATTCTATAAAAGAAACATCGGCAGGAGAAAGACCAGCAGGGAAACCCTCGGTATCCTTCACCTTCTGAACGCGGGCCTTATTGTCCTCAAGAAGAGGGACGTTAGAAGGCTCAGAAGCGGGCTGAACAGGGCTAGGACTGCGAACATAGCCACGACGATGATAGAAAGCCACGATTTCCTCCACTTCAAGAGTATAGCCTATGCCCTTTAGCCCGTCAAGGACTAAAGCATACGCCAAGAAGAATCATAAGTAGTGCTGGAGAGAACGCCCGTAAGAGCAGCCCCTACGCCAGCATCCTCAGCATTGAACCATTCGACCCTATAGTGAGTGACGCCGCGTTCGGGGTCGCTCCCGATTTCCTTAATCATTCCATTGATTTCGACTCCCTTGTAGGGGTAGAAAACGACGATCTTGCCTACCTCTAACTTGCGGGGGGCAGGCTCAACGTAAGGAGTAGCCTTCACCTTAGTAGGCTTCTTCTCTTTACCGCAAGTACGAGCGTTATGGCCCGTTTCAGAGCAGACAGAGCAGCGGCGAGCGTTAGTCATAGTCTTTCCTCCACCTTCTGAATTTACCCTAGTGGCTTTAGACCGTCAAGGGCAAATCTTTGGGGCTGGTTGAAGTTTCTTGTTTCTCTTTGGTCTAGACATCTTATCCGCTCCTAAAGAAAGGTCAACCAGAATCTTTCTGCAAAATCTTCATCTTTTCACTTGACTCCTCAGACGCTCTATAAGCCGTCCTAGGTTCGGGGGGCTACCTTACCCCTACCCCCCTCCTCAGAATCGATCCTAGGGCTTCCCAGAGCGGTTAGCGGGCATCCTAAACGGGGGGCTGAGGGTAGGGCTGGAAGGCTGGAGAAGGGCAGGTTCCGAATCGACGTTAGTTATCCATAAGTAACGCAAGAACGGAACATTCAAAGAAGTCAAGCCCTAATGCAAAAATAAAGTTAGTCAAGTGACTTTGCATTCTTTTTACAAAATAAAGACCTAAACCTAAAGTTTAGATTATTTATTTTAATTTAGACCTTGACATAGATAGTATGCTCATCTTTCAAAAGTCAACCTAAACTTTGAGCATAATGAAAATTTATTTTGTCAAGGACTTTCTTTCATCTTTTTTCTTCTGAAAGACCTTGCGCCTTCTACAAAACCTATCCCACAACTAGGAAGCCTTCTGAGCGACCCTGTACCCCTACCCTACCCTCACCCTACCCCTCGTCCTCAGAATCGATCCTAGGGCTTCCCAGAGGGGTTTCTGAGGGTCTTTAGGGGTGCCCTCGCCCCACGTTCGGGAGCCTGTAGGGACGGGGCTAGAGCCTTTGGGGCTGAGCGGCTAATGACCTTTTTAGGAAGGGCAAGGGCTAATCATAAAATAAATTCTGTCAAGGTAGGGGCTGGAGATAAAAACAGAAAAACCGCTAAACCCGAAGGCTTAGCGGCTCTCTGTAGAAGCGAGGTTCTTACTGCTTCTTCGCTCCAAGCATCGTCGCGAGGTGCAGACCACACTTGACTCCGTTGACCTCAACGCTGTGCAGCGCAACGGAATTCTTGACGTTGGCCTTGCCCATCTGCGTGAACATCTTCATCGCGATTTCAGACGGCAGGGTCATCCAGTAAGAAGCGACGTTCTTGAGCACCTTAGCGTCAAGAATGTCGTTCATACGCCCGCTAGCCATAATCTTTTCGACAAGGGCAGCGTGGTCAACCACCGTGAAATCCTTGGTCTTGCTGACCTTTCCAGCGTCAAGAATGTCCTCAACCGTCACCTGTCGCTCGTAATCCTTCATAAACTTCTGAAGCGAAGAAGCCGCCTCAAAGCCGACGAATCCGCAAGCGAGGTTGAAGATGGTTCCGTACTGCTTGTGACCACCCTTGAGAAACTGGTCAGCATCAAGGATTCCAGCCTTGACAAGACAGTCATTCAGCCGCTTCCAAGAACGGCGCGAAGGGTACTTCTTGTTAGGCTCAAAGTCGCCCGTGTGCTCAAGGTGAGCGCGATTCTGGTTGATGAAATCCCACACAAAACCGTCAACATTCGCCTTAGCCCACGAAAGCCAATCCTCAACGGTAGGAGCGAGGTCGAAAACCTCCCAACGGTCAAGTTCGGCGGGATCCATCTCGCCAACCTGATACTGTGCGCCGTGCTCGCCGCCGTTGACCGCACCGATAATCACGGTTTCGGGGTGGAGCGTAACGCCAGCAATCTTGCGGCTATCGGTCAGTTCGAAGATGCCCTGTCGCACTTCCATCGTGCCACGGTCAACCTCGTCAAGAAAGAGGACGACAGGCTTAGCGCAAGCGGTGAGGAGCCAATCGGGCGCGTCCCAAGTAGTCGCACGCTTGCCGCCAATCTCAACGACGTTCGCAGCGGGAAGGCCAAGCAGGTCACCCTCAGTCATCTGCGAGCAACGACGCTCAACGACGGGAAGGCCCATGCTAGCGGCAATCTGGTAGACAACCTCAGACTTGCCGATGCCGTGACGGCCACGAATGAGGATGGGAAGGCGCACGCTCAGAACGTGAGGAGCGATGCTGGTGAAGGTAGCGAAATCGATAGCCATGATGAAAATCCTTGGAAGGATGTTGCGTTGCTGAGGGAACCATTCCCGCCAGCCCTTTCTACTTAACCGAAGATGGAGAAGCGGCAAGGTCTTTTTTGAAGATTCTTCTTCATGACCTCGCCTCGTTTTAGGCTGAGGGGATTCGACCCCCAGCCCTCTCTACTTAACCGCTCTTTAAGACCCGTCAAGGCAGAAGAGCGATTTAGTCTAGAACCACGATAGGCTCTCACTTATAGCAGAAACCCCCTACCATCGTTAGACGGTAAGGGGTTCATAAAGTCTTTAGATTATTCACCTTGCATCGGGGAGCGAGAGCAGCAGCGCTTTTTGGTGCCTCTCTACTCTCTCGCTCCCCTAGAGGCTGGATTAGCCAGCCAGAGCCTCGATTTCCGCGAGAAGCGCGAGAGCCTCAGCCTCGTCCTCGCTCTCAATCTCAGCCAGTTCCTCGTCGGTAGGCTCACGCTCCTCGTCGGCGTCGAAAGCCTCGTCCTGCTCCTGCTCGTCGGCGGCGAACGCACCGTCAACGTCGCAAGCCTCGACCTCAGCGGTGACCTCAGCCTCAGCCTCAATCTGAGCCACGAGAGCGCGAAGGTCGTCCATCTGCTCCTCAGTCGCGAGGGGGATGGTAGGCTCAGCAGCGACCGTCACAGCCTCAACCTTCTTGGCACGGGGCTTCTTGACGGGCTTGGCCTTGGGGGCGAGGCCGAGAGCAGGGCAGGTGCGCTTGTTGTGGCCCTTAACACCACAGGAACCACAAGCGTAGGAGGAAGGAGTATTGCTACGAGCCATGATAAACCTCTTTGTAGAGAGTGTCTGTTGTCTTTGGGAACCATTCCCTCCGACATTTGCTACTTAACCGCTTCTTCTAGACCGTCAAGGAAGTTCGTAAACTTTCCGCCTCAACGGTTCACGATGAAGTGAGGGGCTTTCTGTCCTCACGTTTTCCTTACCCTTGAATCTTAACCGACTTTTTGAGGAGCGCAAGACCCTTTTTCATGCAAATACTTTGAAACTTTTTGCAAAATCTCTTGACTTTCTTGGAGAAGTCCTATCGCAGTATTGCAGCCATTGCAGAGTAGTCCTCTTACTTCACCTGTCAAGTGATTATGGTCTATGACGAGAACATTATTTCTTTCATCTTCTGCTTTCTTAGAGCAAGTCCAGCATTTGCCTTCTTGTTCTATCAGCATACGATTGTAGTCGTCAAGTGAAATGTTGTATTTTCTTTTTAAATCCCTATCTTTCACTCTTTCGTAATCATATTGAAGTTTCTTTTGTTCTCTTATTCTTTCTTTGTTTCTTTGTCGATAGAGTCTGTCGTATTCTTTTTTTCTTTCTTTATTTTCTTGACGGTATTCGGAAGCGTAATTGTTTATTTTTTCTTTATTTTTCTCATAGTATTCTTTACTATAGAGATTTCTTTCTTCTTTGTTCTCTTCTCTGTAAATTCTATCTCTTTCTTTTCTGTCTTTTTCCATAGCAGTTCTCCATACAGTAATTAGTAGGAGAACGCTAAAAGTGACCAAAAAAAATCTTTTGGACACTTCAATCTTAACAGCCCCTCAAGATTCGTCAAGGGGCTGTTGAAGATTCTTCGATTACGGAGCCTCAAGCGGGCAAATCTCGTAATCCACATCCTCGTTGTCGTTCTTGGCTTGCGCTTCAACCCATAGCGTAGCAGCCTCAGTAGTCACAAAGACACCGACGTATCCAATCTCGTCAGTATCCCAATCGTGAATCCGAACGATGAACATTCTTACCTCCGATGTTTAGAGTCTAACAGTGTGAATGAAGAAGTCAAGAAGAAATCTTATCGACGCAGAGGAAGGTCGATAGGAGCGAAATTGTGCTTGACGATAGCCTCAACGTTCTGCTGCGACCCGCCAAGAGTAGCCGCGACGGCGACAGGAAGGCCAGCAATAGACGCGAAAACGAAAGCGATAAGGAAAGCAGAGCGAACCATGATGAAGTCTCCTTGCTTGGAGTTAGAGTTTAACGTGAGTGGTTTAGGAAGTCAAGAAGAAAAAGTATTAATCAGAGAGAGCATCAGAGCCATAAGAACAGGCGAGAGCAGCATAAAAGAGAAAAGTACAATTTCACGCTGGTCTGAATTCATATCGTCCTCCGATGTTTCAAGATTATCATAGTGGCTGAGGAAGTCAAGGACTTTATTTTCACAGAAGGGGCTTGACAAACTCAACGACAAGACTAAGCACCCAGCAGTAAGCAAAGATGAAAACGAGAGAAATACCGTAAAGAGCGGCAAAAGCCTTCATGTTCATCATATCGTCCTCCGATGTTTAGAGTCTAACAGGGTGAATGAGGAAGTCAATAGTCTTTCAGTAATTTTCAAGAAGCCAGAAGATTCCAGCAGTAATTAAAGAAAGAATAAAGATTTGAAGAAGAAGAAGCACTAAAACCTCCGAAGTCAAAAGTTATTTTAAAGAATTTCGACCTTGACAAACTTATGAAGGCCACCATGCCAAATCAGAATGTAAGACGGTTCGATTTTCATTGTCCCTCCGATGGTTCAATCTTATCTAGTCCCCTCAAGAAGTCAAGAGGAATTTATTTTAGATTAAGGCTTGACAGTGAGCGAAACGGGACTACACCCGACTGAACCGCTCACCGTGCAAATAGTCGCACCATTACGACGCTCGCAAATTACCCCCTCAACAGGCTGAAATTTGACGGTCTTTGCAGGGATACAAGCAAAAAACGAAAGAATAAAAATCATTTAGACCTCACTTTGTAGGGGCTGGACAGGTAGACACGCAGGACATAGTACGAGGATTATACTGACTAATTCCGCGAATAACGTAGCATACAGTATTCGCATTAGGCTTATAAACAGAAACGTCCTCAACTAGAGCATCAACATAACGCTGCTCGCGCTCCTCAGCAGTAGGAGCCTCACCACAAGCAAAAAGTGCAAGAAGAATAAGCATTTAGATACTCCTTAGTCGCCACCAAACCAGCGGTCAAAAGTAGGAAAACGAGCGCAAAGATAGGACATTAGCACAGCACCGCTCACCATAAGCAGAGGGATGCTGATAGCGAAAACCACACCATAAAGGAATTCCATAGTTCCTCCGTTCATACAAGCATATTAACAGGCCGAAAGAGGAAGTCAAGGGGAATAAAGAATAAAATCAATAAGGATATGGTTAAGAAAATAAAGACCTATGAAAATTAGCGCGACAGTAGCCGCCTTCTCCATTTCAGTCATTAGATGGTCACTCCGTTTGCGATGTTAGTAAGAACCTTGCTGTTGAAAATGCAGGTTCGACGGGCATAAAACAGGTGCTTCCCGCTGAGGGAGTTTCCGCTCTTGACCCACTTAGCCCAATTCTCGACGTAGGAACGGGTCTTTTCGGGAAGAGCAGAAAGGTTAGCGTTGAGAACAAGAACAGCACGATTTACTGCCCTGTCCTCATCCATCATAGCCTCAATCTCCTTGCGCGTCCACACCTTTTTAGGCTTGACCTCAAGATTTTCGGACTTGATTTCAACAGGCTTTGCGAGGATAGGGCTACCATCCATGCTAAGCATACATTCAGCAGCATAATTATAACTTTCGCCAGCATGTTTGCCGTCAAGATGCTGCATGGTAACGGTATTTGCCGCCTCGTCAACAGAAATGACAATACCAACAAAATTGCTACCCGTCTTGACCATATCTCCGACAGAAACCGTAATCATTTGTCCTCCGTTCAAGCATCATAACAGGATGGTTTAGGAAGTCAAGAAGAATTCTACAGGCTCCAATTTCCGTTCTCAAAATTCCACTTAATAATATGAGCGGTTGCGTTTGACACATAACCGCTCTTAAGCGAGGTGAGATCATATTCTACATAATCTTCATCATCACCCTTGAAAATGGGCGGACGAACCTTAATCTTCGTAACCAGAAAAACGTCGTTACGAACGTTGCAATTGAAGATAGAGCCTACGGTAATTTCGGGCATAGGAGTTATTAACCTCTCTAGTAGAAAAGAGCAAGAACAATAGCCACAACAAAAGGAAGAAGAATCAGAACAGGAACAAAATCAAAATCTTCAGTCTCCACATTACCTCCACACTCTACTATTAACATGAAGAAAGCCCGCGTCAAGGACTTTGTGAAAAATCCTCAAAGCGGGCTTTCTTACTTGATTTTAGAAATCTCGAAAACACTCTTCAATGTAAATTGCCTGTTCCTCTGGAGACATAGGTGCATCCTCCTCTTCCTCCTCAGCACAATAGGGGCGAGTAGGCGTAGGGATGCTGGCATAATAACGCTCAATAGCAGACATAGATACTCCTTTGTTGAAAAAGTTAAGATTAGTTCCAGACAATGTGCGGAAAATACAGCGTAGCCAAAAGTTCAACAGCCTCTTCATCTTCAAGCATATCGTGCATCTCCTCCTGCGTCAAGAGGAAATCGGAAGCGACGGGAGCAGGGACATTGATAGGGGGCAGCGGGTACATTCTCTCTCCTTCGTTTTAGGTCTTATCCAGAAAGGTTTAGAGCGTCAAGGGGCTTCGTAACTTTCCATGTGATGTGGCTTACTAACTCTACGGTATAGCCAAGACTTCGTAAATACTGAAAATTCTCCTCTACAGGTTGTCCGATTACTGTAGTATAATTTTTACCCTCTCGCTCAATAAGAAGGTCAAGAAATTCACGGTATTCGTTAAATTGTCGTTGCTTGATAAAGTATTCTGCTACTGCACGTTTGTTGGCAGGGTCAATATGTGGCGGAATTTTCATACAATTTCCTTTAGTTTGTGTTTAACAAGATAATTCAGTGCGTTTTGCAGATTTTCGACATTATCTTTAAAGTTTCCTAAACCACAATTACATTTTGAACAAAGTAACGAACGTACTTTACCTGTATCATGATCATGGTCTACCGCAAGCATTTTGGAATAATTATCTTTATGGAGTCCGCATATTGCACAACAAAAATTTTGTTCTTCAAGCATCTTGTTATAAGTATCAAAATTTATACCATATTTTCTTAAATACGCTCTTTCTTTAAGTACTTCTTTGTTTTTTTCTCTGTACTTTTTTCTATTTTCTCGTATAGAGTCTTTGTTTTTTTCTCTATACTCTTTTCTTTGTATAGAAATTTCTTCTTTATGGTTTTCTTGATACTCTTTTGAACGCTTATTACACTCTTCTTTGTTTGTGTGATGATAGTTTCTTTTTCTTTCTAAGACTTTCTCTCTATTTTGATGATGATAATTTCTTGCTTTTTCTTTTTTCTCTTCTTTATTAAGTTGATATTTTAATTTTGCTTTTTCA
>Ga0114976_10000635_pt1 | contig 21976 bp, 19 predicted proteins | sample S_130805_EF_Meta_FD_87319 | JGI IMG/M metagenome (GOLD analysis project Ga0114976, IMG submission 87319) | Freshwater microbial communities from Lake Simoncouche, Canada to study carbon cycling - S_130805_EF_MetaG | ecosystem: Environmental > Aquatic > Freshwater > Lake | place: Lake... | reverse complement strand
TATGAAGCATGACAATTTTCGACAGCTAAATATAGATCAAAGAAATCTTGGCGAAAAAGAATTTGCTAATCCTAGAAATGCGGCGGCAGGAAGTTTAAGGCAACTTGATTCTAAGATCACTGCACAAAGAGCCTTATCATTTTACGCATATGGCATTGGAGAACTTGTCCCCCAGCAATGGTTACCCGAGCGGCATTCAGAGTTAATGGATCAGATGATTGCCATGGGTTTACCTGTTTGTGAGGATCGATATATTGCTTATGGCTGTTCAGAATTATTACAATTTTTCCAGAAAATTGAGGAGCGTCGTGAACGGCTTCCTTTTGATATTGATGGAGTTGTATACAAAGTTAACGCGTATCGCTTACAACAACAACTAGGTTATGTTTCCCGTGCACCAAGATTTTCTATTGCTCATAAATTTCCTCCCCAAGAGGCTTTCACAAGAATTTTGGCTATTGAGGTTCAAGTTGGAAGAACTGGCGCAATTACACCAGTAGCGCGATTAGAGCCTGTTCTTGTTGGTGGCGTCACTTTGACCAATGCCACCTTACATAATGAGGATGAAATTAGTCGAAAAGATGTTCGTATTGGCGATACCGTAATTGTTAGGAGGGCTGGTGATGTCATACCTGAGGTTGTGATGGTTGTACTGGAAAAACGCCCTATAGATGCAACTATTTTTCAAATGCCAACGAATTGCCCAATTTGTGATTCTCATATTACAAAGCTACCTGGCGAGGCTATTGCAAGATGTTCAGGTGGATTATTTTGTAATGCTCAAAAACTACAATCAATCATCCATTTTGCCCATCGTCGGGCAATGAATATTGATGGTCTTGGAGAAAAAATAGTTGAACAGTTAATCGCTGAAAAGTTAATTAGAAATCCTTCGGATTTATATCGTTTGGGTTTAAATGCCTTATTACGATTAAACAGAATGGGGGAAAAATTAGCGTCTAATTTACTTACAGCAATTGAAGATTCTAAAAAAAGTTCATTAGCACGTGTGATCTTTGCGCTTGGAATTAGACACGTCGGTGAAACTACAGCAAAAGATTTAGCCAAACATTTTGGATCTTTAAACGCATTTATTCTTTCTGATGTAGAGACCTTATTGAAGGTGAGAGACGTTGGTCCTGTTGTTGCTGAATCAATTCGAGACTTCTTATCTCAGGAACATAATATTGAAGTCATTGAGCAATTGATGGCTTGTGGAATTAACCCAATTGAAAAAGTTTCTGAGGAAATAAAAGTTACCGTCTTCAATGGTAAAACGGTTGTTATAACAGGCACTTTAGACACGCTCTCAAGAGATCAAGCAAAAGAATTATTGGAGCGAGCCGGTGCAAAAGTATCTGGGTCAGTTTCAAGTAAAACCAATTATTTACTAGCTGGAACCGATGCGGGAAGCAAATTAGAAAAAGCTCAAAATTTAGGCATTGCTATTATCGATGAAACTGAATTTTTTAAGCTTTTAGAAACTGAGCCTTAATTAGATAGCGCTTCAATTAGTTCTGTTTCAATTTGGATTTGAAGTTTCGGATTGAGTTTTAACTTTTCGCCATCGAGTAGCAAGGTATCTTCAACGCGCTCGCCAAGAGTATTAATTTTTGCGTTTTTTAAAGAAATTTGATGGCTAGCTAAAATTTTCGAAATACTATACAAAAGTCCTGCGCGATCATTAGCTGTTAATGAAAGGATGAACAAGTCTCCTTTTTCATCAGGTATTAGCTGAACTCTTGGTTGCATTGGAAATGTTCTCGATTGTCTTGAGATTCTACCTTTTTGAGCAGCTGGCAAGGGATCATTTTTCATCAGTAATTCAACCAATTCATGTTCAACCATTTGAATGATTGGACGATACTCGGATACTTGAATATCTTGTAAATAGGAAACTTGAAAAGTGTCTAATGCATAGCCATGTCTAGTTGTATGAATGATGGCATCTTGAATTGAAAATCCATTGTGATCAAAATAGGAACATATCTTGGCAAATAGATCAGACTGATCTTTTACATAGACCACAATTTGTAAACCTTCTCCAATAGATGACAAGCGAGCTTGTACGACAGGAGTTTTTGAATCGATGACCTGATAGAGATGTCTAGTGATCCATGCAATATCTTGTGCGTCATGTTTTAAGAAAAATCCGACATCAATTTTTTTCCACAAGGCAAGATGAGCATTTTGTGGAATACCATGAAACCTTAATTGATCGATAGCTTCTTGCTGACGAATTTCTAATTGTGAAGATGTATCAAACTTAGCTCCACCGAGATAATTGAGAGTAAGACGATATAAATCCTCTAATAATTTGCCTTTCCAAGCATTCCAAACTTTGGGGCTTGTACCTCGAATATCTGCAACCGTTAGCAAATAAAGAGCCGTTAGATGTCTCTCATCACCGACTTTGTTAGCGAACATTGCAATGACATCTGGATCAGATATGTCCATTTTTTGAGCAATTTGACTCATACTCAAGTGTTCAGCGACCAGAAAAATCACAAGTTCTGTATCTTCCTTAGAAAGGCCATGTTGAGAAGCGAATAATTTAACATCCTTTTTACCGAGATCTGAGTGATCGCCACCACGTCCTTTCGCAATATCATGAAATAAAGCACCAAGAATAATTAACCAAGGTTTATCAAAGTTGGCGGCTAGTTCACTACAGAATGGGAATTCATGGGACAGTTCGGGAACAAAAAATCGACGAACATTTTTTAATACAGTAAGAATATGTTGATCAACTGTATACACATGAAATAAATCATGCTGCATTTGACCGACGATTTTTCTAAAAGGTGGAAGATATCGACCTAAAACACTAGTTTGATTCATGATGTTCAGAGATCGAAAAACTCCTTTGGAGGATTGGATAATTGTTATAAATTGGGTGCGATTAACTGGATTATTACGCCACTTTGTATCCATCAGTTCGCGTGCATTATAAAGAGCTCTTAGGACTTGGGAGGAAAGCCCAGTTAGCCCACTTGTGCTCGCTAGAACAACAAAAGTGGCTAATATTTGATCAGGTCTTTTGGTATATAGCAATGGATCAATCATATCCAGTTGCCCTTGGCGTTCTATGAAGTTTTCAGAAATAGTCCGAATATTTTGGGCTTCCTTCGGAAACAATAATGCTTCAATGTTTTGAATTAGAACTTCATTGAGTTGAGTAACAGCTTTTGCGGCCCAGTAATATCGGCGCATAATCTGTTCACTTGCCCTTTTTTCTGGGTTGCTCACTAAACCAAACTTCTCCGCTAATGGGTTTTGAATTTCGAAGGCAAGCTGATCTTGACGGCGATGACTAATCAAATGAATATGCGCTCGGATAGTTTGTAGCAGTTTATGGTTTTTCGCTAACTCAGTTGCCTCACGACCAGTGATAATGCCTCTTTTATTTAAATCCCGAAAAGTGTGACCAAATTTGGCTGCTCTAGTCATCCACAAAATAACTTGAATATCTCTTAAGCCACCTGGACTTTCTTTTACGTTAGGTTCAAGTGAGTAGGGTGTATTTTGATATTTTTGATGACGTTGACGAAGTTCCAAAAGCTTTTCTAAAAAGAAAGATTTAGGATCCAGAATTTCATTATATTTAGCTTCAAAACGTTGGAATAATTTTTTATTACCAAACAAAAATCGCGCCTCCAGTAAAGAAGTACGCACTGTAACATCCTTGCTTGATTCTTCAATACACTCATCAATACTGCGAACCGAAGAACCAATCTCTAGACCTAAATCCCAGCAAAGAGTAATAAATTTTTCAACTTTTTGGATGAGATTTGAATTTGGTGAATCGCTTGGAGATGATTGCAGTAAGAGCAGAATATCTACATCAGAAAATGGAAATAACTCATGCCGACCAAATCCCCCAACTGCAATTAAGCTTGGAGATTCTTCTGCAGGCAAGGTATCCATACCGCATTCAAGCCATGCTTTTTCAAGCACCTTTCCTGCTGCCATACTCAAACCTTTTGTTAAGGTATGTACTTGATGATTTTCTTCAAAAGTCTTGAAGAGTTCGGTCTTCAATTCGAGAAAATAATTCATAGCTTAAGACTTTGGCGGAAAGGAATTACCAAATAATGGTTTGACAATTTCCGGCGGAGCAGGTGAGTGTTCAGAAAACGTTAAAACTTCAACACCAGAAGCAGTCACAAGCACAGTATGTTCCCACTGGGCAGACAGACTTCGATCTTTTGTTTTGACTGTCCATAAATCAGGCATTGTCCGAATTTCTCGACGACCTGCATTGATCATTGGTTCAATGGTGAAGGTCATTCCCTCAACTAAAGAATCACCTGTTCCTGGTTTTCCATAATGTAAGATTTGCGGGTCTTGATGAAAAACTTTGCCGATGCCATGACCACAATATTCACGCACAACAGAATAACCAGCTTTTTCAGCATGAGTTTGAATCACGTAGCCAATATCTCCCAGACGAGTACCTGGTTTAACCTGCGCAATTCCTAACCACATGCATTCAAAGGTGATTTGGCATAAACGGTTAGCCATAATTGAAGCCTCGCCGACCAAGAACATACGACTAGTATCTCCGTAATAACCTTCTGGCGTAATGACTGTAATGTCAAGATTTACGATATCGCCAGATTTTAAGACTCTCTCCCCAGGTATACCGTGACAAATAACATCGTTAACGGAAGTGCAAATGGATTTTGGGAAAGGGGGATACCCAGGCGGTTGGTAGTTTAGTGGCGCGGGAATGGTGTGTTGAATATCTCGCATATATTCATGACATAAGCGATCAATCGTTTCTGTGCTAACACCTTCCTGAATCTGGGGAGTAATAAAATCCAACACTTCACTGGCTAATTTCCCAGCGTGACGCATACCATTTAGGTCAGACTCATCTTTAAATATTGATTTCATAGTGGAATTATGACTCAAAGTAGTCTATAATGTTAGAACTTTGTTTAGAAGAGTAATCTTACTCATCAATAAAGAATCACGAGTCAAACCATCCGGGGTGCCGCTCTTTAGCGTAATCAGGATTTGACTTTAGTTTAAACCCTAAGGAGAAATTATGTCAGTGACAATGCGTCAAATGCTCGAAGCAGGTTGCCATTTTGGCCACCAAACCAGATTCTGGTCCCCTAAGATGGCTCCATATATTTATGGCCATCGTAATAAAATTCATATCATTAACTTAGAAAAGACTCTTCCGATGTACGAAGAGGCGATCAAGTTTGCTAAAAATATTGCTTCAAATCGTGGCACTATTTTGTTTGTCGGTACAAAACGTCAATCCAAAGAAATAATTGCTGAAGAAGCGACTCGTGCAGGGATGCCTTATGTTGATGCCAGATGGTTAGGTGGTACTTTAACCAACTTTAAAACAGTTAAAGGCTCTATTAAGCGTTTGAAAGAAATGACCACTGCCCAAGAAAATGGTGAGTGGGAACGCTTATCCAAAAAAGAAGCTTTGATGAATGAGCGCGAAATTGATAAATTACAAAAATCTTTAGGTGGTATTCAGGACATGGGTGGTATTCCTGAAGCGATTTTTGTCATAGATGTTGGGTATCATAAGATTGCTCTAACAGAAGCCAAGAAACTTGGTATTCCTGTCATAGCAGTAGTGGATACTAATCACTCACCAGAGGGTGTTGATTTCATCATTCCTGGTAATGATGACTCAAGTAAAGCGGTTACTCTTTATGTGCGTGGAATGGCAGATGCCATCTTAGAAGGTAAGGCAAATGCGGTTAACCAAGTATTAGAGTCAATCAAAGAAACAACTGAAGTAAGTCAAGTCGAAGAAGGGCGGGAAGATTAATGGTAGCAATAACAGCTGGAATGGTTGGAGAGCTTCGGGCTAAAACTGATGCTCCCATGATGGAGTGTAAAAAAGCTTTAACTGAAGCACAAGGTGACATGGTCCGTGCAGAAGAGATTTTGCGCGTTAAGTTAGGTAGTAAAGCGAGTAAAGCAGCATCTCGAGTTACTGCTGAAGGCGTTATTGCATCTTATATTGACGGAACTCAAGGGACATTAATTGAAATTAACTGCGAAACGGATTTCGTTTCTAAGAATGATGATTTCTTAAAGTTCACTCAAGATTGCGCCAAGTTAGCCGTTCAACATCAAATTGCAAATGATGATGTTGCAGCATTATCTGCATTGTCATTAGATGGTAAGACAGTTGAGCAAGTTCGTACCGAGTTGATTGGTCGTATTGGTGAGAATATTTCAATTCGTCGATTTAAGGTTTTCCATCAAGGCACTTCATTGGTATCTTATTTGCATGGAACTCGTATAGGTGTAATGGTTGAGTTTTCTGGAAATGAGTCTGCTGCTAAGGACGTAGCGATGCATATCGCTGCCATGAAGCCAGTATCTTTATCAACGGCGGATGTTCCTGCAGATAAGATTGCTGCTGAAAAGAGTGTTGCTGAACAAAAAGCTGCCGAATCAGGTAAGCCACCAGAAATCGTTGCAAAAATGGTTGAAGGCTCTATCCAAAAATATTTAAAAGAAGTTTCTCTTTTAAATCAGTCATTTGTAAAAAATGATAAGCAGACTGTTGAGCAAATGCTTAAAGAAAACAATACCAATATTCAATCATTCACCATGTACATTGTCGGTGAAGGCATTGAAAAGCGTCAAGACGACTTTGCTGCAGAAGTTGCTGCACAGGTTGCAGCAGCAAAAGGTAGTGCCTAAGAGTTTGTTTTAATTAAAAAAAGGCGCTTTTTGAGCGCCTCTTTTTTAGCCCTTTATAATAGATTTAATATCGTAAATAGAAAGAACCCATATGCCTGCCTATAAGAGTGTACTTCTTAAATTATCTGGTGAGGCTTTAATGGGAAATGATTCTTATGGAATCAATCCTACGACAATCGATCAGATGGTTACTGAAATCGCTAAGGTGGTCCAGCAAGGTATCAAACTAGCTATTGTGATTGGTGGAGGAAATATTTTTAGGGGTGTAGCTGGTGGAGCTGCGGGAATGGACCGTGCAACTGCTGACTATATGGGCATGTTGGCGACCATGATGAATTCATTAGCGTTGCAGGATGCATTGCGTCAAAAAGGAGTTGAAGCGCGAGTTCAGTCAGCATTAAGAATGGATCAAGTGGTTGAGCCATATATAAGACCAAGAGCCATTCGACACATGAATGAAGGTAAGGTTGTTATTTTTGCGGCAGGTACCGGGAATCCTTTTTTCACAACTGATACTGCAGCAGCTCTTCGCGGAGCTGAAATGGGTGTAGATATTGTTTTAAAAGCAACCAAAGTTGATGGCATTTATTCTAGTGATCCAAATAAAGACCCTGATGCCACCCTATATGAATCTATTAGTTTTGATGAGGCTATTATTAAGAACTTACAAGTGATGGATGCAACTGCATTCGCCCTATGTCGAGATCGTCAACTACCGATTAAAGTATTTTCAATATTTAAACAAGGGTCTTTGCTCCGTGTGGTCAATGGAGAGCAAGAAGGCACTTTAGTACATGTTTAATTAAGGAACAGTTATGTCAGCAAATGAAGTTATATTGAATGTAGATCAAAGAATGAATAAGTCTATTGAGGCTTTAAAAAATGCTTTAGCGAAAATCCGCACTGGAAGGGCGAGTACTGGATTACTAGAACATATTCAAGTGGATTACTATGGAAATCCAACCCCAATTTCTCAAGTAGCTGCTCTTGGTTTAGCAGATGCAAGAACACTTACAGCAACACCTTGGGAAAAAAATATGGTTGCAGTTGTAGAAAAAGCTATTCGGGATTCTGATTTAGGCCTTAACCCAGCAACCCAGGGTAATGTAATACGTATTCCAATGCCTGCTTTAACTGAGGAGCGTCGTCGCGACTTGGTAAAAGTAGTCAAGTCAGAAGGTGAAGATGCGAAGATTGCGATTCGTAATTTAAGACGTGATGCCAACGAGTCCCTTAAGAAATTAACCAAGGATAAGTTAATTTCAGAAGATGATGAGCGTCGCTCACAAGATGATGTTCAAAAACGTACTGATCGTTTCGTTACTGAAATTGATAAGATTGTGCATGAAAAAGAAAAAGAAATTATGACTGTTTAGCCATTGCAATAATTAATCTTATGGAGTCCAGTATTAATAGCTCAACCATAGAAGTTCCTACTACTAGTGTTATACCGCGACATATTGCCATCATTATGGATGGCAATGGGCGGTGGGCGAATCAACGTTTTTTACCTCGAGTTGCTGGGCACTCTAAAGGCTTAGAGACAGTCCGTAAGATTGTTGAGCAATGTACTTTACATGGTGTTGAGTATTTAACCTTATTTGCTTTTAGTTCTGAAAACTGGCGGCGTCCAAAAGATGAAGTTAATTTTTTGATGAATTTATTTTTTAAAGCCCTAGACAAAGAAGTTGCTCGTCTTCATGCAAATAATATTCGTTTAAGACTCATTGGGGATATGAGTGGCTTCCCAGAAAACATACAAAAGCGAGTTGAAATAGCAGAGTGTTTAACTGAAAATAATACCGGTTTAGTTCTAACCATTGCGGCCAACTATGGTGGACGTTGGGATATTTTGAATGCTACGCGCAAAGCACTTGCCCATAATCCTGATATTGATCCTTCAATGATCAATGAGTCGTGGCTTCATCCTCATCTTGCCATGGCATATGCACCGGAGCCTGACTTATTTATTCGAACTGGCGGAGAGCAACGCATTAGTAATTTCCTTCTATGGCAGTTAGCCTATACAGAAATGTATTTCACAGATGTATTTTGGCCAGACTTTGATGCAAAAGCCTTTGATGATAGTCTTCATTGGTTCAAAAAACGTGAGCGTCGATTTGGACAAACTGGTTTACAAATATTAGAGAAAACCATCTCTAAAAATGCTTAAAACGCGAGTTATTACTGCTGTAGTTTTATTGGCTTTATTCATTCCCATTCTTTTTTTAAGTCCAACTGTTATTCTTTCAATAGTCGCATCTATCCTTATATCCTTGGCATCTTGGGAATGGGGGCGCTTCATCTGGGGTGTACAGTCACGATATCCGATTTATTACAGTCTATTGATTCAATCCTTGCTAGCTTTATTGATATATTGTAGCCAAGGAAATGATCAGGAACTGATTTCTAGACTAAGTGATTTCATGCTGGGTATCTTATGGATTAGTATAATTTTTTGGATTATCGTTATACCTTTTATCCTTAGTAGAAAATTACAATTTTCTATAAAAAATAATACTTCTTTGCTAGCCATTGCTGGAATTATTGTTTTTACGAGTGATTGGTATGCATTTATGCTTTTAAGAGATAAAGGATTATGGGTTTTGCTCTCCGTTCTGATGATTGTATGGACTGCTGATATTGGAGCTTATTTCACGGGAAAACAAATAGGTAAACACAAATTAGCTCCTCAATTAAGTCCTGGTAAATCTATTGAAGGAGCTTTAGGGGGCATGGTAGCTGTTTGTATCTTGGGTTTAATTTTCTACTCAATCAATATTTCCAACATGAACTTTTTCAATGTCATTGGGCAACAAATTAGCTGGATTATTTTAATTTTCTTAAGTATATTTTTGGCAGGGATGAGTGTAGTCGGTGATTTATTTGAATCCCAACTCAAAAGATTGTCTAACATGAAAGATAGTAGTGGTTTATTACCTGGCCATGGTGGGGTTTTAGACCGTCTTGACGCTCTATTGCCAGTATTACCAATTGCAGCATTATGTATCCAAGGAATATCATGAGAGGCTTATGTATTTTAGGTTCTACTGGTTCGATTGGTGAAAATACCTTAGACGTAGTTGCTCGCCATCCAGATCTATTTCGGGTAAAAACTTTAACTGCCAACTCTCAAATAGATAAATTAGCTAAACAATGTATTCTCTTTCAACCTGAAATTGCTGTTGTAGGTAATTCTGAATTAGCCAAACAATTAAAATTACTTTTACCGAATTCTTCCACTCAAGTATTATTTGGACCAGAGGGATTGATAGAAGCCGTTATGCATCATCAAGTTGACACCGTAATGTCGGCTATTGTTGGTGCAGCTGGTTTATTGCCTACTATTGAAGCTGCAAGAGCTGGCAAAAGAATTTTATTAGCCAACAAAGAAGCATTAGTGATGTCAGGTCAAATTTTGATGGATGCGGTTACTCAGAGTGGCGCTGAATTATTGCCCATTGACAGCGAACATAATGCTATATATCAATGCTTACCGCACAATAAACAAAGTAATCCCCTAGAAATTGATGAACTTCTTCTGACTGCTTCAGGAGGTCCGTTTTTACAACGTCCTCTCGAAACATTAATCCATGTCACTCCTGAAGAAGCTTGTGCTCATCCTAATTGGGTAATGGGTAGAAAAATATCAGTTGATTCATCAACGATGATGAATAAAGGACTTGAATTGATTGAAGCCATGTGGCTTTTTCAAATGCCTCAAGAAAAAATTCAGATTGTGATACACCCGCAAAGTGTTATTCACTCTTTAGTAAGGTATGTAGATGGTTCGTTACTTGCGCAGCTAGGAGAGCCTGATATGAGAACTCCAATTGCATTTGGATTAGGTTGGCCAAAAAGAATTAGATCAGGAGTGAAGCCGCTAGATATGATGCAACTGAGTCAACTCAATTTTATGCCGGCAGATGTCAAACGATTCCCTGCGATACTGTTAGCTCGTGAAGCTGCAAGATTAAAAGGAACGGCTCCAGCTATAATGAATGCGGCCAATGAAGTTGTGGTGGATAGCTTTTTGAATCGAATAATCACCTATCCACAAATAGTTCAAATCATTGCTCAGGTATTAGAAAATATCCCATCTGAACCGGCCACTTCATTAGAGTTAGTTTTATCAGTTGATCAACTTGCAAGAGAGAAAACAAGACAATATATTTTGGAGACGATGCAATGACCCTAATTTCTTTTTTAGTTGCAATTGTTATATTAGTAGGATTTCATGAATTTGGACACTACATTGTTGCGAAGTGGTGTGGAATTGCTGTAGAGAGATTTTCTATAGGTTTTGGGCCGGTATTATTAAGAAAAAAACCAAGCAAACCACTCGGTACAGAGTTTGTCTTATCGGCTATTCCTCTAGGCGGATATGTCAAGATGATTGATACAAGAACGCATAGCAACTTAAATAAAGAGCAAATTGCACATGCTTTTGATCAACAAGCTTTATGGAAGAGATCCAGTGTTGTTGCCGCAGGACCTTTTGCTAATTTTTTATTAGCCTTTATCTTTTTATTTATTTTGTATTTAAGTGGTCCATTACAAGTAAAAGCCGTTTTAGATCAACCGCCTGAAAATTCTATTGCAGCCAAAGCAGGATTAGTCGATGGTGATGAGGTTAGAGGATTTGCCTTCTTACCAAAGGACTCTGATGGCGTAGACATGAGCGTTGAGTTTACCTCTATCGATAGTTGGAATCGATTACGCTGGAAACTTTTAAGGTCAATCATGAGTGAGCAAGGCTTTGTATTGCAAGTGGCTCATGAAGGTAGTGGAGATACTAGAGTCGCTTTTACTCATCAAGAAATTCAGTCACTACATCTTAAAAATGATATGTTTTCACAATTAGGCTTGGTATTAAGTAAGGAAAACCCTTTACCTACCTTTCATTTAGATCTTGGCATTACGGATTCTATTTCTAGGTCATTTGAAAGAGTTCAGGACATTACAGCAGTTTCTGCACTTAGTATTTGGTCTTTACTCACGGGAAAGGCCTCCCTGAATCAAATTAGTGGTCCTATTGGAATTGCTGGCATGGCTGGTCAATCAGCCAACTCGGGATTCACAGCCTATATAGGATTCTTAGTTCTCATCAGCATTAGTTTGGGTCTCATGAATCTTTTACCTTTACCAATGCTAGACGGTGGCCAATTGGTTTTTGATTTTTTTGAGTTAGTTCGTGGAAAAGCTGTATCGACAGAAGTTAGGGAATTTACTTCCAAAATAGGCGTACTGGGAATACTTATCCTTACTGGAATTGCTGTTTTTAATGATTTATCACGAATTTTTCATGGATAATGGAGTGTAGAATCTAGTCTATTAGATTTTGTACATTAATCTAACAATAATTACATTGAATTTAAGAGCCTTTTAGTTGAATATTAAGAAAAATAAATTACATCTCGCGATTGCTCTAGCATTTAGCCTAGGTACCATGAGTCATAGTGAGCTAAGCCTTGCGGCTGAGCCATTTGTTGTAAAAGACATTCGCGTTGAAGGTTTACAACGCGTGGAACCAGGGACTGTATTTAGTTATTTGCCCGTAAAAGTAGGCGAGACATTTGATGACTCGATGGGTGCAGATGCAATTCGAAGCCTTTTTAATACCGGTTTTTTTAAAGATGTACAAGTTAAAGTAGAAAATAGTGTGCTGATTGTTCTTGTTGAAGAACGACCAACTATTTCTAAAGTTGACTTTACTGGTATGAAAGAGTTTGAGAAAGAAGCTATCTTAAAAGCTTTAAGGGCGATTGGGTTGGCGGACGCTAGGTACTTTGATAAAGCGCTTGTTGATAAAGCTGAGCAAGAAATTAAGCGACAGTATGTTAGTAAAGGTTTTTATGATGCTGAGATTGTAACTACGGTAACACCAGGTGAGCGAAATCAAGTATCGGTGTACTTTAATGTTGAAGAGGGTGTTGTTTCCACAATCTCTGAAATCAACATTATCGGAAATAAAGTGTTTAGTGAAAAAGATTTGAAAAAAGAAATGCAACTCTCCACTGGTGGATGGTTTTCTTGGTATTCAAAAAATAATCGTTACTCCAAGCAAAAACTATCTGCAGACTTAGAAAATATTCGTTCTTTTTATTTAAATCAAGGCTATTTAGAGTTTCGTATTGACTCTACCCAAATTTCGATTTCACCTGATAAAAAGGGTATGTACATCACCATTAATATTTTCGAAGGTGAACAGTACAAAGTAAAAGATATCAAGCTAGGTGGTGAAATGTTTGGTAAAGAAGAAGAGTTTAAAACTTTGATTCCTTTGAAACCAGGCGAAATTTTCTCATCAGCAAAATTAAATCTTGGTACTAAAGCGATTGCTGATGCCTTGAGTACCTATGGATATGCATTTGCAACGATTACTCCTCAACCCGATTTGCGTAAAGAGGAAAAATTGGTTGATATGTTACTCGTCGTTGACCCAGGAAAAAGAGCCTATGTTAGGAATATAAGTATTTCTGGTAATGCTAAAACAAGAGATACGGTGATTCGCCGTGAGATGCGCCAGCTTGAAAGCTCTTGGTATGACGGTGAAAAAATCAAGTTATCTAAAGATAGAATTAATCGCTTAGGTTACTTTACCGAGGTAGATGTAGGTACTCAGGAAATACCCGGATCGAATGATCAAGTCGATTTAAATGTGAAAGTTTCTGAAAAACCATCAGGCTCATTAAGTTTAGGTGCTGGATATTCTTCCTCTGAAGGTATTGTTCTTTCTGCTGGTATTAACCAAGAAAATGCTTTTGGTACAGGAACTAGTATTGGTTTTAATATTAATACCAGTCAAGTTAACCGTACTTTAGTTCTATCTCAATTTGACCCTTACTTTACCGAAGATGGTATCAGCAGATATACCGATGTCTATTACAGAACATCACGCCCATTGTATTATTTAGGTGACTCGGGATACTCGATTATTAATACGGGTACCTCTTTACGTTTCGGTATTCCTTATTCGGAAAAAGGGCGTTATTTTGTAGGCGCTGCGTTGGAGAGACTTGAGCTTAATACGACGATTAATTCACCATTAACCTATCAACAATATGCAGCAAGCATATCTGGTTATGATCCATCAGTTGTTGGTACTGTGAATGACCCTTATCAAGGATACTACTCAGGTAGTTCTTGGAATATTCCCTTAACGATAGGTTGGGCTAAAGATGGAAGAGATAGTGCTCTTCTCCCTAGTAGTGGTAATTATCAAGTGGCAAATGCTGAAGTCTCGATGCCAATTGATCAAATGCAATACTATCGCCTGTTTTATCAGCACCAATACTACTACCCTCTAACAAAAACTAATGTGATTGCATTGAGTGGGCAAGTAGGATATGGAATGTCTTATGGAGATAAGCCTTTTCCAATCACTAAAAATTACTACATTGGGGGCATCGGCTCGGTTCGTGGTTATACACCTGGGTCTTTAGGCCCTCAAGTTTATAATCCAAACTTAGGTATTTACCAACCAACTGGGGGTTCATCGAAAGCCGTATTTAACGCTGAATACGCATTCCCTGTTCCTGGTTCTGGAACAGATAAAACCTTACGTTTTTTTGTGTTTTTCGATGCTGGTAATGTGTATGATGGAGCACCTAATATAGGCGACTTAAGATATTCGTATGGAGCTGGTATTACTTGGATTTCTCCATTAGGTCCATTAAAATTCAGCTATGGTATACCGCTCAATACAACAAGTTTGGATAGAATTCAAAACTTCCAATTTCAAATTGGAACAACTTTTTAATTATTTAAGGAAAATGGCATGAAGCAGTTAAAAATCCGTTACTACCTGTCAATGTTTAGTTTTATTGGCTTAGCACTCTTTGGACAGCCTATTTATGCTCAAGAGGCTGGAACTAAAATTGCCTTCGTGAGTTTAGAGCGTATTTTAAGTGAATCAAAAATGGCCAAAGATGCGCAGGCTAAAATGCAGGGTGAGTTTGGAAACCGTGAAAAAGAAGTTAGGGATGCCATTGCCAAAATTAAAACACAGGCAGCTCAACTGGATAAAGATGCGGCAGTTATGCCTGAAGCTGAAAGAATTCGGAAACAACGCGAACTTGCAGATAATGATCGTGAGATTCAGCGTAAACAACGTGAATTGATTGAAGACACACAGCGCAGAGGTGCTGAAGAACGTGCCAAAATTTTCGAAAAAGCGAATCAAGTCTTAAAAACGATTGTGGAGCAGAAAAAACTAGACCTAGTTGTTCAAGAAGCGGCTTTTGTAAGCCCTAGGGTTGATATCACAAACGAAGTCATCGCAGCTCTTAATAGCAAGTAATTCTGTAGGTTATGGTGAAGTGAGTAAAGATGCTTAAACCCATTACCCTTGGTGATCTTGCAACTCATTTTGGTGTAGATTTTGATGGCGATTGTCATTTATCGTTAACTGGATTAGCTCCTTTAGATATTGCCAAGAGTCAGCAGATATCTTTTTTGGTAAACCCTCTTTATCGTCAGCAAGCCTTGCTCAGTCATGCTGGAGTTTTAATTCTTAATCAAAGTGATTACACCTTTGTAAAAGAATCATCTGAACAAACTAAGTCTTATCTGATCTCCCCAAATCCGTATGCTTTATTTGCTAGAGTTGGACAATACTTTGAGCAATTAAAAAGTATTCCTATAACTGCTGGGATTCATCCAATGGCAGATGTGCATCCATCAGCATTGATTCCCCAATCCTGTACTATTGGGCCATTTTGTTCCATCGCAGCTGGGGTCGTCCTTGGCGAAAATGTCCATTTAATCTCACACGTTAGACTAGGTAACAATGTTGAGATCGGTTCTGAGACTACGATTCACCCAATGACGGTGGTTTATGATGATTGTCAAATAGGTAAACGTTGCATTCTTCATGGTGGGGTAGTGATAGGTTCAGATGGCTTTGGTTTTGCACCTGATTTTTCTTCTCAAGGTGGTGAATGGGTCAAAATCCCCCAAACTGGAAGAGTGATTATTGGCAACGATGTTGAATGTGGCGCATCAATGACGGTAGATCGTGGCGCAATGGCAGATACAATGATTGGTGATGGGTGCAAATTCGATAATCAAGTTCAAATTGGGCATAATGTAAAAGTCGGAGCTCATACAGTGATGGCGGGATGTTCAGGGATTGCTGGAAGTACTGAGGTTGGAAGTTTATGCGTCATTGGTGGTTACACTAATTTTTCAGGACATTTGAAAATTGCAGATCGAACAACCGTTTCTGGAGGAACTTCCATTACGAAATCAATTAAAGAACCAGGTGGTCATTACACGAGTGTTTTTCCTTTTACTTCCCATTCCCAATGGGAGAAAAATGCAGCAATCATTCGCGGAATTGATAAATTACGTCAACAAATTAAAGATTTAACAAAAAAAGTAAAGTAGGAAAAAATAATGGCCAATGAAGTTAATCTAGACATTAATAGAATATTAAAGCTCTTACCCCATCGTTATCCAATTTTATTAGTTGATCGGGTTCTCGAGCTTGATCCTAGAGTTCGAATAAAAGCTCTCAAAAACGTAACTGTAAATGAACCTTTTTTTCAAGGACATTTTCCAGATTATCCTGTAATGCCAGGTGTTTTAATCCTTGAATCTCTTGCTCAAGCTTCTGCTTTGTTAGCATTCTCGGAAGAAAAAGATGATGATTCCTTATATTTTTTTGCTGGAATTGATAATGCACGCTTTAAAAAGCCAGTTTTACCAGGTGATCAATTAATACTCAATGCTGAGGTTGAACGTTATAAAAGTGGTATTTGGAAATTTAAAGCCTTTGCCTTAGTTGGAGAGGATATCGTTTGCCAAGCGGATTTATTGTGCGCTTTAAGAAAAAGGGAAGATTAACATGTCGTTGATTCATCCTACAGCGGTGATTGACCCTCAGGCAGTCATTCATCCTCAAGCAACTATCGGACCTTATGCAATTATTGGACCACATGTAAAAATTGGCGAAGGGACATCCATTGGATCTCATACCGTCATAGAAGGTCATACGGAAATTGGTAAAGATAATGTCATCAGTCATTTCTCTTCCCTGGGAGGAGTTCCTCAAGATATGAAATATCGTGGAGAACCTACGCAATTGATTATTGGGGATCGAAATACCATTCGTGAATTCACGACGATACATACAGGCACAACTCAAGACAAGGGTGTTACAAGTATTGGAAACGATAATTGGATCATGGCTTATGTCCATATTGCCCATGATTGTGTGGTTGGTAATCATACGATTTTTTCAAGTAACGCCCAGATTGCTGGTCATGTTGTAGTTGAGGATTGGGCCATTTTAGGTGGTATGTCTGGCGTTCATCAATTTGTTCGTATCGGTCAACACTCTATGTTGGGTGGTGCTTCTGCGCTTGTTCAGGACATACCTCCGTTTGTTATTGCTGCCGGTGATAAAGCACAGCCTCATGGATTGAATGCTGAGGGTCTTAAGCGCCGTGGTTTCGCGCCCGAAACGATTACGGCATTACGTCATGCCTATCGTCTTCTATATAAAGATGGGTTAACTTTTGAAGAGGCTAAATTAGCTATTCAAGAGATGATTCATTCTGGTTTTGAAGGTACTTCATTATTACCTGATGGCGTAGAAAAAATTACTGAATTCTTAACATTTATTAGTGCTTCCACGCGCGGAATCATCCGTTAATTTATGACTTTTCTGATTACCTGTGTAGCAGGTGAGCCGTCAGGTGATATGCTTGCCGGTCAACTTTTACATGGGATACAACAACATCCAGAATTATTTGATAGTCGTTTTTTCGGTATTGGTGGCCCAAAAATGCGAGCCTATGGATTTGAGTCTTCTTGGCCAATGGACACCTTGAGTGTCCGTGGTTACGTAGAAGTTTTAAGTAACTTACCTGAAATCTTAAAAATCAGGCGAGAGTTGACTCAGCGAATCAAAGATGAACGACCTGATGTTTATATAGGCATTGATGCGCCAGATTTTAATTTAGCTATCGAAAAAAAATGTCGTAGTATGAAGATTCCCACAGTTCACTACATCAGTCCATCTATTTGGGCATGGCGATATCACCGCATCAACGGTATTAAAAAAGCTGTGGATCATATGCTTTGCATATTTCCTTTTGAGCCAAAAATTTATCATGATGTGGGGATGCAGGCTACTTATGTGGGGCATCCTTTAGCAAATCAAATTCCGATGCAACCAAGCCCCCAGAATGCGAAGAATCATTTATCAAATCAAGGGCTTTTAAGTTATGGTCCTATAGCAGTTAATGAGACCATCATTGCTGTAATGCCCGGAAGTCGAGAATCGGAAATAGAGTACATAGCAAATGGCTTTTTTGAAGCAATGGTTATCATGCATCAAACGCATGGTAAAAAAATACGATTTCTAACACCCGTAGCAACTTCTAAATTGCGCCCAGCCTTAGAATTACTTAAACAAGAAGCTATAAAGAAAAATCCTGACATTCAGATTGAATTAATCACAGAAAACTCAAGTCTCATTCTCGAAGCAGCGGACTCTGTATTAATTGCAAGTGGGACTGCTACTCTAGAAGCAGCGTTGTGGAAGAAGCCAATGGTAATCTCTTATTCTGTACCATGGTTAACTGCTCAAATTATGAAGCGCCAAGGATATTTACCTTATGTTGGTTTACCCAATATTCTCTGTCAAAGTTTTGTTGTGCCTGAATTACTTCAAGAAGAAGCAAAACCAGAGGTGTTGGCAAGAGGTACATTAGAGTGGTTAGATCGTCCGAATCAAGTAGCTTCATTGGTTTCTATTTTTGAGGAGTTACATATTCTTCTAAAGCAACCCACTGAAGAACTGGTTGCTCAAGCAATTGCGCAAACGATACACAATAAATCACATTAAATATCCATATGGAACTGATCTGTGGAGTTGATGAAGCCGGAAGGGGACCATTGGTTGGTAATGTTTTAGCAGGTGCTGTGATTTTAAATCCTGCCCGTCCAATTAATGGTTTAAAAGATTCCAAAAAACTCTCCCCACAAAAAAGAGAATTCTTGTATCAAGAAATCTTAAATCATGCTTTAGCTTGGGGTGTCGGACATGCAAGTCCTTCAGAAATTGATCAACTCAATATCTTACAGGCTACGATGTTAGCGATGAAACGAGCTGTAGAACATTTGACTTTGCAATATCAAATAACCCCATCATTATTATTAATTGACGGAAACCGTGCCCCAAGTATCGATATCCAAACTCAAACAATAGTGAAGGGTGATGCGACGCAACCTTGTATTTCCGCTGCCTCGATTATTGCCAAGGTGACTCGAGATCAAGAAATGATGACATTGCATCGACAATACCCTGAATATGGATTTGATCAACATATGGGATATCCCACAGTTCATCATTTAAATAAAATAGCGGAGTTAGGTGTTATTCCAGGATATCGATTAACTTTTAGTCCCATCAAAAAAATGATTTCTCGAGAGCAACATGGTTGATTTTGCATCGTATTTTAGGCTGATTCAATCTCCTCAAAACGAGGTTATGAAACACATTAAAATACACCTTGAGGGAGGCTCAAAATCTTCTAAATTACGAAAAGAGTCTGGTTTGGCCTGTATTGAAGGAATTCATTTGGTTGATAGTTGGATACGCTCCATTCGTCTCAATGAAATCAAAGTCATCTTGACATCGACAGAGGATATTAACCATCCTGAGATATCAGCTACATTGCAATATTTGATTGAACAATGTCAAGATCATGATTTGGAATTCCCAGATCTAATCATGATTGAAGATCAGATGAAGTCTTCTATAAGTGGAGTGGCTAATGGCCCATGTGTTATTGCTCTTATTGAAATTCCAAAAACGGTGATTGGACTCGATGAGCGAATCGATACGGTTGTTCTTGATGCAATTCAGGATAGTGGCAATGTTGGAACCATCCTTCGAACGGCGCTTGCCGCAGGTTATAAGCGTATTTTATGTACGGTTGGTACAGCTAGTATTTGGTCGAATAAAGTATTGCGGGCAGCCATGGGAGCACATTTATCTCTTGAGATTATAGAAATGGTTGATCCACAACATCTTATTGAACAAACTTCTCAAGCAATCTACTCTACGGCATTAGATGCATCTTCTCAAAATTTGTATCAATTAGGAGAAGCCTTACTAGAAACTCACTCTTTTGTCTTCGGTAATGAAGGTCAGGGCGTTAGTCCAATATTTTTAGACCACAGCACGATGATTTTTATCCCTCAAGAAGCAGGTGTAGAGTCCTTAAATGTATCTGCTGCTGCTGCCATTTGTTTATTTGAAGCAAGACGGCTCCGTAAACACGCCAGCTAGTAAGCAGTTTTATCCGATTTAATGAGTTGCAAGATAGTAGTTGCAATTTCTTCAATTGATTTATGAGTTGAGGACAACCAGGGAATGTTATATCTCCCCATCATAGCTTGAGCTTCATTGATTTCATAACGACAGTTTTCAAGGGAGGCGTATTTACTTCCGGGTCTTCTCTCATTCCGAATTTGTGACAATCTTTGTGCTTCAATAGTTAGCCCGAAAAGTTTGGAATAATACTTATTCAATTCTGAAGGAAGCTCACCTCTTTCAAAGTCATCCGGTATCAAAGGGTAATTTGCTGATTTAATGCCATATTGCATAGCTAGGTAGAGGCAAGTCGGTGTTTTACCACTGCGAGAAACACCCACTAAAATAACATCAGCTTCTTCTAAATTTTTATGAGATTGACCGTCATCGTGAGCAAGTGAAAAATTAATAGCCTCAATACGATTTTTATAGCTCTCTGTTTCAATATTCTGGTGAAAACGGCCCATTGCATGAGTTGATTTCAAAGCAAGCTCTATTTCAAGTGGAGCAACGAAGGTATGAAACATATCTAAAACCATTGCTTGCGAAGTGTTAATAAGAGCATTAATCTCAACATTGACTAAGGTGCTGAAAACAATAGGTTTTACTCCATTTTTCATGGAATTACTGTTAATCTCAATCAAAGCTTGACGAGCTTTTTCTATAGTATTTACAAAAGGTATCCGAATTTGCTTAAATTCAGTTTCAAATTGAGCCAAAATAGAGTGGCTAAAGGTTTCTGCAGTGATCCCTGTTCCATCTGAAACGATGAATACAGTGCGTGGTTTATTCGTCATATAAAGTTTGGCTGATAAAATTAAATTATTAAGTACAGATTTTCAATTTTTAGAGAGTATCTATGTCTACAGTGTCCCACCAAAATGCTTATGTTATTCCATTTGAAGAGTTACGCATGGCTGACGTTGAAATTGTTGGCGGCAAAAACTCCTCTTTAGGGGAAATGATTTCACAACTTCATTCTAAAGGAGTTCGTGTACCGACTGGCTTTGCAACAACCGCACTTGCTTTCCGTGACTTTTTGAACCACCATCAACTGACACAACGCATCATTGATCGATTATCTGGTCTCAACATTGATGATGTTAAAGCATTAGCCCAGGCTGGTCAGGATATTCGTCGCTGGATTATTGAAGTACCATTGCAGGAGCGCTTAGAGCAAGAAGTGCGTATTGCTTTTGCAAAATTAGATGCTGATGGTCGTGGATCATTTGCTGTTAGATTTTCAGCAACAGCAGAGGATTTACCTGACGCCTCCTTTGCAGGACAGCAGGAAAGTTATTTAAATGTTGTCGGCATAGAAGATGTTTTAATAAGAATTAAGGAAGTCTTTGCATCACTTTATAACGACCGTGCAATTTCCTATCGGGTGCACAAAGGATTTTTACATGCGGAGGTTGCTCTATCTGCGGGAGTTCAGCGCATGGTTCGCTCCGACAAAGCCTCATCCGGCGTCATGTTTACTTTAGATACTGAGTCTGGTTTTAAAGAAGCTGTTTTTATTACCTCTAGCTATGGACTTGGCGAAACAGTCGTTCAAGGCGCAGTGAACCCTGATGAATTTTATGTTTTTAAACCCTCCTTACGAAATGGTAAATATCCTATTATTCGACGTAATCTTGGATCCAAGTTAATACAAATGCACTTTACAGAGCAAGGAGAGGAGGGACGTGTCAAAACTGTTGATGTGCCACTCGAGGCTCGCAATCGTTATTCATTAAATGATGATGATGTGATTGAACTTGCACAATACGCCTTAATTATTGAAGAACACTATCAAAGACCCATGGATATAGAGTGGGGTAAAGATGGTATCGATCAAAAAATTTATATCTTACAAGCTAGACCAGAGACGGTAAGAAGCCAAGCTGGAAATCGAGCAGAATTAAAGTACAAGCTAAAAGGTAATTCAACTGTTCTTACGCATGGACGAGC
>Ga0114976_10000632_pt1 | contig 22048 bp, 17 predicted proteins | sample S_130805_EF_Meta_FD_87319 | JGI IMG/M metagenome (GOLD analysis project Ga0114976, IMG submission 87319) | Freshwater microbial communities from Lake Simoncouche, Canada to study carbon cycling - S_130805_EF_MetaG | ecosystem: Environmental > Aquatic > Freshwater > Lake | place: Lake... | reverse complement strand
TGTTCGATTGTCGCGTTTGTCCGATTCCGGCGGATTGCCATCCCTGCGCGGTTTGTCCGATTCCCGCCACTCGCCATCCCCGCGCGGTTTGTCCGAATCCTGCACTTCGCGGCCCCCACCGGGTTTGTCCGATTCCTGCAATTCACCACCCCCGCCGCTCACCGCACCCCGCCGCGACCCGCCCGCACCGCCGCCAGCCCCGCCGCCACCACGTCGTCGCCGTGCCTGATCACCGTCGCGCCCAACTGCCCGAGCGCCGCCTCATAGCCCTCCGCCAGCACCGCCGAGGCCGCCAGGTGCACCGCCTCGTCCGACCCCGCGCCCCTGGGCCAGGCCGCCCGGATCTCATGCCCGATCAGCAGGCCGGAGAGGTAGTCGGCGGTCGCCTCGGCCGCCAGGTCGCCCATCAGCCCGAGCGCCCGCGTGCCGAAGACATGGTGGAGCAACCCGCCGGGGTCGCCGCTGCGCGCCACGCCCCGCGCAAACGCCGCTTCACTCCGCCCCGGCTTCGCCAGCCGCCCGAGGATGCCATGCTCGAGCAGCACCGCCCGCACCTCACCGGTCATGTGGGTGGCGAAGCCGGCGATCCGGCCGCCCTGCAGCCGGGCCCACTTGCTGTGCGTCCCGGGCAGGCAGACCAGCCCCTCGACGCCGGCCGCGAGCAGCCCGACCAGCTTGGTCTCCTCGCCCCGCATCACATCGGGCACGCCGGCGCCGTCGCGGGTCGAGAGCCCCGGCAGCAGCCTGACCCGGGCGCCCTCGAAGGGTACCTCGATGGTCGCCGCGGCGATCTCGGCCGGGCCGGCCGGGCAGGGCAGGTAGGGCGCCTCGACCCAACCCTGCCGGCTGCCGACCATGCCGCACATCAGGATCTCGGCCTCGCCGGCGCCGAGCCAGGGCCCGATCGCCGCCCGCAGCGCCGCCGGGAAGCCGCCCGCGGGAATGCCGAGGATGCCGCCCGCGCGCTCGAGCCGGTCGAGTACCCGGCCATCGGCCGCCAGCCGATAGGCGCGGAAGCTGGTGGTGCCCCAGTCGATGCCGATCATGGGCGGGACCTAGCAGGCCAGGCCGCCCGGCGCAGCCTGGCCGGCCTTCAGATTTCCTTGCCCCGGGCGGGGCGGCGGCCCCCCGCTGGACAGGCTGCGCGACATTCCCGACAGTGCAGGCCTTGCTGGGGAGATTTCGGCTTGAAGTCGCTGCTGCTGGCCAGCGTCGCGCTCTGCGCGTTCGCCGTTGCGCCGAGGGCCCAGTTGCTGGTCTCGGCCAACGACAACAAGGTCGTGCTCGAGGAAGGCCGCATGCGCACCCTGCGCGAGCCGCCGCCCGACACGCTTTCCGTCATCGACATCGGCGTCTCCCCGCCCGCGCTGCGGTCGGAGATCTCGGTCCCGGCGAGCGTGGTCGGGCCGCCGACCACCGTCGCCATCACGCCCGACGAGAAGCTCGCCATCGTCACCGCCAACCAGCGGCCGGACCCGGCCGATCCCACCAAGCTGATCCCGGGCAACAGCCTGAAGGTGATCGACCTCAGCGTGACGCCGCCGCGGGTGGTGGCGACGCTGCCGACCGGCGCCGGGCCCGCCGGCGTCTCGATCAACCGGGCCGGCACGCTCGCCCTGGTCGCCAACCGCGCCGAGGGCAGCATCAGCGTCTACCGCATCGTCAACAACACGATGAGCAACATCGGCAAGGTCGATGTCGGCACCGTCGGCTCGGAGCTGAGCTCGGTGTCCTTCACGCCCGACGGCAGGCGCGCGCTGGTGACGCGCCAGGGCGACCACCTGGTGAACGTGCTGGCGATCGACGGCGAGCGGGTCACCAAGCTCGACCGCGAGATCACTCCGGGCGTGCGTCCCTATGGCCTCGCCGTGACGCCGGACGGGAGATATGCGCTCGTCGCCAATCTCGGCCGCAACACCGGCGACGCCGATACGGTCAGCCTGATCGACCTGCAGCGCGAGCCCTTCCGTGTCGTCGATACCGTCAGCGTCGGGCAATCGCCCGAGGGCATCGCGGTCTCGCCCGACAGCCGCTTCGCGGCCGTCACGGTGATGAACGGCTCGAACCAGCCGTCGACCTCGCCGTTCCACGGCAGGGGCCTGGTCAAGATGCTGCGGATCGACAACGGCACGCTCCGGGTGGTGGCGGAGGCGCCGACCGGCACCTGGTCGCAGGGCGCGGCCTTCTCGCCCGATGGCAAGCAGCTCTTCGTCGGCAACATGGTGCAGAAGAACATCAACCAGTACGCGGTCGGCGAGGATGGCCGGCTGACCGAGGCCGGGCCGCCGATCGCGGTCAATGGCGGCTCGGCGGCGCTCCGGGTCGCCGAGCGGCCGCGGTAGCCGTCAGGCGCTGACGCAGCGGGGCGGCGTCTCGACCACCTGCACCGGCAGCCCGTCCCAGCTCGCCGCGAGTCGTGGGTTGGTCATTTCGTCGATGCCGAAGAGGGCACGCAGGATGGCCCAAAAACCGGTCTGCTCGGTGGTTGTGGCGGGGCTGCTCATGGCGCGGGCCTCGGGTCTGAGGTGGTGGCCCGATACTGCCGCGGCGCGCCGTGGCGTGCCGTGCGCCGCCGCACATCCGCTGACTGTTTCCCCGCCGCCCGACGCGGGCTAGCTTCTCGGCAGACGTCAAGGAAAGGCACCCTCCATGGCCCATCGCGGCTTGCGCTTCGGCATCTTCCTCGCCCCCTTCCACCGGGTCGGCGACAACCCGACGCTGTCGCTCGGCCGCGACATGGAGCTGATCCAGTGGCTCGATCACCTCGGCTACGACGAGGCCTGGATCGGCGAACACCATTCCGCCGGCTGGGAGATCATCGCCTCGCCCGAGATCTTCATGGGCGCGGCCTTCGAGCGGACGAAGAACATCAAGCTCGGCTCGGGCGTGACCTCGCTGCCCTATCACCACCCGTTCCTGGTGGCGCAGCGCTTCGTCCAGCTCGACCACATGTCGCGCGGCCGCGCCATGCTGGGCTGTGGCCCGGGCGCCCTCGTCTCGGACGCCTACATGATGGGCATCAAGGCCGAGGACCAGCGGCGGATGATGGATGAGAGCCTCGATGCCATCACCCGGCTGCTCGCCTGCGACGAGCCGGTCACCATGAAGACCGACTGGTTCGAGTTGAAGGAGGCGCGGCTGCACCTCGCGCCCTACAGCGATCCCTGCTTCGACATCGCGGTGGCCTCGGCGACGACGCCCTCGGGCGTGCTGACCGCCGGCAAATACGGGCTCGGCCTGCTTTCGCTCGGCGCCGGCCTGCCCGGCGGCAATGCCAAGCTCGCCGATTACTGGCGGCAGGGCGAGGCGCAGGCGGCGAAGCACGGCAAGACCATGGATCGCAAGACCTGGCGCCTGGTGATCAACATGCACTGCGCCGAGGAAGACGAGCGCGCGATGCGCGACGTCGCCAAGGGCGAGCGGATCGAGACGCTGAGCTATTTCTCCGAGACGCTCGGCCGTCCGCCGATGCGCAGCGAGGATCCGCTGGGCGACGGCCTCAGGGCCGGCACCACCCTGGTCGGCTCGCCCGAGACCATCATCAAGGGCATCGAGCGGCTGCTCGAGTACACTGAGGGCGGCGCCGGCGGCGTGCTGTTCCGCAGCCATGAATGGGCCAACCGCGAGGACACGCTGCGCAGCTACGAGCTGTTCGCGCGCTGGGTGATGCCGCGCTTCCAGGGCTCGCTGACCATGCCGGCGCAGAGCCGCGAATGGTGCAGCGAGAACCGCAGCGGCATCTTCGGCCCGAGCATGAACGCGCTGCGCAAGGCCTTCACCGATGCCGGGCAGGAGGTGCCGGACCACATGCGCATGAAGCTGCATACCGGCAAGGTCGACGTCTGAAGCGACGAGAGGAGGCTCCGCCGATGCCTGCACCCCCGGTCCAGTTCATCGGCATGATCTCGCACCGGGCGCAGTCGGAGATCCATCCGCCGGCGCCCGGGGTGGCCTTCGATCCCGGCTACATCGCCCGCTTCGCCCGGGCGCATGAGGCGGCCGGGTTCGACCGCATCCTGATCGCCTGGGGCTCGGCCATGCCGGACGCCATGCTGGTCGCCGCCCATGCCGCGACCAGCACCCAGCGCATCGGGCTGATGGTCGCGCATCGCCCGGGCTTCGTCGCGCCGACCGTCGCGGCGCGGGCCTTTGCGACGCTGGATCATCTCTCCGGCGGGCGGGCGGCGATCCACGTCATCACCGGCGGCAGCCCGGCCGACCAGGCGGCAGATGGCGACTTCCTCGATCACGCGGCGCGCTACGCCCGCACCGACGAATACGTCACGCTGCTGCGGCGGGTCTGGACCGAGGCGAAGCCCTTCGATCATGACGGCCCGCATTACCGCGTGGCCGGCGCGTTCTCCGACATCAAGCCGCAGCAGACGCCGAGTATCCCGATCTATTTTGGCGGCTCCTCGGAGGCGGCGATCGGCTTCGCCGGCCGGCATGCCGATGTCTATGCCTTCTGGGGCGAGACGCTCGACCAGGCGCGCGAGACCATCGGCCGGGTGCGGGCCAGCGTCGCGCGCGCTGGGCGCGATCCGGCGGCGATCCGCTTCAGCATCTCATTCCGCCCGGTGCTGGGCGCGACCGAGGAAGCCGCCTGGGAGCGCGCGCAGGCGATCCTGGCGCGCATCGTCGCGCTGCGCGGCGGCAGGCTGGCGACCGACAACGCCAAGGCCGAGAGCATCGGCTCGCAGCGCCTGCTGGAGGCCGCGGCCGGCGGCAAGGTGCGCGACAAGCGGCTCTGGACGGAGGTCGCGGCGGCGATCGGCGCCGGTCACAACAGCACCGCGCTGGTCGGCACTGCCGAACAGGTCGCCGACAGCCTGGCCGACTACCGCGCGATCGGCGTCGACACCTTCCTGATCCGCGGCTTCGACCCGCTGGAGGACGCGGCGGAATATGGCCGCGCCCTGCTGCCCGCGACGCGCGCGGCAATCGCGGCGCTCGCCCCGGCAGCGGCGGCCTAACCGAGCTCGGCGAGTTCCGGGATCACCCAGAGCGGCTTCTCGCCGCGCGCCACCCGCTGGCAATTGTCGAAGGCATTGCGGAAGCGCGCCTGCTGGTTGTCCCAGGTCGGGCCGGCGAAATGCGGCGTCAGGATGACGTTCGGCAGGCGGAAGAGCGGGTTGTCGGCCGGCGGCGGCTCCTGGTCGAAGACATCGAGCCCGGCGCCGGCGATCGTGCCGTCGGAGAGCGCGGCGGTCAGCGCGACCTCGTCGATCACCGGGCCGCGGCAGGTGTTGATCACATAGGCCGTGGGCTTCATCAGCGTCAGCGCGGCGGCGTCGATCATGTGCTTGCTGGCCGGCGTCAGCGGCACGTGAAGCGAGACGATGTCGGAGGTCCGCAGGATCTCGTTCAGCAGCCGGAAGCGGACCGAGAGCGCATCCTCCTCGGCCTCCGAGACGCGGCGGATGTCGTAGTACTGCACCCGCATGCCGAAGGCGTTGGCCAGTCGCGCGACCTTCTTGCCGATGGCGCCGAGTCCGACGATGCCGAGCACCTTGTCGCGCAACTCGAAGAGCCGGACCTGGCTCGGGTCGTTGCCGCGCCAGCGGCCGGCGGCGACGTTCTCATGCTGCCAGACCAGGCGCCGGCAGACGGCCAGCATGAGCAGCATGGCGTGTTCGGAGACGGCCGTGGAGTTGGCGCCGCCATTGTTGCAGACGGGGACGCCCGCGGCGCGCGCGGCCTCGATGTCCACGGTGTCGTAGCCGGCCGAGAGCAGCTGGAAGAGCTTCACCTTCGGGGCGGCGCGGAAGAACTCGGCGTTGATCGCCTTGTTGCCGAAGCCGACCAGGAAATCCGCCTCGGCGGCGGCCGCCTTGAACTCGGCGCTGCCGAGCGGGGCGATGGTGAGCTGCATGCCGGCGGGTGCGATCTCGCGCGCCGTCGGGATGTCGCTGAGCGGGTTCTCCATCACCAGGATGCGCGGCGCGGCCATCGGTCTTTCTCCCCGAGAGTCTCTAGAATTCCCGCAGGTTGTCCCGGAACTGCGCATGCGCATAGTCCCGCCGTGTCAGTCCGCGGCGCTGCAGCGCCGGCACCAGGCCATCGGCGACCTCGGCGACGGTGCGGCGCGAGACGTCGTGCATCGAGAAAAGGAAACCGTCGCCACCAACCTCCTCCATGGCCTCCGCCATCTGCGACGCGACCGCATCCGGCGTACCGACCAGCTCGACCGAGCCGGAGGTGCCGCGATAGCTCAGCATCGCGTCGCGCAGCGAACGCTTGCCGGCGACGCGCTGGAAATCAGCCAAGGATTGCTGATGCCCATTGGTCTTCAGGTCGAGGCTGTCGACCGGCGCGTCGAGATCGTACTTGGTGAAGTCGATATTGGTGATCTTGCCGAAGAAGGCGAGCAGCTGCGGCACCTGCGCCTCCATCCGCGCGCGGCGGGCGGCGAGCTTGGCCTCGGCTTCCGCCATCGTCTCGCCGATGATCGGGTTGATGATCCAGAGCACCTTCACGTGGTCGGGGTTGCGCCCTTGCGCCGCGGCGCGGGCGCGGACATCGTCTCGGTAGGCCTTCATCGCCGCCGTGCCCTTGATGCTGGCGACGATGGTGTCCGCGTGACCCGACGCGAATTGCCGACCGCGCGGGCTGCCCCCAGCCTGCGCGATCACCGGCCGTCCCTGGATGCAGGGGCCGGAGTTCAGCGGGCCATGGGTGCGGTACCAGCGACCTTCGAAATCGACGCTGTGGACCTTGGTGTGGTCGACCAGCACGCCGCTCGCCTCGTCGGCGATGATCGCGCCCGGCTCCCAGCTGTCCCAGAGGCCGTTGACCACCTTCATGTATTCATCGGCCATGTCGTAGCGCAGGTCGTGCTCGGGCAGCTGGGGCAGGCCGTAGTTACGCGCTGCGACATCCGAGCTGCCGGTCACCATGTTCCAGCCGATCCGCCCGTCCGAGACCTGGTCGAGCGAGGCGATCATCCGCGCCAGCAGATAGGGCGGGTGGGTGAAGGTGGCGAAGGTCGGCACGATGCCGATGCGCTTCGTCGCCGCCGCCATCATCGTCGCGGTGATCGCCGGGTCCTGCCGCGGCACCGAGAGCCCGTGCTTCAGATAGATCTCGGTCGAGCCGCCATAGCTCTCGCCGACATAGGAGCTGTCCTCGATCAGGATGTAGTCGAAGCGCGCCGCTTCCAGCATCCGGGCGATGTCGCAGAACAGGTCGCAGCTCCGCCAGTCGCGGCCGATGGCGCCGGTGAAGGGCTCGGCCCAGGCCTGTACCGACGAGCCCTGCAGGAACCAGGCGAGGTGAAAGGGCTTGGGCATCGATCCTCTCCGTCAGGATGCGTCGGCCATGCAGCTTACGTGCCGCGGCGCAGGTCCGGCCAGAACCGCACGCCGCTGCGGGCATAGCCGCCGGCGAGGCCGACCGGCGTGCCGTCGGCCCGCCAGCAGGCCGCGCCTTCCAGCATCCCGCCGGGCCGGAACCCGACCGCGCACATGCCGCCCGCGACGTGCGGCAGGGTGACGACCTCGTGGCCCATGGCGGCGAGCTGCTCGCGCACCGCCGGCGCGATGCCCGCTTCCACCTCCAGCGCCTGCCCCTGCGTCCAGATCCGCGGCGCCTCCACCGCTTCCTGCAAGGACATGCCGTGGTCGATCAGGTTGATCAGCGCCTGCATGGCCGAGCCGAAGATGCGAAGTCCCCCCGGCAAGCCGAGCGCGACCCAGGGCTTGCCGTGCTTCAGCGCAATGGTCGGCGCCATCGAGGTGGTCAGCCGTTTGCCCGGCGCGATCGACAGGGCGTGGCCCGGCCGCGGGTCGAACAGCGCCATGTAGTTGTTCGGGATCAGCCCGAGCTCCGGGATCAGGAAGCGCGCGCCGAAGAGGCTGTTGATGGTGTGCGTCGCGCAGAGGATGCGCCCGTCCGCATCGGCGACCGTCAGGTGGGTGGTATGCGCGCTCTCACCCGGCACGACGGCGGCCGACCAGCTTTGCGCGCGGCCACGGTCGAGTCGCGCATAGCGCTCGGCGGCATAAGCCTTTGAGATGATCCGCTCGACCGGCACCTGCACGAAGGCCGGGTCGGCGGTCGCGGCGGCGCGGTCAGCGAAGGCGATCTTCAGCGCCTCGGCGATCAGGTGGCAGGTCTCGGCGGTGCCGAAGCCGAGGGAGCGCAGGTCGAAGCCCTCTAGGATGTTCAGCATCTGCAGCACGTGGATGCCGCCGGAGGAGGGCGGCGGCGGCCCCACGATCTCGACGCCGCGATAGGTCCCGCGCACCGGCGCGCGCTCGATCATCCGGGCCTCGCGCAGATCGGCCGCGCTGACGATGCCGCCATGGCGCTGGATGCCGGCGGCCGCAATCGCTCCGAGTGCGCCGCCATGCAGCGCACCGGGCCCCTCGCGCGCGATGATCGAGAGCGTCTCGGCGGTCGCGCCCATGACCAGCTTCGCGCCGGCCTGGATCGGCACGCCGCCAGGCAGCAGCAGCGTGGCGATGGCGGGGTCGTGTGCCAGGTCGGCGGCGGCCTCGGCCACGCATTCGGCCAGGTACGGCGTGACCGTGAAGCCGCGCGCCGCCAGCCGGATCGCCGGCGCCATCACGTCCGCCAGTGGCAGGCTGCCATGCCGCTCGAGCGCCGCGCACCAGGCCAGCAGGTTGCCCGGCACCGCGACCGCAAGGCCGCCCACGCTGTTCGCGCGGCCCACGGTCTCCAAGGCCGCAGGCCATTCCTGGCTGACCGGGGTGAACATGTCGGGCCTGCCGGCCGCCGGCACGGTCGAGAGCCCGTCCAGCACCTCGTGCCTCCCATCGGGCAGGCGCAGATGCGTCATGCCGCCACCGATCAGCCCGACCATCATCGGCTCGACCACGGTCAGCGCGAACAGCGCGGCGACGCCGGCATCGACCGCATTGCCGCCGGCCGCCAGCATCTCGGCGCCGGCCGCCGAGGCCAGCGGGTGGTTTGTCACCACCATGCCGCGGGACCCGGTCGCCGGCTGCTTCTCGGGCGTGAAGGGGCTGCCCGCGCGGGCGCGCCAGTCGAGCTGTGTCATGGGCCGAGCGTCCCGCCGAACCCGGCGCCGCGCAAGCCTGGACAGCGCCACAGCGCTTTCCCTAGCCTTCGCGTAACCACACTGGGACGGAACCCCATGACCATGTCGACGATCGCCCGCCGCGGGCTGCTCGCGGGTACGGCCTTGCCGATCGCAGCGCGCGCCCAGGGCTTCCCTTCGCGGCCGGTGCGCATGGTGATCGGATTCCCGCCCGGCGGCGGCTCCGACCAGGTCGGCCGCCCGCTCGCGCAACGCATGCCGGATGTGCTGGGACAGCCGGTGCTGGTCGAAAATCGCGGCGGCGCCAACGGCAATCTCGGCCTGGAGTTCGTCGCCCAGAGTGCGCCCGACGGCTACGTCATCGGCCACGTCAACAACAGCGTCATCGCGGTCAATCCGCTGCTCTACCGCAACCTGCCCTTCGACCCACTGGCGAGCTTCGAGCCGCTCGGCACAGTGACGATCGGCGGGCTGATCCTGACCGTGCCGGCCGAGCTGCCGGTGCGCTCGCTGCAGGAGTTCATCGCCTATGCCAGGGCGCGCCCGGGCGAGTTGAATTTCGGCTCGGCCGGGCAGGGCAGCACCACCCATCTCGGCTATTCGCTGTTTGCCCGCCAGGCCGGGGTCGAGCTGGTGGTGGTGACCTATCGCGGCAGCGCGCCGGCGCTGGCCGACATGCTCGGCGGCCGCGTGCAGCTGATGATCGACGGCATCAATGTCAGCAAGGCGCAGATGGATGCCGGCAAGGTGCGGGCGCTCGCCTTCCTCGGTCCGCAGCGCAACCCGCTGCTGCCCGATGTGCCGACGGCGGCCGAGCAGGGCATGCCCGACCTGCTGATGGTAGGCTGGCAGGGCTTCGTCGCGCCGGCGCGGACGCCGCCCGCCGTGCTCGATCGGCTCGAGGCCTCGCTCAAGCACGCAGTCGCGCACCCGGAGGTGCAGGCCGCCTTCACCGCCCAGGGCACGATCGGCCGCTTCCAGGACCGCATCACCATGGCCCGGCTGATCCGCGAGGAGCTGGCACGCTGGCGGCCGATCATCGCCGATCTCAACATCAGGCTGGATTGATGACATGGCGCAGTTCTTCGACGCGCTGACCGAGCAGCAGCGCCACGTCATCGCCCGGCAGAAGATCTTCTTCGTCGCCAGCGCCGCCGGCGACAGCCGGGTGAACCTCTCGCCGAAGGGGCATGACTGCCTGCGGGTGCTGGGGCCGGACGCGGTCTGCTACCTCGACCGTACCGGCAGCGGCAACGAGACTTCGGCGCATATCCAGGCCGGCGGCAACATGACCATCATGTTCTGCACCTTCGAGGGGCCGCCGCTGATCCTGCGGCTCTACGGCCGCGGTGCGGTGCACCAGCGCGGCACGCCCGAGTATGCGGCGCTACTCGCCGGGCCCTATGGCGGGGAGGAGCCGCCGGGCGCGCGCCAGATCGTGCGGATGGCGATCGAGAGCGTGCAGACCTCCTGCGGCTTCGCCGTGCCCTTTTTCGACCACCGCGAGGACCGCGAGGTGCTGACGCGCTGGGCGGAAAACAAGGGCGAGGCGGGGCTGGTCGAGTATCGCCGCGCGAAGAACACGCGGAGCATCGACGGGCTGCCGGGCTGGCGGGACTAGCCGGGGCTAGAACAGCTTGCTCACCCCCGCATAGACCCCGCGCCGCCAGCCATAGGCCGGCGCGCCGACGCCGATCCCCGTCCCGTCGCGCAGGATGAAGCGCGTATTCGCGATGTTCAGCACGTCGAGCCGCGCCTGCCACTTGCCCGTGCCCGCCAGCTCGAACTCGTGCTGGGCGCCGAGATTGGCGGTCGCATAGGCCGGCAGCTTGTCGGTATTGGCGAAGCCGGCGCGGAGGCCATTGCCGTAGAGCAGCGTCGCCGTGAGCCGGCCGCCCTGCCAGGCGTTCCAGATCGCGCCGGCCGAGGCGGTGTACATCTGGTCGTGGTCGGTGCGGACATACTTGCTGGCGATATAGGCCAGCTCATCCGGCTGGAAGTTATACTGCGAGCTGACGATGTTGCGCGCCATCGAGCGGCTGATCGCCAGGTTGCCGTAGACCAGCCACTTCTCCGTCCGCCAATTGCCGCTGAACTCCACGCCATAGACCTTGCCGCGGCTATAGTTGAAGGGCGTGAAGATGATGGCGTTGTTGAACTGGCCGAAATCCAAGAGGTCCTGCACGTCCTTGTAGTAGCCGTCGACGCCGAGGGTCAGGTTGCCGAAGATCTTCTGCGAGAGGCCGGCATCGAAGCGGTTGGCGCGCTCGGGCAGCGGCAGGTTGTTGGTCAGGCTGTAGGGCGCGTTGGGGGTGTTCTGGAAGGCGGCGAGTGCCGGCGTCGTCACCAGCTCGAATTGCGGCGGCGTGAAGGTACGGGCGTAGCCGGCATGCAGCGTGGTCGTGTCGGTCGGCCGCCACACCGCGTTCAGCCGCGGCGAGATCTGGCCGGCGGTGACGTATTGCACCATCTGGTCCCAGCGCAGCCCGACATTCACCGTGAAGCGGTCGGTGACGCGCCACTCGTCCTGCACATAGCCGCCATAGAGCCAGCCGGTGCGGCCGCCGGCATTGCCGATGGTGAAGGGATCGTCGAGCGCCATGCCCGCGGCATCGAGCGGCAGGACATAGCTGGTGTTGCGGAAGATGCTGCGCTCGCCGGCGGCCTGCACGCCGAAGCGCAGCGTATGCGCGGGCGCGATCCGCCAGGCGATGTCGTTCTGCGTGCCGAAGGCGTTGCCGGAGCGGAAGGCGCTGGTCGCCACGCCGTTCAGCACCACCTCACCGACCGTGGTCGGGGTGTAGGAGGTTGAGGTGTAGCGGCTCCAGACCGAGAACTGCGCCTCCGCCTGGTCGCCGAGCTGCTTCTGCACCGCGGCGACGCCGTACCAGGTGCGCTCCCATTGCCGGGCATTGAGCTGCGTGCTGTCGAAATCGGAGACGCCGAAGGCGGTGTATTGCGAGGGCTGGTTCGGCCGGTTCGGGATCTGGAAGCGGTTGATCGCGGTGCCGGCGATCAACGCGAGCCGCGTCGTCTCGTCCAGCTGCCGCGCCGCATAACCGAGGCCATAGGTCTGGTTGGTGCGGTCATGCAGCGCATTGGCTGTGCCGGTCGGGTTGTTCACCCCCATGTTGCTGCCGATCCAGGTGCCGGTGGCGAAGACGTCCCAGCCATCGACCAGCCCGCCATAGGTCGCGTGCGGCTGGATCATACCGCGGCTGCCGCCATAGACTCCGACCGAGCCGCCCGGGTCGCGCGCGCCGCTGCGGGTCTCGAGGTCGATGACGGCGTTGGTGCGGAAGCCGAATTGCGCCGGCAGCGCGCCGGTCAGGATCGAGACGCTTCGGAAGCTGCGCGGCTGGAAGACCTGGCCGAAGCCGCCCAGCGCCTCGGGCAGTGCGACGCCGTTCAGCCGGTACTGCAGGTTGCGATGCTCGCCACGGATGTGGATGTCGCCGAAGGCGTCCTGCACCACGCCCGGCGTCTGCAGCAGCACGTCGTTGAGGCTGCCGTTGGCGCCGCCCGGCAGCTGGTCGATGGTCTGGCGGTCGATCACCGTCTCGCGCGCGCCGAAGCGCGGCAGGATCTCCTGCCGCGCGGCGGCGGCGCGCTGCGCCTGCACGACGAGGTCGGGCAGTTCGGCCTCTGTGTCCTGCGCGGCGGCAGGCACCGCGAGGGCGAGCAGGAGCGGGCAGAGCGTGACGGCGGGACGGCGCATGGCCGTGCTGTTATATTATAACATACAGATTTGTCCAGGGGGTGCTCAGGCCAGCGCGGCGCCACCCCCGGCCGAGGCGCCGAGCCCGAAGACGCGGCCCCATCGCCGGAGCGGCCCGGGATCGGCGCCGGCGATCCGGATCCCGCCCCAGAGCGAGACCGCGACGCTGTCGAGTACGGGGATCCCGAGTTCGGCCTCGAGGGCCGGCGCCGGCGCGCCACCACGGAAATTCGTGCAGTGGATCGCAATCGCCTGCGGCCGCGCCGCCGCGACCTCGCGCACCAGCCGCGCGACGGTCGCCTCGCCGTGATCGGCGAAGGAGTAGTTGCCGGGATCCTCCAGGTGCCGCTCGGCAACGCAGTCGAGGCTGAGCGCGCCAAGCTGGGCGACAATTGCCCGCTGCACCTCGGCTAGATAGGGCGTCACCAGCGCGACCCGCTTCGCCTCGAGCAGCGCGAAGGCGTCCATCAGCGCGAGCGTCGCGGTGGTCGCCGGAATGCCCGTCTCTGCAGTGATGGCGGCGCAGATCCGGCGATCCTGCTCGAGCCCGAGCCAGGACCCGCTGGTGCCGTTCCAGACGATCGCCTGCACCTTGGCATCCGCCAGCAGCGCGGCGGCCTCCACCAGCGGCGCCGGATCGAACTGCGCCCGGCTATCGGCGCCGAGGTTGATGGCCACCACGCGGATGCGCGCGAAATGTGCGGTCATGCCAGGCGTCTCCGCCAGCATGGCGGCCGTCAGCGGCTCCAGCACCGTGTTGGAGGAGGGGGTGAGCATGCCGATGCGGAGCGTCATGCAACCTTCTCGATCGGCCATGCAGATTGGTCAAGACGATGTGCGGTCGCGCACAGCAGGTTCCCTCGCAGTTGCGAGATGCTCTCCCCGCTGTCGAGCAGGAGACTTGGCCCATGCGACCGATCCGTCCGTTTCGCCTCCTGCTGCCGCTCCTACTGGCCTGCCTGACCGCCGGCGGGGCGCTGGCCCGCTCGTCGCAGGACCTGCCCGGCCCGGCGGTGACAACCGAGCCGGTTTCGCTCGGGGGCGAGGGCCGGCTCGAGCTTGCACTGCTCACGATGCCGGAGGGCGCCCCGGGCATCTTCCCGCTCGCTGTGCTGCTCGCCGATCTCGATGGCCCTGGCCGGCGCTCCGCGGTTTATGGACAGCGCCTGCTGGAGAATGGCTGGGCCCTGCTCGAGCCGGCCTTCGACTATGAGACCGGTCCAGCGGACAGCCGAGTGCCGTCGCCCGAGCGGCTCGGCGCGGCGATCGCCGCGGTCGCCGAGGATGCGCGTATCGATGCCGGCCGGCTCGTGGTCATCGGTTTCGGCGCCGGCGCCCGCACCGCGCTTGAGGGCTGGGCGCAGGGTGCGCACGCGAGCACGCTGGTCCTGCTCTATCCGGGCTGCGACGCGAGCCTGCTCGCCATGGTGCGGGCTGCTCGCCCGGCCGATCCGACCAGCCGCGTGCTGCTGCTGCATGGTGATGAGGACGATGCCAGCAGCTCGGCAGACTGCGCCGCGCTCGCCGCGGCATTCCCGGTCGGTGTCGCGGTGCAGCACCGAGTCCTGCGTGGCGCGGGCTATGCCTGGGACTCCTACGACCTGGTGCGTCCGGGCGGCCATACGCTGCCGCCGCACCCCGCCGATGACGGCCGCCGCGTGGTCTCGCGCCCCGATCTGACGACGACGCTGGTGGTGGCGGATCGGGTGCTTGGCTTCGTGCAGCGGTAGCGCGCCAGCGGGCCGCGCGGCGCGGGCGCTACCCGCCCGAAAGGGTCCGCCCGACCGCACGCTGCCAGCCGGCATAGGCGGCGTCGCGCTCGGTCGCCGGCATCGCCGGCGTGAAGCGCCGCTCGCGCTGCCAGCGCGCCGCGAATTCGGCCGGCGTGGGGCACAGCCCGCTCTGCAGCCCGGCGAGATAAGCCGCGCCGAGCGCCGTCGTCTCCGTCACCACGGGTCGGTCGACCGGCGCATCCAGGATGTCGGCCAGGAACTGCATCGTCCAGACCGAGGCGACCATGCCGCCATCGACCCGCAGCACGTTCTCGAAGGCCGCACCGCCGAGATCGCCGCGCATCGCCTCGACCAGGTCGCGCGTCTGGTAGCCCACGCTCTCCAGCGCCGCCCGCGCGAAATCGGCGCGGCAGGTCCCGCGCGTGAGGCCGTGGATGGCGCCGCGCGCCTCGGCGTCCCAATAGGGCACGCCGAGCCCGACGAAGGCCGGGACCAGGTAGATCCGGTTGGCGGGGTCGGATTGCGCGGCGAGCACGCCGCTCTCGGCCGCTGCCCCGATAACGCCGAGCCCATCGCGCAGCCACTGCACCGCGGCGCCGGCGACGAAGATCGCGCCCTCGAGCGCATAGGTCCGCGTGCCGTTCAGCTGATAGGCGATGGTCGTCAGCAGCCGGTTGCGCGAGGCGACCGGCCTCGCGCCGGTGTTCAGCAGCGCGAAGCAGCCGGTGCCGTAGGTCGATTTCATCATGCCGGGCGCGAAGCAGGCCTGGCCGATCGTCGCCGCCTGCTGGTCGCCAGCGATGCCGCGCACGGGAATGGCGGCGCCGAGCAGCGCGGGATCGGTGACGCCGAATTCGGCGGCGCAGTCGCGCACCTCGGGCAGCAGTGCCATCGGCACCCGCAGCAGCGCGCAAAGCTCCACGTCCCAGCGGCCAGCCCGGATGTCGAACAGCATGGTGCGCGACGCATTTGTCGCATCGGTCGCATGGACGCGCCCGCCGGTCAGACGCCACAGGATGAAGCTATCCACCGTGCCGAAGGCAAGCTCGCCGCGCTCGGCCGCCGCGCGCGCGCCCGGCACGGCATCGAGGATCCAGGCGATCTTGGTTGCGGAGAAATACGGGTCGATCAGCAGCCCGGTCTTCGCCGCGACGTCTGCTGCATGGCCGGCCTCGCGGAGCGCCGCGCACGCCGCCGTGGTGCGGCGGTCCTGCCAGACGATGGCGCGGTGGATCGGCCGGCCGGTCGCGCGCTCCCAGACCAGCGTCGTCTCGCGCTGGTTGGCGATGCCGATGGTGGCCGGCGGTGCGCCGGCCTTGGCGATGGCCTCTCGCATGACGGAGAGCGAGCTCTGCCAGAGATCCTCGGGCTCATGCTCGACCCAGCCGGGCTGTGGATAGTGCTGCGCGAATTCCTGCTGCGCGACCGCAATGGGCGTGAGGTCCGGCGTGCGGAACAGGATCGCGCGCGAGGAGGTCGTGCCCTGGTCGAGGGCCAGGATCGTGTGAGCCATGCGTCTCCTCCCCTCAGGCGGCGGCGCGGGCTTCGGCCAGGTGCGCGGCGAGCGCCGCCTGGCCGGCCGCGTCGATGTGCAACCCAAGCTTGCTCCGGCGCCAGAGGATGTCCTCGGGCGTGCGGGCCCATTCGCGCGCGGTCATCCAGTCGACCTCGCGGGCGGTGAGCCCCGCGCCGAGAACCGGGCCGCAGTCGCCGAGGCTTTTCGCATCGCCGAGCACCGCGGCGGCCTGCAGCCCGTGCCGGCGCACCAGGCGCCGCGCCATGGTCTCGCCCGCGAAGGGGTAGTCGCGCCGGAGCGCAGCGATCAGCGCCGGTGCGCCGTTCCAGGGGAAGCCGCCGCCCGGCAGGTGCGCCCCCGCGGTCCAGGGCGCGGCGAGACCCGGCAAATGCGGCGCGAGCTTCGCCATCGCCGCCTCCGCCAGCCGGCGATAGGTGGTGATCTTGCCGCCAAAGACCGAGAGCAGCGGCGGCGTGCCGTCCAGCGTCAGCACGTAGTCCCGCGTCGCCTCCTGCGCGCGGCTGGCGCCATCGTCGTAGAGCGGCCGCACGCCGGCATAGCTCCAGACCACGTCGGCCGGTGTCACGGCGCGCTGCAGGTATTCATCGACCGCGGCGCAGAGATAGGCGATCTCGGCTTCGCTGATCGCGACGCCCGCGGGGTCGCCGGTGAACTCCTCATCGGTCGTGCCGATGAGGGTGAACTCCTCCTCGTAGGGGATAGCGAAGACGATGCGGCCATCGGCGTTCTGGAAGATGTAGCAGCGGTCGTGGTCGAACAGCCTGCGCGTGACGATGTGGCTGCCCTTGACCAGCCGCACCTTGGCCGGCGCGTTCTCGCGTGCGACGGTGCCCAGCACCTCGGCGACCCAGGGGCCGGCGGCATTGACCAGGATGCGCGCGGCGACCTCGCGCTCGGCGCCGGTCGAGAGGTCGCGCAGGGTGGCGCGCCAGAACTCGCCCTCGCGGCGGGCGGCGATGCAGCGGGTGCGCGGCAGCACGGTGGCGCCGCGATCGGCGGCGTCGCGCGCATTCAGCAGCACGAGACGGGAATCCTCGACCCAGCAATCCGAATACTCGAAGCCCCGCGTGAAGCCCGGCTGCAGTGGCGCGCCGGCCGGATCGCGCCTGAGGTCGAGCGTCCTGGTCGGGGGCAGGATGCGCCGCCCACCAAGATGGTCGTAGAGAAACAGGCCGAACCGTAGCAGCGGCCAGGGCCGCAACCCCTTGTGGTGCGGCAGCACGAAGCGCAGCGGCCAGATGATGTGGGGTGCGGCCTGCAGCAGCACCTCGCGCTCCAGCAGCGCCTCGCGCACCAGGCGGAACTCGTAGTGCTCGAGGTAGCGCAGCCCGCCATGGATCAGCTTGGTCGAGGCGGAGGAGGTCGCGCCGCCGAGATCGGCCTGCTCGACCAGCGTCACCCGCAGGCCGCGACCCGCGGCGTCGCGCGCGATGCCGCAGCCATTGATGCCGCCGCCGATGACGAGCAGGTCCTGGACCGCGTCCATCGGCCGACCATGCCCAATCGGCTGGGCGAACGGAAGCCCGGCCCGGGCGTTGCGCGCTGGCCAGCGGCCGCAAGGCGAGCGACCCGAGGCAGGCGTGCGCGCTCCCGCTGCGTCGAGCCCCTCGAACCTTCACCGGGCGTGCCGTTCACCGGCAGCGCCGGCGAGGCTAAGCATGGCCCATGCAGGTCGCGGTGATCGGGGCGGGGCCGGCGGGCCTGATGGCGGCGGAGGTGCTGGCCCAGGGCGGCGCCCGGGTCACGGTGTTCGACCGCATGCCGAGCCCGGCGCGGAAATTCCTGCTCGCCGGGCGGGGCGGGCTGAACCTTACGCATAGCGAGCCCCTGCCGGTCTTCCTTGGGCGTTACGGTGCGGCGCGCGAGCGGCTCGCGCCGATGATCGAGGCCTTCCCGCCCGAGGCCCTGGTCAGCTGGGCGGAGGGGCTGGGGCAGCCCTGCTTCGTGGGCTCCTCCGGCCGGGTCTTCCCGAAGACGCTGAAGGCCTCTCCCTTGCTCAGGGCCTGGCTGGCGCGGCTCACCTCGCTCGGCGTCGCGCTGCAGGCCCGGCAGCGCTGGCTGGGCTGGGACGCGGCGGGCGCGCTGCGGTTCGACGACGAGGCCAGCGTGGCGCCGGATGCGACGCTGCTGGCGCTCGGCGGGGCGTCCTGGCCGCGGCTCGGCAGCGATGCGGCCTGGGCGCCGCTGCTGCCGGGCGTCGTGCCGCTCAGGCCGGCCAATTGCGGCGTGCTCGTTCCCTGGTCGGAGCATCTGCGCGGGCGCTTCGCCGGGGCGCCGCTGAAGCGCATCGCGCTGTCGTTCAACGGCAGGACGGTGCGCGGGGAGGCGGTGCTGACCGAGGCGGGGCTCGAGGGCGGCGCGGTCTATGCGCTCTCGGCGGCGCTGCGCGAGGCGGTCGCGGCGGGCGGGCCGCAGACCATGGCGCTTGACCTCAGGCCCGATCTCGATCTCGCGGCGCGGCTCGACGGGCCGCGGGGCGGTCAGAGCCTCTCGAACCTGCTGCGGCGGGCGGGGCTGGCGCCGGTGGCGATCGCGCTGGTGCAGGAAGCGCTGCGGGCCGGGGCGACAGGCCCCCTGTCGCGTCTGGTCCATGCGCTGCCGGTCACGGTGACGGGCATGGCCGGGCTGGAGCGGGCGATCTCCTCGGCGGGCGGCGTCGGCTGGGGCGAGGTGGATGCGGGCCTCATGCTCAAGGCCCGGCCCGGGGTCTGGCTTGCCGGCGAGATGCTCGACTGGGAGGCGCCGACCGGCGGCTACCTGCTGCAGGCCTGCTTTGCGACCGGGCGCTGGGCGGCGGAGGCGATCCTCAGAGCAGCACCAGGTCGTCGCGGTGGATGAGTTCGTCCCGGCCGCGCCAGCCGAGCAGGGCCTCGATTTCCTCCGAGCGGTGGCCGGCGATGCGGCGGGCATCCTCGGCGTCATAGGCGGATAACCCGCGGGCGAGCTCGGCGCCGGCGGCGTCCTTCACCGCAACGGGGTCGCCGCGGCCGAAGCTGCCGGTGACCTCGCGCACGCCGGCGGGCAGCAGGGAGGAGCCGCGGCGCAGCGCCCGGGCGGCGCCGTCATCGACGACCAGGCTGCCGAGCGGCGCCAGGCTCCCGGCGATCCAGCGCTTGCGGGCGGTGCGGCCCTCGGGCGAGGGCAGGAACCAGCTGCAGCGGGCACCCTCGGCGAGCGCGCGCAACGGATGTGCGCGGGTGCCGAGGGCGATCGCCATCGCACATCCGGCGCCGGTCGCGATGCGCGCCGCGATCAGCTTGGTGCGCATCCCGCCCGAGGAATAGCCGGGCGGCGGCTCTCCGCCCATGGCCATGATCTCGTCGGTGAGGCGCTCGATCACCGGCAGGTGCTGTGCGTTGGGATCGCGGCGGGGGTCGGCGGTGTAGAGGCCGTCGATGTCGGAGAGCAGCACCAGGGCATCGGCCTGGATCATCTCGGCGACGCGGGCGGCCAGGCGATCATTGTCGCCGAAGCGGATCTCCGAGGTGGCGACGGTGTCGTTCTCGTTGATCACCGGGACGCAGCCGAGTTCCAGCAGGGTGCCGAGGGTGGCGCGGGCGTTGAGATACCGGCGGCGATCCTCGCTGTCCTCGAGCGTCAGCAGCAATTGCGCGGCGGTCTGCTGCTGGCGGGAGAGGGCGGCGGCCCAGGCGCCGGCCAGGCGGATCTGGCCGACCGCGGCGGCGGCCTGCTTTTCCTCGAGCCGCAGCACCTTCTTGCGGGTCAGGCCCAGCATGCGACGGGCGAGGGCGATCGCGCCGGAGGAGACCAGCACGACCTCGCGGCCCTCGGCGCGGAGCGCGGCGACATCGGCGGCGACGCTGTCGAGCCAATCCTCGCGCGGCTGGGCTGTCGCGGGCTCGACCAGCAGGGCGGAGCCGATCTTCACGACGATGCGGCGGGCGTCGGTGAGGGGAGACATGGCGCCGGGGTAGAGCAGGCCGGCGTCGGCGGGAAGGTGGGGTTTTCGGACAAACGGCCGAGGCGGGGCCTGCGGACAAAATGCCGGGCTGGGATGCGGGGAGGTGGTTTCCGGACAAACCGGCGGGGTGGGGTGGGTGGCGGCGGCGGTCGCACGACGGGGCTGGATGGCGGTTCCGGACAAACTGCGGGCGGGGCGGGATGCGACGATGCGACAATCGGACAAACCCGGCGGGGCGGAGCGAAGGACAGGTCGTTGCCTAAAATTCGTGGATTCCGTGGCGGGTTGAATTCACGTAATCGAAGGCCTGAGGCGGCATTGGGCCCGATTCGGCTTTAGCAACTAAAGCCTTGAGGGGCGCTTCCGGTCGGCGGCCTGCCAGTCGGGCGGCACGCTTCGGTCTCCGGTGGTCCGGTGCAGGGCGGCGGATGCGGCTGTGAAAGAGCACCGGCGTTCCCGAGGGGCACCGTGCGAACAGAAGAGCATAGAAGGGTTGCCGGAAGATGTAGCGATGCCGTGCAGACCTGTGGTGCCGCCTGTGGTCGGACGGTCTACAGCCGCTTACGCCCCGGAGCAGATTTTCTCTTCGAGCACGCCAGTTGCCCCTCAACCCGCAGGCAGCGTCCGCATCGGCGAGACGACCTCATCCTCCCCGGTCTTGAGCAGCCGGTCCGGAATGCCGGGCGGCCGGCGCTGGTTCGGCGGCAACGGCGAGACATAGCGATAGTCGCCGCGACGGCGCACCAGGTCGGCCTTGGCTGCGCGCCTGAGGTCGGCATTGCTCATCAGGTCATGGCCAAGCCCGGCCATGACCTGCGCCGCCGCCAGAGCGCCTTTCTCGCCGATCGACATGCCGCCGCAGGCGGTCACGCCCCAGGTGTGCAGGCTGACGCCGAGCGGCATGGTCGGCCAGCCGAAGATCGCAAGCGGCGTGACGAAACTGACATCGCCGCAATCCGACCCGCCACCCGTCGTGATCTCCCCGAGCACCGGCAGCACGCGCTGCGCCAGGCCGCGCTCGGGCAGGGTCATCGCCTTCTGGATGGTGCGCGCGAAGGCCTGTTCCTCGTCGGTCCAGGCGATCGGCGTCGCGCTCATATGCCGATGCACGGCCGCAATCAGCGTGTCGTTCGGCAGCAGCTGGTGCACGCCGGAGAACACCTGGAACTCGGCCTTCGTCTGCGTCGCCATGGCCGCGCCTTCGGCGACCTGCCCGGCCCATTCGGTCATCGCCACCACGTTCTCGCGGTTGCGGTCGCGGATGGTCAGCAGCACCTCGGCGAAGTCGGGCACGACGTTCACCGCCGTGCCCCCGCTCTCGATGATGTAGTGCAGGCGTGCGGTCGGCTGGATGTGCTCGCGCATCAGGTTGATGCCGTGGGTGAATAGTTCGGCTGCCTTCAGCGCGCTGCGCCCGGCCCAGGGCTCGACGCCGGCATGCGCGGTGCGACCGTGGAAGCGGATCCGGATACCGTTGTTCGCGGCGGTCGAGATCGCCCCGGTGGCGGCGACCGGCGCGGGGTGCCAGGAGATCGCGGCATCGACGTCGTCGAACAGGCCCCCGCGGACGAAGTAGACCTTCACCGCGCCGCCTTCCTCCGCGGCGCAGCCGAAGACCCGGATGGTCCCCGGCGTGCGGTCCTGTTCCATCATCCGCTTCAGCGCGAAGGCAGCACCCGTGCAACCGGCGCCGAGCAGGTTGTGGCCGCAGCCATGGCCGACCTCGACCCCGGTTGGGCCTGGCGTCTGGCGCGGCTCCGCGGCGTTGCCGAGGCCGGGCAGCGCGTCATATTCCGGCAGGAAGGCGATGACCGGCCCGCCGGAGCCCTGGCTCCACTCCGCGAGAAACGCGGTCGGGACATTGGCGGTGCCGGTCGTGACCCGGAAGCCGGCGGCGCGCAATTCGCGGACATGGATGGCGGCCGATTTCTCCTCCGCCAGGGTGCGCTCGGCGTTGGTCCAGACCTCGCGGCTGATGCGGAGGATGGGCTCGCGGACGCTCTCCACGGCGCGCGCGGCGACGGCGGCGGAGGCGGGCGGCGGTGCGGCGGCGGTGGGCGGCGGTGTCGCCGCTGGCGGCGCCTGCGCGAGCACGACGGCGGGCAGCGACGCCGCG
>Ga0114976_10000631_pt1 | contig 22055 bp, 19 predicted proteins | sample S_130805_EF_Meta_FD_87319 | JGI IMG/M metagenome (GOLD analysis project Ga0114976, IMG submission 87319) | Freshwater microbial communities from Lake Simoncouche, Canada to study carbon cycling - S_130805_EF_MetaG | ecosystem: Environmental > Aquatic > Freshwater > Lake | place: Lake... | reverse complement strand
TTCCTACTACAACAGGCAAATTCAATTTACAGCAATGTTCAATATGGCTTTTTACCAAATTGGGTTCAGTAAATTCAATAGCAATATCTGCATTTACCGATGTTGCATCTAAAAAAGGATTAGATTGAGAAAATCTTTCTGTGATTTCATGACCTCTTGCAATTGCAAGTCTTTCAATGGTTTTACCCATCTTACCATATCCAATTAATGCAATTTTCACATTTACAAAGTTACATAATCTTCACTATTTACCTAAATGTTAAAGGGTTTTCACAGATTTTTCTCATTTTTGCGTTCTAATTTTCATGGCAAAAAAGAAATCTAAATTCCGAGTATATGCTTTTTCAGCAATAGGATTGTTGTTTTTAATTCCATTTTTTATTTTGTTTTCTACTACTTCAAATACGTTTATGCAGACATTTAAAGTTCATAAAAACTGGAATCGCGATAGTTTGGATTTGCAATTAGACAATCAGTTAGGGCTAGTATTGCCATTTGGTTTTTCTAATTGGGCTAAATTTTTAGGCTATGGTAAAGTAAAACCTTGTTTTTTTATTGTTGACCCTAATACAACTGCTTGGAAACTAATTAAAAACCTCAGAATGAACCGCAAACAAGCGGTTAATGTGGTTATTACTTCGGGAATTTCTAAGGAATCGTTCGTTGACATTGTTACAAGCAAATTGGATATTTCACCTATGGAATTGCATTTGGGAATTCAAGATGCCTCTATTTTGAAACAGTTTTATGTAAATGATACTACCTGGCCGTTACTTGTTATACCGAACACGTATAACATTTCAATGAGTATTGATTTGGAGGGATTTTTAGAAAGGATGCGTCAAGAATCGGATAAATTTTGGACGACTGAGAGACTAGAAAAGGCAAAAAACCAGAAATTAAGCAAGCTTCAAGTTGTTACAATTGCCTCTATCGTAAATAAAGAGAGTAACAAAGAAAAAGAATATAATAATATTGCGGGGGTCTATATAAATAGATTTCGCATTGGAATGAAGTTGCAAGCAGATCCTACAGTTAATTTTGCAAAAGGAAAGGATGAACGTGTGGTAAATGTAAATATTGAATCGCCTTACAATACGTATTTGCATGAAGGATTGCCTCCTGGTCCAATTTGTATTCCATCGATTGCTGCCATCGATGCGGTTTTAAATTATAACAAACACGATTATTTATATTTCTGTGCAAAAAGCGATTTTACTGGGTATCATATATTCGAGAAGAATTATGAAAAGCATAAGAAAAACGCAAGACTTTTTATTTCCGCATTAAACCGTGAAGAAAAAAAGAGGGACTCACGTAAGTAAGTCCCTCAAAATATTTTAAATAAAACAATATTTATTGAATTACAATCGCAGTTGTATTGTGAATGTTATTTTCTGAAACAGTTTGTAGATAATAAGTTCCTGCTGGTAAATGTGAAACATTTAATTCAGAAGTATTAGTAGTAGATGCGGCAACTTGACCTTTGTTATTCCAAACAATCATATTTTTTGCAACGCCATTCAAACGAACAACCGTATTTGAAGGGTTTTCAATTACAGTTAATTTTGTAGATTCAATTAATTTGGTATTTGAAGAAACATTTTCATCTATCGTTGAAGTTGCCAAAACTACTTGGTCTTTAGAATCTGAACCATTTGCATTTGAAACAACGCAAGCACTATACATAGTTACAGTACCGGTTCCAAATACAGGGGCTGTCCAAGTACCTTTCCAAACACCAGTTGCGCTAGGTATGTTGTGTCCCCAAATAGATTTTCCACCAGAAGTATAAATACTTGTTCCTGAAGGAGCCGTACCACAAGTACCGGCACTCGCATTACTTGAGTTTAAAATTGTAGCTTGAAATCCTTTTCTTGTTGAAGTTCCACCTGCAATTACATGCATGTCATATACTTGTCCTGGAGTATAGGTAGATAAAAATGTGGTATCGCCAGTAGCGGTAATACCAACTTTTAAAGATCCTCCATAGTTGCTTGCGCCGCCATGGCAACCACTGCAATCTCCCGAACTACCGGGTGATCCTGTTCTGTTTCCACCTGGACCAGATGAATTACTAGATAAAGTCAAACCAATTACCAATAAACTAGCTAAGGTAATAGAGGATAAAATGATTTTTTTCATATTTTTAATAGTACAAATATATTATTTTTCAATGTTCAAAAGTTTTTTTTCAGTTTTTTTAATTTTTCATGTTTAGAACACTTGCGTTGTATTATTTTTGTAGCAAAGTATGAATTCTCCTGAAAGTTATATTCCAATACTGATCCAAATAGGCGTTGCCGTTGGGTTTGTTGTTTTGACACTTAGTTTGTCGCATTTGTTAGGTCCAAACAGAAAAACAAAACAACGCGAAGAAAATTTCGAATGCGGTATTGAAAGTCAGGGAAATGCAAGATTCCCCGTTTCGGTGAAGTACTTTTTGTCGGCAATATTGTTTGTATTGTTTGATGTTGAGGTCATATTCTTTTATCCTTATGCTGTTAATTTCCAAGAAATGGGTTGGGCCGGTTTTATTTCTGTGCTGACATTTATTGGTTTTTTCTTAATAGGATTTATTTATGTTTGGAAAAAAGGTGCCCTTGAGTGGGAAAAATAAGTAAAGATGGTAAACATTGTAGAACAACCGGAAGGACACGAAGGACAAGGTTTCTTTGCAACTTCAATGGATAAAGCAATAGGTTTGGCAAGAGCAAATTCGCTTTGGCCTTTGCCTTTTGCTACTTCATGTTGTGGTATTGAATTTATGGCTACGATGAGCGCAAATTATGATTTGGCTCGTTTTGGATCAGAGCGTTTGAGCTTTACTCCACGTCAATGTGATTTATTGATGGTAATGGGTACAATCTCGAAAAAACTTGGTCCCGTATTAAAACAAGTTTATGATCAAATGGCAGAACCTAAATGGGTACTTTCAGTTGGTGCATGTGCTTGTACAGGAGGTATTTTTGATACGTATAGTGTTTTACAAGGTATTGATAAGATTATACCAGTAGATGTTTATGTACCTGGTTGTCCACCGCGTCCTGAACAAATTATTGAAGGTTTGATGAAAATTCAAGAATTGGCTAAAAACGAAAGTTTGCGCAGAAGAAATAGTGACGAATATCAAAAAATGTTGGAAAGTTATAATATTGAAACTACCAAATAATGGAAAATTCAACAATTCAAGATATTACTAGCAGCATTGAATCGAAATTCCCTAATTGTGTAATTACAACAGATAGTTATGGAATGTCAAATATTGTTTGCTCAAGAGAATCTATTATTGATTTGGTGGGACATTTAAAGCATGATTTGGGATTTGGTTTTCTAACAGATATATGCGGTGCACATTACCCATTAAGTGAAAATCAAGAATTTCAAGTGGTTTATCATATACACAATTTATATAAAAACGTTCGTTTGCGTTTAAAAGTAAATTTGGCAACTGCTGATTTGGCTATTCCAACTATGGTGAATTTATTCCCCGCTGCAAATTGGATGGAAAGAGAAACGTTTGATTTTTATGGGATTATATTTGAGGGACATCCTGATTTGAGAAGAATTTTAAATATGGAAGATATGGATTATCATCCATTGAGAAAAGAATACGCACTTGAGGACGAAACAAGAAGCGATAAAAAAGATAGTTTTTTTGGAAGATGAGCGAATTGAAAATTAATCAAAACGGGCAACTCACCAGTTTAGATACCGTTGATGGGGAAATTGCAACCCTGAATCTTGGCCCTACACATCCTGCCACTCACGGGATCTTTCAAAATATTTTGAAAGTTGATGGTGAAAGAATCATCAGTGCAGAACCTACGGTTGGCTACATCCACAGAGCCTTCGAAAAATTAGCAGAAAGAAGACCTTATCAGCAAGTTACTCCCATTACGGATCGCTTAAATTATTGCTCATCGCCAATTAATAACATGGGATGGCACTTGACAGTTGAGAAGTTAATTGGTGCAGAAATTCCAAAACGCGTTGACTATATGCGTGTTATTGTGATGGAATTGGCGCGTATTGCTGATCATTTGGTTTGTAATTCAGTAATTGGTGTTGATACAGGTGCTTTAACTGGATTTACTTATGTTTTCCAAGAGAGAGAGAAAATTTACGATTTATTTGAAGAAATATGTGGGGCTCGATTGACAACCAACGTTGGAAGAATTGGTGGTTTTGATAGAGATTTTAGTCCTGTATTTTTCCAAAAATTGGATAAGTTCTTAAAAGAGTTTCATATCATTTTTGATGATTTCACCAATCTTTTAGAACGTAACAGAATATTTATGGATCGCGTTATAGGCGCTGGTCCTATTACTGGTGAAAGAGCTTTAAGCTATGGTTTTACTGGTCCAAACCTAAGAGCTGCAGGAGTTGATTATGATGTTCGTGTAATGAATCCTTATTGCTCGTATCAAGATTTTAATTTTGATGTACCCATTGGCAAAGATGGTGACACGTACGACAGATTCTTGGTTCGTCAAGAAGAAATTCGTCAAAGTTTAAGAATCATTCATCAGGCAAAAGATAATTTACCTGCAGGCAATTATCATGGTGATGTTCCATCTTTCTTCCTTCCTCCAAAAGAAGAAGTGTATAGAAGCATGGAAGCATTAATTTATCATTTCAAAATTACCATGGGTGAAACTCCAATTCCAGCTGGTGAGGTTTATCATTCAGTTGAGGGAGCAAATGGTGAGTTAGGATATTATTTAGTTTCAGATGGAGGTAGAACTCCTTACAGATTGCATTTTAGAAGACCTTGCTTTATTTACTATCAAGCTTACCCTGAAATGATTAAAGGATCGGTTTTAAGTGACGCTATTCTAACAATGAGTAGTATGAATGTAATTGCAGGAGAGTTGGACGCTTAATTTTAAAATTTGTGGAAAATCAAAATATAGAAATCATTCAATTTCCTAAAGAATTACTTGATGAAGTACAACGTATTACTTCATTGTTTCCTGAAGGAAAACAAAAAAGCGCGTTAATTCGTGTTTTACATATTTCTCAAGCCCATTTCGGCTACTTATCAGCTCCGGTTATGGATTATGTAGCAAGATTATTATTGATTCAACCAATTGAGGTTTATGAGGTTGCTACATTTTATTCAATGTACGACACTCAGCCAGTTGGAAAAGTGAAGTTAGAAGTTTGCCGTACTGGTCCTTGCATGATTGAGGGTGCAGAGAAAATCGTTTCTTATATAGAAAGGAAATTGGGTATCAAAGATGGAGAAACTACTGAAGATGGTATTTTTACACTAAAAACTGTTGAATGTTTGGGTGCCTGCGGATATGCACCAATGCTACAAGCAGGTGAAAAGTTTCATGAACACTTAACAGAAGAGAAAGTTGATGCTTTAATCGAGCAATACCGATTAAAGCCTGTTGCAAATTATATGGGGCAAGAATAACATGTCTAGAAAGTTATTATTAAACAACGTTCATGTTGAAGGAATTCATACTTACGACGTATATCGTAAGACAGGCGGTTATGCTGCTGTTGAAAAAGCCCTCAAATCAATGACCCCTGAAGAGGTTGTTGAAGAAGTGAAAAAATCTGGCCTTCGTGGTCGTGGTGGAGCAGGTTTTCCAACTGGAATGAAATGGAGTTTCATTGCAAAACCAGAAGGTGTTCCACGTCATTTTTTGTGTAATGCCGACGAAAGCGAACCAGGCACATTTAAAGATAGGTATTTGATGGAAAAAGTCCCTCATTTGCTTATTGAAGGAATGATTTTGTCGTCATTTGCATTGGGTTGCGAACAATCATATATTTACATACGTGGTGAATACATGTATGTTTTAAGAATTCTAGAAAAAGCAATTGCTGAAGCGTATCAAAATGGTTGGTTAGGGAAGAATATCAAAGGATCTGGATTTAATTTGGATTTGGCGGTTTCTCCTGGTGCTGGTGCATATATATGTGGTGAAGAAACAGCGTTGATTGAAAGTTTGGAAGGTAAAAGAGGTAATCCTCGTATGAAACCACCATTCCCTGCAATTCAAGGTTTGTGGCAACGACCAACAGTTGTAAATAATGTTGAAACAATTTGTGCTGTTGTTCCAATTGTGAATGAAGGTGGTGATGCTTATGCCGGTATTGGTATGGGTAGAAGTACCGGAACCAAATTGATTTCAGCGGGTGGAAACATCAATAAACCAGGTGTTTATGAAATTGAAATGGGAATTACCGTAGAAGAATTCATATACGGAGATCAATATTGTGGGGGAATTAAAAACGGTAAGAAATTGAAAGCTTGCGTTCCTGGAGGTTCATCAGTGCCAATTTTACCTCACTATTTGGTTTGTAAAACCGCAGAAGGTACCGATCGATTAATGTCTTACGAAAGTTTGGCTGAAGGTGGATTCGCTACTGGCAGTATGCTTGGTTCTGGTGGATTCATTGTATACGATGAAGATCAGTGTATCGTAAGAAACACTTGGAATTTCTCTCGTTTCTACCACCACGAAAGCTGCGGCCAATGTTCACCTTGTCGTGAAGGAACAGGTTGGATGGAAAAAGTACTTCACAGGTTGGAATATGGACATGGAAAAATTGAAGACATTGATTTATTGTGGGATATTCAACGTAAAATTGAAGGAAATACAATTTGTCCTCTTGGAGATGCTGCTGCTTGGCCAGTAGCTGCCGCAATTCGTCACTTCCGCGAAGAATTTGAGTGGCATGTTAAAGAGCCGAATGCTTGTATGACAAGAAATTACGGTTTAGTTACAGAAAAAATTTTTGAAAAAGTAAACGCATAAAAGATGTCTGAACAAATTCAGCAAATAAAAGTTACCATCGACGATCAAACCATTATGGTTGATCCGGGTACAACTATTTTAAGTGCTGCGCGCCAAATTGGAGGGAACGTAGTTCCACCTGCAATGTGTTTTTACTCTTCACTTAAAGGAAGCGGTGGAAAATGCAGAACGTGTCTGGTAGAAGTTGCAGCAGGTAGTGAAAAAGATCCTCGTCCAATGCCTAAGTTGGTTGCAAGTTGCAGCACAACGGTGATGGATGGTATGATTGTTAAAAACAAATCAAGTGAAAGAGTTTTAGATGCAAGAAAAGGAGTAGTTGAACTATTGCTTATCAATCATCCACTTGATTGTCCAGTTTGCGACCAAGCAGGAGAATGCAGTTTGCAAGATTTGGCATTTGAACACGGTGCAAGTCATTCTCGTTACGAGTTCGAACGCAGAGAATTTGATAAAATTGACATTGGTGAATATATCAAACTGCATATGACTCGTTGTATTTTATGTTACCGTTGTGTGTACACTGCAAATCAGTTGACCGATAATCGAGAACATGGTGTATTAAAACGAGGAGATGCAGCTGAAATTGGTACCTTTATTGAGAATAGCCTTGATAATGAATTTATTGGAAATGTAATTGACGTTTGCCCAGTAGGAGCATTAACAGATAAAACTTTCCGCTTTCGAAGTCGTGTTTGGTACACAAAACCAATGGATGCAACTTGCAGCTGTGGAAAATGCAGTGGAAATGCGGTAGTTTGGATGATTGGCGATGAAATTGCAAGGGTAACTGCAAGGAAAGATAAGTACGGAGAAGTAAAAGAATTTATTTGCAATGATTGTCGTTTCAATAAAAAAGAACTTTCTGATTGGAAAATTGAAGGTCCGCGTCATATTGATAGGCATTCGGTTATTTCCGCAAACCATTATGAAAAAGCGGCTCCAACCCACACACCTTTATTAAACAAAGCATAACGATATGGATAGTGCAATGATGTTAGAAAAACTGGTACTTATAGTTGTAATCCTTGCGATTACACTTGTAGTTGCCTTGTATCTTACTTTTGGTGAGAGAAAAATTGCGGCGTTCTTCCAAGATCGTTTGGGTCCGAATAGAGTGGGACCATTTGGTTTGTTTCAACCATTTGCAGACGGCGGAAAATTGGTTTTCAAAGAAGAAATCATTCCAAAAAATGCAGAAAAATGGTTGTTTATTTTAGGTCCAGGTGTTGCCATGGTAGTTGCTACAATTACAAGTGCAGTAATTCCATGGGGAACGAGTATTGAACTTTTTGGCAGAACAATTGCTTTACAAGTTGCCGATATCAATATTGGTGTTTTGTATATTGTGGGAATTGTAAGTGTTGGTGTTTATGGAATTATGATTGGGGGGTGGGCTTCTAATAATAAATACTCACTTTATGGAGCAATACGCGCAAGTGCACAAATGATTAGTTATGAGTTGAGTATGGGTTTATCGCTTATTTCCGTTATTATGATGAGTGGTACTTTAAGTTTAAATGAAATCGTATCTCAACAACCAGGTTGGCATTGGAATATTTTATATCAACCTTTAGGATTTTTACTATTCTTTGTTTCTGCTTTGGCAGAATGTAATAGGGCACCATTCGACATGGCTGAATGTGAAACTGAATTAATTGGTGGTTACCATACTGAATATTCAAGTATGAAACTCGGTTTCTATTTGTTCTCTGAATATATCAACATGTTTATTTCGTGTGCAGTAATTTCATGTGTTTATTTGGGTGGGTACAATTTCCCTGGAATGAATTACATAACTGATCCTACTTGGTTAGGTTTAACTCAAGTTGCAGTAATGTTTGCAAAAATATTATTCTTGGTATTTGTATTCATGTGGATTCGTTGGACATTGCCACGTTTCAGATATGATCAATTGATGAGACTGGGATGGAAATCAATGATTCCTCTAGCTTTGGTAAATTTGGTAATCACAGGTTTGGTTATCGGAATTATGAAATTCTAATAAAAATATTTTATCGATATAAACCAAAAACAGCGAGAATCTTCTCGCTGTTTTTGTATAGTGAAATCTGGTAATTAAACTTCGTTTCTGTCTATTCAATCCAATCTTACCGCAAGATATCCTGTTTGTGAATCGACTAAGTTAATTTTTAGTTGATTTGTTAAGAGGTTTTGTTATTGATTTCCTCGTATAAATTTAAGCATGTAATCCAAAAAATAAATAAAATCTAGACTTTTGTTTCGATTTTTGAGGAACGCAAATCAAGTTTTACCTAGTAAATTATTAAGTGAACCTTTATAAACGCTTATAATCTTTCATAAACTCTTATAAACCCTTTAATTCCCCTTCTGCTTGAAATGCTCCAAACACTTTTCCATTTTAATGCCTCTGCTTCCTTTGATATATACATAATCGCAATCAATTGGATGGGTGTCTAACCAAGCCAAAAGTGTATCTGCAGATGAGAATTTCATTGGGTAGTTTCCAACTGCTTCATAAAAGTAATCTCCTACAAATATAGCTTCATCGATTTTGAGCGATTGAGTTAATTCAAAAATTGCTTTATGTTCTGCTTGAGTTGCGTCACCCAATTCTAACATATCGCCAAGTAAAACGATTTTCTTTCCCTCAAGAGTAGAAAAGCTTTTTAATCCCGCTTCAACGCTGCTTGGATTGGCATTGTATGCATCTAATAAAACATCGCAATTATTATAATGAATCCATTCACTTCTATTGTTGGTAGGAATATATTCACAAGCACTTTTTGCTGAGGTTTTTACTGGAATCTCAAGCGAAATACCAAAACATATTCCAGCCAAAATATTGTACAAATTATGTGAGCCACCAATTTTGGCTTCAAATTCACCAATCATATCTTGATTATGAAACAGTTTAAATTTCAAAAATGGCATTTCAGAAATAATTTCAGCATATACATTTGCAGATCGATCAAGTAAACTATAAGTTATTTTATTTGACAATCTCTTAGACATATTACTTAACCAATAATCATCTAAATTGATCATTGACAATCCATTTGATTGTGTCAATTGAACATAAACTTCACTTTCTTCTTTTGCAACTGCTTCAATATCTCCAAATCCTTCTAAGTGCTCTTTACCAATATTTGTAATCACCCCAGAAACCGGTGAAAACATATTGCAGAGATAATTCATTTCACCAGGGTGATTGGTTCCTAATTCTATAATGCCAACTTCCGTTGTGGGTTTTAATGCCAGCAAGGTAAGTGGTACACCAATGTGATTATTGAAATTACCATGGGTACATTTTGTATCAAAATGTCCCTCCAAAACACGTTGGCAAATTTCTTTTGTTGTTGTTTTGCCATTCGAACCACCAATAGAAATAAGTTTGGTAGGAATTTGCTTTGCATGGTATATTGCCAAATCAGTTAATGCTTGATTTGAATCCTTAACGATAATGACGCCATTGTTTTTTAGCGATTCGTTTTCGGTGATAACATATTTGGCACCTTTTTCTAAAGACTCTAAGGCAAACCTATTTCCATCGAAACTTTGTCCTTTTAAGCAAATAAAAAGTGAATTTGGAATTATATTTCTAGAATCAGTTGAGACTTGATAACCACATTCTATGTATTTCTCGTATATATCACTAATGCTCAGCATAATCAATTTTCTTCAAATTTAAGGGTTGTAATTTGATAATCATTTAGAATTTCGTATATTTGATTAAATCGATTATGAATAAACTGTCACATAATTACTTACGGCTTTTATTGTGTTTGTTGAGTTTTGCTTTTTCAATAAGCGTGAATGCTCAAATTCGTTATAATAAATCTGGATATGTTGATTTTGTTCATAACGGGAATACACTTGCATTGCCTTTTTTAGGAGGAATGAATTCGCCTCAATTGCAATTGATGGATTTGAATTTCGATGGCAAAACAGACATCATTGCATTTGATCGTTGTGATTTCAGAATCATGACATTTATTAGAATATCTGGAGATAACTTTAAATACGCACCAGAATATGAACATTTGTTGCCCCCGGGAAACTCAATTTATAAACTCGCTGATTTAAATAGTGATGGCAAACTAGATGTTTTCACAATTGCCAGTGGGGGTGAATTGATGATTTCAATGAATATTGCTCCAACTAATGGTCCATTGAAATTTAAAGATTTGGGACCTCAGTATTACAGAAATCAATATGATTCGAATGCAACAATTTATTATAATCCATTGAGTATTTCTACTGCAAAAACCGATTTGCCAGAAATTAAAGATTTAGACAATGATGGAGATTTGGATTTCATTACCTATGATGCTACCTATTTAACATACACCATGTTTAAAGATGTAAGATCTGAATTTAATTGGGCAAAAGACACATTTGAATTTCAGAACATGGATTATTGTTTTGGCTATTTTTGGGAGGGATATGATAATAATATCAAACTAAATAATTGCTATTTGCAAAATGGCCATAAAGATTTCAATCCTAAGTTGAAACCTCGTCCAGCTCCCCGTCATAATGGAGGTGCTAGTTGTTGGTTCTTCGATGATGACAACGATGGCGATTATGAAATGTATATCGCCAATGTTGGATTTAAGAAGATTACGAAATTGAAGAATGGTAAGATAGAAAATAAGAAATACTACGATACGATGGTGGCTTGGGATACGATGTTTCCCGTTAAAGGAAAATCATTTCAATCGTTTTCATTTCCTGCTGGCTATATGCTTGATGTCAATGCCGATAGTTTAACTGATTTGGTTTTGGCACCCAATGGAGTAGCAGATGTAAAAGAAACAAACCAAGTTTTTTATTATAAAAATACAGGAACGAAAAAGGGAGCGAATTTTGAATTGCAAAAAGAAAACTTCTTGGTAGATAAGTCTTTAGATTTTGGAGCGCGATCTGCACCTGAATTTATTGATTATGATGCCGATGGCGATTTAGATTTAATTGTTGGAAGCAATGGAGATTTTGAGTTGTCCGGTGGTTTGAGAGATGAAATTTCATACTATGAAAACACTGGAACCACCAGAAAGCCAGTTTATACATTAAAAAACACCAAATTTTTATTGGGGGATTCTGCCTTTCAACACATTGTCCCAGTATGTGGTGACATAGACAATGACGGAGATATTGATATTTTAATAGGTACTGGTTCTGGTAAAATTATTTGGTATGAGAATACAGCGGGTAAAAACAAACATTGTGTATTTAAGATAAAAACGAATTGTTTATTGAATTTCGAGAACTATCCTAATGAAAATGCATTTGCTCCTGAAATATATGATTACAATAAAGACAATATCAACGATTTGATTATTGGAATGTATAATGGAAGGGTTGCTGTATTTAAAGGACTTGGAGGTGCTTTTCCACAGTTCGAATTGATTAGCAAAAATGCTTGGGGAATGACAGCTAATTTGTGGCGCGAAGATATCTCTCCAGTTGGCTTTGACAGTTATGGATATGCCGTCCCTAAAATTGCGGACCTAGATAATGATGGGGTTGATGAACTTGTTTTAGGAACTTACTTTGGAACACCAAGATTATATCATTTTAACAATCATGACATTACAGATAGTTTAATCGCAGATGAGACATTCCTGTATCAAGTGGTGGGCAAGGACACAATTCCCCCTTACATCGGTCAAAATATTATTCCTGCAATAGCGGATATCAATGGCGACAGCATTCCAGAAATGTTCTTTGGTTTAAAACGTGGAGGACTTGAATTTGCTGAGAATGAAAAGGCAGGAAGTTTTGGCAGAATTAATAAGTTTGTAAAAGACTTAAAATTAAGTATTTATCCTAATCCCTCAAACAATCAATTCATGATAAAATTGCCATCGAATAATTTCAATTGGAAGGTAACGTGTTATAATATTGATGGAAAACTCATTCAAGAATCTTATATGAATAGGAACGAAAAACAAATTCAAATTCAGCAACAATGGCCGAATGGAATTTACCTCGTTAAAATGACCAACGAATTGGGGGAGGTGCTTACAAGTAAATTATTGGTTAACAGAAACTAATTGATTCTGTCCAATTACGAATTTTTCGTAACAGAAATAATATTCATCCTCTCTGTTTGAAGCAACGATAAAGCATTTCTTGCTTTGATATTCCTTTATCAATGTTTGGTAAAGTTCAATTCCTTTGGTATCTAAATTTGTTAAAGGCTCGTCTAATATAGACATGGGTTCATTGCCTAAAATCGATAAACATAGCTTTATTCGCTGTTTCATGCCACTAGAATAGTGCATGAGGGGTTTGTTTTTGATTTTTGAGGGAAATTCACACAACTCAATAATATTATTGACAGTTACACTTGGGTAGAATGGTTTTAGACTTGAATGAAAATGAAACCACTCTTCAATTGTGAATTCCTCAGGTAATTCTAAAGCTGGTGACGCCAAACTGTAAAAATCTTGACGTTCGTGTTCTTCAATAATACGACCGTCAGATTTCCAGATGAGAGCTCCTTCGGTAGGAGATACTTGCCCTGTCAACATTAAGGTAAAAGTTGACTTTCCAGCACCATTCGGACCTAAAATAGCATAAGAACAATTCGGTTTAATAGGAATTGTTAAATCGATCCCTCGGTATAACCAAGTTCTATGGTAGTTCTTACCGCAATTGGATAGAACAATGTCAATCATTTTATTATTTAGTTCCGTAACCTTTCATTACACCACGATCAGATTCATTGATAAACGACATGATTTCGTCTCTTTCTGGGGTTGGAGCAAATTCAGTTTCAATAATTTTGGTAGCTTTCGCTGTATTTGAATATTTCACAAAAAGTGTTCTGTAAATATCTTGAATTTCAGATATTTTTTCATTTGAAAAACCTCTTCTTCTTAATCCAATACTATTAACGCCTTCATAACTAAGTGGTTCTCTTGCTGCTTTTGTGTATGGAGGGACATCTTTTCTTACGAGTGAACCACCGCTAATCATCGCATGTTTGCCAATTTTAACAAATTGATGAACCAATGCAGCACCGCCAAGAATTGTAAAATCACCCACAGTAACATGACCCGCAACTTGCACACTATTCGCCAAAATGCAATTATCACCAATAACACAATCGTGCGCCAAATGCACATAAGCCATAAGTAGGCAATTTTGTCCAACTTTGGTATATCCAAGTGCTTTGGTTCCCTTGTTTATGGTAACATATTCTCTAATGGTTGTATTATCACCGATGATGGTAAGTGTTTCTTCTCCATCAAACTTTAAATCCTGCGGAATTGCTCCTATAGAGGCACCAGGGAAAACCCTGCAATTTTTACCTATTCTAGATCCTTTGAAAATTACAGCTCCAGACATCACATGAGTTCCTTCATCAATAACTACATCGGCATGAATGGTTACAAAGGGATCAATAACCACGTTGTCGGCAATTTTTGCCGTAGGATGAACATAAGCTAACGGTTGAATCATCTTAATTATTTATTTTTACAATTTGAGCCATCATTTCAGACTCACAAACCAATTTATCGCCAACCCAAGCACGGCCTTTCATAACACAAATACCTCTGCGAATGGGTTCAGTTAATTCTAATTTCATTACCAACGTATCACCGGGAACCACTTTGTCTTTGAATTTTGCATTGTCAATTTTCAAGAAATAAGTTCCATAGTTTTCTGGATCATCTACTGTTCCCAATACCAATATTCCACCTGCTTGAGCCATTGCTTCTAATTGCAAAACTCCCGGCATAATGGGATCACCTGGAAAATGACCATTAAAAAATGGTTGATCATAAGTAATGTTTTTCACACCCACAATCGATGTTTTATCCATTGCTATAATTTTATCAACCAATAAGAAAGGATGGGCGTGGGGTAATATTTTTATAATATCTTTGGTAGCAAACACAGGTTTTTCATTTTGATCGTAATAAGGTCTACCATCTAATTTTCTACGTTGTTCTTTTTTGATGGCCTGTTTGATTTTTTTTGCAAAGGCAACATTGCTTGCATGTCCTGGGCGTGCAGCCATAATTTGACCTTTAATAGGCATTCCAACCAATGCCAAATCACCAACCATATCTAGCAATTTATGTCGGGCTGGTTCATTTTGGAATCGAAGATCTAAATTGTTTAGGATCCCTTCTTTCTTCACTTCAACAGAATCCTTTTTAAATATCACTGCTAAACGGTCAAGTTCATCTTGATTAACAGCACGATCAACAACAACAATTGCGTTGTTTAAATCTCCACCTTTTATGAGGTTATTTGCCAATAAATATTCCAATTCATGTAGAAAACAAAATGTTCTACATGAGGCAATTTCCTTGTGAAAATCACTTAAATGTGTCAATGACGCATGTTGTGTACCCAAAACTGGCGAATTATAGTCAACCATTACGGTTAAACGATATTCATTCACAGGCATTGCAATAATTTCAACTTGATTTTCTGGGTCAGTAAAATGAATATTGTAAGGAATTTCAAAATATTCTCTTTCAGACTCAAGTTCTTTTAAGCCAGTTTTCTTAATTCCTTCAACAAATACAATTGAACTACCATCCATAATTGGCATTTCAGGTCCGTTAACACAGATCATTGCATTATCACATTCCATTCCTACCAATGCCGCCAATACATGTTCCACTGTTGAAACACTCGCACCTTTTTTCTCTAATGTAGTTCCACGGCTAGTGTCTGTAACTAAGTCACAATCTGCTTCAATAATTGGTTCATCGGGCAAATCAGTTCTTTGAAATTTGTATCCATGATTGTCCAGAGCAGGTTTGAGCGTAACTGTTACACTTGCGCCAGTATGCAGCCCTACACCAGTAAAGCTAATTTCATTGTTTAATGTTGTTTGTTTAGGATTTAAATTGTTCATTTCCCTTTTAATAATGCTATTTCTCTTTTAAGTTCTGAAACTTCTCTAATAATGTCGGAAACTTTGCGGCTTCCAAGCACGCCACGAAGATAAGTATTTACATCGGTAGCAGGGGTGCCACTTAATTTTTGACCTGGCTCTTTAATAGATTGAGTAATTCCAGCTTGCGCTCCAACAGAAGTATTTTCTGCAATTGTAATATGTCCAACTACGCCAACTTGCCCTCCAAATGCACTGTTATTGCCAACCTTTGTGCTTCCTGCAATTCCAGATTGAGAAGCAATAACGATATCTGTTCCCAATTCAACATTGTGCGCAATTTGCACTAAGTTGTCCAATTTAGTACCTCGTTTGATTATTGTTGATCCCATTGTTGCCCTATCAATAGCACAATTTGCACCAATTTCAACATCATCTTCCAATGTCACAATTCCAACTTGCGGGATTTTGACGTAACGACCACCAATCGGAGCAAATCCAAAACCATCGCTGCCTATAACTGTCCCTGAATGAATAATGCAGTTTTTGCCAATAATGGTTCCTGAGTAAATTGAAACATTGGCATATATTTTTGAATTATCTCCGATTTTGGTATTTTTACCAATATAAGTACCCGATTCAATATAACAGTTATGGCCAATAATTACATTTTCTTCAATGGTTACATGATGTCCAATATATGCGCTTTGGCCAACAGAAGCAGAAGGATTTACAAATGAAGTGGGCTCAATTCCAACTTTCTTTTCATTTGGGTCAAAATATTTTGTGAGAATGGTACAAAATGCAAAATATGGATTTGCATGTTTAATTAATTTGGCGCTACAATTTTGAGCAGGAACAAAATCTGCAGGAACGAAAACCAAAGAACATTCAGAACTATATAAGGCTTTTTCGTATTTGGCATTGGCAAAAAATCCCAAAGAACCTTCTCTTCCTTCTTCTAATTTACTCACTGAGTTTATTACAATATCTTCAGAGTCTTGGAATATTCCACCGGTTTCTAAGGCAATTTGTGAGGCTTTTAATTCCATCATTGAGGTGCAAAATAATACAAAATGCCCATTTTCTATAATTTTTACCCCCTAAATTTTCAAGATTCATATGTTGAATCAAAAATTCTATCTATTTTAGCCCCAAATTAACTAGAAACTATGGAATCAATAGAAACGAAAACTCAACAAACGGGTCATCCAAAAGGATTATACGTACTGTTTGTTACTGAAATGTGGGAGCGATTTAGCTATTATGGAATGCGCGCCTTGTTTATTTTATTCATGACAAAAGCTTTGCTTTTTGACAAAGCGCACGCTTCTGACATTTACGGCAGTTATACTGGTTTGGTATACTTAACTCCTCTTTTGGGCGGTTACATGGCCGACAGATACTGGGGAAACAGAAAATCAATTATCATTGGCGGTGTTTTAATGGCATTTGGCCAATTGTTGATGTTCTTTGCTGGAACGTATTATCAGGATGTTGCAGTTGCAACAACCTTAATGTTTGCTGGTTTAACTTTCTTAATTATTGGTAACGGTTTCTTTAAACCAAATATTAGCACCATGGTGGGACAATTATATCCAGCTGGCGATAAAAGAGTTGATTCTGCATTTACTATTTTTTACATGGGTATCAATTTAGGTGCATTCATTGCTCCTTTGTTGTGCGGTTATTTAGGTGATACTGGAAATCCTGGTGACTTCCGTTGGGGATTCATGGCTGCGTGTTTAGGTATGATCATGAGCTTAATTCTCTTCATTTCGTTAAAGAATAAATATATCATTACTCCAGAAGGTGAACAAATTGGCGAAAAACCAAATAGTTCTCGTCAGGATACAAATACTGAGTCTATTCCATTGAGCCCTTCAAGATTAATTAGCACTTTGGTTATTCTGGTTGGATCCTTTGCCGCATTCTTTACTTATTTTGATTTGGGATTAATTGGTTCATTTATTTTTTCACTGACTATTTCTGCACCTTATTTTATTATCACAGATCCTGCATTATCTAAGGTTGAAAAACAAAGAATCTGGGTTGTTTACATTGCGGCGTTTTTCGTTATTTTCTTTTGGGCTGCATTTGAACAAGCGGGTGCTTCTTTGACATATTTTGCTGAAGAACAAACAAACAGAACAGTTATGGGAATGAATGTCCCTGCTTCTTATTTTCAAAGCGTAAATGCGGTGGCAATTGTTATTTTTGCACCATTATTTGTGTGGTTATGGGGTTGGATGGGTAACAAAGGAATTGAACCAGCTTCTCCATTTAAACAATCTATAGGATTATTCTTATTGGCAATTGGCTATTTGGTAATTGCATTTGGTGTAAAAGGGTTAGATCCTTCTGCTAAAGTGAGTATGGTTTGGTTATTAGGTTTATACACCATTCATACTTTTGGTGAACTTTGTTTGTCGCCAATTGGTTTGTCAATGGTAAATAAATTGGCTCCAGTGAAATTGGCTTCGTTATTAATGGGAGTGTGGTTCTTATCCACTGCTGCTGCCAATAAATTTGCAGGAACTTTGAGTTCTTTGTATCCTGAAGAAGTTAAAATTGAAAAATCATACATTCCGGAAGCATCACCAGCATTAATCAAAAATTTAGAAGGAAATATGTTGGATACCAATGTTTGGAAAGCCGATCCTAAATCAACTTACAAATTAAATGTTGCAAAATATGCTACAGTTAAAGTTGACAAAAAAGACAGTCTAACTTCATTAACAATTGATTCAACTTCAAAAACTGCTGAAATTTCTGTGTTCCACTTGAAAGTTATTAAATCTAATAACAAGAATATTGATAGAGCGGTATTGTTAAGCGATACAAGTTTGTTGACCCATGAAATTGCTGAAGTGAAAAATGAAAAAACCGGCAAATTTGATAAAGTTGAGAAATTGCAATTTTGGAATTTGAAACCTACAAAACCTTCTTTTGCAGGTGCTAAAATTGAAACGCTTTACGATTTCTTCATGTTGTTTGTTTATATGGCAGGTATTGCTGCTGTAATTTTGTTCTTCTTGTCATCTAAGTTATTAAAGATGATGAACGGTGTGAGATAAGCGCTTCCGAAATACATTTCAAAAAGAAAGGCTGCGAAAATTCGCAGCCTTTCTTTTTAATGATAATTTAACGTTTGGAATGAATTTATTTAGCTCAATTTCTTCGCTTCAGCCAACAATGCTGTTTTTTCAATAGGAACAACCCCTGTTTTTTCACAAACCAAACCACCAGCCAAATTGCTTAATTCTGCTAAGGTTTCAATGTTTGTGTTTAATGCCAAGCAAAGGGCGGCAACACTTACAACAGTATCTCCGGCGCCACTTACATCAGCAATATTTCTAATGTGGGCGGGAATAATTTTATAATCTTCACCTTTTTTAATCAATACACCTCTTTCACTTAATGTAACCATTGATATGGTATTGCCTAATTTGCTTTCTAGCAATGTAACAGCATTTAATACTTCTTCAATTGAATCGAGGTTGTTTTCGATGTTTAATCCCTCCTTGATTTCTTTCAAATTTGGTTTAAATAAAGTTGTCTTTTTATATGTTAGGAAGTTCGATTTTTTAGGATCAACAATTGTTGGTTTATTTACAGAATTGCATTTGTTAATAAACTTTTCGATATTTTTAGCATGCAAAACGCCTTTGTTATAATCTTCAAAAATGACAACATCCACAATTTCTAATTCTCTGTTAAAATGTTCATCTAACAAAAAGCTATCTAAAGTATCAATTTCTGTTTTTATTTCATGATCAATACGCAACAATTGGTGATTGTTGCCAAGTACCCTTGTTTTTGTAGTAGTTTTGCGTTTGTCGCTGCTTAATATGGCCCTAGATGTTAATCCTTGTTTACCCAATAAATTCTTTAAATCTTCTCCTTCTTTGTCATTTCCAATAACAGAACATAAAATAGGGATTCCTCCCATTGCTTTGATGTTTAATGCAACATTTCCTGCACCACCTAATCTTGAATCGAATGAAGTTACATCAACAACTGGAACCGGAGCCTCTGGCGAAACTCTGTCTACCTTGCCAATGATGTAATTATCTACCATTACATCTCCAACAATAAGTACTTTTAACCCATTGAATTTTTTGAAAAGTGCTTCGAAGTTGATTTTTTTTGTCATTATTATGCAAATATACCAATTTTAATTCAGTAGACTTAATGCTTTGCCAATACGCTCAACAGATTCTATAATAATTTTTTCTGAGGTGGCATATGATAAACGAACACAATTTGGTGAACCAAATGGAGTCCCAGCAACAATAGAAACACCGGCAACTTCTAAAAGAAACAAACATAACTCATCAGAAGTATTGATTTTCTTTCCATTGTACGATTTGCCAAGAAATGCACTCACATCAGGGAAGTGATAAAAAGCGCCATCGGGATTGATATTTTTCAATCCTTGAATTTCATTTAATTTTTGAAACATCAAATTCCTGCGGGTTTCAAAAATTGCTTTCATTTCGAGTACGGAATCTTGTTTTCCTGTTAATGCCTCAATTCCAGCTGCTTGTGCTACTGAATTCGCACCACTCGTCATTAATCCTTGAATTTTATCGCAAGCTTTCACCAAATCTTCAGGTCCCGCTATATAGCCAATTCTCCATCCTGTCATGGCATACCCTTTTGACAATCCATTTACAACCGCAACACGGTCTTTCATTGAGGGAAATTGTGCAATCGAAACATGTTTGCCAGAATAATTTATCTTTTCATAGATTTCATCGCTAATTACAAATACTTGCGGATATCGTTCAAGAACTTCAACCCATGCTGCCAATTCACTTTCGCTCATCACCGAACCACTGGGGTTGCAGGGAGAGGAGAATATAAGTAACTTAGTTTTATCGGTAATTGCCGATTCTAATTGTGCGGCAGTAACTTTATAATTATTTTCTGGTAGTCCTTCTAATTCAACAGATATACCACCTGCATAAGTAACCATAGATGGATAACTTACCCAAAAAGGAGCAGGCAACAAAACTTCATCACCAGGATTTAATATGGCCAAAACGGTATTTAAAAGGCTTTGTTTGGCGCCATTACTCACAATAATTTGATTGGGACTAAAGTCTAAATGATTCTCATTTTTCAATTTAGCACTAATTGCCTTTCTGAATTCTAAGGTTCCTGAAACAGGTGTGTAGTGTGTTTGCCCTGCATTCATTGCTGAATAAGCCGCATCGCAAATATTTTGAGGAGTATTGAAATCTGGCTCACCAATACTTAAACTGATGATATCCATACCTTTTTCCTTCATTTCTCTTGCCATTTTGGTCATGGCAAGTGTTTGGCTTTCAATAACTGTTTCTAAACGTTGACTAAGATTCATGATACTTACACAATAATAGCAATCCTTTTTTGAAAAAACGTAAATAAATGTTATAATTTTGCCATCAATGAAAATATTGTTCGTTGCCAATCGCGTGCCGTTTCCTCCATTTAGAGGAGATAAGTTGAAAATATTCAACTTGGCTACGGAATTATGTAAAGAACATGAACTTCATTTGATAACTATTGCTGAAAACCAAGAAGACATTGATTCAGTTGCAAATTTATTGCAACCCACTGAATTTAAAGATGAAAATGGCAATAATAAATTATTGTTTCATTCTTTGAATTACGAATACAGACCCAAGTGGAAATCAACTATCTCAGCTGGCTTGGGTATTTTTAGTAACAGACCCATACAAGTTGCATTTTTTAGATCATCCTCGTTTGCAAATAGACTGAATAAATTATTAACTGAACACAAATTCGACGCCATCCATGTTCAACATTTAAGAATGGCTCAGTATTTTGAAAACCTAGGATGTGAAAATGTAATATTGGATTTACCAGATGCTTTTAGTTTGTATTGGAAAAGAAGAATTAATAAAAGTAGTAATTTAATCACTAAGTTACTTACATCAATAGAGTTTAAAAGGTTATTTAACTATGAACTTCAAATGATTCCAAAATTTAAAAAGGTTTTGGTTTGTAGCAAAGAAGATCAAGAATATTTGATTCACAATACTAAAGTTCAAGTTGAATTATTGCAAAATGGTGTAAATACTGCTGTATTTAAGCCAAGGAACGACAAATATATTCAAAACAGGGTATTGTTCACAGGGAATATGGATTACGCACCGAATATTGATGCTGTTACTTATTTTGTTGAAGAAATATGGCCTGAGATTCTAAAAAAAGTACCTCAAGCTGAGTTTATTATTGCCGGACAACGACCTGTACCCAAAGTATTGTCATTGGCATCTGAATCAGTAAAAATCACAGGATTTATTCCAGATTTGGCAGACGAATATGCAAAAGCACATGTTGTAGTTTCTCCATTAAGAATTGGCGCAGGAACCCAAAACAAAGTGCTAGAAGCACTTTCCATGAATATCCCGGTG
>Ga0114976_10000630_pt1 | contig 22062 bp, 20 predicted proteins | sample S_130805_EF_Meta_FD_87319 | JGI IMG/M metagenome (GOLD analysis project Ga0114976, IMG submission 87319) | Freshwater microbial communities from Lake Simoncouche, Canada to study carbon cycling - S_130805_EF_MetaG | ecosystem: Environmental > Aquatic > Freshwater > Lake | place: Lake... | reverse complement strand
CCGCAAGGCGCAGAACCAGGAGCGCGGCGAGAGCGAGTTCCACGGCACCGGCGGCCCGCTGAACGTCGCCGACCAGCCGACCAGCCCGCTCGCCGAGGCGATGATCGCCGCAGCCGGCCAGGCCGGCGTGCCGCCGACGCCCGACTTCAACGGCGCCCGGCAGGAAGGTGCGGGCTATTTCCAGACCACCACCGGCGCCCGCCGCCGCTGGTCCTCGGCGCGCGCCTACCTCAAGCCCGCCGCCAACCGCCAGAACCTCGAGATCCGCACGCTCTGCCAGGCGACCCGCGTGCTGATCCAGGATGGCCGCGCCACCGGCGTCGAATACCAGTCACCCCGCGGCCGCGAGACCGCCCAGGCCCGCCGCGAGGTCATCATCTGCGGCGGCGCCTATGGCTCGCCGCAACTGCTGCAGCTCTCCGGCCTCGGGCCGGCCGCGCACCTGCAGGAGCTCGGCATCCCCGTCATCGCCGACATGCCGGCGGTCGGCGCCCACCTGCACGACCATTTCTGCACCTACCTGATGTGGCGCTGCACGCAGCCGGTCACGCTCAACATGCTCGACCGCTCCTGGCCGAAGAAGATCTGGGCGGCGCTGCAATACGGCATCGCGCGCACCGGGCCGATGGCGGTGAACGGCATCCGCGCCGGCATCTTCACCCGCTCCGACCAGCGGCTCGAACGCCCCGATTTGCAGTTCAACCTGATGGAATGGAGCACGCTCGAACGCTCGAAGGACGCGGTGCGCGGGCATCCCTTCCACGCCTTCACGCTTGGCCTGGTGCATCTCGCGCCCGATGGCCGCGGCACGGTGCGGCTCGCCTCACCCGACCCGCTGGCGCCGCCCGCCATCAGCTTCAACTTCCTCGCGACCGACTACGACATGCGCGCCATGGTCGAGGGCGCGCGCTTCGCCCGCCGCGTGGTCGAGCAGCCCGCGCTCGCCGGCTTCGCCGGCGCCGAGCTCGTCCCGGGGCCGGACTACGGCGATGATCTCGAGCGCTTCATCCGCGACACCGGCACCACCAACCACCACCCCGCCGGCAGCTGCGCCATGGGGCCGGAGCCGGGCGGCAGCGTGGTCGATCCGCGGCTGCGGGTGCATGGGATCAAGGGCCTCAGGGTCGCGGATGCCTCGATCATGCCGAGCGTCGTCGCCGGCAACACCAACGCGCCGTCCATCATGATCGGGGAGAAGTGTGCGGCGATGGTGCTGGAGGAGGCGGGGTAGCGCGTGATCGCCGCAGGCTTGAACGGCCGGAGGCGTGAATCACGCGACAAAACAAAAGGCTTGACCATGATGCGCGCGTCTACCGGCGCGGATCATGGTCAAGCTACTCCGGCTCCAGCCCCGCCTGCTTCGCGCGCTCGGTCAGTTCGCGCATGCGCTGCTCGAGGATCGCGCCGAACTCCTCCGGGCTCGACGGCGTCGGGACATAGCCGAGCAGCGCCAGCCGCTCGACCAGCGCGGGCTCGGCCAGCACCTGGCGCAGCGCGGCATTGGCGCGCGCGATGATCGCCGGTGGCGTCCGCGCCGGCGCGGCAAACCCGAACCAGGGCATGAACTCGTAGCCTGGCAGCAGGCTCGCGACCGGCGGGATCTCCGGCGCGAGCGGAAAGGCGCGCGGGGCGGTGATGGCCAGCGCCCGCACCCGCCCCTCGCGCATCAGCGGCATCCCGGCGGCGAAATCGGTGAAGGTGCTGTCGACCCTCCCGGCGACGACATCGGTCAGCGCCTCCGGCCCGCCGCGATAGGGCACCGCCGTCATCTCCACGCCCGCCATGCGCGCCAGCGTCGCCGAGGCGATCAGCGCGCTGGAATTGCCGTGGCTATAGGTCAGCGGCGTCCGGCTGGCGCGCGCCAGGTCGAGGAAGCCGCGGAGGTCACGCGCCGGCGAGGCCGCCGGCACCACCAGCACATAGGCGGTCTCGGCCACATAGCCGATCGGCGCGAAGTCGCGGATGGGGTGATAGGGCAGGCGCTTGATCAGGTAGGTGTTGAGCGCGGCGTTGGTGGTGCTGAAGACCACCCATGTCTGGCCATCCGGCGCGGCGCGCGCCGCCGCCTCGGTGCCGATGCTGCCCGCGCCGCCCGGGCGGTTGTCGACCACCACGGGCTGGCCGAGCACGCGCCCCAGCGGCTCGGCCAGGTGCGGCATCAGCGTGTCGGTGACGCTGCCGGCGGGGAAGGCGACGATCAGCCGGATCGGGCGGTCGGGCCAGGCGGGCTGCGCCTGGGCGACGGCGGCGAGGGGCAGGATTAGGGCGGTGCGGCGGAGGATGCGGCTCATGCCCGGCACTCTGGCACGGTCGGTAAAAAGCTGGTCCGCCGGGTCGCGTGACCCCGTAAATAGGTAAAATTTCTTGATTCACGCACGATCTTCCGGCACGCTTGCACCACGGGCCGCCCCGCAGCCCGCCGCTCCTTGAGACTGTGCATCCGCCGCCCAGCACCCCACGGCCGAACTGCGCGCATGGCCCATCCTTGGTCCGCAAGCGCCGACGCCGAGCCAGACCCGGTTCAGGCCCTCAATTCTTCAAGAAAAATCACCCTAACACGCTGATTTATGTAGAAATTATGGCTTCGGCAAGCGCCGAACCTAAATTGATTTGAGGACTTTAGGCGCCTCAATTCCTAAAATTTCCCCGCCCTGCGCCGTTTGTCCGAAACCGCCGCGAACCCCGCCAGGCGTTTGTCCGAAAACCCCACCCAGCCCCGCGCCAGCCTCGTGTCCGAAAACGAATTCAACCACTTAATCCGCCGTCACCCCCGCCGCCTTGATGATCGCCGCATACCCCGCGCCATCCCGCCCAATCTTCGCCCGGAAGGCCGCCGCATCCCGCGCCAGGATTTCGAAGCCCTGGCCCTCCAGCACCTGCCGCACCGCCGGCATCTGCACCGCCGCCAGCCAGGCCGCCTCGTGCCGCGCCACCACCTCCGGCCTCGCGCCAGCCGGCAGCACCAGGCCGTAATTCGAATCCGTCTGCACCTGCGGGAAGCCGACCTCGCCGATGGTCGGCACCTCCGGCAGGAAGGCCGAGCGCCCGGCCGAGACCACCGCCAGCGCCCGCAGCTTGCCCTCCTTCACCGAGGCCAGCACGTCCGGCAGGTTGCCGAACATCCAGTCGACCCGCCCGGCGATCAGATCCGCCAGCACCTGCGGCGTGCCGCGATAGGGCACATGCGTCGCGTTCAGCCCGGCCAGCATCTTCAGCTGCTCCGCGCCCAGGTGCAGCGAGGTCCCGCTGCCATTGCTGCCGAACGACATCCCCGCGCCGGCCTGCCGCCCGCGCGCGAGGAAGCCGGCGAAATCCGCCGCCACCGACGGATGCGCCACCAGCACATGCGGCACCACCGTCAGCAGCGCCACGGGCGCGAAATCCCGCAGCGGGTCATAGGTCGCCACGCTCCGCAGATGCGGGTTGATCACGAAGCTGTTGGCCACGAACAGCAGCGCCTGGCCGTCCGGCGCGGTGCGCGCCATCGCCTCGGTCGCGATCAGCGTGCCCGCGCCCGGCCGGTTCTCCACCACAACCGGCTGGCCGAGCCCGGCCTGCGCCGCCGGCGCCAGCACCCGCGCCAGGATGTCGATGCCCGCCCCCGGCGGGAAGGGCACCACCACCCGCACCGGCCCCGAGGGCAGCCAGCCAGGCTGCGCCAGGGCCGGCGAGGAGAAGGTGAGCGCGAGCAGGCAGCGTCGGGTCGGCATGCCCCCGGCCTAGCAACCGCCATGCCCCTCCGGCACACTCGGCACAGCAACATGCCTTGGACTGCCGCGATGATCGACACCGCCCGCTTCCTCCAGGACCTCAACGACCTCCGGAAGATCGGCCAGTACAAGACCGGCGTGCACCGCCCGACCTACTCGCCGGAGGACATGGAGAGCCGCCGCTGGCTGATGGCCCGCATGGCCGATGTCGGCCTCGAGCCCGCGATCGACGGCATCGGCAATGTCTATGGCAGGCACCGGGGGCGCGGGCCCCATGTCCTCGCCGGCAGCCATATCGAGACGCAGAACCACGCCGGCTGGCTCGACGGCGCGCTCGGCGTGGTGGTCGGCCTGGCGCTGGCCCGCGCCGGCCTGCCCGTGGATGTGGCCGCCTTCGCCGATGAGGAAGGCCATTTCGAGGGAGGCTTCCTCGGCAGCAGGTCGATCATCGGCGCGCTGTCGGAGGAGGAGATCGACCGCAGCCGCAGCCGCAACGACGGCACCCCGCTGCGGGATGCGTTGAAGGCCGCGGGCCTCGCCGGCCTGCCCCGCCTGCAGCTCGAGCCCGGCCGCCACCGCGCCTTCTTCGAGATGCATATCGAGCAGGGCACGCAGCTCGAACACGCCGGCCTGCGCTGCGGCGTGGTGACGGGCATCGTCGCCATCTGGCAGTACCGCATCGTCATCGAGGGCATGCAGGACCATGCCGGCGGCACGACCATGGCCGAGCGGCGCGACGCCGGCCTCGCCGCGGTCAGGCTGCTGGCGATGATCGACCAGGAATTCCCCCGCCATTGCGGCCCGCGCAGCGTCTGGACCGCGGGCCGCATCGCGGTCGAGCCCGGCGCGCCCAGCATCATCCCCGGCCGCGCCGACATCCTCTTCCAGTTCCGCGACATCGACGTCGCCGTGCTCGAGCGGCTCGAGCGCTGCCTGCAATACTGCGTGCAGGAGAGCAACCGGCGCGAGCGCACCACGGCCACGCTGAGCAACATCAGCAAGTCGCAGCCCGCGCTCTGCAACGCCGCGACCATGGCCGCGCTGGAAGAAGCCGCCGCGGCGCGCGCCCCCGGCCTCTGGCAGCGCATGCCGAGCGGCGCCGGCCACGACGCCCAGTACATCGCCCGCGTCATGCCGGTCTCGATGCTGTTCACCCCCTCGATCGGCGGCATCAGCCACCACTGGGCCGAGGACACGAAGGAGGAGGATTTGGCGCTCTGCGGCGAGATCCTCGCCGATGGCGTGGCGCGCTACCTGGCGACGGCCGAGGCTGCCCCGCCCGCCGCCGGCCGGGGCTAGGCCTCGACCGGCATCAGCGAGACATGGGCCGCGACGATGCGCCAGCCGACATCGGGGAAGCGCACCCAGCTCTGGCTCTGCCGGCCGCGCCGCACGCCGCGCACGAACTCGGTATTCGCCACCGCGAAGTCGCGGCCGAAGGTCGTGATGATGGTCTTGTGCAGCGTGCGCTCGAGCCCGGCCGGCGAGCGGCCGGCGCGGAAGGCCGCGATCTGCTCCCAGCCATAGAGATTCTCGGCCGGGCCGTAGCGCAGCGTGCGGGCGTCGCGCCGGAACAGGTCCTGCAGCACCGCGACGTCGTTGGTGACGAGCGCCTTCTCGTACTGCGCGAACATCTCGCTCATCTCGGCATGCACTTCGGGGATGTCGATCTCCATCACGGACTCTCCTTGGAAGCGAGGTAGCCGCGCCAGCCGCCGAAGCGGGAGATGTCGGGCGCATCGCCGATGCCCGCCGCCTCGCAGAGGAAGCCGAGCGGTGTGCTGCCGTCGCTGAGCGTGACGCGGCCGAAGCCGAGCGGCGGCGGGATCTCACCGAGGAAAGGCCCGATGCCGGCGGCCGGCAGCGCCCAGAGCTCGCCCGCGACGGCGACGCCGCCCTCGGCCAAGCGCACCATGCCCGGCCGGTTGCCGAGATCGTGCAAGCGATAGAGCGGCGCGGTCTCGACGCTGGCGAGGAACCGCCCGCCATGCCGCAGCATCTGCGGGTTCAGCGGGAGGCCCGCCATATGCGCGCCAATCGCCAGCAGCGGCAGTTCATCGGCGCCGAGCGCGAGTGGCGTCGGAGCCGGCGGGACAGGCTGCGTGCCGGCCGCGAGCGTGACCCCGGCCGCCGCATGCAGCGCCGCGCCAAGCCCGGCGAGCCGCGCCTCGGAGAAGGCCGGCCCGACCAGCGTAACGCCCGTCGGCCGGCCATCGCCGCGGAAGCCCGCCGGCACGGCAAGCGCGGCGAGGTCGCAGATATTGACGAAGTTCGTATAGGTGCCGAGCCGCGAATTCGCCGCGACCGGTTCGGCCGCGAGATCGGCCAGCGTCGGCAGCCCGGGCGCGGTCGGCAGCAGCAGGATATCCTGCGACGCGAACAGCGCCCGCGCCAAGCGGCGCGCCTCGGCAGCTTCGTGGAAGTCGTCCCAGGCGTCGACGGTGCGGCCCGCGAAGCCGGCCTCGAGGATGCCGCGCGTCACGGGATGCACCGATCCGGGCTTCGTCTCCAGCACCTGGCGCAGCGCCGCGGTGCGCTCGGCGACCCAGGCGCCATCGTAGAGCCGCCGCGCGATGGCGAGGAAGGGCGCCAGGTCGATGCGCGTGAAGGTGCCGCCGAGCGCCTCGGCGCGCGCGATGGCGGCGTCGAAGATCGCGGCGTCGTCGGGCGTATCGAAGACAAGCTGCTCGGCTCGCGGCAACGCGATGCGCCAGGCCGACTGCGGTGCCGGCGCGCTGCGCCAGGTGGCAGGAGCCGCGCGCGAGTAGCGGTCGCCCGGCTGCGGGCCGGCGATCACCGAGAGCACGTCACACGCATCGGCGACGGTCAGCGCGAAGACCGAGACGCAGTCGAGCGAGCGGCAGGCCGGCACCACGCCCTCGGTCGAAACGAGGCCGAGGCTCGGTTTGAGACCCACGATGTTGTTCGCCATCGCCGGCACGCGGCCTGAGCCCGCGGTATCGGTGCCGAGCGAGAAGGCGGCGATGCCGGCGCCGACGGCGGTCGCCGAGCCGGAAGAGGAACCGCCGGGAATCCAATCGGCGTTCAGCGCATTGCGCGGCGTGCCGTTGGGGCTGCGCGTGCCGTTCAGCCCCGTGGCGAATTGGTCGAGATTGACCTTGCCGAGGCAGATCCCGCCGGCCGCCAGCAGCCGCGCGACGGCGGGCGCATCGACGGCCGGCATATAGGCGTAGTCGGGGCAGCCCGCGGTGGTCGGCAGGCCGGCGACGTCGATGTTGTCCTTGACCACGAACGGCACGCCGAACAGCGCGCGGCCCTGCGGCCCCTCGGCGGCGAGCGTCGCGGCGCGTGCGAGCACCGCCTCGGCCGGCACCGGCGTGATGAACAGCGCCGGGTCGGCCCAGGCCGCGATGCGGTCGAGTGCGGCCTGCGCCACCGCGCGGGGATCACCGCCCTGATCATAGAACTCGCGCAGCGCAGCCAGGGTGAGGGCGGGGAGCATCGGCTAGAGCTTCAGCAGCTCTTCGGCGGCGCGCAGCAACTCGCCATGCTCGTCCTTGAGCGCCGCGGTGATGCGGAAATGGTCGGCGTGCGAGACCGGGATCAGCGCACCCGGCGCATGCGCGGCCGCGCGATAGGCGTGGAAGTCGCGCGACTGTCGGCGCAGCTCCGGCAACTCGGCCGTGCCATAGGCGATGGCGCAGGGCTTCTGCACCACGGGATGGCGCATGGGCGAGAGCGTCTCGAGCTCGTCCATCGAGAGCTGCAGCTTGTCGTTCAGGTCGGTGTCGCGGATCGGCGCGAGCTCGAAAATGCCGGAGATCGCAAGCCCTGCGGCGACCGCGGGATGGCCCAGGCACATGGCGGTGAGGTGCCCGCCCGCCGACCAGCCGGAGAGCACGATCTTGCCGGCGATGCCGTGCTTCGCGCCGTTCGCCGCCAACCAGTCGAGCGCGGCGTTGATCTCGGCGACGATCCCGGTGAGCGTCGCATCCGGCGCCAGCGTGTAGCCCGACAGCGCCGCCGACCAGCCGCGCTTCAGGGCACCGGCCATGAGCCCACAAAAATCCTCGCGCCGGTTGCGCTGCCAGTAGCCGCCATGGATGAAGACCAGGCAGGGCGCATCGGCCCTGGCCGCCGGGAAGAGATCCCATTGCTGGCGCTGCGTCGTGCCATAGGCCAGGTCGAGATGGCCGACATGGGCGGCGCGGAACCTCGCCGCATCCTCGATGCGCGCGGCGTTCAGCTGGGCACTGTCGGCGACCGCGCCGCTGTTGTTGTAGGCCGCGTCGCGCGCCGCCGGCGTCGCACTCGCCCAGAAGGAGGGGTAGGGATCGTAGGACATGCCTTGCCTCAGTGATGGCCACCGAGCATGGCGCTTAGCCGCCGGCGCAGGGCATTGAAAGCCGGCTCCGTCGGGTCGCGCGGCCGTGGCAGCTCGACCCGCTCATCGGCGACGATGCGGCCCGGGCCCGTCGACATCACCACGACGCGGTCGGCGAGCAGGATCGCCTCCTCGATCGCGTGGGTGACGAAGATCACGGTCAGCTTCGTGCGGGCCCAGATCTCCAGCAGCTCCTCCTGCAGGCGCTCGCGGGTGAAGGCGTCGAGCGCGCCGAAGGGCTCGTCCATCAGCACCACCTCGGCGTCGTTGGCCAGCACGCGGGCGATCGCCACGCGCTGCTTCATGCCGCCCGAGAGCTGGTGCGGATAGGCCTCGGCGAAGCGGGTCAGGCCGACGGTCTCGACGAAGCGCGCCGCGGTCTTTGCCGCCTCGGATTTCGGCCGGCCGCGCGCGAGCGGGCCGAAGGCGATGTTCTCGGTCACCGTCAGCCAGGGGAACAGGCCGTAATCCTGGAACACCATGCCGCGGTCGGGGCCGGGTGCGCCGATCGGCTTGCCCCACATCAGCAGGCGGCCCTCGCTCGGCGCCTCGAAGCCCGCGACCATCCGCAGCAGGGTCGATTTGCCGCACCCGGAGGGGCCGATCAGGCAGATGAACTCGCCCTTGGCGATGGAGAGCGTCGCATCGGACAGCGCGGTGATCGTCTCCTCGCCGAAGGCGAAGCGCTTCGTGACATGCGTCGCGTCGAGGATCGGGATGGTCGGCTCAGCCATGCTGCGGGCTCCAGCGCAGCAGCCGCTCGCCGATCAGCCGCACCGCGTAGTCGGAGAGGAAGCCGAGCACGCCGATCGTCACCATGCCGGCCATGACGATCTCGGTGCGCGAAAGCTGACGCGCCTCCATGATGATCGCACCCAGCCCGGTCTGCACCCCGGTCATCTCGCCCACCACGATCACCACCCAGGCGAAGCCGAGGCCGAGGCGCATGCCGGTGAAGATCGAGGGCAGGGCGGCCGGCAGCACGACCTTCCAGAAGGTCGCCTGCGGGCTGACGCCCAGCATGGCGGCGGCCTCGAACAGCCGAGGCTCGACGTTGCGCACGCCGAAGACGGTGTTCAGCAGCACCGGATAGAAGGCGCCGAGGAAGACCAGGAAGAAGGCACTGCGCGGGCCGATGCCGAAGATGATCATGGCAAGCGGCAGCCAGGCGGTGACCGGGATCGGCCGCAGCAGCTGCAGGGTCGGGTCGAGCAGGTCGCGCACGACCTTGACCCGGCCGATCAGCATCCCGAGCGGCAATGCGACGGCGGCCGCGAGCGCGAAGCCGCCATAGACCCGGCTCACGCTGGCCAGCGTGTGGGTCAGCAGCGTCTCGGAGTAGAGGTCGTCGTAGAGGCCGCCGAAGGCGAGGTCCCACCACTGCTTCGCCACCTCGACCGGAGGTGGGATCAGGCTGTAGGCGCGCCCCGTCGTGGCGAGGTGCCAAAGCACCAGCACCGCGAGCGGGGCCGCGATCGCCAGCAGCGCCTGACGGGGCGCGAAGCCCCGCGCGGCGAGTGCTGTCATACCGCCTGCTTTGCCAGCGCGTCGGAGAATTGCGGGGCGAAGAACACGTTGTAGTCGGGCAGCTGACGGATCTGCCGCAGGCTCAGCATGTGGTCCGCATAGGTGCGGGCGCGGGTCATCATCTCCGGCGTCATCTGCCAGTTCAGCTCGACATTCGGCATGCTGATCTCGAGCGCGTCGCGCCGCATGCCGAGCTTCGAGATCGCCGTATCGATAGTGGCTTCCTTGTTCGCCATGCCGAACTCGCTGGCGCGGCGATGCACGCGCAGCATGGAGGCGACCAGGTCCGGCCGCTCCTTCACGGTATCCGCATGGGTGCCGAAGATCATGTTCAGCGAGCCCATCGGCGTGGAATAGGGATATTCGACAATCTTGCCGACACCGGAGGCGACGGAGATGCCGGGGCCGGGCTCTGCGCCGACATAGGCGTCGATGTCGCCGCGGGCGAGCGCGATCGCCATCTCGCTGAAGGAGACGCGGACGGGGGTCAGGTCGCGGATGGTCATGCCCTCCATGCGCAGCCGCTCGAGGATGAAGACCTCCTGGGTCGAGCCGGGCCAGATGCCGACCTTCTTGCCCCTGAGATCCTGCAGCTTGTCGATGCCGCCGTCCTTCCGCGCGACCACCGCCATGCCGCGGTCGCAAGCCGAGCCCACCACCGTGACCGGCTCGCGCGCCGCGGCGCCGAGGATGCCGGCGGCGATGCCGAAGGCGCCGAAATCGACCGACTTCGTCACGACGGCCGTCTTGCAATCGGTCGGGCTCTCGAAGACGACAACGTCGATCTTCATGCCTTCCGGTTGGAAGCGATCATACATGTAGGGCGCGATGGAGTGGATCAGGCGCAGCGCGCCCATCTTCACGGTGATCGCCTGGGCGCGCAGCGCCGGGGCAGCGAGCGTCGCGGCGCCGGCGACGAGAAGGGTGCGGCGGTTCAAGACCATGAGTTCGTTCTCCCGGTAACGGCGTTGCCCAGGTGGGCTGTCGGCCCCCGGGTTTGCAACGCCCATGCCGGGCGCGAATCCCTTGCCTGCGTGAGCCGCGCGCCCCGATCGCCCAAGCCTTGGGCAGCGCTGCTCAATAGGCTTGCAGCGGCCGCGGCACCGGCTTGCCGGCGAGATAGGCCTCGATCGCCTCGACCGCACTGGCGTAGTAGGCGCGGTAATTCTCCTCGGTCGAATAGCCGAGGTGTGGCGTCAGCACGGTATTGGGCGCCGCGAGGATCGGGTGATCGGCCGGCAGCGGCTCGATGTCGTAGACGTCGAGCCCGGCGCCGGCGATGGTGCCCGCCTTCAGCGCCGCGATCAGCGCATCCTGGTCGATCAGCGGGCCGCGGCTGGTGTTCACGATCACCGCCGTCTGCTTCATCCGGCCGAGCTCGGCGGCCCCGACCACGCCGCGCGAGCGGTCGGACAGCACCAGGTGCAGGCTGACGACGTCGGCCTGCTCGAAGAGCTGTTCCTTCGTCACCCTGGTCGCGCCGATCTCCTTGGCGCGCTCCTCGGTCAGGTTCTGGCTCCAGGCGATCACCTTCATGCCGAAGGCCTGTGCCACCTTGGCGACCCGGCTGCCGAGATTGCCCAAGCCCACGAGCCCTAGCGTCTTGCCCTCGACGGTACGGCCGAGCTTCGACTGCCAATAGCCCTCGCGCAGCGAGGCCTGCTCGGTGCCGAGCCGGCGCATCAGCTCGAGGATCAGCCCCCAGGTGATCTCGACCGTCGGCGCGCCGAAGGAGGCGGTGCCGCAGACCGTGACGCCGCGCTCGGCGCAGGCCTTGAGGTCGATCGAGGCATTGCGGCCGCCCGTGGTGATGAGCAGCTTGAGGTTGGGCAGGCGTTCCAGCAGGGCGCGCGGGAAGGGCGTGCGTTCGCGCATGATCAGCAGCGCATCCAGCGGCGCCAGGCGCTCGACCAGCTTGTCCTGGTCCTTGAGCGTCTTGCGGTAGACCTCGATCTGCAGGCTCTCCGGCAGCCGGTCCCAGGGGCCGAGCAGCAGGGCGACGCCCTGGTAGTCATCCAGGATCCCGAGGCGCTTCAGCTCTGGCATGGCTCTTTCTCCCTTATGCCCTGAGCGCCCGGAGCGCGTTCAGGATGACGGCGACGTCGATCACCTCCTGCAACACCGCCCCCTGCACCGGCGTCAAGCCCCCGGCGGCGGCGAAAAGCATGCCGGCGACGGAGAGCCCGATGCCGGCGGCGACGCTCTGCAGCGCGATGCCGCGCGCCCGGCGGGCAATGTGCATGGCCTCGGCGAGGCGGTCGATGCGGTCGACCAGCACCACGGCATCCGCGGCCTCGGCGCTGGCGGCGGTGCCGCGCGCGCCCATCGCGACGCCGATATCGGCGGCCGCCAGCGCCGGCGCGTCGTTCACGCCGTCGCCGACCATGATGGTCGCGCCGCCGGCCTTCTCACGCTCGACGGCGGCGACCTTCTCGGCCGGCGAGCAGTCGGCGTGCACGGCGTCGAGCCCGAGCGGCGCCACCACGGCCTCGGCCACCGCGCGGGCATCGCCCGAGACCAGCACGATGCGGCGGATGCCGGCCGCGCGCGCCTTGGCCAGCATGCCGGCGGCGTCCGCGCGCAGCGGATCGGCCAGGATCAGCAGTCCGGCGGGCCGGCCATCGGCGGTGACGAAGACGCGCAGCGCGCCGGGCACGGTGACGAGGCCGTCGCTGGCATCAGGCCAGCCATGCGCCGCGACGAAGGCGGCCCCGCCGAGCGCCACATGGCGTCCGGCGACCTCGCCGCTGATGCCGGCGCCGGCGTCCTCGTGCACCGCTTCCGGCGTGGCGAGCGGCAGGTCACGCGCGCGCGCCGCCGCCGCCAGCCCCGCGGCGACCGGATGCGCCGAGGCCTGGTCGAGCGAGGCGGCCAGCTGCAGCAAGGTCGCCGCATCCATCCCCGGCACCGGCAGCGTCTCGAGCAGCGCGACTCTGCCCTCGGTCAGCGTGCCGGTCTTGTCGAGCAGCAGGATCTGCACGCGGCCCAGCATCTCGAGCGCGGCGCCGCTCTTCACCAGCACGCCGGCCCGCGCCGCGCGCGACAGCCCCGCGATCAGCGCGACCGGCACGGCGAGGATGAGCGGGCAGGGGGTGGCGACCACGAGCACCGCCAGCACGCGGCGCGGGTCATGCGAGGCGAACCAGGCGATGGCGGCGATCGCCAGCGTGATCGCCAGGAAGGCGATGGCCCAGCGATCGGCGAGGCGGGCCATCGGCGCGCGGCTCGCCTGCGCCTGCTCGACCAGGCGCAGGATGCCGGCGAAGGTGCTCTCGGCCGCGGCGCGCGTCGCCCGCAGGTCGAAGGCCTCGCCGGCATTGGTGGCACCCGACATGACCGGCGCTTCGGCGCCGATCGTGACGGGCAGGGATTCGCCGGTCAGTGCCGAGGTGTCGAGCACGGCCACGCCGAGCGCCACGCCATCGACCGGTACCACCTCGCCCTGGCGGATCAGCAGGCGGTCGCCGGGCACCAGTGCCTCGACCGGGACCTGTTCGAGGCCGTTCGCGGCGTGCCGCGTCGCGACGCGCGGCTGGCGGGCGAGGAGATCGGTCATCTCGCGCCGCGCCCGGTTGCGAGCGAATTCCTCGAGCGCGGTGCCGCCGGCGAACATCAGCGCGACGACGGCGCCCGCCAGGTATTCCTGGAACAGCAGCGCGCCGGTCATCGAGATGCCGGCCAGCAGGTCGAGCCCGAACTCGCCGCGCATGAGGCCGCGCAGGATGTCGGCCAGCAGCAGGAACAGCACGGGGATGGTCGCGACCACGAAGGCATCGGCCGACCAGCCCTGGCCGAGCGCCAGTCCGACCAGCCCGAGCGCCAGCCAGGCCGCGGGCCAGGCCAGCATCCCGCGGCGGAAGCCGGCCTCGGTCAAGCGGGCGGCATCAGCAGGCGCTCGGCGGCCGCGCGCAGCTTCGCCGGCAGCGGCACCGAGCGGTCCTGCGCCGCGCGCGCGACATAGACATGGATGAAATGCGCCTCCGCGCTCGCCTGCGTCTCCTCGTTGCGGAAGACGCCGAGCTCGTAGCGGATGGAGGAGGTGCCGAGCCGGCCGCAGCGGATGCCGCAGGTGACGCGGTCGGGGAAGGTGATCGGCGCGAAGTAGCGACACTGGGTCTCGACCACCAGCCCGACCTCGGTGCTGTTGGCGAGGTCGAGCACCCCGCTCTGGATCAGGAACTCGGCCACCGCGGTGTCGATGAAGCTGTAGTACTGCACGTTGTTGACGTGGCCATAGACGTCGTTGTCCATCCAGCGCGTCGGCATGGTGGTGAACCAGCGGTAGTCCGCGCGGGTCGAGATGGGCGGCCGGCTCACGCCAGCGCCTCCTCGACGATGGCGTTGTCCACGCAGGCCTCGAAGGGCGGCACATGGCCCATGGCGCCGGCAGCGACCATGGCGTTGCCGAGCCGCGCCAGCGCCTCGCGCGGGAAGATCGGCCCGGCGCCCCAGAGATCCAGCGCCTGGTAGCGCGCGATGGCGCGGGTGCGGTGCGACGCCGGCACGTCGGGGAAGCGCGGCGCGATCCTCTCGGCCACCTCGGCCGCCGGCGCGGTGCGCAGGTACCGCAACGCCTTGTCCATGGCGCGGATCATTGCCTTCAGCTCCTCGCGCCGCGCCGCGATGCCGGCCTCGGTGGCGTAGAAGGCGGTATAGGCGGTGAGACCACGATTGGCCTGGGCATGCACGACGGTGCCGCCGGCATCCTCGACGCGGCAGGCGAAGGGCTCGAACATCTGCGCGAGGTCGAGGTCGCCATGCACGACGGCCTCGACATTCTCCGCCATGGACGGGCCACGCACCGCGCTCGGCAGCGCGATCGGCAGATGGTCGTCGTGCAGATCACCCTGCAGGCACCAGACAGGCGTCGGTACCTCGGAGACCAGGCCGACTCGCAGCCCGACCAGGTCCTGCAGCTTGAAGCCGGGCCGCGCCTGCATCCCCATCAGCAGGAAGGGGTCGCGCATGACGACGGCGCAGAAGCTCTTCAGCGTGCAGTGAATGTCCTTGCTGCGCATCAGCATCGGTCGCATCGGCCCGGACCAGGCGAGATCGGCCTCGCCGGCCAGCAGCTTGCGCGCCGCCTCGTCGGTGCCGCCGGCATCGACCAGCCGCACCTCGACCCCCTGCTCCGCGAAGGCGCCGAGCGATTCGGCCAGGTAGAAGGGGGCGTAGAAGATCGCCCGAAAGGGCTCGAGCAGGGTCATCGGGCGCAGCGCGGCCATCGGGGGTGCTCCTTATCCACAGCCATTATGCCGTTGCGCGTTCCCCCGCCCAAGGCGCGCTGCTATGCAAAGTCGCTACCCGTATCCCCCAGCGAGTCGCGCCCCCCAACCCAGGACCATTCCCCAGCCTTGAGCAATCCCGGCCTGCCCGAAAGCTTCCGCCTCCGCGCCGGCAATTTCAGCCTGCTGGTGCTGCGGCTGCTCGACCCTCGGCCGGAGGCGGTGCTGCCCGCGCTCGGCGACCAGTTCCGCCGGGCGCCCGGCTTCCTGCGCTTCGCGCCCATCGTCATCGGCCTCGGCGACCTGCAGGTGGCGCCCGACCAGGTGGATTTCCGCGGCCTGATCGAAGGACTGCACAAGCTCGAGATCGTCCCGATCGGCACCATCGGCGGCACGCCCGCCCTGCGCCAGGCGGCGATAGCCGCCGGCCTGCCGCCGCTGCGCATGGCCGGCAGCAAGGAACCGGAGGATGATCCCGGCACGGCGCTGCCCTCTGCCGGAGCGGCGCCTTCGCCCGCGCCGCAGGTCCAGGTGCAGCAATCCGCGCCGCCGCCCGAGCCGGTCCGCGCCCGCCCGACCACGGTCGTGACCGAGCCCGTCCGCTCCGGCCAGCGGGTCTATGCCCGCGGCGGCGACCTGATCGTGACGGCGACCGTCAATCCGGGCGCCGAGGTCATCGCGGACGGCAACATCCATGTCTACGGCGCCTTGCGCGGGCGGGCCATGGCGGGCGTCGCCGACGACCCGGAGGCCTGCATCTACGCGCTGCACTTCGATCCTGAACTGGTCGCGATCGCTGGGCTCTACACCGCGCGTGACGGGCTGGGGGAGACGCCGATCGGCAAGCCGGTGCAGGTCCGGCTCGAGGGCGAGATCATGCGCTTCGAGCCGCTCGGGTCATGACGTCCGGGCTCATGAAGGGGTTGCGCGCGCGGCATGCTTGCGTCAACGGGCCGAATCGCCCGAACCTCGCGGCCTGCGGCGCGCCTGTCGGGAAAAGGGGAGTGCGTCCATGGCGGAAGTGATCGTCGTCACCTCGGGGAAGGGCGGCGTCGGCAAGACCACCACCAGCGCCGCGATCGCGACCGGCCTCGCGCAGCGCGGCAAGAAAACCGTCGTCATCGATTTCGACGTCGGCCTGCGCAATCTCGACCTCATCATGGGCGTCGAGCGGCGGGTGGTGTTCGATATCGTCAACGTCATCCAGGGCGAGGCGCGGCTGAACCAGGCGCTGATCCGCGACAAGCGCGTCGACACGCTGTCGATCCTCCCGGCCAGCCAGACCCGCGACAAGGACGCGCTGACCAAGGAAGGCGTCGCCCAGATCATCGAGGATCTCGCGGCCGATTACGACTACATCCTCTGCGACAGCCCCGCCGGCATCGAGAAGGGCGCGCTGCTCGCGCTCTACTTCGCCGACCAGGCGATCATCGTCACCAACCCCGAGGTCTCCTCGGTGCGCGACAGCGACCGCATCCTCGGCGTGCTGCAGTCGCGCTCGAAGCGGGCCGAGGAGAAGCGCGACAAGGTGAAGGAGCACCTGCTCGTCACCCGCTACGACCCGGCGCGGGTCGAGAAGGGCGAGATGCTGAAGCTCGAGGATATCCGCGAGATCCTGGCGATCCCGCTGCTCGGCGTTGTCCCGGAAAGCGAGAGCGTGCTGCGGGCGTCGAACACCGGCACGCCGGTGATCCTCGATGGCGAGAGCGCGGCCGGCCAGGCCTACAAGGACGCGGTCGGCCGCTTCCTCGGCGACGAGCTGCCGCACCGCTTCCTCGAGCCGGAGAAGAAGGGCGGCTTCCTGAGCCGCCTGTTCGGGGGGAGGGCTGCCTGAGATGAGCTGGCTCGACTTCTTCAAGCAGCGCAAGCCGGAGCCGGCGAGCGCATCGCAGGCCAAGGAGCGGCTGCAGATCGTGCTCGCGCATGAGCGCATCGGCCGGACGCGGGAGGATTTCCTGCCGAAACTCCAGCAGGAGCTGGTCGCGGTGGTGGCGCGCTATGTCGCCATCGACCCCGGCAAGGTGAACGTCAACCTCGACCGCGGCGGCGACATGTCGACGCTGGCGATCGAGATCGAGCTGCCGGGGCCCCAGGCGATCAAGGCGGCCAGCGCGGCGTAGCGCCCGGCCGCGCGCTGTCCTAGAGGGGAGGGATGCACTCCCTCGCCGAACTCGCCCTCGCGCACGAGACCCCCTGGCCGCGCGACCTGCGTGCCCATATCGAAGCCGGCTATTTCGAGCCGCCGCCCGACAACGCCATCCTCGGCCCGGTCAAGCCGCGCGGCGGGCCGAACGGTCTGGTGCTCAAGGACGGCCAGGTGATCGCCCGCTGGGGCGATACCCGCCAGGTCGACATGACCTTCAGCGTGGCGAAGTCCTACCTGGCGATCCTCGCCGGCCTCGCGGTGGGCGACGGGCTGATCCCCGATCTCGACGCGCCGGTGGGCGCGCTGGTCGACGACGGCGGCTTCGAGGGCCGCCATGCCGGCATCACCTGGCGGCACCTGCTGCAGAATACCTCGGAATGGGAAGGCTCGCTCTTCGGCAAATCCGACCTGATCGACCGCGGCCGCAACCTGCAGGTCGAGGGCCAGGGCAAGAAGGGCGCGCCGCGACCACTGCACGCCCCGGGCGACTACTGGGAATATAACGACGTGCGGGTGAACCGGCTTTCGTTGTCGCTCATGCGACTGTTCCGCCGGCCGCTGCCCGAGGTCTTCGCCGAGCGCATCATGGCCCCGATCGGCGCCAGCACGGATTGGGAATGGCACGGCTACGAGACCAGTTGGCTCGAGATCGACGGCCGCCGCATGCAGAGCGTCTCGGGTGGCGGCCATTGGGGCGGCGGCGTCTTCATCCACGCCGAGGATCAGGCGCGGATCGGCCAACTCGCGCTGCAGGACGGCGTTTGGGACGGCCGGCGCCTGCTGCCCGAAGGCTGGGTCGCGGCCTGCCGCACGGCCTGTGCGCTGAACCCCAGCTACGGCCTGCTCTGGTGGCTGAACAGCAACCGCGCGAAATGGCCCTCGGCGCCGGAGGATTGCTTCGCCTTCTCGGGCGCCGGCGGCAACCTGACCTGGGTCTCGCCCGGCCACCGCGTCGTGCTGGTCGCGCGCTGGCTGGATCCCGCTTGGCATGACCGCGTGGTCGCGGCCGCGCTCGGCGCCTGAGCTTATTTTGCGGCCCGGGCGGGCGATGCAACACTCGCCCGACTGATTCGGAGTACGCGATGCCAGCCTGGGTCCTGTTGCCTGCCGCCATGCTCGTCCTGGTCACGGGCTGCGCGCAGCAACCGCCGCCGCCCCCGCCGGAGCCGGTGCCGATCGTGCGCGCCGACCCGGCGACCCTGCCGCCCGTGCAGCTTGGCCCACGTAAAACCTGGCAGCGCATCCCGATCACGCCGCGCAGCGGGATCTCGGAAGCCTATGCCGCCTCGATCGTCGAGCGCGATCCGAGCGGGCTCCGCCGGCGCTGGATCGTGGTGAACCTGGCCCAGCCGATCCGCCTGCCGGAGACCGGCGGCTATGCCCGCAGCGCCGCCTCGCTGGCGGATTTCCACTGCGAGAACCACTCCTGGAAGCCGATCGAGACGGTCTGGTACAGCCAGCGCAATGCGGTCGGCGAGGTGCTGCGCGACACGCCACGGCAGAACGCGCCGGAGACGATCGGGCAGGGGACCTTCGTCGACGTCTTCCTCGATGCCGCCTGCAAGGGCGTACCTCACCCGGCCAGGCCTTCGAGCGGATCGTAGGAGGGCGTTGGGAGCCCGGACGCGTGACTCCGCGCGCCACGCCAGGCCACCGCGCTGCGTCCTGCCTTCAGGAAGCCGGCAGCGCGTAGCTCCTGCGGTACATCTCGGCCATGTGCTCGCCGGCGGTGCAGGGCGCGGAGCGCGGTGCCTCGCCCGGCGCAACGCTCCCGGGCACAGCCACGATGCGGGCGTGGTAGTTCGGGCTGTAGAAGAACGGCACCGAATAGCGGTCGCGGCCTGAGGGGTTGGCGTTGATCACCCGGTGCGGCGTCGAGCGGTAGAGGCCGTTGGTCCAGCGTGGGATCATGTCGCCGAGATTGACCACGAAGCTGTCCGGGATCGGCGGCGCCGGACGCCATTCGCCCTCGGCCGTCTGCACCTCGAGCCCGCCGAGATCATCCTGCGCCAGGATCGTCACCGCGCCCCAGTCGGTATGCGCGCCGGCGCCGAAGACATCAGCGCCCGCATCGGATGCCTGCGGCGGGTAGCGCACCAGGCGCAGCGTGATCATCGGCTCGCGCATGGTCGCGTCGAAGAAATCGTCCGGCAGCGCGAGCGAATGGGCGAGCAGCCGCATGATGCGTTCGGCGAGCGCGGTGCAGGCCCCGGTATAGGCCTCCATCTGCGCGGCGAAGCCGGGCAGGGCGGCGGGCCACTGGTTGGCGCCGTAGCTGGTCAGCCCGGCCAGCACGTTCGGGTGATCGGGCGGGTAGTCGACGCCCGAATAGAAGCTCTCCTTGCGGTCGGGCTGCGCGCTGGCATCGAGCGTCTGGTCGCCCAGATCCTCCCAACCGCGTCGCGCGGGCGAGTGGAACAGGCTGATCGCCTGCTTCTCCGCGCGCGGCAGGGCGAAGAGGCGCGCCGCCCAGTCGAACTGGGCGGCGACCATCGCGCGCGGGATCCCGTGCCCCGTCGCGTAGAAGAAGCCATGCGCGAGGCAGGCAGCGCGCATCGCCGCCGCCACCTCATCCGCCGGCCGGTCGACACGGAGGACCGGGATTTCCATCGCGCTAGCCGCGCGCCGCCTTCAGCGTGCGGTCGGCGACGGGGGCCAGGAAGCGCGGGGTGAAGAGTTCCTCCGGCGTCAGGCTGCCCTGCAGGTTGAAGGCGGTGACCGCCTCCTCGATCGTCGCCTTCAGCCGCGCCTCGGTCGCCGCCCCCCAGCCATTGGTGCGGACATCGGGCGTCACCATGGTGCCCTCGGTGATCATGCGGAGGCGGGCCGTCTCGATCGCCTCGTCAGCCAGGGATTCGCGCGCCTTCACCGCCTTGCCGCCGGCGACCGGATCGGCGATGCAGTCGATCCAGCCGCGCGTCGAGGCGCGCACGAAGCCCGCCAGCGCCTGCGGGTTGGACTGCATCAGCGCGGGGTTCACCACCAGCGCATTGCCGTAGCTCTGCAGGCCATAGTCCTTGTACATGAAGGTGCGCATCTGATCGAGCGGCACGCCGGCGGCCTGCAGGTTCATCAGCCCGGTGAAGAAGAAGAAGGCGACCGCATCGACCTCGCCGCGGATGAAGAGCTGGTTGCCCAGCGCCGGGTCGACCGACTGCCACTGGATGCTCTCGGGCGGGATGCCCTGCGCGCGGGCGAAGATCGGAAACAGCGCGCGCGAGGCGTTGAAGGGCTGGCCCGCGATCTTCTTGCCGATGAAGTCCTTGGGCTGGCGGATCGGCGAGTTCGCCCTGACGATCAGCGAGTTCGGGTTGCTGTCGTACATGATCCCGGCGGCGATCAGCTTGCGCGTCGGGTTGGCGATGTTGTGCTGCACGAGTGATGCGATGTCGGCCGAGGCGCCGTCATAGGCGCCGCCCGCCACCTGGTTGATCGCGCCGGAGGAGCCGTTGCCGGCATCGATCTGGATGTCGATCCCTTCCTCCCGGTAGTAGCCGCGCTCCTGCGCCAGCAGGAAGCCGGCAGACGACGCCTCGACCCGCCAGCCGAGGTTGAAGCGGAAGCGGGTGCGGGCCTGGGCCTGGCCGAGCGCCGGCGCGGCGAGGATTGCCGAAGCCGTGAGCATGATGCCACGGCGAGAGGCGGTGAGGCGCGTATGCATGGGGCGGATTTCTCCCTGGTCCTTTGCTGCCCGCGCGCTTGCAAACCGCGTGCCCCCCGCTTGACGGCCCCCGCCCCCTGGGCTCCCATCGGTGCCAAGGCCGCGCCGCCGCGCGAGAACGGCCGCGACCAGGGAAGGACGACCAGCATGACCTCCAACGCGACTCCGCGCCGCACCCTGCTGCAGGCCGGCGCCGGCCTCGGCCTCGCCGCCACGGTTCCGGCCGAGGCCCGGGCGCAGACGGCGCCCGCGCGCGGTGGTGACCCGCTGCGGGTCGGCGTGATGACCGACCTCTCCGGGCCCTTCGCCGGCGCCGGCTCCGTGCCGCTGTTCCAGGGCGCCGAGGTCGCGATCGAGTTGTTCAACGCGCGCGGCGGCGTCGATGGCCGGCCGGTGCAGATCGTCTCGGCCGACAGCCAGTCCAAGGCCGATGTCGCGATCAACGAGGCCGAGCGCCTGCTCGGGCAGGAGAAGCTCGAGGTCGTCACCGGCATCTATTCATCGGCCCATGCCGTGCCGCTCTCCGGCCGGTTCGAGGCGCAGAAGAAGATGATGTGGATCACCTCGGCAATTGCGACCGCGGTGCTGAAGGACAAGAATTTCCGCTACGTCTTCCGCCCGACCGTGCACTCCGACCAATACGGCGAGGGCTCGGTCTCGGTGATCCAGGAGCACGCGCAATCGAAGCTCGGCATGGCGCCCGACAAGGTCAAGCTCGCCGTCATCTACGAGGACGGGCCCTACGGCACCGGCGTCTCCACGGCGATCGAGGCGAACGCCAAGAAATTCAACATGCCGATCGTACTGAAGGAGGCCTATTCCTCCACCACGCCGGATCTCTCGACGCTCGTCACCAAGCTGCGGCGCGAGCGGCCGGACGTGGTCTATCAGGTCGGCTACAACCCGGACATCACGCTGTTCCTGCGCCAGGCGCGCTCGGGTGGCCTGCGCTTCCGCATGCTGCTCGGCCATGGCGCCGGCTGGTCGCAGATCGACAAGCTCTGGGACACCTTCGGCAAGGACATCCAGGGCTTCTGCAACGTCGACCCGGCGGCGACGCAGATGCTCGACTGGTCGAAGCTGCAGCCCGGCGTCGGCGACCTGGCGAAGACCTTCGTCGAGCGCTTCTCGGCCAAGCACCAGGTGCGCGACCTGCCGCCGCATGCCTCGATGGGCTTCAACAACACCTGGGTCTTCCTCGAGCACGTACTGAAGCCCGCCGTGCGCAAGACCGGCGGCATGAGCGCGGATGCGCTGCGTGAGGCGGCGCTGCAGGTCGACATCCCGGTCGGCGGCACCATCCAGGGCTATGGCGTGAAATTCGAGCCGCCGGGCAGCAGCATGGCCGGCCAGAACGCCCGCAGCATCGCGGTCGTGATGCAGTTCAAGGACGCCAAGTCGCACGTGATCTGGCCGACCGCGATCGGCGTGCCGCCGGTGCTGCCGCT
>Ga0114976_10000628_pt1 | contig 22075 bp, 19 predicted proteins | sample S_130805_EF_Meta_FD_87319 | JGI IMG/M metagenome (GOLD analysis project Ga0114976, IMG submission 87319) | Freshwater microbial communities from Lake Simoncouche, Canada to study carbon cycling - S_130805_EF_MetaG | ecosystem: Environmental > Aquatic > Freshwater > Lake | place: Lake... | reverse complement strand
ATTCACCATTTTGGAATGAAACAGTTTGGCATCTGTTTGGTTTTCTAATTTCAAGGCGTATTCCTTGACGCCTTTGGTTCCAAAATCATTGCTTAAGCTGCCAATACAAATGACCAAGGTATCGTATGCAATTTTCTGTACGGGGGTCACCGGTTCATTGTTAGCATCGACGTAGGGGGCTAAGTCAATTGTTTTGCTCAAGCGATCTAAGTCTTTCAGCTCTCCTATTCGAAATGTGAAATGATTCCAATGGGCTTGCGCCATGTAGTCTACTTCGTGGTCACCAAAATCCATGCTGCCAGAAGCAATCTCGTGGAGCTTTGGTTTCCAAATATGGGTTCGATTTTTATCGACCAGGGTGACACTGACATCTTTGTCTCGGCGATAGGCCTTGCCAAGACGTGTCGCAAGCTCCAAACCCCCAGCGCCTCCTCCAACAATGACAATTTTATGCATATGAATTAGGCTGCGGCATCGCCAGTCAGCTCGTTAGCCCAAGAGTCACAGGCGTTGTAGTCGTGCACTTCAGGAAAATGCTGCATCAGTTGAAACTTGCGCATGATGTCACTGCTGTTGTAATAGTTGAACCCACATCGAAGTCCTGAAGTAGCTGTCTGCGATGGCATGACATACCCGCAATCACCACACCTGGGTTCAGATTTTTTTTCAGCCATGATTGAAGTTCAAAGTTCTTTTTGCGAAATGGACAAAAGTCATTGAAAAAACTGGACAATGCTCATTAAGCAAATTTCATGACAACTTAAAAGTTTCAGTATATGCACATTTATGGGGCGAAACGCCTTCAAGCAAATGGCAATGGGTATGGAGGGTGCACCAAACAGCACCCGAGACAAGGACTTTAAATAATATTGGCCTCTAGATAAGGCGAGTTGTTGATCACGCGACGCCATCCAAAAGCTTCTAAATCCAGGGTTGTAAAAGCGCCAAAAGTTATCAGCTCTGACAAGGCACGGCCTATGGTCGGTGAGTGCTGTAAGCCATGACCGCTAAAGCCATTCGCAAAAAGCAAGTTATCAACATCAGGGTGCGCACCCAAAATGACATTTTGGTCAAGCGTATTCATATCGTAGTGGCCTGCCCAACTGCGCTTGAGTCGCAAGGCCTCAAATCCCGGAACACGGTCTGCAAGAATGGGCCACAGAACCTCTTCAAACAGATGATGCTGGATTTCAAAATCCTCACACTCAACATCTTCTTCGGGGCTGGGCGCAATACCGCAGATGTAGCCTTCACCTTCTGGTCGAAAATAGGCACCAGAAGGATCGATCACCATCGGGCAATTCTCCAATTGGGCGCTGCTGGTGAAATAGAAAATTGTTCTTTTGCGTGCTTCAACAGGTAGCTTGATGCCAGCCGTTTGCGCAAGTGCAGCTGCGCCAATGCCAGCTGCATTGATGATCTTGTCAAAACTGATTTGAGTCCCGTCTGTGAGTTCTGCTGAAGTAATTGTTCGACCGGTTCGATGAAGTTTCTCAACCCGTGCCTGCTTGTACATCACACCTAAAGAAATTGCTTTTTTTCGAAACCCTTGCATCAAGCTATTCGCGTCAAGCCAACCCTCGCCACTGTTGCCAATAGAGCCAGCAGAGAGGTCATTGACATTAAGCCATGCATAGCGCGAACTCAATTGAGAAGAGCTTAAAAGAGAGACGTCAACATTTTCAAGTTTTTGAACAGCGTGATTGGCTTGCAAAGTTTCTGCGCCATCAGGCGTGGCCAGAAACAGATAACCACGCTCTTTGAAGTTGACGTTTGGCACTTCGTCCCCAACAGTCAAGTATTGATCGATGTTTTGAATGAAAGAGCTGCTGAATTGAGAAAGTCTGATGTTCTCTGGCGTTGAAAATTGATGCCGGATAGAGGCTGCTGACAGTGCAGTTGCAGATTTTTCATATGAAAAGTCTTGTTCAAGAACAAGAATTTTGCCTTTGAAATTGGGCTGTGACGCCAGAAAAAAAGCTGCTGCACTGCCCACAGCAGCACCACCCACAATCAAAACATCAGTTTGCATAGAAATGGTCATAGAGCCTACACTTAGTAGATTTATACAACATCTTGACTAAAAAAATCATGGACCATTTTGATTCAAGCGCTGTTCAAGCGGCATTGCCCTATCCTCTGTTAATTGATTCCTTAAGCCTCGGATTGCAATTGCAAATAGAAACGCCTGCTCGCAGTTTTTTTGCACCCAACAATGACGCCAGTTGTGTACTCATCATGCCAGCGTGGAAGGCCAAAGAGGTTTTTGGCGTCAAACTGGTTTCTGTCTGGCCTTCCAACAAAGACATTGGTTTACCCACTGTTTCAGGGGTTTATGTCTTACTCTCTTGTGAAAATGGCTTACCTTTAGCAGTCATCGATGGCACTGAACTTACCTTGCGACGGACTGCTGCAGCCGCAGCTTTGGCTGCAAGCATTCTTGCTCGCAAGAACAGTCAAACACTTGCTGTGTTGGGAACAGGCGCTTTGAGTGTGCCCATGGTAGAAGCTCACACTAGCGTGCATGCGTTCAAGAAAATACTCATTTGGGGCAGACAAAAAACCAAGGCCCTGGCAGTGCTACAAGATCTTAAAAAGCTAGGCATCGAAGCTACTTACTTAGAAGATTTAGACGCCACCTTAAATCAAGCCGACGTGATAGCAGCGGTTACAACTGCGACAGAGCCTTTTATCAAAACCCAATCCCTCAAACCAGGCACGCACTTAGGGTTGATTGGTGCATTTACACCGCACATGGCAGAAGCTGAGCCAGCTTTGATGGCAAAAGCGCAAGTCTTTGCAGACAATCGAATGGCCGTGCTTGAAAAAGGTGGTGAGGTCTACCAAGCCATTCAGCAAGGCCTCTTCTTGGCTTCAAACATAGAGGGAGAATTGGCGGACTTAGTGTCAGACCCATCCCGATCATGGCGAGAGAACGATCAGGCCGTGACGGTATTCAAGTCGGTCGGCTTTGCATCGCTGGACCTCATTGCGGCAGAACTTGTTTATCAATCTAAGGCAAATTAAAAGCCCCAAAATTAAACTTTGACGGTGTAATTCAAAGCCATGCGACCGCCATCCACTGTGATCACTTCGCCAGTGACATAGCTTGAAGCTTCACTGGCCAAAAAGGCAACCACATTGGCAATTTCAGAGGGCTCTCCCAGTCGCTTCATGGGCGTGCGACCTAGAATTTTGAGGCGCGCCTCATCGCTGGTCAACACAGCTTTGCTAGCCAATTCAGTGGCAATGGTGCCAGGCGCTACTGCATTGACGCGAATACCGTCATCTGCCAAAGCCAAGGCCATCGCTCTGGTCAATTGATTAAGTCCGCCCTTGCTAACGTTGTAGGATGCAATTTCTGGAATGGCCAAAACGCCGTTGACCGAACTCATGTTAATGATGGAACCACCCCCCTTCTCCTTCATGAGACGCGCAACTGCTTGGCCAATCAAAAAAGCGCCTCTTAAATTGACACGCAGTACTGCATCGAAATCGGCTTCGGTCACTTCTAAAAAAGGAGCAGCTTTGAAGATGCCAGCGTTGCTGACCAAAACATCGACACGGCCATATGTCGAAATGACTTGACTCATTAAAGAGTCAACTTCAACTTTACTGCCGATATCACAGGCAATGAACAATGCCTCGAAACCTTCTTGTTGCAATTGAGACTGAAGGGACTCCCCTTTTTCCTTGTGAACATCCACAATGATGACCTTGGAGCCTTCCTTCGCAAAGAGACGAGCGCAGGCTTCACCAATACCCTGAGCGCCACCGGTAATCAAACAAATTTTTCCCCCTAGTCCAAATGAGATTTGGTTCATTCTTTTACCTTTTATTGAAAGTCATGCCTAAATTGCCAGCTTGACGACGCTCATAAGCCAAGAACTCTTCGGTCATTTGGCTGCCTCGAACGCCGCCTCTGACCGATCCTGCTGCGATGTCGCCAAAATATTCTTTCCACAAGGCTGGCAAGCGTTGACCTTGTGGAATGCTAAGCCAAAGGCGCAACAGATGACGTTTGCGCTCAGGTTCTTCGTGATCTTCAAAGTTGGTGCGGGAATGAATCACCACATAGTTGTTGAGCAACTGTAAATCGCCACGATCGAGTTTCATCGAATAGCAAAACTGATCTGCAGGCAGCAGTTCATCTAACAGATCCAGAACCTCAATTTGTTCTTTTGTTAGCCTTGGCACTTCTGGAAAATCTACTTGTGCTGCAGTGACATTTTTGCGATTAGCTCGCAAAGAGAAGAATTCAGGATCATCTCCCAAAATAGGGCACTTGTAAAAAGGCGGTTGAGAAGCGTCGTTGGTGCCTTGGTAGCTGTAATAAAAAGGCTGCTTCATGACTGGAATGAGATCGGGTCGGCGGCGTTTGATTTCGTCGACGACTGCTATTGAACTTGTGACTTTGCTGGTACCGCCCGATTTTGCGGTTTGTAAACACATCAAAGCGACGACATCGCAGGAGTCGACATGAAAATCTAAGCCAGCATTGGTGTTGTAACCTCGCCCATTTTTAACTTTGTAGCTTCCGCCTTCGTCGCGAACGTCGTTCATCACCTGACTGGCTCGGTTTTGAGTTCTGGCGACGCCTACGTTCAAGCCAACGCCCCAATTGACCAAGCGAGAATCCTCTACCGACCAACGGTCAACAGGAAAGCCTTTTAGCAAGCACATGCCGTAGCCAGTTTGAGTCACAGCAAAAGCTTGATCAATGGCTTGCTTGGCATGGCGTTTTAAAGGGAAATCGTGCGCTGTCATTTCAAGCCACGTTTTTTGAGTTGCCTTGGCATGGTGAAGAGCCTCATCAATTTCGCTGACCGCGTCACGACTGAGATGGTGAATCCAAGAAAAATCTCGACTTAGTTCGTTCGGGAACCATGCGCGCGGTTTTTCAAGCTTGGTTTGAATAAATTGACTCATAACGCTTTGATTTGCTCTTACAACATTCCATCTTAATGAAAAAATACGTTCCTATTTCTCACATAGGGACAACACCGATGCTTTGACCTTGCTAGACAGTACCATCTGTCCCTACACTTTAGGCTTAATTTGCATGGTTACCAACAGGCGTCACATGAATCGATTTTTGCTTGTCCTTTTATCTCTGCTTTCTTTCTCAAGCTACGCGCAAGATGCAGCCTACCCTGTCAAACCTATTCGCTTGCTGGTTGGCTATGCACCCGGAGGGGCCACAGACATTGTGGCTCGAAGCATTGCTATCAAGTTACAAGAAACGCTGGGCCAACCCGTGGTGGTAGAGAACCGCGCGGGTGCCAGCAGCAACATCGCCTCAGAATTTGTCGCGCGAAGCGCGCCTGATGGTTACACGCTTCTTTTGGGCACCATTGCCAACGCTACCAACATGACTGCTTTCAAAGGTCTGGGCTATGACACCATGCGCGACTTTGTGCACATCACTCAGTTCATGACTGCGCCCTCGGTGCTGACGCTTCACCCTTCTGTCCCCGCTAAAAACCTGAGAGAGTTCATTTCTTTTGCAAAGCAGAATCCTGGCAAGTTTGCTTTTTCTTCAAGTGGCAATGGCGGATCGCCCCATCTTGCGGGTGAGCTTTTAAAAATGCGCGCCAACATTGATTTAATTCATGTGCCCTACAAAGGTGCTGCACCTGCCATTGCCGATCTCTTGGGTGGTCAGGTTCAAATGAGTTTTCAAACAGCCTTGTCAGCCATTCCACATTTAAAAAGCGGCAAACTCAATGTCATCGCTGTGGCCAGTAAAAAACGAATGGGCACCCTGCCCAATGTGCCCACCATGGCAGAAGCCGGCTTACCAGACTTTGAAGTTTCAAGTTGGAACGGCCTGTTTGCGCCGGCCAAAACACCGCCACACATTGTGGCAGCACTCTACAGCGCCTCCATCAAAGCCCTGCAAAGCCAAGACATCAAAGACAAAATGGAAGCTCAGGGGGCAGAACCCGTTGGCAACAGTCCCGAAGAATTCAAAGCATTTGTCAAAGCCGAAATTGACAAATGGGAACAGGTGATTGTGAAGTCTGGCGCCAAAATGGACTAGGCTTTCGGCCAGTTGGCGTCTTTACATTGATGTCGATCAGTCAATTAAATTTGGTCAATGGCTGAATTGTTTTTTGGTGCTTCGCCTTCATGGTCTGAAAGGGCAAAATTGAATGCCTGAAGTCAAATGTTTGACTTAGGCATTCTGCGAACTTAAACAGCTTAACCAATTGTTAAAACGGACTGTCTCCAAGCGCAAGTCCCTCGCGCCGTGGATCAGCACCACCCCATAAAACTGGCAAGCCTGCGTTCCAAGCAGCGGGGGCTCGAACGATGGTTGAGACACCACTAGACTGCGCAGAATATGACACGGTGTGGCCCAAAGAACGGAGCCCTACCAATAAAGGATCGTTCAATCCGTTGTTAGTGACGTCGATGGATGGATGTTCACCACCCACGCCAGTGGTGGCACTGTTTGCAGCGCCAAAATTAACCATGGAAGTTGCTTGCTGAGCATCTAGCTTCCAATCCAAAGCACTGACCAGTGTTTTAACCACAAACTGGATGATTGTTGCGCCACCAGGTGATCCAGTTGCCATGACAAAGTCGCCACGGCTTCCATCTGCAGCCTTACTGAAAACCAAAGTGGGGGCCATTGAGCTGCGTGGTCTTTTCAGAGGGCCAATTCGATTTGCAATCAAGCCTGAAGAATCAGAAGGATCAAAAGAAAAATCAGTGAGCTGATTGTTGAGAATAAACCCACGGGTGAAGTGAAAAGATCCCATGCCGGACTCAACCGTGGTGGTCATGACAAGTGCATTGCCATACTTGTCCACGATCGACATGTGAGTGGTTCCTTTTCCTTCTGCTGCACTGCTACCCAAAGCCTGAGCAGCAGGAAAGACGCCAGCTTGGGCAGTACCCATGCTCTTTGTTGGAGAAATTAAGGCTGCTCTGGTTTTCAAATAGTCTTTTGCAACCATAGAGCTCACACCGTTGCCTGGCAAGGGCACAAAGTCAGTGTCTGCAACATATTTGTTGCGGTCTGCATAGGCCAGTCTTTGTGATTCACTGATGACATGAACGGCAGCAACAGATGGCTTGCCACCTTCAGAGTTGACCAAAGTCGGCATGTATTGGCTGGCGGATAAATCAAAATTTTCCAAGATGCCTAAAGATTGAGCAACAGCAATACCGCCCGAAGAAGGTGGGCCCATGCCGCACACCCAATAATTGCGATAGGTGGTGCAGACAGGCTCTCGTTTGATAGCTTTGTAATTGGCCAAGTCGCTCAACTCGGTTAAGCCTGGCGTAATTGGAACTGGGTTTGCGCCACCCGAACTTGTGACTTTAATTTTGTCGACAATAGATTGTGCGATGGGCCCTGTGTAAAAAGCATTGGCGCCGCCTTTCGCAATTGAACTCAAGGTTTGAGCATAATCAGGGTTCTTGATAATGGTACCAAGTGTTTTAGGCGAAGAGTCTGCATTGAGAAAATAAGCAGCGGCATCGGGATCGCGCAGCAAATCATTTTTAGCACCGGCAATGGCATCTGCCATGCGGCCACTGATGCCAAAACCATTTGTTGCCAGTTGAATAGCAGGATCAAAAAGCGTATCCCAAGGCTTTTGCCCATGGTCTTGATGCAAAAGCTCCAACATTTTCACTGCGCCTGGGGTACCGATAGAACGTCCACTGGCTCGTGTGCTTGCAAAGGATGCTCCTAGAGCAGGCAATGGATTGGTTTGGTTGGTATCACTGATATAGCGCAAGTAGTTTTCCGTGGCGGCAGCAGGCGCTGTTTCGCGGCCATCGTAGGAAAGGACTTGTTTGGTATTGGCTTTGTAGTAAAGCGCGAACGCACCACCGCCTAAACCTGAGGACTGGGGCTCAACCAAACCTAAAACCATTTGAACGGCAACAGCAGCATCTGCTGCAGTGCCGCCAGCACTTAGAACTTCACAGCCGGCTTGGGTTGCGCGGGGGTTGGCAGTGACCGCCATGTAAGTGGCACTGGTCACCACCTTATTGCCCAGTTTGTAGCCTGACGACTTCTCAGGAATTGCGGGGTCTCCGGGCAATCCAGAACCCACTGAAACACCACCAGCGCTTGTGGCTTGCAAACACGCTTTTAATTCGGCACCACTGCCACCGCAAGCAGATAGGACCAGGGCTGTTACGCTTACCAAAGCTAAAGAATGCAAGCGTTGAAACTTGCCCAAAATTGGAGTTTTCATGGTCGACCCTTGAGTAATGTCTGTCAAACAATATACGCCTCATTGTCATAAAGGCGCAACCTAGGGTAAACATTGATTCAACTTACTTTATTCTGTATTTGGCTGCTGTATGTGTTTCTGGCAGCTTGTCATCGCCAAATAACTTTTTACGAAAGGTACCCGTTTCGTATTCGGTTTTGTAGGCACCTCGCTCTTGCAAACAAGGCACCACATGTTGAATAAAGTCATCAAAGCATTCAGGCACAACCGTGCGTGACAAATTAAAACCGTCCACGCCTGCTTGGTCACGCCAGTCGATCATCTGCTGAGCGATGCTGTGTGCAGAGCCTACCCAAGGCGCTTGCCTGCTGCCAAGAATCAATTGCGACAACAGCTTCCGCCTTGTCCATTGAGGACCTGCTGTTCGCGTCATAGCCTCCACATTAGAAACAATGGCTTGGCTTTTGCCAGTCTCAATGGGCTCGTCGATATCGTATCTAGAAAAGTCAATGCCCATTGACGCAGCTGCATGCACCAAAGCGCCCTCTGAGCTGGCATAGCGTTTATATTCCTCAAACTTCTCTTGCGCTTGGCTGTCTGTGGGGGCAGTGATGATGGTGGCACCCATCCATATTTGAATGTCGGATGCAGCCCGGCCCTGAACAACTGCTTGCCCTCGAATGTTGTCTACGATGGTTTTCACGCTGGGCATGCTTTGTCCATTCAAGAAAACGCATTCGGCATGCGTTGCTGCAAACCTTGAGCCCCTCGCAGAAGATCCAGCTTGGTACAACAAAGGCGTACGTTGGGGCGATGGCTCGCTTAAGTGCATGGCTTGTACTTGATATTGAGGCCCTTTGTGATGGATCAAATGCACCTTTGAGGCATCGGCATACACACCACTTTGTCGATTGGCTAAAACTGACCCCTCCTCCCAGCTCCCTTCCCAGAGTTGGTAAACCAAGGCCATGTACTCATCTGCCAAATCATAACGATCGTCGTGCGCAATCTGACCGGAAAGACCTGCAGCCCTGGCAGCACTGTCTAAATAACCTGTCACGATATTCCAACCGATACGACCCTTGGTTAAATGGTCAAGGGTCGACATGCGTCTAGAAAATAAATACGGAGACTCGTAAGTGAGATTGGCAGTGACGCCAAAACCCAGGTGTTCGGTCACACTGGCCATAGCTGGAATCAGCATCATGGGGTCATTCACGGGCACTTGTACCGCGCCCTGTACAGCAGCATTTGGGCTTCCACCCAGCACGTCATAGACCCCCACCACATCGGCAAAAAAGATGCCGTCAAACAAACCTGCTTCGAGTCGACGGGCGTAATCTGTCCAATATTTCAAATCAAGGTAGCGCGTCGATTGATCGCGTGGGTGTGTCCACAGGCCTTGCTGGATATGGCCGACACAATTCATATCGAAAGCATTGATTTTGATTTTTTGAGACATATGTGATGGCGTTCATGCAGAAGAATGATCTGTTAAATTCATCATCACCCGTGCTTGGGTCACAATGATTACCAACACAGTCTACTCATAAAACATGCCTACCGCGCCGAAAAGAATTCTTCCCATCCTTGTTTTGGCGCAATTTGCGGGTACTTCATTGTGGTTCGCGGTCAATGCCGTCATGCCCGATTTGCAGCAGCAAATGGGGTGGCAGCCTTCCGCAGTGGGACGCCTCACATCAGCATTGCAACTGGGGTTTATCGTTGGAACCTTCGTCTTTGCTTTGCTGGCCATTGCTGATCGTTTTTCGGCAAGACGTGTTTTTTTGTTGTGTGCTTTAGCTGGCGCATTTTGCACTTTGGGGGCCTTACATAGCGTGACTTCATTTTCTGAACTCTTGTTATGGCGAGCTGCAACTGGCTTTTTCTTGGCCGGCATTTATCCAGTCGGCATGAAAATAGCATCTCAATGGTTTCCAGAAGGCTTAGGCGTTGCACTTGGCTGGTTGGTGGGTGCACTGGTCTTGGGGTCTGCAAGTGCGCATGGCATTCGGGCTTTGTTTGATCAACTGCCTTGGTCAATGGTGATGATCAGCGTCTCAGTATTGGCAGCAGGAGGCGGCTTGGTTCTTTTTATAACGATTCCAGAGGCGCCCAATTACTCAGCGGGCATCAAAAAACTTGAATGGCAAGCATTGTCTTGCCTCTGGACGGACTGGCGTGTGAGAGCTTCGGTTCTGGGCTATTTTGGACACATGTGGGAGCTTTATACGCTCTGGGAGTTGGTGCCCCTTATCTTGGCAACCCAGCTTGCGGGACAATCGCTTTCGTTTGCTGCTTTTTGTGTGCTCGGCATTGGTGCCTTAGGCTGCATTGGCGGCGGATGGCTTGCCAAATTTTGGGGCAGCGCTAGAGTTGCCACACTTCAACTCTGTCTGAGTGGCCTTTGTTGTCTTCTGGCCCCTTGGTTGATGGCAGCACCACTTCCCGTGTTCTTAACTTGGCTTGCACTGTGGGGCCTGACCGCTGCAGGTGATTCGCCACAGTTTTCAGCCCTCACGGCAAGCAATGCGCCGAAGCATGCGGTTGGCAGTGTGCTTACGCTGACCAATTGCATTGGTTTTGCAATTTCCATTGTCAGCATCGAATTGTTTACAAGTTTGGCAAAAGAAATCTCTTTGACCACACTTTTGCCTTGGTTAGCAATTGGCCCATTCTTTGGGTTAGTGGCAATGCGTCCTTTACGGCAAAAGCAAGTTACCTGAAGCTCTTAAACAAGACTGGCAAGGCCGTTTCGGAAGTAAAAACGCATCGTGCATCATGACCACATGCTGGCACCAGGATCGCTTTGTGATCGGCTTTCAGGCTTTCGTTCACAAATTTTGCATACGCAAATCCTCTTGCCAATCGGGTTGGCCCTTGCGCCATTGCGGAGCAAGAATCATCGAAACCATAGAGGGGCAAAATATCTAATTCACCCAAAAGATAGGTAGCAGGCCTTGAGCCTAATTGGCGTTTTAACTGTTCATCGGGGATTGATTTTGCAAAACCCACTTTGTTTTCTAGCCCGTAGGGCCAATGGTTAAATGCCGTGCAATTTTTCCTGTCATTGAAAGCAACAAATGCAGGTTCTGAAGCAGTTTTTGTCACAGGCATATAGCCAGGAGAATCAGTGGCAATCGTTTTTGGCAAGGCTGCTCGCGTTGGTCTTAGAGATTCTGGGTAGGTATAGGAAGATGGATTGCCTATGACGTAGGACAATTGAATTTTCCGATCAACCCATAATTTTTCGTGCATGTGGTTGGAAAATTGATAGCGATTGACGTACTGCCCGCCTGCTGAATGGCCCGCAATGACAATCGATCGAAGGCTTGGGAATGTTTTTGCATCTGAAAGCTTTGAAAGGATCACGTCCATCAAGTCAAATGAATTCAAATTCGATTCTTTGACATTGGCTTGGCCACCACCACTCCGCCAGCTGTCAGCACCTGAACAAACCCAAGCCACTTCTTTGGCTTCCACTTGATCTTTGCAAGACCTTCCGTTATTTGAAGCAAATCGGGGGGAAATAAGGATTGAATTTTGCAGTGCATCCGCCAAAAATGCAGCGGCCAAAATATGCCGAAAGTAGCCATCTGCATTTCGGCCTTGTCCGTGAATCACTATCACGGCATGTTCGATTTTTTCATTGACGGAAGACATTGAATGCGTTCGATAAATTCGAGCGCGATTTCCATTGGCATCTAAAGACACCCACTCGGTACAACTCTCATGAGCCTTGGTGCAAGGCTCTGTTGCAACGGCTTGCGATGAAGCCGCTAAAAATAACAGTGAAACAAAAAATAGTCGAAAGGATAGACATGTCATTGTGATCAAGAAACATTGAAAATTTGAAAATGTTGGCCCTTTTGGCCCTTGTCATCAATCCACTCTAATTTAAATTCAGCCGTCACAGTTGCACGCACATAGAACTCAAAAAAAGGATTGGCAGACAGGCCCGATGAGGGCTCGACACGAAACACTTCTTGCTGACCCAAATGACATGTCAGCAATCGAATGATGTTTCTTGGAACCACCTTGCCCGTTAGGTCTTGTAAATAACCAGTGTCCATGGGATGTTGGACAAGCACTCTCACCTTGACAACTTCACCAGTTCTCACAGGTTCAGGCCACTGCATTCGGGCTGTGTTCATGAAGCATCCACACAAGCAGATTCAGTCACAATGATTTCCATTTGCTTGTAACGAAATTCACCATTTGAGAGGCGAGCGAGTGCAACCAGCTCTTGGGTACCCGCCAATCGAACCCGTGTGCTCACAATGGCGCGACCATTCCAGGGCCCGAGGTGAAACACCGCCATTTGTGTCACAGGATTGCGTTGAGACAACAAATAAACATGGGTCACGTGGTCTAGGTCAGTCATTGCACTTTGGACTGTCACTTGAAGGGGCACCAAGGAGCCGTTGTCTGCCAAAATGGGCGCCTCAATTTGCACATCTTTTTTAAAAATTTTGGCGCCCTGCACAATCGGCTGGACCATGTCATCGAAAGAAAGCAGCGAACCCGAATTCATACGCTGGGCATATGCAAATTGGCCCATGAAGCATGGCCATGAAATGCCAGCAAGCAAAAGACTTTGCAGTCTTTTGCGTCGCAACATGCCCTCAGCGTTCATTGCAAAGCGCCTTAAGCTTTGAGTGTCAAACCATGATTTTTAAGAGGCAATGAGCGAATTCGTTTGCCCATGGCTGCGGAGATGGCATTGACCAGAGCGGGTGCCAATGGTGCCTGCGCAGGTTCTCCCACACCCCCCCAAAAGCCACCCGTGGGTGCAATGACGACTTCGACTTTGGGCATCTCGTTCAAGCGCATCATGCGGTAGTCGTGGAAATTGGATTGCTCCACACGGCCTTCCTTGATGGTGTTTTCGCCCCAGAAAATGGCAGTCAAACCATGCACTACACTGCCCTGAAATTGCGCCACGATGTTGTCGGGATTGACCGCATAGCCAGGATCAATGCCAATGACCACGCGGTGGATCTTGACTTCGTTTTTGGCATTGACTGAAACCTCGCACACACAAGCCGTCCAACTGCCATAGCCTTCAGTTTCTGCGACGCCACGAAACACCCCATTGGGCAGTTGACTGCCCCACCCGGCTACCTTCGTCACAGCTTCTAAAATTCCACGGTCGCGTTTGGATTTTTCGTTGTTAGGCAACATGTCTAGGCGGAATGCAACGGGATCTTTGCCAGCCGCAAGCGCTAACTCGTCTATGAAACATTCGCGACCAAATGGGTTTTGCGAATGGCCAACGGTGCGCCAAAAACCCACTGGCACATTGGTGTTGCGCTGCGCATAATCAACCAATGAATTGGGAATGTCGTAGGGGTGATCGTTGAAACAGGCAACTGCTTGGCCATCAACACCTCTTGGCAAAGGCAGTTTGAGGAGTGTTGCCAGAATAGAAGGCGCACTGACGCGAATGTGAAGTGCCTCCACTTTGCCGCTGGCATTCAAGCCTGCCTTGAATCGCATCAGGCTGGCGGGACGGTAAAGGCCATGTTGAATTTCTTCTTCCCTGGTCCACAACATTTTGACGGGTTTGCCCGCCATGGCTTTGGCGATCATGACCGCTTGCTTGGTGAAGTCTTGCGGACTCTTTCGGCCCAAGCCGCCCCCCAATTGCACAGGGTGAACTTTCACGTTGGACTGAGGCACGCCTGCTGTGGCAGCGCTCACCGCCAACGTGGCCTCAGGATTTTGAGAAGATGACCAAACTTCTAATTTGTCACCTTGTAACCATGCTGTGCAAACCATGGGCTCCATGGTGGCGTGGGCCAAGTAAGGCGTGAAGTAATCGGCTTCCACCACTTTGGCGGCTTTGGACAGGGCCTCAGTTGTGTTGCCATCGTTTCGCGCAACAGCCAATTCCGTTTGCTCCATGCCCGCTTTAAAGTGAGACAGGATGGCTGCACTGCTCAGAGTGCCGTGCTCCCCCACATCCCAATCGACAGAGACTTCTCGCAAAGCCTCTTTGGCGCGCCACCAGTTGTCAGCAACAACCGCCACAAAATCGCCCAAGTTCAAAACCTTGACAATGCCCCGCCGATTTTCAACTTTAGAGGCATCTAAGGATTTGACCTTGCCATTGAAAACAGGGCATGCAGCCACCGCTGCGTGCAGCATGCCTGGCAATTGGGTGTCGATGCCATATTGGCGTTTGCCCACAACGATGTCGGGAATATCTACTCTGGGAATTGATTTGCCGATGATTGTCCAAGTTTTAGGGTCTTTGAGCTGCACAGTTTTGGGGGCTTCTAATTTGGCAGCCTCAGCAGCCAATTGACCGTAGGTGAAACTGCGTTTGGTGGCGATATGAGTCACTTTGCTCATGGCAGCTTTGCACTCAGTGACTGGCACATTCCATTTTTGGGCCGCTGCAGCAACCAGCATCTCGCGCGCTGTGGCACCTGCTTTGCGCAAATATTCTTGAGAGTTTCGAATGGTGCGGCTTCCTACCGAGGCCATGTCGCCATAGGCACGTTTGGTGCGCAAATTTTCATGGGCAGTGGCATATTCAACTCGCACTTTTTTCCAATCTGCGTCGAGTTCCTCTGCAATGATCATGGGGGCAGACGTCATACTGCCCTGCCCCATCTCAGCTCGGGCATATCGGATCACAATGGTGTCGTTGGGTTCAATTTCGACCCACACATTGAGCTGAGGTGTGTCTGCCGCCTGCGCGCGCTCAGGCAAGAAAAATCCCAATGACATGCCTGCGCTGGTGGTTCCTGAAACTTTGAGGAAATGACGGCGATCGATGCCCTCACGCTCTGTGGATTGGCCAGTAGGTTGGCGGTTCGATTTCATGCGCGACCTCCCTTCTTAGCCACTGAGTGAATGGCAGCACGAATGCGCGCATACGTACCGCAACGGCAAATATTGGTCATGGCCGCATCGATGTCTTCGTCTGTGGGTTTTGGTTTTTTCTTAAGCAAGGCTACAGCCGCCAACATTTGGCCACCTTGGCAGTAGCCACACTGCGGTACTTGGTGGTCAATCCATGCTTGCTGCACAGCGTGCAATTTACCTTTGTCGGCAAGCCCCTCAATGGTGATGACTTTTTGACCCGCTGCAACCGAAACTGGGTAGGAACAAGATCGAACGGGCTCCCCGTTCAGAAGCACCGTGCACGATCCACACTGCGCAATGCCACAACCGAATTTAGGGCCTTTGATGTCAAGTTCATCTCGCAAGGCCCAAAGCAAGGGCATCTCGGGTTCGACGTCAAGCGTGTGGCTCTTTCCATTGACAGAAAGCTTCATGAGAAGTTGCTCCAAGAGGTAGAAATAAAGTTGTATTTTTTACCTTGAATTTGCTAATTTTCCTAGAGGGATACAACTGATGTCCTTTAAATAAGAAGGGCTGCTAATAAGCCTTCAAGGAATTTCACTCACATGCCACTCATTGGGTCCAACCAAGCCATGCAAATTTGATGTAAAAATGCAGGCGCTGTCTACCAACCGCCATCCAAAGGAATGAAATGATTGAAGAACACATTGATATTCAAACTGCAAACGGTTCAATGAACACCTTTGTTGTGTTTCCTGAGGAAGATGGGCCGCACCCAGTTGTCTTCTTTTACATGGATGCCCCTGGCAAAAGAGAAGAATTGCATGACATGGCTCGCAGGCTTGCCAGTGTGGGATATTTTGTGGTGCTGCCCAACCTTTACTACCGCAGAAGCCGTGATTTTTATCTTCAAGAACGAACGCCTGAAGCGATGGCAGTGATGTTTGCCCACATGGCCACCTTGAATGCTCAAACCAGCCAAACAGACACCCAAGCCATGCTGAAGTTTGTGGACAACCACGCCATGGCAGACCAACATCGAATTGGTGCAGTTGGATACTGCATGAGTGGGCCTATTGTGATGTGGATTGCCGCTCAATTTCCAGATCGATTCCAAAGCATTGCGTCCATTCATGGTGCCAATATGGCTACTGATGAGCCTGACTCACCACACCTCATGCCACCTCAAATCAAGTGTGAAAGCTACTTTGCTTGCGCCGAAATAGACAAGTGGGCACCACCAGAGGATATTCAAAAACTTGAAGACTCACTGATTCAAGCCAAGTCGAACTACCGAATTGAGTGGTACCCCAAGGTGGAACATGGCTTTGTGTTTCCGCAGCGGGTTGGCATGTACAACGCCAAAGCAGCAGAACGGCATTGGGAACGTTTGTTCAGCTTGTTTGAACGCACTTTGAAAACAAAATAAAAGCTTCATTCATGAAAAACAGCCTGTGTTTGTTTGCAATGTCGCTCCTGATGACGGCCGTTACAGCGCCAGTTTCAGCACAGTCGTTTCCGCAAAAAAGAGCCATTACTTTGGTCGTACCTTTTGCGCCAGGTGGTGGCACAGATGCCATTGCCAGAGATTTGGCCAAGCCATTGGCAGAGAAACTAGGCGTTGCAGTTGTGGTTGACAACAAAGGCGGTGCTGGTGGGACCATTGCAGCGCAGCAAATTTCTCAGGCAAAACCAGATGGCCACACACTGCTGTTTGTGACATCAACTTTTGTAACTGCTGCGGCTACAGATAGAAAACTCCCATACGATGTCAACCGCGATTTTTCTCCCATCGCCAAGCTCGGAAGCGGCCCGCTTTTACTGGTGGTAAACCCTCAAACTGGCATTAACCAAGTCAGCGGGCTCATTGAAAACGCAAAGCGAAATCCAAACTCCCTCAATTATGTATCTGCGGGTCAAGGCAGCATCAACCACTTGTCTGGTGAACTTTTTGAACAAAGAACGGGTATCAAGATGACCCATATTCCCTACAAGGGAAGCGGTCCTGCCACCATGGATCTCATTGGTGGCCAAGCACAGATTTTTTTTGCAACAGTCCCTACCATCCTCAATCAGGTTAAAGCGGGTAAAGTCAAACTCATCGCTACCACTTCTAAAACCAGATCTAAACTTTTTCCTGATGTTCCGACAGTGATGGAAGGTGGCGTCAAGTCATTTGAAGTTGGCACCTGGTGGGGGATTGTGGGCCCCAAAGACATGCCCGCAGAGACATTGGCAATCCTTAACCGAGCTATCAACGAATCGACTGCATCAGAATCTTTGGTCAAACGGTTTGAAGAAGAAGGTGCTGAACGATTTGCGGGCACACCCGCCGAGTTTGGCTCTTCTATCAAGCAAGAACTCGATGGTTGGCGCAAAGTGGTGCAAGACGCTGGTTTGAAAATCGACTAAGCAGAAAGCAGATCGTTCCCATGAAAATTGCAGTATTGCCAGGTGAAGGCATCGGCCCAGAAATTGTCCAAGCCACTCTCAAAATCCTAAGACTTGTCGATCATCAATTTGCGCTTGGCTTGGCATACGAGCATCATGTTGTTGGCTTACCTTCATTGGCGACACATGGCACTACTTTTTTGCCAACCGTCCTTACAGCTTGTCGCGAAGCAGACGGCATTCTCTTAGGGCCAGTTTCTCATCAAGACTACCCTCTTCGTGCGGAGGGCGGTATCAATCCATCTGGAGAACTGCGCATACAGCTAGATTTGTATGCCAACATACGCCCTAGTCGCTCACGGGAAGGTATTCCGCATTACGGCAGAACCCCCATGGACTTGGTCATTGTTCGAGAGAATACCGAGGGCTTTTATGCTGATCGCAACATGTTTGCTGGATCTGGTGAGTTCATGCCCACACCGGATACAGCTTTGGCTGTCAGAAAAATTACTGCCAAAGCCTCTTCGCGCATCGCTCGCTCTGCTTTTGAATTGGCCATTCAAAGACGCAAGCATGTGACTGCAGTACACAAACAAAATGTGATGCGAATGTCTGATGGTCTCTTTTTGTCAGAGGTTCGCAAGATAGCGGCAGAATTTCCGGAAGTTCAATACGACGAACAATTGGTTGACTCCATGGCCGCCCTGCTGGTGCGCGATGCAGCGAGGTTTGATGTGGTGGTGACCACCAACATGTTCGGTGACATTTTGTCTGACGAAGCCTCTGAAATTTCGGGCAGTCTAGGCTTGGCAGGCTCTGTCAATGCCAGCGCCACACACTGTATGGCGCAAGCCAGCCATGGCTCAGCACCAGATATTGCAGGAAAAGATTTAGCCAACCCCACCTCGCTGATACTTTCTGCAGCCATGCTTTTAGACTGGTTGGCTTTGAAGCATCAAAACGATTCGTTTCACTTAGCCGCTCAAAAAATAGAATCTGCCCTAGATGCAGTATTGCTCAACCCAGAGTCCAGAACAAAAGACCTTGGCGGCCCACTTGGCACCCAAGCATTCACGCAAGCCATCTGCCAACAATTAAGCAAGACTTAATTTAATTGGGGTCAGATCACAATTGTTTTGTTGATTTGAGGCTTGTCGAGTTGTTTCACAAAGTGCGACAACTGCACCGACATTGCACGTCAAATTAATTCACTGACTGCAAATTATGCAGAGCCTCTTATTTCAGTCAAAAAGATGGCGTGTCTTTGCTGCTCTGATCTATGTGTCCAATCGAACAGACGGGGTTTGTCCATTCAAGTAAGTTCAATGCATCAAGACAAATGACTTGAATTGTTCATTCACTTTAGGATAGCTCCTATTTTGAAAACAAACCACAAGCTCGGAATCATCGCTTTGATCAAGCGCTCACGACCTATCAACCTGCTCACGGGTCCCATCATTTACAGCATGTTTTTTCCCATTGCATTGCTTGACCTCTTTGTATCTTTTTACCAATGGACATGTTTTCCAATTTACGGTATTTCAAAATATTCAAGAAGCAATTACATTATTTTTGACAGGCAGGAATTGAAATACCTTGACTGGATTTCAAAATTTCATTGCACCTACTGTGCATACAGCGTAGGCGTTGTCGCTTTTGTGCGTGATGTCATTGGTGCCACTGAAGCCTATTTTTGCCCCATTAAGCACCAACAAAAGCGTTCACTTAAAACTCACCAGCAATGGCAAACCATCGCATTTAAACAAGCCGATGATTTTGACTTTGGCGAGTATCTCAGTAAGGTTCGTAGCAATTTAGAACATTCTGCAAAATCTGATGACACTCAAAATTCAGACCTCAGCAGTGTTCAAACAAGCGTTGAGTCGCAATTGAAATTATTTGAATCCCACTCGGTCTAGCATTTGCTGAACTTTGATCTGATTCATACCCACAGCGCTCACAGGCAACACTTCACTTTTGAAAACACCACCAGACATGGCCTTCAATGCCGGATTGTCAAAACTCATGCCCTTTGCAGCTGGCCATTCGTTGTTGCCATTGGCAAAATGATTTTGTGCTGAAGTGCTGGCCAAGTATTCCAAAAACTTCAAAGCATTGTTTTGGTTTTTTGAATTTTTGGCCACTGCACCGCCTGCAATGTTCAAGTGAGTGCCCCAACTTGCTTGGTTTGGAAATACAACGGCAACTTTATCTACCATGGCCTTTTCGGCGGGATTGTTAGATCTCATGAGTCGGGCTAAATAATAGGTGTTGGTAACTGCTACAGCGCACTCGCCAGAGGCCACACCTTTAATTTGGTCGGTATCACCACCTGCAGGATTTCGCGCCAAGTTATTGACCAAACCCTTTAACCAAATTTCCGTTTGCTGAGGGCCGATGTGCTCTGTCATGGCGCCAAACAAGCTGAGGTTGTAGGGGTGAGATCCAGAACGAATGCACAACTTGCCTTTTAACTTGGCATCAGCCAACTTTTCATAACTATCGACATCTGATTTTTGAAGTTTGAGTTTGTCGTAAACAATGACTCTGGCACGCGTAGACAAACCAAACCAAGGGATGCCGCCATTCTCAGTGCGCTTTGCCCTTAGGTTCTCGGGAATGGCTTCCTCAAGCAATTTAGATTTGACAGGAAGGAACAAACCATCTACTTCGGCTCGCCACAACCGAGCAGCATCAACCAACAAGATGACATCGGCAGGTGAAGATGCGCCCTCCGCTTTCAATCTCGTCAAAATGCCCGCATCGTCTGAGTCGACACGGTTGATCTTGATACCTGTCGTTTTGGTGAAATCTGAATACAGCGCTTCATCGGTTGGGTAATGCCGCGCCGAATAAATATTGATAAAAGCCGCATCTGTCGATTGGGCAATGGCGAACGGCGCCGCGACGAAACTACCCGCAATCAGGCAAAGGCTGCTAATTTTATTTACCAATTTAGTGTTCATTTTTACAATCTCAAGTCCGTAATGTGCCGATTCTACATCAAACAAGAATGATTCTCATTTGCATGCAGAAAGAAAACAAAGGAACTGAAACTGAATATTTAGATTTGCCGTTCAAAAGTCACCACATGGTCAACCTCTGCGCGAATACCAATCCATTCGCCAATTTTGTGATCATGGTGGCTGGGAACATGGGCCATGACGGTCTCACCCGAGCGAAGTCTCAAAGTGTATAAAAACTCTGAACCTCTGAAGGACTTTCTCATAATTTCAGCTTGCACCATGGCTTCGTCGTCATGAACAATGTCGTCCGCCCGCAGCAAGACATCACAGTCATGGGTACCCTCGCCTTGCGCATTCACTAACTCATGATGATCTGTGAGTTCGCCCAAAATAGTCTGCACGTGAAGGTGCCCATTAATTTGGGAGCGAACACCTGGAATAAAGACGCCATGGCCAATGAATTCGGCTACGAAACGTGAAGCGGGACGATGGTACAAATGATAGGCATCGTCCCACTGATGGAGATGACCCTCTTGAATGACCCCAATGACATCGCCAATGGCAAAAGCCTCCATTTGGTCATGTGTGACAAACAGAGCCGTGGCATTGGCAGCCTTCAAAATAGTCCGAATTTCCAGAGCCAAACGCTCTCGCAAATCAACATCTAAATTGGAAAAAGGCTCGTCCAAGAGCAACAATTCGGGCTTGGGGGCCAATGCCCTGGCCAATGCAACTCGCTGTTGCTGCCCCCCAGACAGTTCGTGGGGAAATCGGTCTCTTTCGCCCTCTAAGCCTACCAGTTGAAGTACTTCTGCAATGCGTTGTGTTTTGCTGGAAGCAGAATGGCCATGCAAGCCAAAAGCAATGTTGCCAGCCACAGTAAGGTGCGGAAAAAGTGCGTAGTCTTGAAACACCATGCCCATGCGACGCTTCTCTGGTGGTGCCGTTAATCCTGACTGGCTGACTACGCGGTTGGACAACTGAACGGTGCCAGCAGCCACTGGCTCCAAACCGGCAATGGCTCTTAGCAAACTGGTTTTGCCACAGCCAGAGGGGCCAATGAGAACACCAATCTGACCTGCTTTAAGTTGCAGAGACACGTCTTTGACCGCGGGCTTTGCATTCCCCGGGTAGCGAACATCAACATGGGAGACGGTGAGAAACATACTCCCAATTGTAAGGACTGATTAAAGCCCCCAGTATTGAACGCAGAAGGGGCTTCTACAATGCATGGTTCAACTCAAATTTTCTAAGCAATGCACGCATTCCGAATCCGTTCGGTTGTTTTTATTTTCACAGCCCTTTTGATCAGTTTGCCCATCTTGGCACTGATCGGCTCCTGGCTTGAGTGGAATTCTGTTTCCACTCAGGTTTTAAGCGAAATGGCTCAAACGGTTCTGCCCGATTACTTGCTAACAAGTATGCTGTTGTGTGCAGGCGTTGCGATCGGAGTCACTGTCTTAGGTTTGACCACCGCGGCGGCTGTCACTTTGTTCAGGTTTCCCGGTCAATCTTTTTTTGAATGGGCATTGCTATTGCCCATGGCCATGCCCGCTTATGTGGTGGCTTATGCCTACACAGACTTTTTTCAATTCAGTGGCCCGCTTCAAACTTTCATCCGTTCAACATGGCTCTTAGAGGGCCGAGTCTTTCCCGAGGTCAGAAGCTTAGGCGGTGCCATTTTTGTGTTCTCGCTGACGCTTT
>Ga0114976_10000627_pt1 | contig 22087 bp, 20 predicted proteins | sample S_130805_EF_Meta_FD_87319 | JGI IMG/M metagenome (GOLD analysis project Ga0114976, IMG submission 87319) | Freshwater microbial communities from Lake Simoncouche, Canada to study carbon cycling - S_130805_EF_MetaG | ecosystem: Environmental > Aquatic > Freshwater > Lake | place: Lake... | reverse complement strand
GCTCCAAGATTTTTTCAATTCCAAATAAACTATAAATTTATTGGAAAGGACAATTAAAAAATACCCGTAATTTCTTTGTCTTTCAATTGATATATCAACCTAAAATAGCCAATTGCAAATAAAATTCCACCAATTCCTTGGGTTCTAAGTCCTATAATAAAATACCTCGTTTCTATTGAAAATATTTCAAAAAACACCAAGCAACCCATAAACAGCAAAGAGGTGAAAAAGATTGTTTTTTGAACCGCATTAAACAATGTTTTGTTTTGCAAATAATAAAAAACTACAACTGTTAGTGCTGGTATATAAAATGCAAATGAATAATCGCGTTGATGTGGGAAAATCAAAGGTATTCCAATGCAAACCAAACTTACTTGCACATAATTGCTGAATTGGTTTTGAGGGATTTTTTTAATTTCTAACATTAAAAAAGTAATGGCACCTAAAAAAGCCAACCTCAAAATTTGCGTTAGCCAAAACAATTGACTCACAGATAATTTCGCAAAGTATACATAATATTCTCTAGGCGCATTGATGGATGTAAAATACTTAGTAAGTATGGCGCCAATATCCATAAATCCGCCTTCGCCAACTTGCACAACATGACTCGTTTGAACTGGATTAATTGCATGTAACCACGACAGTAATTCCCTCATAAAATATACTTTATCAATGAAAAACCATGGAATAAATGTTATAAATAAAACACCAATAAAAATACCCATCATGACTTTAATTCGTTTATCAAAAAACAATTTTACATACATGAAAATTGGCAGAATTTTTATATTTATTGCAATCATCATTGGCCACCATTTTAGCCACTTATTGGCTTTTGGATTGCAAAATGCTTCCAAAATACCAAACAATAAGAAAATTGTTAACTGTCCGTAGCGAATATTAATGTGCAACCACCTGTAGCCCAAAAAGATCAAAATTGAATAAAATATTATTTGTGTAGATGGTTTATTAAAGCTAAAAATATTTAAAATGATTTTTGCAATTCTATATATAAAAAACAAATTCAAAGTATTCCATACCAATTTTGCACAAAGCATAGAAAGCAGAATATTGGGCAATATTGAATCAGCTGGAAATCGATATTCTGGTAACGAAACAAATGGCTGAAGAAAAAATGTAAACAATGGTGAATAGTAGTAATGCAAGTATCTTTCGTAAACTACTTTACCATCATACATTTCTAAATGATTTTGAAATCTTTTGGCTGCGCCCATAAAAATTTCAAAATCATTGCTATTAGACAATGAGTTAAAAAATGGCCAAAGAATTAGCAATGAAAAAACTAAAACAATTACCCTTGTATACTTTTTAAAATCAATTGAATTCATATGAATCTACAAATGTAATTAAAAACACAAATTCACCAATTTACATTTAGTTCAATCGTGTCTGAAAGCTTTAATCACATCAAAAACATGTAAAATTGATGGAAAAACAGCATCCATTGATTCCAATGCACCTGATGTAGATCCAGGCAATGCCATAATCAGAGAATTCCCTTTAATTCCCACAACACTTCTCGAAAGCATGGCATAAGGTGTACGTTGTTGCCCGTAATTTCTAATGGTTTCTTCTATTCCCGGTATTCTTCTATCTATCAACGGAATAACCGCTTCTGGTGTACAATCTCTAGGAGATAACCCAGTGCCACCTGTTATTATTATGAGCGATATATTATTATGGCAATGCTTCAAAATGAGCTTTTGAATCTCATCAACTTCATCTGGAATAATTTCATATTCAGAAACGTCAACATTGAAATTTTTCAATTTCTCAATAATACCTTTCCCAGCCCTGTCTTCTTTTTTGCCCGCACTAATAGAATCAGAACAAACGATTACAGCCGCAGAAATATCCGATGATAATTTGTATTTCTTTTGGCTCTTGCCTCCTGTTTTTTCTTTTAAATGTATTTTCTCAATGCTTACACCCTTGTCAATAGGTTTCAACATGTCGTACATTGTTAACGCAACAACAGACGCAGCATGCATTGCCTCAACTTCAACACCTGTTTTATAGATTGTGTGAATTTCCACCTCAATACAAATTGACATGTCATGCATTAAATAACGAATTTCCGTAAATTCAACCGGCAAAGGATGACAGTCTGGAATCATGTCACTTGTGCGCTTTGCAGCAAATAAACCTGCCACTCTCGCAACTTCAAACACATTCCCTTTGGGTACAGTTCCCTCTTTAAGTGCTTGGATAGTTTCAGCTTTGCTCACAACTACGTTTGCAATAGCAATTGCAGTTCTTAAAGTATTCGATTTGTGCGTTATGTTAATCATAGTGGTTTATTCTCTTTCCATTGAATTGAATTGTCTTGAAATATTTCTTTACCCCAAATTGGTAATTCGGCTTTAATTCTCTCCACCAATTCATTGCAAGCTTCAATGGCCGCTTTCCTGTGCTTTGATGATGTAAATACGAATAAACATATTTCACCTGCTTTAACCATTCCCAAGCTATGATAAATATGCATGCAGGTTAAGTCATACTTGCTAAAAATGTCTTCTCTAATTTCCAAGGCTTTTTCTAGAGCTAAATCTTGATAGCACGAATATTCAATTGCAGTTACCAATCCAACATCCAAATGATCCGCCCTAATTTGACCTAAAAAAATGCTATGTGCACCAATGTCATGCTTAGAAGCATGATTTTGAATTGAACTGGCAATTTTTTCAGCGGTAATTGGTCCTTCTACAAATATATTTTTGGGTTTACGATCCATTTTGTTTCAAATTTAGGGGGGAAAAGGCATCGTTTATACCTCCCAAAACAGAAAAAACCATTTTGTTTGGAAAAACAGACCTTAAATAATGCGCAATTGACATACTTCTGTTTCCAAATTCGCAGACTACGTAAAGTTTATTATTATCTAAAAAATCATTATCTCCGTTTTGAATTTCATCTAATGTTAAGCGCAAAACTTGACTGATATTTAAATCAGGAACTTCATGCTTTTCACGAACATCAAGAATGCAAATATTCTCATCATCCAAATCAATTTCTTGCCAAGTAATTGCGGTATTTCCAAAGCATTGTATTTGATAATTAGATTTCAAAAATTGATCGATATTCTTCGGCATGTTTTCAACCCCTTTTGGATTTAAAAAAACATCAAATTGAAAAAATTCGTTATTTTCTAAATTATAATTTATCAATAAATTATAATTATTCATTGAATCAATGTATTTAATATAATTATATACCATTATAGTTCCAATTTTATTCGTTAATTCTGAAGGAACATTTGACTGATTGCATGTCAAAATATCACGTGAATTTGGTGGGGTAGGAAATACATCTCGGTAATACGAAGATTCCAAGTTTAAAAATACAAATACTTGTCCCTCCAAACCATTTACAGCGCCCATAAATAAAGGTTTCTTCAAAAGCACACAGGCATCACTGATCAAATACCTCGATGGAAAATTATCGGTGCAATCAAAAATAATATCGTAAGCTTCTATAATTTCAATCGCATTGTCTACCGTTAAAAATTGATTGTAGGTAGTTAATTCAACGTGCTTAAACTGATTATCAACGTATTTTTTAACAACATTTACTTTTGCAAATCCAACATCCTGAACGTCATACAAGAATTGGCGATTCAAATTAGACAATGAAACAATATCTGCATCAACCAACCCAATTTTGGAAACACCTTGTAAACATAATTGTTGTAATACTGGGCAGCCTAGGCCTCCCATGCCTATTATCAGAACTTTTGAATCCTCAATTATTCGCCTTTTTTCCATAGATTAACCACCTGAAAATGGAGGCATGAGTGCAATTACATCTCCGTTTTTCAATGTAACATTTTGATTTACAATTGCGTGATTGACTGCTACTGAAAAATTGTGCTTTACAATTGAAGGATAATTTTCTTTCAATAATTCTTGAAAAGATTCTAAATCAATTTCTTCATTTTGAATTGTAATTTCTGCAGGGAGCAGGCCTTTTAACACTCCAAATGATAAAATTTTAACAACCATATTGTACGAAGATAAATAGCAATTGAATTTATTGAATCATTAATTTCAAACTCGCAATAACAAGGACAATGGTTAATAATATTTTAAGTACTTTATTATCAAATCTTTTAGCCCCCAAATATGCGCCCAAAATCCCTCCCAATAATGCCAAAAACATGAGTATATAAACGTCATTGCTAATTGAAAGATGTAAAGGTTTTGCATATAAACCGGCACAAGAATTCACAAAGATAAACAAGGCACTCATACCAGATGTTTCCTTCAAATTTGTCCATCCAAACAGCAACAAAATTGGCGACAAAATTATTCCACCACCAATCCCAATCATTCCTGAAATTAGCCCAATTGAGAGTCCTAAAATTGGTGGCAACCAAATATATTCCTTAACCCTATGGGTTTGAGAAATTGGTATCAAATTCAAGAATCTTGCAATTGGAAACAATAGCAAAACACCCAATATTTGACGGTATAAAGTTTCGTTAACAGTTATCCTTCCCCCAAAAAATGAAGCGGGAATTGAAAAAATAGCCAGCATTAAAAATAGCTTCCAATTAAAATTACGCGACCGGTAATAAAAAGCAAAAGCAACAGCAGATACTGCCATATTAAGAATTAACGCAGTTGGTTTAACCTGAGCGGAAGCTATACCAGCCAAAGTTAGCAAAGTGATATAACTACTGGCTCCTCCATGACCAACTGACGCATACAAAAATGCAACTATTGGCATAAAAATAATCAAAATGATATATGCATTTTCACTCATAAACCTATTTTAATCTAAGGGATAAACTTCTACCAAACTTCCCATTTCAAGTATTTCAGTACTTTCTTCTATTTTCACAATACAGTTGGCAACATTAAATGACAAAAGATTAAAAGATTCTTGTCCTTTCAAAATCTCAACACCTTGATAATCAAATCTACCCTTTACGAAAAATGTCAATCCTGCCGATTTTTTAAAACTATTTTTCAACGGCAACACTGCAATAGGTTTAAATGTATTTTTTTGGCCACTTATTGCCATTAAGCAAGGTTTTACATATTGGTTAAAACAGGTAATTACCGCAGCTGGATTACCAGGCAAAGCAAAAACCCATTGATCATGTTTTTTACCAACAAACAAAGGTTTTCCGGGCTTCTGTTTTACTTTATACAACAGTGTATTTACCTGATTTTTTTCTAAGGCAAGTTTTACAAAGTCGTAATCGCCAACTGATACCCCACCCGTTAGAATTAAAAAATCAGATTCCCCCAATGCAGTTTGAATCGTTTTTTCAACTTCCGTTAATTCGTCAATTACTTGGTAGGTTTTTATTTGAGTTATTCCCATTGATTTCAACAACCCAACCAAAGCAAATTCATTTGAATTGTAAATTTGGCCAAATTCTAATTCGTGATTTGGCTTTTGCAGTTCATTTCCAGTAATAATTACAGAAACCACTGGCTTTTTAAAAACTTCAACTTCAAATACCCCCGCAGAGGCTAATAATCCTAAGATTGCTGAATTAATTAACACACCCTTGGAAGCAATTAATTGATTTTGTACACACTGGGAACCCGTGGTTCTAATATTCATTCCCAATGTTATCTTTTCAGGGTCGAAACTGATCAATGATTCTGAGGTTGAAACCAATTCTTGTTGTATGACTGCATTTGCATTTGAAGGTACTGGAGCACCCGTATAGATTCTGGCTGCTTCATTTGCTTTCAAATAATAAGAGTTGATATCTCCAGCTTGAATTTGATGGGCAACTTGATATTCATTATTTCCATTTTCAAAACAGATGGCATAGCCATCCATTGCAGAATTATCGAATGAAGGGACATTTACTTTTGCCAAAACATCGGCAGACAAAACATGGCCCAATGCATCTATCAAAGGGCGTTTTTCTGTTCCCAATGTCGCAATATTTGACTTTAATAATTCAATTGTTTCGCTTACTGAAATCATTTTAACCTCCAATTGCTATCATGCTACTGTTAATGATAGATTCAGCTTTAATTTCTTTATAATCTGCTGAAAACTGACCTCCCAAGGCTTTGTGCTTTTTACTTACAGATTTAATGATTAATTTTTCTATGGGTTGGTTATTTCTTATAGCAGATAAAACATCAATCTCATCTTTTCCAAAAAGGCAATTTTTAATTTTCCCGTTGGCAGTTAATCTCATTCTATTACAATCTCCACAGAAATGGCTGCTCATGGTTGAAATAAATGCTATTGTACCTTGATTATTATCTATTTGGTATTTTTTTGCTGTTGAATGTACAGGAGTTTCTATAGCCGTTACTTCATGACTTAACTTTGCGAGTTCAAGTAATTCCAATTCAGTAATTACCTTATTGCTTTCCCAATGATTGCCTGTAAAAGGCATAAATTCGATAAATCTAACTTCCAATGGATAATATTTTGTTAAGGAAAGAAAACTCTCAAATTCAGCTTCAATTTGTCCTTTCATAGCCACAACATTTAACTTTATTTCAAAGCCATTGTTGAGCAATAGTTGAATATTTTGCCAAACCCTTTGAAACATGTTGCGGCCTGTTATTTTCTCGAATTCGGTTTCAATTAATGAATCAATGCTCACATTGATTGTTTTGATTTTCGATTTTTTTAACAAATCGAGATACTTATCTACCAAAACACCATTGGTAGTAATCGTTAACTGAACAGGCAATTGCGACAAACTTTCAACTATTTGCGCAAAGTCTTTTCGAAGCATGGGTTCACCACCGGTTAACCTAATTTTATTTACACCAAGTTTTACAAATTCTTCGGCAATTTTGGTTATTTCATTTGCCGACATCAATTCATCTTTACCGGCGCATGCATATTCTTCTTCTGGCATGCAATAAGTACAACGAAAATTGCACTGATCAGTAACAGAAATTCTTAAATAGTTATGGATGCGGCCAAATGAGTCGAACAACATATTAATCATACAAACCTAAGCAAAAAGGCATTGAACAATGTCAAAACTAAACAATAAATCCAAAAAATATTGTGTTTGGAGGGACATTACGATAACTGAGACCAATGTAAAGGCGCTTAATTATTTGTAAGTCCTGATCATATTTTCAGGCACTACAATAATAAAATTGGCAATTCCTTTGTTCTCATTTTCCAATTCGCTTACATTCATTTGCATGCGGGTAGAAATTGTAACCACATTCATTTGATAATAGTTTTTCAAAATATTTTGATTGTACTCATTTAAATACCATTCAATACTTTGGTGATTATCGCTGTGATAAGAACCGTTATAGTGCACAAAAATACCATTTGACGGTAAATGCGTATAAATTTGAGAAGCCATTGTTGCGTCTTTAATTGCTTGACTCATAGGTAAATTTTGACCACCATGACCGCCTGCCATTGCAAAAATATCTTTGTAACATTGCAAAGTAGAATCATAAACAAATATTGGAGGGATAGATTGTCCTTTATTAATTTCAGCAAAATAACTCATTGAATCTTTCTTGAAAATTCCAGTATCACAACTTGGTAATTTTGTTCCTACGGAAAAAGTTCGTTGAGGGCCATTTTTTGCTCCTTCTTTACCATAAACAGCACCAATGCCGCTTTTATAAACCAAAGATGCATAGCGTCTTGGAATGTTAGTAGCTACAAATGGCAAATGATTTTCTTTGGCAAAATCAACCAAAGGCTGATAATCAGTTACAAAGTTGTTCCATAATTTGATTGACTTTTTCAACTTTATATAATTGGGATCAGGACCAAAACCCATACCCATAGGATTAACCGAAGTACTCTTTTTTGTAGTGTCTAAAGGGGGATTTAAATATGTGTTCAACGCAGTTTGTTGATCGGTTTCAAACATTTCTGCACCCAAAATCATATTCGGCTGAAAGGCATACAAATCTTGGGTAACTTGTAGTTCTAACCAATGCGCTATTGGGTTATCGTGGAGTTCCCCAAACAATAAAACACCCTTTGAATCGGATTTATTCGGTAATGATTTTTGTAAAGCCTTGATAAACTTTGCGTAAGAAACCTTTTTACCCTTTGAATCAAATATTTGAAAAGCTGCAACATCATCAATAGTTGCTTTCTTTACCTGCGCCTTAGACTCATCGGAATGATTTTGAGCAACTGCCTTATTCGAAAATAAAACGCAACAAATCAAAGCGATAACAAAACCTTTAAATATCTTTGCCATACTATGAGCAAATATAGTTTGAATATAAAATATATTTGTAACAAGTGAAACTATAGATATGCATTCCATTTTTGAAAATTACAAAAAGAACAAATTATTTTATTGGTTCACCCTCTGTCTTTTTGTGATAATTATTTTATTGGAAATAAAAAATAATCGATTTGAAATGAGCGATTTCAAAGTGTATTATTTGGAGGGAAAGGCATTTTTTAATGGAAATCCTATTTATGGAGTGAATTTTGGACTTACATCAGGCTATTATAAATATTCACCTGTTTTCATTTTATGGTTTAGTCCATATTTATTATTTGGCTATAAAACAGCATGTATTATTCATGGAATAATGCTTTCATTTGCGACAATTATTTCAATTGTTATAGTAAAAAACATCCTTCAAAACACAATTTTACATCAAGAAATAAAACATAAGTATTTACTGCTCTTTGTAATATTAATTACTGTAAATCATTTATTTCGGGAAATTCATTTGGGCAATGTAAACATGTTTATTGTGATGTTGCTCTGTTTGGGCATTCAAAAAACAATTGAAGAAAAATATCTACTTTCTGGGTTGTTTATAGCCATGGCAATATTCATTAAGCCTTATTTGGTTGTTCTTGCTTTGCCTTTGTTCTTTCATAAAAAAACGAAAACATTTTGGAGTTTAATTATTTGTAGTGGGTTATTATTTATACTACCAATTGTATATCTAGGTATCGATAATTTCATACAATTAAACAAACAATGGATTCATGAAATATTCCAACATGGAGCGTACTTATATAGCAATCATACATTTACATCATTAATCAGAAGGTATATTACACTTCGTGTAAATGATCATTCGCATTTATATTTCTTAATTACATTCATTTTTAGCTATGTGATTATTTATTTTATTTTACTCAAAAAATATTCAGCATTATCAGAAAAAAACAATAATAAGTCACTGGTATTTTCTTATTTTATCATACTTGCCATTTTGCCGAATATCCTCATTACCGACACAGAACATTTTTTATATTCAACGCCCATTATTTTGTTTTCAATTTGTTATTTATATGTAAATAATCATTTGAAATACACCATTGTATTTGGAATATTTTCAATCCTTTACGGCATCAATTCAACCGATATTTTAGGTAGGAAATTGTCTGGAAAATTTGAGAATTATGGAATTTTAGGACTTGCGAACATCGGCCTAATTATCACTTTTCTATTGGTTCAACGTAATCAGAAAAAAGTTGATTCAATTTCAACTCAGGATTAGCACAAAATCCAGGATGAATTTTAGAGCATTGCAAAATAGCGCTCCTTGTTGCCGTTAACCATCTAAATCTTTCAGCAGGAATATATTCTGAAATTTCTCCACCTGTTTTTTTTCCTTCAACAATCATTTTAAAAGAGGTCAAATAATCTGAGACCAATTTACTATCGATTTGGGGAGCTATTGCATTCAGTTTGTTTTCATTTACTGCAATTTTAACTGCTAAAAAATCCAATTCCTTGCAAAACAAGACTACCCCCACATTGATAAATTCTTCACGTTCCACAAAGGGCACAATTCGAATTATAGCATATTCAAAAACCTTATTTCTTGATACCATGCGGAACTGATTTAATGAATTCAGAAGAATGTAAAAGTCTATTTTTCAAAAAATTGGCATACGCTTCTCTTTGCAAATTGGTAGTTTCATAAATCAAATCTGCTTGAATCCATTCGTCGGGAATTAATTCAACTATTGCGTCAATTTTTTCAGGTGTGATGTGTTGTTTTGCCCAAGTGTCGGCCTCATCCAATTTTGTTGCAGAGTAATACAATACATGCTTTTTAATTAGTTCAAATGCATTGTTATATTTATCATCCCAAGGTTGCCCTGCATGATGGAAATACAATGCTGCACCGTGATCAATTAACCACAATTCATTATTCCAAATAAGCATATTTGTATTTCTTACGGTTCTATCCATATTCATGATAAAACCATCGAGCCAAACTATTTTAGAGGCTAAAAGGGCATCTACTTTGTTTACTACAGGATCAAACCCAAAAGCACCGGAAAGAAAATGCAATGCCAAATTTAAACCCGTACTTGCTTTCAATAAATCTTGAATTTCTTCATCGGGTTCTGTTCTGCCAAAGGCTTCATCTAAATCAGTAAAAACCAACTCAGGAACTTTCAGACCCAACAATCTGGCAATTTCACCACCCAACAATTCAGCAATGAGTGCTTTTGGACCTTGGCCAGCTCCGCGAAATTTTAATACATATAAAAAATCATCATCGGCCTCAACCAAAGCAGGCATAGAGCCACCCTCTCTCAGGGGAGTTACATAGCGTGTAACTTGAACTTTACGTAAATCTTTCCCTTCTGAAATCATGATTTTTAGAAGCTCAAAGATAATGCAATGCATTTATGATTCTACAAAAGTCATTGTCCCTCAAAAGGAATAAAATTATTTTAAAAAGGAAAATTGCAAAATTGCAGCCTAAAATTAAACAACAAATTATCTTATATTTGAATATGGCTATTCAAAGAAGAAGCTTTTTAACACGACTGGGATTAGGCATTGGAGCATTGGTAACAGCTTCATTTGATACTGCCAGCAAAACAATCAAAAAAAACATGGAATTTTTCAACCCAATTATAGACATTCAGCCCATGGGATTTCAATGGGAAACCATTGATCCTTTTTTATTTTGTGTGCACCACGAGGACTATTTTCCGAAGGGAAATGCCGAAATGGGTCCTTCCGATTCATTGGCAGGAAGACATTTGGGGGATGATTTCATCATTAAAAATGGCTATAGAATGTACCATGGAAAGAAAGTGCCGGGGTTTCCAGGTCACCCTCACAGAGGTTTTGAAACCATAACCATTGTAAGACATGGTTTGGTAGATCATGCTGATTCTATGGGAGCTGCGGGAAGATATGGAAATGGCGATGTGCAATGGATGACAGCCGGCAAGGGAGTACAACATTCAGAAATGTTTCCTTTTCTTCACCATGACAAGGAAAACCCTTTGGAGTTATTTCAAATTTGGTTGAATTTACCTAGCACCAAGAAAATGTCTGAGCCGCACTTTTCTATGTTTTGGTCGGAGAACATTCCTAAAATATCCCCCGAAAACAAAGAAAAGAAAAAGAGTTTGGTAGAAATTATAGCGGGAAATTTTGGCAAAACGCAAAGTTTAAATCCACCCCCAAATTCATGGGCATCGATCAAAGATCATGAAGTTGCCATTTGGAATGTAATTATGGAAAATGGGGCATCGATACAACTTCCTAAGGCAAGTGAAGGCACCAACAGAATGTTGTATTTTTATGAGGGACAAGAACTTAGTATTGCAGGTGAAAAAGTTGGAAGTTACAAATCGGTAAGGTTGCGCACCAATGAAGAAATTGAAATTATAGCAACGTCAGACAATTGCAAGTTCTTGGTATTGCAAGGAAAACCTATTGGAGAAACGGTAATGCAATATGGTCCGTTTGTAATGAACACCAAAGAAGAAATTCAACAAGCCTTCAGCGATTACCACGAAACGCAATATGGTGGTTGGCCATGGCCAAGGTATGACCAAGTTCACGACAGATCCAAAGGCCGATTTGCAAAATTTGCAGATGGTAAAATCGAAGAACCGATTGGGTAAGGAAGGCTTTTACTTATACATCAATAGCTCATTGCTGTATGCCAATTTCCTTACATTTTCTAAAACCTGATGCATGTATTTTTTCCAGAACAGATGCGCAAACATCCAGGCCAAAGGATAATTTAAAATTCCTTTAAAGTGCAATTGGTAAGTATAATCAATAGATATTTGGTTTGGCTCTAGTTCTTTGGTTTTCCATTCACCGGAAAACTTATAATAGCCTAGCATCCAAGATTGGAAATCATACACTTCAATATTCCAACGTTTATTTTCAATTCGCTCAATCACTTTATCCATCGATACAAAGCCACCTTTTTGAGTCAAAGATTTGGCAGCATAAACTCTTTTGGTTGAGCCAATTTGACCCCAATTTTCATCATCGGTTACATGCGTAATTTTTGGCATTAGTCCATATCCTGTATGAATTTTTGTAACATCAGCAAGCATAGGAGCCTGGAATGCTCTTTCTAGGCTACAATTAAAAATAGCGGTAGTTTTTATTTCGAAGAACATGGTATATTATTATTTGATGCAAAGGTACGCTATTGTTCCACAGACAATGCAAATTGTAAAAACAATGATTTCAACTCTTTAGAAGTCATGATCTAAAGTAATTCTTGGAGTGATTTATTTCATCATCAATTCTCCTGCTTTTTGAAGGTAATTGTTTCCTTGGTAATTTTGCACGAGGGAAATTAAGCCGCAAACAGAAGAAACGCCTATTCCTAATAAAGGATTAATAAAATAAATCACTGCAGAACCACCAACAGCGCCGAGTAATGCCAAAGTAAGAGATGTGTTTTTGCATATACCCGATTTTATTAAATAATATCCTGCTATTTTACTTTTTTCAGCATTAGAAAAATCATATTTATATTCAAATACACACGATTCATCTCCTTTGCTTATTAGATTTTCAATCAATGAAGTTTCATTTTCATCAATTGGTTGTGTAATTAAAAGATAGTAATATTTGATTTTATCACCAACGTAATTCTCCTTTTCGTTTTTGAATTTTTCAATAAATCCAACATTTTTTCCTTTTAAATAAATGGTATCATTTTTTACAAAATAATCTTGAGAGTAAACGTTATTAAATACAAAAAAGGCTAAAATAAATATTAATTTCTTATACATAAAACAAATATAGAAAGGAAAATCGTTTTCAAAACCAAAAATCACTTTCTTTGCAATAAGTTATTATTATGATCGTTGATAAAAAACAAGTAGCTACTGTTAAAAAGGCAATTTCAAAATTCGATTTCAGCCGATTAGAAGAAAGATGTGCGAATGAACCACAAACAAGATTTACATTGATTGAACCAATTTTAGAAATCTTGGCATATAGTAGAACAGACGATATGGTCACAGAAGTTTCAGCTGGGTTTGGTGAGAAAAACGATCGAGCCGATATTGGGTTATATGTAAACAATAAAAATACAAGTCTCAAACCTGAAATTGTTGTTGAATGTAAAAAATATGGTAAAAAATTAACTGACAAAGAGGCAAGTCAATTAAATAATTACTTTATGAATACGCCAAGTGCGAAACTCGCAATTTTAACTAATGGTATGGATTGGAAATTATATACGTCTGATACATCGTCAAAGGAAAGCACTCTTCATCCTATACCTTTTATTGAATTCTCATTAAACGATATAGACGACAATGTAATTGAGTTATTAACCACAATCAAGAGAGACGTAATCCAGTATTCATTTAAAGAATTATTAGAAGATGCGCAAGAATTCTATTTCCTGAATAAATTTGGAGATGCATTTTTTGATGAGTTACTTAATCCTTCTGATGAATTTATTCGTTCAATTTTTACTCGAATGGGTGGACAAAGAATGACAGATACTTCAAAAGTTAAAATCAAAGGACTAATAAACTCTAAAAATCTTCGAGAAGTTACAGAGAAATTAACGATTGAAGAATCTAAAAGAGACGGCAATGCGGTTATTACAACTGCAGATGAATTAAAAATTTACCACGCAATCAAAACGATTCTAATACAAAAGAAAGAAATCAAATCTGAAAGAATTTCATACAGAGACCAAAAGAATAGTTTTCTAATTTTGGTAGATGATAACCAGAAAAAAGTAATTTGCAGATTAATCATTTCACAAAACAAAAGTAAAATTGAAATTAATGGTAGTGAATTTGAATTAGATGGACTTGATTCTGTTGTTAACTTGAAAAACAAACTAACTGAATCTGCAATGAAGTTTTTTGGTTAAAATATCAAAAAAGCGACAATAAAACCACACACCTTAAAACAAAAAACCCTCGCAAAACATTTATTTACAAGGGTTTTTTGTTCTAGTTTGTAGTCCCGACGAGAATCGAACTCATATCAAATGTTTAGGAAACATCTATTCTATCCATTGAACTACGGGACCAATGAATGGGCTGCAAAAATACACTTTTTTTAAAGGGTATGTTCATTCTTTTTCACCCTTTTTTCGAGTTCATTATGAACTGCTTCCAATACAATAAAAATGCTGATTGCTACCAACACAATGATGCCCTTGGTATTTAACCTAACCAATACATTTACCAAAGCACCTGTTACAATGGCATTGCAAATGGCATAAAACAAAGCCAATAAAAACATAACCCTGTGAAATTGATTCTGTTGTTTTATCATTACAACAATTGCCATTAATACAAAAAACCACTGCAAAAACACATACGCCCTATTAAATACAGCAAAATCAATTTCTTCCTTTTGCTGCTTACTTACTGTAATTAATCGGCGGTAGTCATGAGGATAATATTGTTTCAATTCTGTTGCCAAAGTTCCTGTTGTATCAACTTTTCCCATTCCATCTCCAGCTCCTGTTAAAACAAATTGATTTGCCGTTGCCTTTATCGCCGCAACGATATTGGCAGACAACAATTCTGGATCAGTAATCGTTTTGGCAATAATTTTATTGTATAAAGTATCGGAATGATTCCATCCTCCAGAATGTGCAAATACACCGTCAGATTCCCAAACAAAATCCCAACCATGCTCTGGAAGCTTGTCTTTATAAGCACAAAGTGCATTTGGTTCCTTGCCACAATATTTGTCTAAATATTTCTTTAATACCCCATTTTCAGACAATTTTCCCATTAAAAAAACATGAGTTGCCGAACCTAAGCTGTATTTTTTATATGCATATACATTTGTCCCTACAATACAAAAAACGGCTATAATTGAAATGACAAATAATTGTAAAAAACGTTGTTCGATAAATTCAAAAACAGTGATTTTTTTTCGAAGGATAAATATCCCTCCAGAAAAAACAAAAAACAACAACACATTCGAAGTGTGCATCACCAAGCAGAAAACTAGAATCAAAGCAAACAAAATTGATTCCGTAATATCTTTAGACCTTAAGAAAAGCAAAGCTGTAAAAAATGCAATTGAAGTAAACAAATCGGGCATCAATTGAATAAATAACCAAGGCAATGGAGTGGCAACACAAAATAACAAAAAGCCGAGAAAAACATACCAACGATTTTTGTTTAAAAAGAACTTCTCAATAAATGAATAGATCATGAGATAGGCAATCAACGACTGAATTAACAGAATTTCAATAATATGCGGTTGGTGAAAAAACTCCAGAAATTTCGAAGCATAATGAATAAAAGCACTGTAAAAAATGGTTCGATCTCCGGGAACATTCAATTCTCGTGCATTTAACAAATAAGCACCAGAATCTGAAGTATACAAAGCAGAACCTCCTGTTAGAACCAAAAGAGGTATTAATATAATAGCAACTAAAATATGGGTAATAAAATTTTCGTTGGGCTGTAAAACCTTGTCAATTATTTTATTCCAAATATTAGTAATGAACTTTTTCAATTAAAGAATTTATAAAGTATATTCTATTCTAAAAAATTAATGCGCTGGCTCAGGAATTCTTAATTTGATTCCATATTTCAACTTTTTTCGCAAATTCAATTTGTTCTTTTTTGCAATTGCTGCAACAGAAACATGATAATTTAATGCAATTCGATAAAGTGTTTCGCCATGTTTCACAACGTGAATAAGCTCTCTATTTTGATGTCGAGGTACATTAACAATTGGCATAGGAACTGAATCTATTTGTGCTACAGTATCATAAGCGTTATTTTCTTCTTGAGGGACATTTGCTTTTTTCCTCGATAGCACATCCATACCTTGAGTAACTTTGAAGATTAGCGAGTCTAACTTTAGCTGATCATTTTTGTTTACCCTGTTATATGCATGGAGCAAGGAAAGTGAAAAAAGTTGACCTTGAATCGCATATCCAACCTTATTAAAGTGTAATTTATCTGAAATTGTCAATTTGTTCTGATACCAAGCATACATAGAACCCCATCCCCCCATTGCTTCATTGAGATCATACAGGGTTAGATTTTTATCCATTGCTATTCTACGCAATTGGTTATTCACTTTCACTTGAACAGGCGGAATTCTATTGTTGCTTCGGGTGTCGGGAGCAGTTGTAAAAATGATTGCTGTATTGGGACTAATCCTCGTAATTTCATCAATGAAATTCATAATTGCGGGGGAATAAACCGCGGTATCTAACTTCCCATTATAGGCTTCATTTGTGCCAAATGAAAAAATCAATATATCGGGTTTTATTTTTCCAATTTGCTCAACTGAATGTGGCGCTTTATAAATTAAATGTGTGAATTGAGCTCCAACCACACCGAGATGGTGATACGCAATTCCTTTTTGATGTAGAGGTAATATCTCAAATCCATAAAATGCAAAATGATTTTGAATTGCATCCGTTCTCGAAAGATTAAGATTAAAACTTTGCAACACATTATCAGATTGGTAAACACTATATCCCCAACCATCTGAATGACTAAAAGAATCAATCAATTTCCATTCTGAGTCTAATTGCACCTTATATGATTGATTATCTGTAGAATGCCAAATTTTAATTTTTTGAAATTCAGGTACTGAAAAGACACCCAATGAATTTTCCTCTCTAAATTTCTCTGTAAGTGAAACTTGAATTTTAGAATATGGACTGTTTGTAGTTGCGCAATATCCTGAAACTCCAATTGGTGCGGCAAGTGAACCTGACATGGTTTTTAAACCGGTCCAAATACCCGATTGTTTCACCGCTACTCCTTTGGGACCAAAGCTTTTTGCCAAGGCATAAGGAAATAAGATACCTCTTCCTGCATTGCCAAATTGATATTGCAATTGCATTCTAATTTCACCAGAAAAATAATCGCCTTGCACATGGCTATCGCCAATATGCATAATTGTAAACAAAGTATCTCCTTTTATGGGATTTTTTAGGTTCTGAATTTGATTATTTAGGTAAACATTGTGCAATTTCTTTAATGCAATTTTCAATTTGAAAGATTCTTGTATCTCATTGCTTTTCAAATTAATAATGGAACCATAATTTACAAGTTGACCAATTTGAGCAACTGATTGATCAGCAATAAATAACAACGCAATTGAAAGAATAAAACCCTTAATTTTTAAATGAATCAAAATTGAAAATAAATAAAAGGTTGAACCAAATCATCTTTGAATTGAACAATGATTTGTAATGTAACCAATACCCAAATTATCCAAGTAAAAGAAGGAAGAGATTGAATTTTTTGGTAAAAAGCATCTTTCCATTTGGGATGAAAAAATGCAACCAACGCTGCAAAAAGTAACATAAACCCAGTTTCCGAACGCGAAATCCAAAAGCCTCCAAAGTCTTTCAAATTGAAATTGCTGAAAATCTGTGTGATACTGGTAAACGCAGATTGAAAGGAAGAAGCTCTAAAAAATATCCAACAGAACGCAACAAAATGGAAGGTTAATAATGTCCCCAAAAATCTAGAAAATAGTGTATTCTTATTGTTCGGAAAGTAATAACTGTAGGCTTTATGAAATGCCAAAGCCAAACCATGCGCAAAACCCCAAAAAATAAATCTCCAATCAGCCCCATGCCAAAAACCACCAACCAACATGGTAATCATTAAAAACAGATATGTATTGAATACGCCTTTTCTATTTCCCCCCAAAGGAATATAAATGTAATCTCTTAGCCAACTGCTCAATGAAATGTGCCATTTACGCCAAAAAACGGTAATATTTGACGATGAATACGGGTTGTCAAAATTTTCTTTTAATCGATAACCGAGCATCAAAGCAATACCAATGGCAATATCAGAGTAGCCCGAAAAATCAAAATAAATCTGAAAGCTATATCCGTACATTGCCAATAAATTTTCGGCACCTGAGAAATTCGCAGGTGATTGATGAACGATGTCAACAAATTTCCCAATGTAATCGGCAATAAATAGTTTTTTAAGCAATCCAATTAAAATTCTGAAAAGACTTTCTTTATAAAGTGCAGCATTGATTATTTGCGGTGTAAAAATCTGAGGTAAAAAGTCTTTTGCACGCACAATTGGCCCAGCCACCAAATGCGGGAAAAATGTCATATAAAATGCATAATCACTTACATTTCTTGTTGCCTTAATTTCATTTCTATATACATCCATCAAATAACTAATGGATTGAAATGTATAAAAAGAGATACCAATGGGTAGGAATAAATTATGATCTGTAAATTGGGTGTGAAAGATTGCGTTTATATTGTGTAAAAAGAAGTTGGCGTATTTGAAATACAACAAAAAACTCAAACTGTATGACAATGATAACCATAAAAGAATTTTCTTCTTTAATCCTTGTTGCTTTTCAATGGCCAGTGCAAACAAATAGTCTGATACAATCATCAAAACAAACAGACCCAAAAATGGCCCACTCGATTTGTAATAAAAAAACAAAGAAAATGAAATGATATAGATTTTACGCCAAGTGTTTTTTTGCACCAAAGCAGCGTAAATCAGTAAGAAAATTCCAAAAACTGCAAGAAAGGTAAATTCAGTAAAAAACCAAGGTTCTTTGGTTGAATATCCAAACATTTTTTCTAATAAGTTTGGATCCTTAAGCGGAGCAACAATTTGATTTATCCAGTTAGTATCCACGATATTTGGCTGCATTAATTGTAATTACAGGAGAAAGATAAGGTCGTGCTCGTTTCACTGGCACTTTCATTTTGATTTTATATTTTGCCGAGGTCTGAACCCACGCTGCGATACTGTCCATCCAAAGCCTGTACCCCTTATTATCAGGATGACGGCCATCTTTAGAACGAGGTAAGGTCAGATTTTTCGACATGAAATAAGCACCTGGTTCAGCAGATGATTCATAGACTTTATTAATTCCAAAATCTTCTTGCCAGTTAGCTGGACCTATCCATGTATAGGGAATACCTTTTATTTTTTCTGCCAATTGATTTGCAGCAATTTTCCTTGCCTTTAAATCTTTGGCGTACAATTCGTTTAAGCCCAAAACCATAAAAATATAAGTAGGTTTGTATCGGGCAATAATTTTATCAATGGTGTCTGAACGACCAAAATTAAATGTGGTAGCCGAATACCATTCTACAGCCAAAACGATTTTATGTCCGTTTTCCCTACAATAATCGTTGATTGAATACCTAAGTCCCCCAATCTCTGAATCACCAATTAATAAAATTCGATGCTTGGTAGTGTCAGTTAACACAGGAATATTATTTTTTACAACTTTTCCGCTGGAATCTAAGGAAACTTTTGATAATGAATTTTTAGAACTTTTATGAGATTTATCAATTTCAGAAATTAAAAAATCAACATCTTGATTGCCTAAAACTTGCTTAATTTCTACCGAACCAATTTTAATGGTATTGTCACTACAACTATAAATATATATTGCCAACAAGGGTAAAAAAATACTCAATCCAGCCCAAACAATAAGCCACCGAGATGGTTTTTTCGGTGCTGAATCAAAATCCTTTTCAGTAGGAATATTATCGTGGTTTATTTGTGAATTATCTTCCGTCAAAGCAGCGCAATTTTACTTTAATTTATTAAACAATTACGCAACCTTGTGCGGTTTCATTTTTAGGATAATCATTTTTGAAGTTGGGGTATTGCTTCTATCTGCAACGCTATCAATAGGAACCAGCACATTGGTTTCTGGGAAATAGGTAGCAGAACAACCTTCAGGAATACTAAATTCAATAATGATAAAATTTCTAGCAACTCGTTCAACACCATTGTGGTGATTATACAAATCAACCTTATCTCCGGCTTTGTAGCCTAATTTTACAATATCGTTGTGATTCATAAAAATTACCCTTCTTTCGTTATGAACGCCTCTGTAACGATCATCTAATCCATAAATGGTTGTATTGAATTGATCATGACTTCTGATGGTCATCATAATCAATTCATCTTTCTCAATGTGAATTGGAGTAACTGTTGCAACCTTAAAATTAGCTTTACCGGTATTTGTTTTAAAAACACCTTCACGGGCAGAATTTGGCAAATAGAAACCGCCAGGCAACTTAGATCTATCGTTGTAATGATCAAATCCTGGAATGGTTCTTTCAATATCCCAACGAATATTGTCGTAGTGCTCCATGTATTTATCCCAATTCACTACTGTTTTTTCTTTGAAAACAGCTTTTGCCATTTTACATACAATCAAAGGCTCACTGAGTAAATTTTTAGAAACCGGTTTTAACATTCCCTTAGACATTTGAATAACGCCCATAGAATTTTCGCAGGTTACATATTGAAGTTCTCCATTTACCAAATCTTGGTCAGATCTACCATAACAAGGTAAAATTAAGGCTTCTTTGCCAGTTATTAAATGGCTACGATTTAACTTGGTTGAAATTTGAACGGTCAAATTACATTTCTCCAATGCCTCACCTGTGTATATTGTGTCTGGAGTTGCCGAAAGGAAATTCCCTCCCATTGCAATAAAAACTTTAGCCTTATTTTGATGCATGGCTTTGATACAATCAACCACGTCGAAACCATGGTCTTGTGGTGGTTTAAAACCAAATGATTTTTCAATATTCTCTAAGAAAACCGGTGATGGTTTTTCGTAAATACCCATTGTTCTGTCGCCTTGAACATTTGAATGTCCGCGAACAGGACAAGTTCCGGCTCCTTTTTTACCGATGCTTCCTTTGGCAATTAATAGATTAACAACTTCCTGAATTGTTACAACAGCATTTTTATGTTGGGTTAAACCCATTGCCCAGCATGCAATTATTTTCTTTTTGTGCTTAATTGCCTCAAACGTTTCTTGAATTTGCTCGAGGGAAATTCCTGAGTTTTCAATTAGCCAAGAAAAATCTTGGGCTAATATATTTTCCTTCCAACTCTCAAAACCCGCAGTGTTATTTTCAATAAATTCAGGATCCAAAACAGTACCTGGATTTTTCTCTTCTTCTTTTAGCAATAAGTACTCTAATGCTTGCATTAGGGCCAAATCGCCATTGATTTTCACTTGCAAAAATATATCGGTCAGCTTCGCTTTGATACCCAAAGCTCCCTTAATTGATTGAGGATCTTTGAATGCAACCAAACCTGTTTCAGGCAATGGATTAACAGATATTATTGTGGCGCCATGTTCTTTGGCTTTTTGCAAAGCACTCAGCATCCTTGGGTGATTTGTACCTGGATTTTGACCAATGATCATGATTACATCGGCTTCATAAAAATCTTCCAACTTCACACTTCCTTTACCAATACCTACTGATTCACTTAAAGCAACACCACTAGATTCATGGCACATGTTACTGCAATCTGGCAAATTATTGGTTCCAAATTCTCGAACAAAAAGCTGATATAAAAAAGCAGCTTCATTGCTTGTTCTACCTGAGGTATAAAAAACCGCTTCGTGAGGAGATTGAAGGGCATTTAAATGGGTTCCTATTTTTTCAAAAGCAGCATCCCAAGAAATGGGTTGATAATGTGTTGCACCTTCCGCCAAATACATTGGTTCAGCCAAACGGCCTTTTTTACCAATTTCATAATCATTTAATTCAGACAAATCGGCAACGCTATTTTTTGCAAAAAAATCGGCTGTTAACTTTTTGGTAGTTGCCTCTTCAGCCACAGCCTTAGCACCATTTTCACAATATTCACCAATTTGAGAACGATCATCATCTGGGTCAGGCCAAGCACAGCTTGGGCAATCGAAACCTCCTTTTTGGTTTAGGCTAAATAAAGCTTTCACACCCCTAACCATATTCATTTCACTAAAAACATGCTTCACAGCAACACCAACACCGGTTAATCCGGCAGCTGATTCACTTGGCAATGTTAGCCTTAAATTTAAAAGTGTTTCTGGGTTTTCAGCCTTAGGAATATGCTTGTTTTCTGACAT
>Ga0114976_10000626_pt1 | contig 22101 bp, 19 predicted proteins | sample S_130805_EF_Meta_FD_87319 | JGI IMG/M metagenome (GOLD analysis project Ga0114976, IMG submission 87319) | Freshwater microbial communities from Lake Simoncouche, Canada to study carbon cycling - S_130805_EF_MetaG | ecosystem: Environmental > Aquatic > Freshwater > Lake | place: Lake... | reverse complement strand
TAATTGAAACGGCATCAATCATCACTCAAGAAGCACAAGGAGAGTTAGAAACAATTCACAGCCGAATGCCGGTCTTCATGCCATCAGATCGCTGGAATTTATGGCTCAATCCGCGCAATACGGATGTGAATGAATTGAAATCCCTAATGGTTGTGGAGCATCCAGAATCTATTGTGATCGCTCGCCCGGTTTCGGATGCGGTAAACACCGTGGCAAATAATGGAAAAGAGTTAACCGTTGAAACGCCTTTGGGAGAGCCAGAAACCCTGTTTTAACGATAGTGTGTTAGACGATGTCAATGGATTTAGTGAAAGAGAGCTCGGCGGATCGTGCTGTCCGCTTCGAGCGAGATGCCCTTGCATTTACTGACCAGTTGTATGGCGCTGCATTGCGATATACAAAAAATCCCCACGATGCCAAGGATTTAGTGCAAGACACATACTTAAAAGCATTTGCCTCATTTCATCAATTTGAGCCTGGTACAAACTTAAGAGCATGGTTGTTCCGGGTTTTAACCACGACTTTTATTAACACATATCGCAAAGATCAGCGTCGTCCGCAATTAAGTGGTGGTGATATTGAGGATTGGCAGTTAGCAGATGCTGCTTCACACACTAGTGATCAGGGAAAATCTGCCGAAGTTGAAGCGCTAGAAAACTTGCCAGATAGCGACATCAAGCGTGCGCTACAAGAAATCCCCGAAGAATTTCGAATTGCTGTCTACCTGGCCGATGTTGAAGGCTTTTCCTACAAAGAGATCGCAGAAATTGTTGGTGTTCCTGCGGGCACCGTTATGTCACGGCTACATCGGGGAAGAAAACAACTGCGTGAGCGGTTAACAGAGTATGCAAAAGAACTTGGCTATAGCACCGATAAGAAATCGGGGGCGCAACCATGAGTGTGAACAATTCAGATTTCAACAATTTGGGCATGGCATGTAATGAAGTCTTGAACTCTTTTGTTTTGCTAATCGAAGGCAACATACAACCTGTTCAGATAAACATGATCGAAGTTCACATTTCTACCTGTCCTGCATGTGAGGCTGAACTTGCACATGAGCAAGCGATGCGCCAATTGATGCAAGAAGCACTCAGACGCAGTTGTGATGAAAAAGCTCCCGCAGATTTACATGATGCAATTTATCGCCAGATTCACGGACAAACGGCCACAACTTTTACTGAAGTGATTACCCAGTACAGCGTCACGGAGGTTTCCATTGAAATCGATGAGTTTGGCCAAATCGAACATAGCCAAGTAACCATCGAACATACTGAAGAAATTCTATTTTTAAACCAAGCTATTTCAGATAACGATGGTGCTGAGGACGATGAATTTAGAGGTCCCTCTAATCCAGATGGATCAGGGCGCTGAGTATGTTGCCAGCAGAAGAGGTCTTAGGTGCCGTTGGAATAACTGAAATGATTGTCCGTCCCGGTGATACATCTCTGGCAATCGGAATCGGAGATCTACCGATTATTGCGCCATCGTTGCTGATTAATTTGATGGAGCACGCGGCGATTCTTTCGCTTGATCTATTCCTCGAGCCTGGTGAAACAACTATCCCAATAAGTGTTGAATTTCTCTCCTTGTCGCCAGCAAGTATCGGAACTGAATTACGCGGGACATCACGCGTAATTGAAATTGAAGGGAAAGAATTAACTTTTGAATGCGAAGTTTATGACAATGACCGGCAGATCGCAGCAGCGCTAATAAAAAGATCAGCGGTGGAGCGAGTATCTTTCCTCGCCCGCACCGCTGCTCTTAAGCTTGTTCACGATTCCAATAAAAACTAAGCCTTCTTGGTTGCCCAGAAAATTTCAGCAATCTCATCGATCTTTGCGATCAATGAATCTGCAACTGCAACATCCTGAGTTCCTTTTGTACCCGCAGCACCTGCAAGCTTTGTTGCCTCGTTAAATAAAGAATGCAACTGTGGGTAAGCCTCGAAGTGTGGAGCCTTGAAGTAATCAGTCCACAGCACCCATAGATGCTCCTTAACCTGATGTGAACGCTCTTCCTTGATCGCCACTGAACGTGAGCGGAAATCTGCATCTGTATTTGCCGCGTACTTTTCCATGCACGCCTTTACAGATAGCGCTTCAATCTTTGCCTGCGCTGGATCGTAAACACCACATGGAAGATCGCAGTGTGCGTAGACCGTTGTCTTTGGTGTAAACATTTTCTTCTCCCTAGTAAGCACATGTGTGTAATGGATTAGCAGTGCTTATGGTGCGAGACTACCGCCCATGAGCAAATTTGGCACAGTCAAGGTTGCCGGCGGCTCAATGCTTCCCGCATATCGAGATGGAGACTGGTTGCTAGTTCGTTGGTTGGACTCTGCGCCGGCAGATGAATCCACAGGTAACGAATTTGTCAGTAAAGCTGTTGTTGTAGAACGCGAAGAGCGTCCCGGGATCTTTTTGATTAAGCGGGTCCAGAAATTTCATGCAGGAAATTATTGGGTGCAGGGCGATAACGAAGAAAGTACAGATTCACGTACCTGGGGATGGATTCCAGCTAACGAAGTTGTTGGAGTCGTTCTCTTTAGATATCGCAAGGCTTAACATTAGAAAAATCTTAAACTACGAAAATAGTTAATCTACGAAGACAAGCGCTCGTCGTAATTGCTTGGCTCTTGCATCACTACTTAGCGAGTAAAGGCTTCGAGCAATAATGCTTTTTGCTCATCTTCATGCAGGTGATGGCTTCCAGTTGCAGGAGATGCCGTTGCACGACGAGAAATCCGACGCAAAATGCGTTCACCGAAACCATGTCCGCCATGTGCATCAGATGTTCGCAATGCAATGTGTGACCATGGGCCTTGGTTTGCAGGTTCATCTTGTACCCACAATAAGTTAGCGTTTGGATGTTTATTGGCTTCTGCAACCATTTCCGCAATTGGAAGTGGGAACAAAAGTTCAACCCGAACAATTGCAGTTGAGTTTTCGCCAAGTCGAGTGCGCTCTGCAACTAGATCGTGATAAATCTTTCCAGAGCAGAAAATTACGCGAGAAGCATTGTGTACTGAATCATCCCCGATTACTTCTTGGAAGTGACCAGAAGTGAAATCACTGAGCTGTGAAGCAGCGGCTTTCAACCGCAGCATTGATTTCGGTGTGAAAACAATCAATGGACGACGAGCTGGGTTCTTTGCATGCCAACGAAGTAAGTGGAAGTAATTTGCCGGACTGGCTGGTTGGGCAACAGTCATATTTTGTTCGGCACATAACTGCAAATAACGCTCGATGCGGGCAGATGAGTGATCTGGGCCTTGTCCTTCATATCCATGCGGAAGTAGAAGTACAACGGATGACCGCTCGCCCCATTTTTGCAAAGCAGATGAAACAAATTCATCAATAATTGTTTGTGCCCCGTTTGCGAAGTCTCCAAACTGACCTTCCCAAAGAACTAAGGCTTCTTCACGCTCAAGGCTGTATCCGTATTCAAAGCCCATAGCGGCGTATTCACTGAGTAAAGAATCAATTACAAAGAACTGATTGTCATCGCTGATCATTGTGCGAAGCGGTGTCCACTCATTTCCATTTTCTTTATCGATGATTACGGCGTGACGGTTTGAGAATGTTCCTCGGCGTGCATCCTGTCCAGCAAGGCGAATTGGGTGACCTTCCTTAAGAAGTGATCCGAATGCCAACATTTCACCGGTCGACCAGTCGATTGTTCCATCGTTAAGGGACTCAACGCGCTTTGCTAATTGCGGAGTCAACTTAGGATGAACTGTAAATCCTTCTGGCACAGCTAATTGTGTTGCTGCAATTTCGCGAGCAAGAGTTTCAGTAATTGCTGTACTGATTCCCTCTGGTTCTGGAGCAACAGGAGCCTTAAAGTTTTCATCATGCTCTGGTTCGATATTGTTTACCGCTGCAAAGATTGATTCTAACTGCGCCTGGTAATCATGTGCGATCTCTTCGGCCTCTTCTGGAGTTATATCTCCGCGACCAACAAGTGCTTCGGTGTACAAAGTACGAGTTGAACGTTTTGCATCGATCATCTTGTACATCAGTGGTTGAGTAAAGCTTGGTTCGTCACCTTCGTTGTGTCCGCGGCGGCGGTAGCAGATCATGTCGATAACCACATCTTTGTTAAATTCTTGACGATATTCAAAAGCTAAACGCGCTACACGCACACATGCTTCTGGATCATCTCCATTGACATGGAATACAGGTGCTTGTGTGATCTTTGCAAAATCAGTTGAGTAGGTCGATGTGCGTGAAGCATGAGGTGATGTTGTAAATCCAACTTGGTTATTAATAACTATGTGGATAGTTCCACCTGTGCGATATCCACCAAGTCCTGCCAGCTGCAGTACTTCGGCGTTGACTCCCTGGCCCGCAAATGAGGCATCTCCGTGCATAAGAATTGGCAGCACAGAGTAAGCATTCTTTACATTTAGGCGATCTTGCTTAGCACGAACAATGCCTTCCAAAACTGGGTTTACAGCTTCTAGGTGAGAAGGATTTGCCGCAAGATAAACCTTTGTCGTTGCGCCACTATCTGCTGTGAACACACCTGATGTGCCCAAGTGATACTTCACATCGCCAGAACCCTGAACCTGGTTTTCTGTGTAGTGACCTTGGAACTCTTGGAAAATCTGACCGGCAGATTTACCGGCAACATTTGCAAGGACATTGAGTCGACCACGGTGCGGCATACCAATACATACTTCAACTAGCCCACGTTCTGCAGCTGATGAAATAACCGCATCAAGTAGTGGAATTACAGATTCGCCACCTTCGAGCGAGAATCGCTTTTGTCCAACAAATTTTGTATGCAGGAATGATTCAAATGATTCAGCGCTGTTAAGTTTACGTAAGACGCGCAGTTGTTCATCACGAGGTAACTTGGCATATCCAACTTCAACTCGATTTTGAATCCATTCGCGTTCGGCTCGGTTTTGAATATACATGTATTCAACACCAACAGAGCGGCAGTACGCATCGCGCAGAATTCCGAGAATCTTACGAAGTGACATAAAGCGTTCGCCACCAAAACCACCCGTAGCAAATTCGCGATCAAGATCCCACAGTGTTAAACCATGTGTTACCACATCCAAATCTGGATGTGATCTCTGCATATATTCGAGTGGATCAACATCTGCCATCAAGTGACCAAATGTTCGATAAGACTGAATCAGTTGCTGTACGCGAGCTGTCTTACTGATTTCTTCATCACGAGAAAAAGCAAAATCTGTGGCCCAGCGAATTGGTTCGTATGGAATACGAAGTGCGCTAAAGATTTCATCGTAGAACCCTTCGGCGCCCAATAAGTATTCGTGCATGCGACGCAAGAAATCACCAGATTGTGCGCCTTGAATAATGCGATGGTCATAAGTGCTTGTAAGCGTGATTACCTTGCTTACAGCCATCTCGATCAAGGTTTCCTCACTTGCACCTTGGAACTCTGCTGGGTAATCCATGGCCCCAACACCCAAAATCAAGCCTTGGCCCTGAACTAATCGAGGTACTGAGTGAACAGTTCCGATCGTTCCTGGATTGGTAATCGACATTGTCGTACCTGCAAAATCTTCTACAGTTAAGGATCCGCCACGAGCTTTTTTGATGATTGCTTCGTATGCGTTCCAGAATTGTCCGAAATCTAACTCTTCGCAACCTTTAATTGATGGAACCAATAACTGGCGTGAACCATCTGCTTTTGCCAAATCAATTGCTACACCGAGGTTGATATGTTCCGGCTTTCCAATTGCTGGCTTACCCTCAATCTCACCAAAAAATGCATTCATCTCTGGCATTGCACGAACTGCCTTGATCATTGCGAAAGCGATGATGTGAGTGAAGGACACTTTTCCACCGCGGCTGCGCTTCAGGTGATTGTTAATCACGATGCGGTTATCAATCATTAACTTGGCAGGAATTGCACGGACAGATGTTGCTGTTGGAACAGTAAGTGAAGCTTCCATTGATTGAACAACGCGAGCAGAAACTCCACGAATTGGTTCAAGCGAAGAAGCAGATGGAGTTACTAATACTGGAACTGGCTTTACAACAGGATCTGCAGGCGTAGGTTGTGTGGTTGTTGTTTCACGAAGCACTGGTTGCGAGGCTGTTGGGACAACTGTGGGTGAAGTAACTGGCGCAGGTGCTACTTGTTGTGCAACTGGTGCAGGTGCAGCTTGTTGTTGCGCTTTAGGAATTGGTGGAACACCTTTACTTGGTGCAGATGTTGTAACTGGAGCACCTGGCTTGTTGCTTTTGAAATACTCAATCCATGCTGGGTCTACGGAAGTTGGGTTCTGCAAATACTGCTCGTACATTTCATCGACGAGCCAATCATTTGCCCCAAAATCCTGTGCCGACACTGGCAGACTCCTTTTGCATTGATTACAGCCCTAAGCCTATCGGCAGGAACTGGGCTTCATAAGCACGATTTGTCGCTCATAGGGCGAGATTGACCACATTCACTTGCCCTGCCGGAATTAGGCTTGGTTGGATATTGGTTTGCCTATTGAATTCAGCCTCCATTTCACCGGTTTCTGGGGCAGGCTTTACCCATGGTTCTAGCGGTCGTCACCGGTGCAAGCCGAGGTTTAGGTTTTGAAAATGCCAAGTCGCTAGCTGCTCTTGGTTATGACATCGTGATGATTGCCAAAGATTCAAGCCGTCTTTTGGCTTCTGCCCAATTGCTGCAGAATCAATATCCACATCAGAAATTTACAACTTACACAGTAGATCTTGAAGATATGCAATCAACTCGAAACGCTGTTACCACTATTGCCCAACAACATCAGGCTCCACAGATCATGATTGTGGCTCATGGTGTTATGAGCGACAAAATGTCTAAAACATTGAAAACGAATGATGCTGAATGGCGCCGAGTATTGGCAATCAATTTAGATTCAGTATTCACAGTAGTAAATGGCTTAGCACCTGCCATGGTGGATGCACGCAATGGTCGAATCATTATCTATTCTGCTTGTTTGGGCAGAATGTCAGGTCCTGGAAATGCTGGTGGTCTTGCGCCTTACAGAATTAGTAAAGCTGGAGTAAATGCATTTGTTAGAAACCTGGCACATGAAACTGGTTTAGGTGCGCGCGGAGTTCTAGTTGATGCAGTGTGCCCCAATCATTCACAAACAGACATGGGTGGAGCCGATGCTCCCCGAAGCGCCGCAGAAGGTGCAGCGTGTGCAATGTGGTTAGCAACAAGAGAATTTAACGCCGGGGATACCACCGGAGTTTTGTGGGAAGACAATCAGATTGTCGATTGGTAGTTAGAGATCAGTTGGGATCGCGCGTAAAGCCGAAATCAAAGTCGTGCCGGCCAGTGCCGCCAAAGGAATTGCCACAAACCACAAGTGAGCTTCAATTTGATAAGAAACGACGCCTAGTGCAATTAAGTTGGCTAAAACCGTAGGTGCGCGGCCGTAATACTTACCGCTCTTATAGAAAAGGCCACACAGTAAAAGTCCACCGCCCCCAAACAATGCAAACAGCAGCACACCGGCGAATGGAAGAACTTCAAAAGAGTCAGCTGTAAAAGTCAGCACAACAAGCCATGACGCAAGCACGAATATGACCCCTGCTTCAACGAAGAGTAGGGATGCCACTAGTGCGCGGGCTTTCGCGGCTTTGGCAGGATCTTGACTCATACGGCAGAGATTAACTTATGAGAGGCCACAATGCTCTTTTCTCACGATGGAATCCATGATTCGCAAACTCACTTAGCTTCTCCCTCATATTTCTATGAGCAGCTAAAACGCGAAATCTCTCTTGCTAATCGCTCTCTTAAGCCACTTGCATTGATCAAAATAGTATTTGAGAACCCTGACTCTGATGAGATTCGTGCCTTCGATATCTTGCATTTTTCGAATGAACTGACTCTGTTAACTAGGCAGGAAGAGTGCATTGGCAGACTTGGAATTAATGAGGTTGTGATGATAGTTCGTGACGGGATTGGTGATTGTAGCCACCTCGTGAATCGACTTCTTGACTCAACTGAATTAACAGTCAACCACACGTTACGCGTCAAGATTGCAATTGTATTGGCCGAGATAGGTGAAAGCTCGGTTGATTTACTTAACCGACTAGATCGAACTGAAGCAATTCGTAGATAGCGCAGATGTGGTGTTACGCAGCGAAACTTTGTAATTGCTTTATCCACGGCTTTAAACACTTTGATTTCGACCACATGTACTCAATCTAGGTTTGCAGGCATGGAACTAGACCTAAACATCACATTTGGGGCGATAGCACCCTTTATGAACGATCCCACCATTGAAGAGATTTGGATAAATTCTCCAGAGCGAATATTTATCGCACGGAGTGGGCGCAGCGAATTAACAAATCTTTTGCTATCTGCAGATGATGTGCGAAACATAGTTGAACGAGCCTTAATGTGGAGTGGTCGGCGCTTGGATCTATCCCATCCCTTCGTTGATGCTCGTTTACCCGATGGCAGCCGGCTACATGTTGTAATTCCAGAGATAACCGCTCAGCACTGGGCGGTCAATATCCGAAAGCACTTGCTGCGAAGTTCAAGCATTGATGAATTAGTTGATCGAGGGGTTATGAATCCCGAAATCGGTATCGCGCTTATTCATTGCGTACAAGCTGGCTTAAACATTTTGGTATGTGGAGGAACTCAAGCAGGAAAAACCACAGTACTCAATGCACTAGCAGGAGCTGTACCGAGAAATGAACGTGTAGTCACAATTGAAGAAGTTTTTGAACTCACTCCAAATCTTCCTGATGTTGTACAGATGCAAACCCGCAGTGCAAATCTTCAAGGCGAAGGTGAAATTCCTTTACGACGTCTGATTAAAGAGTCATTACGTATGCGACCATCAAGAATCATCGTTGGAGAAGTACGCGAAGCAGAGGCGCTAGATTTACTCATTGCATTGAATTCTGGCTTGCCTGGGATGGGAACGCTTCACGCTAATTCGCCTCGAGATGCAATTGTTAAATTACAAACTTTGCCATTACTTGCTGGCGAAAACATCTCACACAAATTTATTGCCCCGACCGTTGCATCAGCAATTGATTTAATTGTGCACACGACTATCGATGCCCAGGGCACAAGGCGCATTAATGAAGTATCGGCAGTAACCGGGCGATATGAAAATGATCGCGCAGAAATAGAGATGTTGTGGAAATGGGATGGCATTGAATATCAAAGAGGTGTTGGATCTTTACCTAGCCCAGATAAGTTTGCTGCAATAGGTATCCCCCTTTCGCAATGGTGGCATGTATGAAACTCTCACTTCGAATTGGAATATCTGCATCGGTTTCAACAGCAATAGTGCTCATAATGACCAGGTCAATATCAATTGCTATTGCTTTTGGCGGCTTGGCTGCTGGGATTGCATTTGTAACCGTACACTCTAGGAATCATGTAAATGAAGCTGCATTGATCGCAGCATGGCCGGAAGTTATTGATCACCTAATGTCTGGCATTCAGTCTGGGTTATCTCTGACGGAGTCTCTGGCAGGGCTAGCCACGAGAGGACCTGAGATTCTCCGACCCGCATTTACTCAATTCAAAAGTACCTTGTATGGAAGCGGGGATTTAACTCAGGCAATAGACGATTTAAAGGAACATTTTGCCCATCATGGCAGCGATCAAATATTTGAAGCACTGATAGTTTCAAAGTCTTTGGGTGGGAGCGAGCTCTTACAGATTTTAAGGACGCTTGGAGATTTTTTACGGCAAGACCTAGCGCTGCGTCGTGAGATTGACGTTAAACATGGTTGGATCAAAAACTCTGCACATCTTTCTGCAGCAGCTCCGTGGATTTTACTCTTATTGCTGTCTACGCAACCAAGTACTGCTTCTGCTTATTCGACTTCTACTGGGGCAATTATTTTGGGTGCTGGACTGGTTATGACGGCAATTGCATACATGTGGATGAACCACCTTGGTCGACTTCCACAAACACCACGAGTTTTTACTGGAAGCACTCGATGATCAGTCTATTTCTTATTACTGCTTTATTAGTTATTCCAGCTGGATTCTTAATCGTGATGGGTGACGAAATAAATCCAATTGATTATGCCCAACGAATTGCCAGAAAGAGTGCCAAGAACACTGGGGATCGATCTCAGTTGCGATCGCGATTAGAGGAACTTGGAGGGGGTACTGAGAAAAATTATGTAGATTTTCGAATAAAGCAATATGGGTACGGCGCTTCGGCGGCATCACTTGCCATTGCTTTTCTGCTGTTTAAATCCGGAAATCTGTTGTTGGCTATAGTGGGCAGTGTTGTTGTAGGTGGTTTGGTTTATGTTTTGGTTGATCGTGATCTTACGAAGGCCATAAAGAAGCGGCGTGAATTAATTGAATCTGAATTTCCTGCTGTTGTTGAAATGTTGACTCTTGCCATAGCTGCAGGTGAAACGCCAATGAGTGCGATGCTTCGCGTAGCTAATTCAGCTGATGGGCAGCTGGCTCGTGAGTTCCAATTAGTTGTAGCCGAAGTACGTGCTGGAATACCTTTACAGGTGGCTCTGGATTCAATGGGGCGTAGAGTTAAATCAGTCATGATTCGCCGTTTTGTTGATGCACTGATTACAGCAACTTTGCGTGGTGCGCCCTTAGTAGAAGTGCTTTCAAGACATGCAATAGAAGCTCGCGGCAATCAGCGTAATCAGGTCATGGCAGCGGCTGGAAAAGCTGAAATATCAATGATGATTCCAGTTGTATTCCTTATTCTGCCTATCTCAATCCTGTTTGCGTTGTGGCCTTCACTAGCAAACTTAAGCATGTTCGCCGGTTAAGCCGCACTCTCTTCGCGATCTTCATCAACAACATTGAGTTCAATTAATTCACCTTCTGAATTGCGTTCAGCAACCTCTTTTGAAGTAGGTCGTCCAGCTTTGCGCTTCTTGGCAATGATGCGACCTTCGTCAAATAATTCGCCGCCCCAGACGCCGACTGGCTCTTGGCGGGACAGTGCACCTTCTAAGCACTGTGCGCGCACAGGACATCCACCGCAGAGTGACTTGGCTTCTTGTACCTTCATCTCATCTTCAGAAAAATAGAGTTCAGGATCTGCTGTGTGGCATGGCAAATTAAATGATGACCCGTCTGTGTATGTGCCAGTTACGGCATCCAAACCGATCTTCTCATCTGCCCAGCCTGGTACTAGTAGTTCGCTGTAGAGAACGCTCATGTTCTCACCTCTTCTTTCTGTTAGGTACTGCTTCGATCTCTTGTGGTTGTCTTTGGTTTTTCGGAGTGAAGTTGTTTTAATAAAACAAAAAGGGCTCCGAATCCTTGTGGATTCGAGGCCCTTGGCTTCTAGTTCTAAATCGAATTATTCGATTGAACCACCATTGGCCTCGTATCCGGCATAAAAAGCTGCGTAAAACGCTGGCTTTGTGGCATGCCAAGTTGAAGGCTTATTGGTTGTATGAGCAGAAGGAATCACAGCAGAACGCAATGCGTTTGCTGATACGAATGATGCGTTAGACATATTCGTTCACCTTTCCACTCACTTCATCTTCGCCATGAAGATGAAGGCATAAGGGTAAAGCATGGAGGTTGTTACTCGCAAGGTAATTAATTCCCCGCTTAAATGAGCGTGAAATCAGCCTGTGAGGCCAGCCTCGGCCAAGAAGCGTGAGGCCTTGCCGCGATAGCTAAGGCGTAAATCTGATTTAGCGCGGGTGATTCCAACATAGAACAAGCGGCGTTCTTCATCAATTGATGCTTGATCTACTGTGGTGCTGTTGTTTTCCAAGGGCAAGATTCCATCGCTGACGCCCATTAAGAAAACGCGTTCCCACTCAAGACCTTTTGCGGCGTGCAATGTGGCAAGGGTGGTTACTGGCATTGTTGGTGGATTGTTTTGTTGAACTCGATCTTCGACTTCGCGCAAGTATGCCCGCAGATTCTTTGGAGTAAATCCGCTGTCATCATCTAATTCGCGGGCAAGGTGTAGCAAAGCTGCAATTCCATCGATTGCTCCCCCAGTTAAAAATGGTTGAGCAAGGGTGCGAAGTTCATCTAGCCAAGAAACGCCATCGGTTGGAATCACAGATGCAGTGCGAACTTGCTTTAAGAAATCGCGAACCTCTTTGCGATCAAAGAATCGTTCAGTGTTGCGAACTTGATAGGGCAGGCCCGCTGAATTCATGGCTCTTTCTAAACCATTTAATTGGCTATTGGTTCTAGCTAAGACTGCAATCTCTTGGGCAGGTGTTCCTTCAGAAATTAGTCGCGTGATGTCCCGAACGATTCCTGCGATCTCTGCGGATTCATCGTTGTAAGGGGTAATTGTTGGCTTGCTTCCGTGATCGTTAATTGCAACAAGTTCATTACCCATGGCGCCTTTTCTAAGGATGCTGTTGGCGGTAAAGATAATTTCAGGTGTTGATCTGTATCCAGTTGTTAAACGCACAACTTCGGCCTCTGGAAAACGTTGAGTAAATGAGTTCAAGAAAACTGGGGTTGCTCCGGCAAATGAATAAATAGTTTGTGCAGGATCGCCAACAACGCACAACTCTTGGCGTGAACCCAGCCAGGCATTGATTAATCGTTGCTGCAGCGGAGAAATATCTTGGTACTCATCAACTGTGAAGAATCGGTACTGATCTTGTACGCGTTCACGAACTTCGCGTTCTTCTTCAATCATGGCAGTTGTTAGCAGTAGAACATCTTCAAAATCAATCGCGCGTTCTTGGTGCTTCACGCTTTCATATGCGGTGTAAACCTTGGCCAACTGTTCTGGATTAATACGAGGCTTAACGGTGCGCTTTTGTGATTCGCTTAAGTAATCAGATGGTGCGACCTGGGAAACCTTGGCCCATTCGATCTCTGTTGCGATATCTCGCAATAAGTCGCGGGAGGTAATTGATAACTCACCCTGCAACTGTGCGCGCTTGATGGCTTCGGTCAAAAATCCGCTCTTGGTTGTTAATAGATCAGGTGTGCGACCACCGAACACTTGTGGCCAGAAAAAGGTCAATTGCTTTAGCGCTGCTGCGTGAATGGTGCGGGCAGCAACTGCTGGAACTCCCAGGGAACGCAATCGTGTGCGCATTTCACCGGCGGCGCGGGCAGTAAATGTCAGTGCTAATACTTTGTGTGGATCCATCGTGCCGATGGCTGCAGCGTAAGCAATGCGGTGTGTGATTGCGCGGGTTTTTCCGGTTCCGGCGCCAGCGATAACACACACTGGTCCGCGAGTAGCAAGTGCGACCGCGCGTTGTTCGTTATCGAGCGCTTCCAAAATTTCTTCGGCGCGTAGGTTTCCTACGGCCTCCACGATTCACCACCGCGCAGTTGTTCACGGGTATAGCCATCAACACTTGTAAACCAAGCTTGAATCATGCGGCGGGCAACAGAAATTGTGGGCGGCAACAAAAGATCTCCGGATGCAATTGCATTCTTCATTTCATCGCGAGAAAACCAGCGTACTTCTGTTATCTCAGTGCCATCTGGACGGGCCTCTTCTGGGCGTTGGGTAATTGCTTCAAAGGCGATCATGATCGATGCTGGAAATGGCCAAGGTTGCGAAGTTAAATACTTGATGTCATCTAAATAAACACCGGCCTCTTCAAACACTTCCCGCGAGACGCATTCTTCGAAAGATTCACCGGTTTCCACAAAGCCCGCAAAAGTTGAAAAGCGCTTATCTGGCCATACAGGTTGATGTCCCAAAAGGATTCGATCAGCTTTATCTTTTACTAAAACAATTACAGCGGGATCAGTACGTGGATGATGTTGAGTTGCATCTTCCGGACAGACTCGAACTGTTCCCCCAAGATCACTCTTTGTTAACGCCCCGCAACGTGCGCAATGGGTATGCGTTGCATGCCAGTTAGCTAATCCAACGGCGTGCATGGCAAGTGCTAACTCATCGGCATCTAAATAACCGCCGACTTCGCGCAAAGTTTTAAATCCCTCATACTTTCGCTTCTCAAACTCTTCTGTTCCATCATCTACTGGCGCGTTAATCCACGTCGTGTGCCAAGCAAAGTACGCCTGATCATCATCGCGGCCAATTCCTAAAAAGAATCGATCACCCTCGACGAAGGTGTTTTTCGCAGCATCGACAGCTGCGGCATCAATAAAGGTCAACGAATCATCTGCTGCGCTTAATCGAGCATCGACAAGGTGAATGATCTGCGCGGTATTCCAGAGTTCGGCCAGTTGCTGCGGATTGGTGCGGATTTCGCTTTCGCGATTAATGGGCGGCAGCGATGCTGTGTAGGAATCAGGTCTCTGCGCGCTCATAGGGGTGAACGCTACTAGCCTTGGGCTGTGATCGTAACCTCGTGGAATCTGCTGCATGGAATGGCTATTCCGCCCTCAAAAGACCTTGCCGGTGACCAAGTAAAACTAGGCCTTGGCGTCCAAGCTATTGGAGCTGATGTTCTCGGCATTCAAGAGGTTGATGAAAAGTTAGCTAGATCCGGTGGTGTTTCACAAACTGCGATAGTTGCAGAGGCGATGGGAAGTGAGCATTGGGGCTTTGCACCTGTCATGGTCGGTGAGCCCGGTTCACAGTGGCGCAAACTCAATTCAATAGATTTAAAAGTAATTACTAAAGAGAATGTGGAGTTAAACCGTCAGTCAAATATTGACGGTAATTATGGAATTGGAATTGTTTCAAAGATTCCGATCTTACATTGGGATCGGTTAGAACTTGGTAAATCAATATGTGGAATGCCGCTTGTGATTCCAGCAGAAAACAAAAAAGGCAAGCAGTCGGTTCGGTTTATCTATGTTGCCGATGAACCGCGAGTTGCTTTGGCTGCGACCTTAGATAATGGCTGGACTGTAATTAATACACATTTATCTTTTGTGCCGGGTGTGAATTATTGGCAACTACGAAAAATCAAGCACTGGGCTAAAAAACTTGCCGAGCAGCACAAGACGCAAGTTTTAATTATTGGTGACATGAATCTGCCTAAGGGTTTGCCTGCGGCAGGTTCTAGTTGGAACTCTCTGGTTGCACAAAACTCTTATCCATCGTGGGGCGCTAAGATTCAATTTGATTACATTCTCAGTGACACACTTGAGAACACTCAGTACCAAACTTTGCCTACAGTCATCACCGGAGTGAGTGATCACTTGCCAGTTCGAGTGGAGATTCAGACTCAAAGCTAAAGATTCGATACAGCTTAAATGGCTTCATCGACAGAGCTAATCAGGGCAATTAACTCGGCTTCATCGAGCAAATCTGCTGGTTGATCCGTTACTCCGGTTGGAACATAATGGAATGCAGCAGAAACCTTCGATGTATCGCACCCTGAAAGTTTGGCCCACGCCAAGCGATACATAGCTAACTGGACTTGGGCAGACCTGCCCAATGGCTTGGATCCAGTCTTCCAATCCACTACCTGGAAACCATCTCCGTCTGGGTTTTTGTACACCGCATCAATTCGACCTCGCACTAATAAGCCAGCAATCGTTGTTTCAAATGGAACCTCAACTCGAACTGGTGTGCGATTGGCAAAGCTGCTCTTAAGCCAAGCAGCCTTTAGATCTTCTAACTTTGAATCATCATCTAGTGGATCCAAGTAATCCAAATACTCATCACCAAACAAGGTTGCAGGATTAGTGAATTGTTGTTCAACCCACAAGTGGAATGCGGTTCCGCGACGCGAATACTGATCTTGGCCACGTGGCATAGGTCTACGGATGTTGAGCGCGAGCTCTTGTGGATTCTCGTGCAAGGCAACCAGTGTGGATGTGGAAAGTCGTGTTGGTAGAGCAACAGTGACAACATCTGATACTCGGTTTCTTTGTTCGGTAATCAAACTGTTGGCATCCATAATCCATGAATTGACTTCAGGATCCTGTGAATCAATCAGGGGATGAGGTTCAGTTGAATTGACTAATGCAATAGCGGCATCAAACTGTGCGCGCTTATTCCCCAAATAATCTCGAGGCCAGGTGGCTGTTTGTGGATTTTCTAAGGTTGGGTTTTCGCAGGTCTCATCTGGTGCTGCAACATCTGAAATCAATCGCCCGCCATTGGCACTTGCCGCGGTTGCAATCAAGGTAAAGATGTTTGATGGTGAAACTGAATTAGCACCATCTCGCCACCATGATGTTGTGCAGATCAAATGTGTGCGAGCACGGGTCACGGCAACATATGCCAAACGCATTTCTTCCCGCATCTTGATGTGATCTACGCATTGTCGAGCAAACTCTTTAATCGCCTTTGCCGCATCGCTGTTTTTAGTGATTCCATCTAAGGTGAAATGTGGAAGCTCATGGGCATCACCGCGCAATTCAAAAGGAACATGTTTTTCATTTTTCAGCCAGTTATCTGGATCGCTGCGGTTTACACCTGGGAAAGTTCCTTCAGATAAACCGGGTACGGCAACAACATCCCATTCAGCACCCTTTGCCATGTGAACGGTAAGGATTTGGACCACATCTGTGCGGACTTCAGGGGCTCCAACCTTGAGGCCGCCTTCTTCATCTGATGCGATATCTAACCAATCTAAAAAGGCTGAAACAGATCCGCCGCTTCGCTCAAACTTTGCTGCTTCATCGAGGAATCGATCTAGGTGCCTGCGACCACTTTGTGAACCCTCACGCAAGGTAACTTCAGATTCCAAGGTCAAGTAGTTTTCAATTTCAGTAATCAAATCAGTTATCTGCCCACCCGCGCGAGAGCGCAAACGACGAAGATCTTGTGCAAATGAAACAAGTCGTTGATAGCCAAGGTCACTGAAGCTACTCTTTTTAGCTGCTGAAATTTCATCTAGTGCATCAATGATTGATCCAGAGAATTGATCATCGGCTTCTAGTTGATCGGGGTTGCCCGCCGCGATTTTCTTAATAAAACTTTTTGAATCTGAGTGCATTGCGGTCGCGCGTTCGCGGCTAAATGTTCCGAGTGCTGCGATATCTCGCGGACCTAAATTAATTCGTGGTCCTGTCAAATGGCGCATCAATGATGATCCAGCATCAGGATCTGTAATGATTTTCATCAAGGTCACAACATCTGCAACCTCTGGAATATGAATCAAACCACCGATACCGATTACTTCAACTGGCAATCCTTGTTCATGTAAAGCATTTTCAATTGAGGCGATCTGGCTACGCTTTCGAACCAACACCGCAAAGGATTTACCTGCATCTGGATTCCACAAAGCTTTAAAGTATTCAGCAATCGCTTGTGACTCGGTTTCAACTGTTTCATAAATTCCGTATGCCAGTTCCCCATCGCCTGCGCCATTGCGCGCTTCTAGTTCTACAACTTGCTGGCCACCATCTGCCTTGATTTGTGCGCTAATGGTGTTTGCTGCAGCCAAGATAATTGTGTCATTGCGAAAAGTCGTTGGCAGAGAAAATTGCTGAGTCCCAGTTTGTCCATCAGCCTTTGGAAAGTATGTGTGGAATGAGGCCATAGTGCCGGCAGATGCTCCGCGCCAGGTATAAATAGCCTGCGACGGGTCTCCCACAGCCATTACTGGGTGGCCAGTTTCTAGCACTGAGTTTCCATACAGGCTAGAGAGCATGCGCACCTGAGATTGCGAAGTATCTTGATACTCATCTAGCAATACGACTTTGTACTTACCGCGCTCTAAGGTGCCCACATCTGCAAAGTTTTGCGCAATATCTGCCGCTAGCGACATCTGATCATCAAATGATAATTCACCCGCAGCCTTGCGACGATCCATAAATGCTTCAACCATTGGCAAAAGCGAATTTCTCTGACGCATAGCACGAGCAACCGCGCGGGTATCTTCGTTGGTGCTGCCAGCAAGTCCCTGTAGTTTTTCCAGCATTTCAACACCAATAGATTGGATATCCGCTGCATCCACCTGGTGTTCAAGCATTAACTTAGACAGCCCTAACAAATCTTTGATCACTGTGCTGACAGCGCTGTCGTTTCGATATGAGTCATCAGACCAGTTGCGTACAACATCAGATGCGATTTGCCATATTGCAGCCTCGCCCAGTGGTTCAGCATCGGCATCGATTCCGTAACGGATTGCATGTTCGCTCAGTAATTTGCCAGCATATGAATGGTAGGTAGTAACCGCGGTGCTATGTGATGTCAAGTGTTTAAATTCTGGTATTTGCGACAACTGACGAAGGCGCTTTCGGATACGAACAGATAATTCACCAGCAGCTTTACGGGTAAAGGTAAGTCCTAAGATTTGGTCCGGTGTAGCAAATCCGTTTGCCACTAGATATAAAACACGGTTGCTCATAGTTTCGGTCTTGCCAGATCCAGCACCGGCTATGACAACAGCTGGTTCTAGGTCGCTGCTAATAATTGCTGATTGATGCTTGGTGATCGGCTTGATCTGTGACCCAAACTTTGGATGTGCTTGAAGCTTGGCAATGATTTCTTCAGGCGTGTACTTGGCCACTCCGCTGTTGTTCAATGTCATTGCTCGATCACCGCCCGACCATCACTTTGAACTGGGCAGGATTTCCTTACTGGGCAGCCTTTACAGCGCTTATTAACGGTGGCAAAAAAGGTTGCAGCCCCCATGCCTTCGCCAATTGTTTCAATGGTTGCCTTTGTCTCTTCTAGATCAATTGCATATTGCTGGCGAATCGATGCCCCCGCACTACCGGTTCCCAAGTACACCAACTCTGCGCCAACAGATTTGTTTCCATCAGTAAATCCACCCTCATGTACACCTAATTGATAACTTGCAAGCTGCAAGTTTTTCTTCGCTTCATCTTTGCTGATGGCGGTATTGCCGGTTTTAAAATCAATAATAAAAAGCGAACCATCTGCTTCTACCTCTAAACGATCTACGGTACCGATGATGCGAGCACGCCCAAGTTTGACATTGAATTTAACTTCGGCACCTTTGACTTCGCGCTTTGTTTCTTTGTGGTATTCGACAAACTTTTCTAGCATTGTTACAGCCGATTCAAGATTTGAGGCGCTGACCCAACCACTTTCTGGATCAATTAACTTCCAGGAACTTTGTAATGATTCAAGCAACTGTTCTCGTGATGTACCTGGCTCTTGAACCATCTTGGCGGCAAAGGCGTGGATTGCTGAACCTAAAACTTGCGCGGTGCTGTTTCCATCTGATCCCCCGTTGTTTTGCAGGAACCACTTCACTCCACACTCCATAAAACTTTCCGCACCTGATGGCGAAACAATCACCTCTTTGTCAGCATCAATAACCGGTGCATCAGTACTTAGGGGCACAGAACCAACCCAGTTGTCAGGATCAGCTAAGGAAATTCCTTCGGTTCCCATTGCTTTCAATAGCGCCGCTGCTTCTTTCGCCTTGGGTCCATTCAATTGTGAACGAAGTTCGGCTACTAAAGCAGGCGCGGTGATGGGGCGGGGCACATCGGTTAATACCTGCTCTTCATCATCTGTTGTATTGACCATGACTTCGATGGCTTCAAAGAACTGTGACGGTTCTTCGTCTTCGCGCTGAACGGCGGTGATGAAAAGTGATTGTTTGGCGCGGGTTAAAGCCACATGAAAGAGGCGTTGTTCATCCTGCATCAAGCCATTGGCAGCGATTACATCTAATTGATCGCGCGGAATATCGGGGTTGCGCTTGCGCTCTACTAATCGTTCGGCACCTAATAGCGATGAGCGCTGTTTTAAGTTAGGCCAGGTTCCTTCTTGTAAACCGGCAACTGCAACCAAATCCCATTGACGACCTTTTGCACTATGGACAGTAAGAATTTCAACAAAATCTGGCCGGACACCTTTGGCGCTAATCACATCGCCAGCAATATCTTCAGTTGCGACCTCGTTGATAAAAGCAGCAGTACCCGATAACGGAAAACGTTCGGAATAGCGCGCAGCTGATTCAAATAGCTGCATCATGGCATCAAGATCACGATCTGCAGCCGCCCCACGGATTCCGGGACGCAGCGCTTGATTTCGCCAGGTGGTTGCTAATTTTTGTCCATCACTTGTTACGGCGTTGTCCCAAATGAACCACAATAAATCATCAGCTAAAGCGCTTTTGTTTCGGGCAATTGCCTTTGCACCCTTCAACAACTCATGCACTCGAAGCACACTGTCTGCGCCTTCAATAAATAATTGGCCGTCAACAATTGCATCTAACAACATCTGCGTACCGGAACGATCGTCACCTTCAGGACGGGCGGTGATCATGGCTCTTCGAATCCGGCGCAGCAAGATTGAGTCTGCTCCACCAAATTCGCTCAGCAATAATCGTTCAGCGGTATCTAGATTAAGTGGTTGCGCGCCGATTGCTACTCGAGCAAGCAACAAGAATGGCGAAATCGCAGGATTTCCTGCCAGCGCTTGAAGTTCAGATGCCACAGGAATTCCAACTTGAGAAAATGCTCTACGCAACGCAGCTGCCTGAACACCCGGTGTTCGCAGAACAACTGCCATGTCGCTATAGGAAATTCCTTGACGCAAATGTGCGCTGCGGAATTGGTGGGCAATAAAAGCGGCCTCTTCAGCCCCACTTCTAAAGCGGTGAACCCCTACAAACCCTTGATTTTCATTAGCTTCATACCGTTTTCGGGTAACCGGAGAACCTCGGAAACCCTGCACATACCTATGGCCAACAGCAAAGATAGCCTTTGCGTTGCGATAGACATTGTTTAAAACAACCTCCTTCGCGCGATATGGATCAAGTGCTGCGGCTAATCCATCTGGATCTGCCCCACGGAATCGACCAACAGCACTATCTGCATCGGCGCAAATAATTACATCTTCACCCGCCAAAAGTGAAAGAAGTTCACGCTGCCCAGGATCACTTTCCTGAAACTCATCAACCATGATTGTTGTAAAGCGGTTGCGTAATTGATCTAGCAAATCTGGATTGTTCCGCAGGTGAATTGATGCTCGAGAAACTAATTCCGAAGGATCAATACGAAGCTTTGCATCGTGTGCGCTAATTTCGCGCATCACCATAGAGTTCAAGTACCGCATCCAAAATGCTGCAGCTGCTTGCCAATACTTTTCACCCTCTTGTGCGCCTAGGTGTGCTAACTCAGCTGCATCAATTCCTCGTTCGGATGCACGTAAAATCAAATCTCGGAGTTCACGAGCAAATCCACCAGTTGATAACGCCTTATGTAACTCTTCGGGCCACTCTTTAAAACCATCTTCGATATCGCCTTGAGTAATTCGCGAATATAGTTTTCTTGTTCCGGTCCGCTGAGCAGAATCGGATCAGGATCTCCTTTAGCATTCATCTTTAGAATGGAAAATGCCAGCGAGTGAAAAGTTCTAGCCAACGGTTCAAACATGGACTTCGTTGTTTGAAGTGCAATGGCATCTCGCAACTCTGATGCTCGCTCGCGACCATAGGTCAGTAACAATATTGAATCCGGATTTTGACCTTCTTGTATTCGAGCAAGTGCAGCTTCAATTAGAACAGTTGTCTTGCCTGTACCGGGACCGCCTTGCACAACAATTGGTGTTCCGCGGTGAGTAACAACTGCTAACTGCTCGGCATCCAAAGTGGCAGGGGGGCTGTGAAGTACCTGTCGTACAAGGCTGAATGGCTGCTTACTCACAGTCGTAATTCAACCGTAATGGACTGACGAATCAGGGATGCCGGCGTAAAAAAGCCCGCACCAAGTGTTTGGTGCGGGCTTTTTACTTAACGGTTAGGAGTTAGCGTTTAGGTTGGCCTTCTTCGCACGAGAGGTCGCACGTGCACGTTCATCGCCATTTAAGACAACCTTACGGATACGAACAACAGCTGGAGTTACCTCTACGCATTCATCTTCGCGACAGAATTCCAAAGCACCTTCCATGTTGAGCTTCTTAGGCGGGATCAGACGCTCTGATTCATCTGTACCTGATGCACGCATGTTCGTCAGTTTCTTTTCACGAACACAGTTAACATCCATATCATCGTTACGAGAGTTCTCGCCAATAACCATCCCTTCATACACTTCATCGCCTGGCTCTACGAAAATAGTTCCGCGATCTTGTGTTCCATACAGTGCATACGATGTAACCGTTCCCATACGGTCTGAAACAAGTGATCCAGTTGCGCGAGTACGAATATCTCCGAACCAAGGCTCGTAGCCATCAAATACGTGGTGCAACAAACCAGTTCCGCGAGTTTCAGTTAAGAACTCAGTACGGAAACCAATAAGTCCACGTGATGGAACCTTGTAATCAAGACGGATCCAACCGGTTCCGTGATTAACCATTTGCTCCATGCGACC